>ERZ1292640.21-Hain-H43-02um-R1-21-length-164527-cov-21_pt1 | contig 164527 bp, 111 predicted proteins | sample MGYA00564404_ERZ1292640 | MGnify/ENA primary metagenome ERZ1292640 (study PRJEB36523, sample SAMEA6512636) | groundwater metagenome | collected 2019-01-08 | study: AquaDiva: Metagenomics assemblies of 32 groundwater samples
TGCCCGGAGGGGACTTTCACCCCCTGTTCGCGATGCAGTCTTTCAGGACGCGACACGGCACGATCATAACCCCTGGCGGCGTTTGGGGCGCAAGGCCAAATCCCGGATCGTGGCGGCCAGCGCCTCGGCGATGATCCGGTGCCCCAGCGTGCCCGGGTGGTACCCGTCGGCGTACAGGGCCGGGGGGTTGTCGGACAGCTCGCGGCGGTAGAACGCGGGCAGGACGTTGACGAGGGGAACCCCCAGCCGCCCGGCCAGATCGGCCATCAGGTTGTCGTACGAGTACGCGCCCCAGCGCAGGTCCCGGAACAGGTCGCTCAGCGACATCGCCGTGAGGTAGGCGTCCAGGGCCCCCCGCGCATCCCCCATCCCCTCCCGGAGCCTCGCCACCGCGAGCCACATGGCGGACCTTTCGTGCGGATCCGCCGTCTTCGCGATGACCCCGTCCATGTAGACGAGCGCCTTCCGGCCGTCCCGGCGGTTCAGGATCACGTAGTTGATCTCGTAAAGCGGGAACATCGTATGTTTCAGCCGGACGGGCATCGGCATGAAGACGACCTCGGCCCCGTGGGCGTGCGCGACCCGGACGATCTCCTCCAGGTTCGCGCGGTATTCCTCCGACGAGCCGGGCTTCCAGCCCGCCTTGACGCCTGCCTCGCGGAGCCGGTCGAGGTAGGCCTGTCCCGCGAAGACGTCGCGGAGGAGCCAGCGGCAGACGGCGCTGTGGTTCCACAGGACGTTGCGGATCGTCACGACCGCGGGCGGGAACTCCTCCAGCTCCGGCCGGTGCCGGCCAAGGTAGTTGCGCAACTGCCCGCCTTCCGCGGAGTCGTTCACCGCGAAGGACACGACCACGCAGTCGGGCCGGAGCGGCAGGATCACGCGCTCGAGGGCCCGCAACCCCTGCATCGTGTTGTACCCGATCACACCGGCGTTGATGACCTCGACGCGGCGGCCGGACCGGGCGTCGCTGTTCGCGAGGCCTTCCGCCATCGCGCAGAAGGTCTCGTCGTCCCCGACGCAGACGCCGAAGGTGGAGGAATCCCCGAGCGCGACGACCCGGAACACGCCGGCGGGCTTCGCGACCGTCGTCTCCCGGCCCCGGAACCCGAGCCGGTTCGTCGTGATCGCGACGTTCCAGGGGGCGCCGTGGAGCCGGAGCCCGGCCCGGGTCCGGACAAGCCGGTACGCGTCCAGCTCGCAGAGCAGGTCCTCGGGATGGAACGGAGGCACCCCCAGCACCCGGAACCCGAGCTCGACGACCACGAGGACCGCGACCGTGACCGCGAGCGAGACCGCCCACGGGTGACGGCGCAGTCTCATCCGGTCAGCCCGCCCCAAGTCGTCCGCCGCTACTGGGTCGCCAGCAGGTCGCCGAACGCGGGCAGGAGCTCGTACTTCGGGACCCACGTCGTGTACATGAGCCCGCGGACCGCCCTGTACTTCCTCGCCATCGCGACCCAGCCCGGCACGAGATCGAGGGTGTCCGTGTCGTAGTAGCAGGAGCCCAGGATCTTGAACCCGTGGTCCGAGAAGAACTTGAAGCTCTTCTCCTCCGCCTTGTCCCCCCAGATGGCCATGACGAGGTCCTTCGGGATGTGCTTCCACGACCCCGTGTAGTCGCCCTGCACGTGGTAGTACGCCCCCGGCTTCGCATTGTGGTTGGGATCGAACATGTCAGACCAGCAGTAGATCTGGACCTTGGGATCGTGCTTCCGGACGATCTTCATGATCTTCGTGATCGATTGTCCGAGGAGCTCGCCCATGTTGCGGCCCGCGCAGGCCTTGCAGGTCCCGCCCATCCGGATCTCGTCCTGGTTGAGCATGATCCGCTTCGGATGGAGCTTCTCGATCAGGGCCTTCGCCTCCTCGTCCACGATCCGGTAGATCTCGGGCTCGGCCATGCAGACCGTGACCTGGCTGTCGTGCACGATCATGGGGTGGTACCAGCTCACCTTCAGTTTCGTCCCGGGCTTGATCCGGGAGCCCGGCAGGAGCGTGATCGGAAGATCCGGCCGGAGGCTCCATGGATGGAGTTCGGGATCCTCGATCCTGGCGAAGTCCTTGCCTTCCTCGTAGCGCTTCCCGTCCGCGCCCTTGACCGAGACCGGCGTGCCCGGCCGCCGGAGGGGGTTCATCGGCCCGATCTCGGTGATGGACCAGTCGTCGAGCCAGAGCGTGCCCGACTGGCCGCCCCAGACGCCCGCGTACAGGAGCACGTCCGTGTACTTGCCGGAGTTGAACACGTACTCGACCTTCGTCCAGTCCGCGGTCGCCCCCAGCTTGAAGCTCCGGTGGGAGAGCGTCCGCTCGTCCTTGCCCGGCACCAGGGTCATGATCTTGAAGTCCTCGGCCTTGAGGTCCTGCGACTTCGCCCAGATCGAGACCCGGTAGCAGCGTCGGGGAAGGACCTTGACCTTCTCGCTCACCCGGCCGTGGCCCCACCGGTCCGAGGCGAAGTTCGTGAGCCGCATGGCCGTCGTGCCGCCGTGCGTGACCGCGGCATCCGCGAACGAGATGACGCCGGGAGCGTCATGGAATCCGAAGCCCTTGAACCGGTCCCCGTTGTGGGTCTCGAAATCCCCGTTCACGATCGCCAAGTCGGGGTCGGGTACCAGCGTCGCCTTCCCGTCCGTCCCGGCCACGAAAGGCGCGTCGACGACCTGGAGGCCCTCGGCGAGGTTCCGGTTGTGCTTCAGGAACGGGCCGCCGTACCCGAACGAGAACTGGGCCGGGATCAGCTCGAGCCCGAGCCGGTCGCAGACGGCCTGGAGGCCGGCGAGCTCGTCCGCCCCACCGGACGCGACGACGCCGTTGATCTCGTGCTTGACGGCGCCGTCGAGGATCCCCTCAACCTTGGCCATCCCGCCCGGCTCGGACAGCTCGATCCCGAACAGCCAGACGAACCGGTCCTGCATAACCCCGGGGGCGGTCGCCGGAGTGGTGGTCGCGGGGGCGGCGGTGGCGAGCGCGGGGAGGAGGAGTGACATCGCGGCACAGGCGAAGGTACGCATGGTGGCGTCAGTCTATCAGATACAATCAGCGGGATGAGCTTGGAGCTCCTGTCGTTCCAGATGCGGAAGATCCGGGCCAATCACGCGCGCGTGAGGGCCGGGGCGTGGCCCGGCAGCGTCCGCATTCGTTTCACACCAGGTCGACGGAACCCCGGGATCACGATCCCGGCGCCGGGCGGCGGCTGGGACCTGACCGGGTGCACGGCGATCGACCTCGACGTCCGCAACCTTGGGGTACGCGAGGGCGCGATCGTGTGCCAGGCGGGACCGCACCCGTGGACCGACGGGATCGCGGTGCTGGCCCCGGGCGCTCGGGCCACGGTCCGGGTCCTGCTCAAGCGGCAGGCGTGGCCCCCGGAACTCCGGAAGCGGTTCCCGGGGATGAACGGGGCGCCCGGCGACTTCGTCTGGCTCTGGGACACGCCGGACCCGGCCAGGGTCCCCTCGCTCGTGCTCTACGCCGTCGCCGAGGCGGCACCTCGCGAGATCGAGATCTCGCGCCTCCGCGCCGTGCGCGTCCACGCGCTTCCCGAACCGGACCCGCTCGGTCCCGCCATCTTCCCGCTCGCGGACGCGTACGGCCAGTACCGGCACCGGGAGTGGCCCGGCAAGATCCACGCCGATCGCGACCTGCGCGAGGCCGGTCGTCGCGAGGCCGCCGACCTGCGCCGGTTCCCGGGCCCCGCGCGCCGGACCCGCTGGGGCGGCTGGGCCGCGGGGCCGCGGCTCGAGGCGACCGGCCACTTCCGCACCGCGAAGGTCACGGGGCGGTGGTGGCTCGTGGACCCCGCCGGCGCCCTGTTCTGGTCGCACGGGATCACGTGCGTGAACACCCGCGAAAGCACGCGGGTCCGGGACCGGGAACGGTTCTTCGAGGCACTCCCCCGCCGTGGCCCGCTGGCGGCGTTCGGGAACCGGGACTCGTTCGACTTCCACGGCGCGAACCTGCGGCGCAAGTACGGGGCCGGCTGGCTGGCGGCCGCGCGGAGCCTCGCCCACCGCCGTCTCCGGAGTTGGGGCCTGAACACGATCGCGAACTGGTCGGACGCCGCGATCGCGTCCATGCGCCGCACGCCGTATTGCGCCACTGTTCGATATTCGGGCCGCCGGAACGCCGGCGGGTTCCCGGACATGGCCGACGCCGCCTGCCGCGGCGCGCTGCGCGCCGGATGCCGCGAGCTCGCGAAGACCACGGCGAACGACCCCTGGTGCATCGGCTGGTTCATCGACAACGAGCTGTCGTGGCCGAAGGTCCCCGACCTCGCCCGGCTCGCGGACACGTACTACCGCGTCTGCCGCGACGAGATGAAGGCCGTCGCGCCCTGCAAGCTCTACCTGGGCAGCCGGATTCACATGCACTACTGGCCCTTCGAGGGTGAGCCCGAGGTGGTCCGGGCCGCCGCGCGGTGGTGCGACGTCGTGAGCTTCAACCGGTACCGGTTCACGGCGGCGGACTTGCGGCTGCTCCCCGGCGACGACAAGCCCATCATCGTCGGCGAGTGGCACTTCGGCGCGCTCGACCGCGGGATGCTGCACACGGGACTCCGAAGCGTGGGCACGCAAGCCCAGCGCGGGGACACCTACGCGTTCTACATGCGGGGGGCCCTCGCGAATCCCGCGATCGTGGGCGCGCACTGGTTCCAGTACCACGACCAGTGCCTGACCGGCCGGTTCGACGCCGAGAACTACCAGATCGGCTTCCTGGATATCTGCGACACGCCGTACCCGGAGACGATCGCGGCGGCCCGCGCCGCCGGGTACGACCTCTACCGGTTCCGGTCGGGCTCCCGCAGGAAGTAGGCCCCCTTCACCAGGGGTACGGGCGGCCGGAGTGCTCGACGAACGAGCCGGTCATCCGGTCGTCGAGCTTGGCCGCGAGCTCGAAGACATCCTTCGCCGTCGCCGCCGGCTCCTGGGTCGGATCGCCGGCCGTCCGCCCCATGGGCGTGCGCATCCAGCCCGGGTGCACGAGCAGGATCCGGATGCCGTCGTCCGCGAGCATGAACGAGAGGCGCCGCATTACCATGTTCAGCGCCGCCTTGCTCGCGCCGTAGGCGATGATCGGCCGGGCGTTCGCGACGCCCGCGAGCGACCCCGCCTCGGAGGAGATGTTCACGATCGCGCCGCGCGCCGCGCGCAGGGGTTTCAGCAGCTCGCGGACGAGGATCGCGGGGCCGATCGTGTTCACGGCGAACATGCGCTGGAAGTCCCGCGAGGACACCTTCTCCGGACCGTCGTTCCAGAACACGCCGGCGTTGTTGACGACCAGGTCGAGCCGCGGCACTTTGCGGCGGATGACCGCCGCCGCCCGCCGGATTGCCGGCTCCGACGACATGTCCATGGGCAGGACCGTCAACTGCTTGCCGTAGGCCCGGCTCGGGTCGCGCATCGCTTTCGCCTTCGCCGGGTGCAGGCAGCCGGCGAACACGCGCCAGCCGTCCGCGAGTCCCCGCTTCGCGAGCTCGACCCCGAGCCCGTAGTCGCATCCCGTCACCACCACCGTCTTCATCGTGTCCGACCTCCTCGCGAAGGAATCCCATGATCCCAGGTTCGGCCGGGAGAATCCCCGACCCTGATGAAAAAGACCGCGTCCGCCGCCACCTGACCCTCCGACCGGTCCGAACGGATCTCGACCCAGCCCCCGGTCCCGTGCCGGAAGACGAACGTCCCGATCCGGCGTGAGCGGGCCGGCCGGAGCCACACCGTCTTCGTCCCGCCCCGGTGGCGGACCCGGACCTGAAACCGGCCCGCCGGATCGACCGGGGTGTCGGGCCCGAGCATGACGTCGTACGTGCCGCCCCAGAGGAAGGGCGTGTACCGGACGAACTCGCCCGCCGCCGCGCGGCCGCCGTTGAAGAGGGCGCGGCCGCCGTGGCCGGGCCGCGGCCACCAGGCCGGGAACCGCGGGGCGATCCAGAAACCGGGCGTCGCGACGCATCCGGGATCGAGGTCGTCCACGACCGCGTGCCAGAAGGGGCTCCGGGCGCTCGCCCGGAGCCGGACCCGGAACGCCTGCGGCGAGTTGACGGCGCCCGGGACCGCGACTTCGACGATCGCCCGGTAGGCTCCGCCCGGCAGGCCGCGCGGGTTGACGGCGAGGACGACGCTCCGGCCGCGCACCGACGCCGCCAGCCAGCCGCGCCCGAGCTCGTACCTGATCCTGACGCGGGCCGCCGCCAGCCGCCCGCCGCCGGCGTTCCGGATGAGCACCCGCCTCGGCCCCGCCACCCACGGGTTCGGCCCGGCCCTCCGCTCCCGGGCGTGGAGGAAGGGATGCAGCTCGATCGCGCCGTCGGACATCGCCGTGAACTCGACCGTGTGCGGCAGGGAGGCCGGCGGGACGCCGTACGTGTCGGCCACGTGGGCGGGCCGCGGCCGGAACGAGACCTCGCCGGGCGCGGCCACGACCAGCGCCGGCCGGCGCACCGGCTCGCCGTCCACGGTCAGGTGGCAGGTCCCGGTGGTGCGCTCCCGGCCGTCGTCCACGGTGAGCGTCACCGGGTAGATGCCCCGCCGGGCGAAGACATGGACCGGCGCGGCGCCGGCCGAGCTTCCGCCGTCGCCGAAGGTCCACGCGTACGCCAGCCCGCGCCGCGACCCGTCGCACCGGAACGCCACCCGCCGGCCCGTCCGGGCCCGGTCCGGCGGCCGCATCGAGATCCGGCGCGCACGGGACCGGAAGGCCTCCCAGAAGATGATCCAGGGGTCCAGTCGGTACGTTTTCCCGTGATCGACGACCCGGAAGTTGAAGTGCGAATGCTCGATGTACCCGACCGCCATCCCGGCGCCGAGTCCGATGCGGCTCCCCCGCGCGAGAGGCGTCCGCTCCCGGGCGGCCAGCGACGCCACGTGGGCCACCCCGAGGACCCACGTCGACCCGTCGGGCCACCGCCGCCATCCCTCCCACCGGTTGTTCCCGTCGCCCCGCGCGACGGCATGGGCCAGGTGCTGGAAATCGAACGAGATCGGGGCCACGAGCGGGGTCCCCTCGGGCATGTCCACGTCGAGCCCCCCGTGCGCATCCTCGCCGGCATAGGCCCCCATCCAGGGATCGTCGCCGCCGTAGCACGCCTCGATCCGGAGTCGGCCCTCCGCGTTCGGGTACCAGGGCACGACCCGCTCCGGGCAGATGCCGAGCCCGGCGTCCTGCACGACGAATCGCGCCGCCTTGCCCGGGCGGCACGGCCCGTGCTGCTCGGTCATGAACCGGAAGACGGCCGCGACCCCGTCCAGCCAGATCCGCATCCCGTTGACGACATACGGCTCGTGGAAGGTCTCCTGGACCCCGACGTAGCGCTGGAGCGTCATCGAATGCCCGTCGATCTCGACCCGCGCGCCGAAGTGGTAGATCGTCTTCCCGCCGACCCGGGGATGCGCCCGCGTCGCCGGACGGTCGAGGTTCGTGATCAACGGCGCGGCGAAGGTGTCCAGGAGCTTGAGCGTCCGGACCCGCCCGTCCCGGAGCGTGAAGGAGAGCGTCTCCCCCCGGTCGAGCTCGACCGGCGTGATCGTGGACATGGCCCTCCGCTGGATCATGGGCGCATTGTGTCACACCCACGCCTCTTTGACACCGGGATTCGGCTCCCGGTACGATCGAATCGTGAGCCACTGAGGTCCTCCGCCGCAGTCCGAAGGGTGCAGACACCCAGACTGCCGCCAACCTTCGGGGGACTGTGTTTCCATCGCACGAAAGAGGAGCCGCCATGATTTCATTGCGCAACATCTCGCTGGCCTACGGCGAGCAGGTCCTGTTCGAGAACGCGTCGCTCCAGATCAACGCGGGCGACCGGTTCGCGCTGGTCGGGCCGAACGGATCGGGCAAGTCCACGATCTTCCGGCTCATCCTCGGCGAGACCGAGCCGGACGAGGGCAAGATCGAGATCAAGCGCGGGATCCGGACCGGGTACCTGCCCCAGGAGAACGCCCCGGTCTCGAACCGGAGCGTCGTGGACGAAGCCGCCGGGCCGGATGCCGACGACCGCCAGAAGGCGGAGGCCAAGGCCATCCTCATGGGACTGGGGTTCAGAATCACGGACTTCCCCCGGCCCGTGAAGCAGCTCAGCGGCGGCTGGGCCATGCGGGTGGCGATGGCCCGGCTGCTCCTCTCGGACCCCGACCTCCTCCTGCTCGACGAGCCGACGAACCACCTCGACCTCTGGTCCCTGCTCTGGTTCCAGGAGTACCTGCAGGAGTTCCGGGGCACCGTCGTCGTCATCTCCCACGACCGCGCCTTCATCAACACCGTCTGCCAGGCGATCGTGAGCGTCCAGGACCACGAGATCGAGGTCTACCCCGGCGACTACGAGTCGTTTGTCACGGAACGAACCGAGGAGAAGCGCCGGCTCGAGTCCTCGCGCAAGGTCCAGGACGGCCAGGTCGCGCGGATGGAGGAGTTCATCGCCCGGAACCGGGCCCGCCTTTCCACCGCGCGGCGCGCCCAGAGCATGATGAAGAAACTCGAACGGGTCGAGCGCATCGAGATCGCGCCCGACCCGAAGTCGATCTCGGTCCAGTTCCCCCAGCCGCCGCGGTGCGGCAAGGACGTGCTGACGCTGCGGCACATGAGCAAGTCCTACGGCCACACCCCCGTCTATCGCGGCCTCGACCTCACCCTTCACCGCGGCTGGCGGATGGCGTTCGTCGGGCCCAACGGCGCGGGCAAGTCCACGTTGCTCAAGATCCTGGCCGGCGTCCTCGACTTCGAGTCCGGGGAGCGCATCGTGGGCGCCAACGTGACCGTCGGCTACCACGCCCAGCACCGGGAGGGAACCATGGACCCCGGGGCCACCGTGTTCGAGGAGGCCATCCGCGGGAGCCGGACCCACTCCCAGCAGTTCGTGCGGACCGTCCTCGGCTCGTTCCTCTTCCCCGGCGACGCGGTCCACAAGCCGGTCAAGGTGCTCAGCGGCGGGGAAAAGAGCCGGCTCTCGCTGGTCAAGATCCTGCTCGACCCGCCCAACCTCCTGCTCCTCGACGAGCCCACGACCCACCTCGACATGGACAGCGTGGCCGCGCTCATCGCCGCGCTCCAGACGTACACGGGCACGCTCGCGTTCATCAGCCACGACCTCTTCTTCGTGAACGCGCTCGCGGACCGCATCGTGCATATCGAGTCGGGGAAGGTGCACATGTACCCGGGCCAGTTCGACCTCTACCTCTGGAAGCTGGGGCGCCAGACGCTGACGTCAGGACACGCCTGAACCGGCACTAGGACGGCCCATACTGCACCTGTCGCCTCCCGCCTCCGCGCAATGGAGGTCGGTATGATATCCCGCATGGAGGAAGCTCCGCCGAAACGCCACCGGTTGTCTCCGAACGAACTCAGGCGGCTGTACGAAGTGAAGCGGCTCAGCGCATACGATATAGCGCCTCGGATGGGCTGCAGTGCGGGAACGGTCTACAGGATGCTGAAACAGTTCGGGATCCGGACGCGCCCGCGCGGAACATGCACAACGACCGGGGAACCCCTGAGGGCGGGAGCGGAGGAACTGCGCCGGCTCTACTGGGAGGAGAAACTGTCGAGCAGCGAGATCGCCCGGAAGTTCAACACCACGTGGGGAGCGGTGCGCCATGCGTTCAACAGGTACGGCATTCCCCGCCGGGCCAGATCCGAGGCCATCATCAACGGTCTCGTCCGCCGGGCGTCCGCATCCGGCCACTCTCTCCCGACCAGGGAGCAGATGATCCACTGGATGGAGGAAGGACTGTCCGCTCCCGACATCGGAAGGCGAACCGGGTTCAATGGAGACCGGATCAGGGAGCGGCTGAAGGCATTCGGCCTGTTCGTTCCCGCCGTTAGGGCATGGACAAGGAAGGAAGTGAGAGAGGCCGTGGCCCTGCGCCGATCCGGGCGGACCCGCCGCGAAATCTCCGGAGCGATCCGCCGTCCCCTCCACAGCGTCGACACTCTTTTCAACCGCATGCTCCGGCATGGCAAGGCCAGGTTCGTCCACCCGCGCTGGAAGCCGGAGGAAGACGCGCTTCTCCGCGAGGAACGCGCCGACGACCAGGAGCTGGCGCGGCGACTGCGTCGCACTCCCGGAGCCGTCAAGTGCCGCCGCCGCGAGCTCGGCATGCGCTGGAAACCCCGATGGACCGAGGAAGACATCGGAACCGCGATCGCGCTCCGAAAGGAAGGGCTCCTGTGCGGCGAGATCGGCGTCCGGCTGGGCCGGTCGTCCGCATCGCTGGAAGGACTGTTCCATCGCCTCGGCCGGAACGGGCGGGTCGCTCTCTACAGCAGGAGCGAGATCGGGCGCATCGGGGCGGCGCGGGCGGCGCCCCACGTCTGGAACCGCTGGACCGACGAGCAGAACGAACTGCTGGCCTCGTTGCGGGCGCAGGGGCGCTTGGTGCGGGAAATAGCGCCGATCGTCGGCAAGACCCCTTCCGCCGTGCAGGGACGGCTGAACACCATCCGCCGGAAGGTCCGGCGGGCCGAAAGGCCTACCGGACTGCGCGCTCCAGAGTGATCAGCGGGCGGTCATTGAATCGGGAAGGAGCTGGCGCAGAGCCCCCGAGACCGCCTGGCGGTCGGTCTCCGCCAGTACGCCGATCTTGCGGATGACGAGCCGATTGTCCAGGGTGAAGAGCTTCATGCGGACGACGGACGGCGCGGGCAGACCCGCCCCACCCTGATCCCGTATTCTCGCGTCGAGAGGCCACGCGGCATTCTTCGCGCTCGTGATCATGGCCATGACGGAATGGCCCGCCGGAGCGTTGAACTCGTCCTGCCGTGACAGGACCAATGCCGGACGTCTCTTCGATGCGGGCGAGTCCGTGAAAGGAAACGGCACGACCACCACATCGAAGGGCTTACAGGTTCCGGTATGCGTCTTCATCATTGGGAGATCCCCATTCGCGCAACGTGACTTCCAGGGCCTTCAGGTACTCGATGTCCAGCGGGCTCGCCTTCCTGATCCGAACCCGGTTCTTCTCGACCTCGAATGCTATACGGTCGCCGTGCCCGACTCCCAGAGCCTTCCTGACCGGACCCGGTATCGTGGCCTGGTATTTCCCGGTCAACCTCGAGATCAACAACGCCTTGCTCATGGTTCTAGGTAATACAGTATTACCGTATTACCTACATGTCAACATCGACTTCACGGGACCATCATCGCTCAAGCAAGCGGGCTTTGCCCTGCCATCCACCTTCCCGCAGGAGGCCCGCCTTCCGGAGGCAATACGTGGTCTTCCGGGCCAGGTCCACCGGCAAGCCGGCCGCGTCAGCAAGCTCGGCGTTGGTGAAGGGGTTCGCCAGCTCCTTAGGAATGAACTGAAGGTAGTCGCCGGGCTGGTCGAGCTCGATTCGGCCGAGAACCTGGACCAGCCGGGTATCCACGGTCGAGACGCCCTTCCGCCACCAGCTCCCCTTCCCGTCGTCGCACCGGAGATCCTCCTGCTCGATCAGGAGGACATCGAGCGAGAAGTTGCGCTTCCCGATGAGGTCGGGCATCGAGATCAGCTCGTTGAACACATCCTCGGCCCGGCCCTTGCGGGGGGAGGGCTTGCGGCTGAGCACCTTCCCCCGCTTGGAGACCTTGACGATCCACTTCCGCTTCGCCACCGGGTAGACGAGCCGGATCCGGTGGTCGGCCGTGAGCGCGCGGAGCTTGGTCCGGGCGTTGGCGAACGACCCGGTCTGGATCTCGATGAGCGTATTCCCGCGGAGGATGTCGGCCACGTACCGGCCGACCTTGACCTCGAGCTGGTCGCCGTCCACGGCGTACCAGCGCTTGAGGGCGGCATGGAGCGAACTCTCGTTGAGCCTGCCGATTCCCTTCGGAGGCTTGCGCGTCGCTATCGGAGGTGCTCCTTGAGGACCCCGCCGGCGCCCCCGTTGAACCGGTTCCCCGCGTCGTGGAAGGCCTTCACCGCGGCGCGGAGCGTGTCGGAACGGGGACTATGAGAGAGATCCGGACGCTTGTCCCCGAAGATCCGGTTCATGACGCCTTCCTCGTCCCCCCAGGCCGGGTACGAGTGGAAGAGCATCTGGAACTTCACGAGGTTCGCGGTCGGGGGCAGGATCCTCCGGAGGCCCGGCTCGAGCAGCCACGCGTGGATGACGAAGCCCTTCGTGGGCGGCAGTTCGGGGAAGTGCCTGGGCCAGAACTCGAGCGCGCGGCGGAAGGACTCCCGGCAGGCGCCCTCGGCCAGCGGCTCCCCCGCCGGGATGTGCATGTCGAGAACGGGGTCGCCCTTATGCAATGCCTCCATCCATTCGGCTTCGGGAAGATCGACCGGCTCCCGGATCGCAAGCACATCCTCCGAGATCGGGTTCCCGCGGATCACGCCACCCGACCGCTCGAGCACGGCCGTCCACCGGCCCTTCTCGTCGTGGATCCCGTTCGACCCGTCGATGTTGCCGTCGGCCCGGAACAAGGTGCCCGGCTCCGCGAGCAGGACCACGCGACCGGACGGTCGATGCCGGAAGATCCGGACCCCGCCATGCCACTTGATGTGCATGAACTGGAGCCGGCCGAGACGCAGGAGGTTGCCGCTGAAGTGGAGCGTGAGCCAGCCCAGCTCGTCCAGCCCCCAGTGGCCGGTGTTGCCGTGGTGAACGCGCATCCAGATCTCGATGTCGGACATCGTGTGCGCGGCCACGTCGTCGGGGATGCCCCGCTTCGCGTACATCGCGCGGAGGCGCGGCAGGCCCGACAGGAGCGCGAAGACCTGGAACATGCCGGCGCGATCTGCCAGCCCGGGGCAGGTCCAGTGGGGGTACAGGTCCCGCTGGGGCGGCTGGAACAGAAGCGTGTGGCAGTGCCACAGGAGCCGGCAGATCTCCGGGCGCTTCCGGAACTCGGCGGCGGCCGCGAGCACTTCTCCCCCGATCTCGTCAGGCAGGCGAACGTACCGGATCGCGTCGGCCAGGAACGCTTCTTCGAGAAACGGGGTGGGATCGCCCGGGTACCTGGACTGGGTCTCGTGCCACGCGTCGGGCAGGAAGTCCTCGGGCTTCGTGATCCCCGCCGCCTTGACCGCGTCCTGGAAGCTCGTCATCTCGAGCTACGGTAGCACAACAGATGAAGGCTCTATCGGCCCGTGCCAGACGGAGCCGCCGAAGGTGGTGACGTACATGGCGGAGGCGTCGGTGGGGTCCAAGGTGATGCGCATGATGTTCGAGAACGGCAGGTCGAGGAAGGGCGCCCACGTCGAACCGCCGTCCTTCGAGAGATACAGTCCGGACTCCTTCGCCTCCTCGCACAGCGTGGCGTAGACCCAGCCCTTCTTCGTGGGATGGAGAACGGCGCCGAAGTGCTCGGGGCCTTTCAGCAGGATTCGGGTCCACGACATGCCGCCATCCGAGGTCCGGTAGAGACCCCCCTGCTCCTCCCCGGTGATGTCCGCGGCGCCGAGGTAGATGACGCGGCTGTCGTCGGGGTCCACGGTGAAGTCCTTGGGCCACCGCAGGTTCACGGTAGCCGTGATCCGCTTCCACCGGGTCGCGCCCTTCGCGAGCCGCCAGAGCCCGACGCCCTCCTTCAAGAACTGCCCGTTCACTCGTTTGGCCGTGATGAGCACGAACAGCGTTCCATCCTTGTGGAGGATCAGCCGGCAGACGCGGACGTTGACGCCGGGGTCGCCGAGCCCGGTGCCGCACATCTTCCAGGTCTTCCCGCCGTCGTCGGTCCGGTACACGCCGTGCTCGAACGACGAGGCCCAGAGCCGCCGGGCGCTCGCCGGGCTCGCGGGATCGAGGATGACCGAGACGACGGGCGCCAAGGGCAGGCCATGAAGCGGCTTCCACGTGACCCCTTCGTCCTCGCTCAGACAGACGCCGCCGGGCTCCGTGCTCGAATGCCGGCCCCAGATGATATTCCCGTTCGGGATGTCGTGAACGTCCGAGAACGCGCCCCAGATCTTCCCCTTGATGGCGGGATCGAACGCGAGCTCGTAGCAGGTGTTGCGCCACGGACTGCCCGACTCGTCACCCCACCACCGCCAGTTCTTCCCCCCGTCGTCGGACCGCGCGATCCCCTCGTCCGTGTAGCAGATGAAGTGCCGGTTCGCGTCGTGCGGGTCGATTTCGTAGTGCCAGGTCGTGGTCACGACCAGCCCGTTGCACCGCCAGGCCTCATCCTTCGCGATGGTCTTGCTCGTTGAGGACCTACGGCTGTGCGAGGCGATCCATCTCGCCCCCCCGTCGCGGGTGATGAAGCACTGGCCCGAGTTGGTCATGACCAGGACGTTGGGGTCCGTCGGCGAGATCGAGAGCCCGAACGGCGTGCCGTTGTAGCTCGCGCCCCGGGAAGCGGAAGTGCGGTCGGTCTCGCAGTTGTACTCCTTCCACCGGGGGTCCGAGTACCAGACCGGCCGCCACGTGGCGCCGGCGTCGTCGCTCCGCCAGACCGTGGCGTGATGCGGCGGATTGTAGCCGGAGCTGGTGCAGGCGACGTAGACGGTCCTCGGCGCGGTGTCGGTCGTGAGCACGTGATGGTACCGGGGGAACGGCCCCTCCGCCCACTCGTCGGCCGACTTGGTATCGAGATTGATCCCGCCGCCCATGCAGGACGTCCACGTCTCGCCCCGATCCGTGGACCGGAATACACCTCCCGTGAGCCTGCCCCCGGCCACGGCCGTCCGGGTCACGAAGTACAGGACGCACTCGCCCGTCGTCGTGCTCGACCCCCCGCAGAAGCTCGGCCCCAACGGTGCGCCCTCGCCGGAGTTCCAGCCGTCCTTCGACTTGATCAGGTCCAGGGGCAAGCCCTTCCCCGCCGTGGGAGACCACGTCCTCCCCCCGTCGCGGCTCACGAAGACGCCCGCATCCGTCCCCGCGAAGCAGACCCGGGCGGACGCGGGACTGGTCCGGTCGAAGTGGAACCCCGCGACCCGGCTGCGGATCCCCTCGGTCTTCGTCCAGTGCGCACCGGCGTCCGCGGACGCGTACGCCTCCCCGCCATCGACCACGGCCAGCATCCGGTCCGGCGCGCCCGGGTCCAGCGCGATCTCTGTGACGCCCTCGGGAAGGTCGCCCCATGCCGCCCACGTGGTACCCCCGTCCCGGCTGACCTTGAGCCCCCCGCCCCAGTCACCCGCCGCGAAAATCGTGTCGGGGTCCCGGGGGTGGAAGATCGGCCGGCACCGCGTGTTCCCGCGCAACTGCCGGTGGTGAATCATGGTCCAGTTCTCGCCGCCATCCCGGGAGATGAACGCGTCCGACATGTCGCAGTTGACCATGAGATGGTTCGCGTCGAGCGGCGAGATCGCGGGGACGAACATCCCCCCGCCGCCCGCCAGTCCCACCGGAGTCCAAGGCACCGCGCCGGAGGACGCGCCCGCAAGTCCGACAAGGCCGGCAAACACCAAGACCTTCATCCCGGAACCAATTCGTAGACGCCGCCGGATTCGGCTTCGAACTCGAAAACCCCGGGCTCCGGGGTGTCGGCCACGGGCGCGTCCTGTGCCCCCGGGTCCGAGGCCGGACCCGGGGCGAACCCGAGGGGCACGGCGGACCGGACGCGGCAGACGAGGGGCACGCTCGCCCGCACAATCGCGCGCGTGAGCACTCCCGCGGACCAGTCCAGGTCCACGGTGAACCCGCCGCGGGCGCGCAGCCCGGTGACGCGGCCGTCGGGCCAGGCCGGGGGAAGGGCCGGGAGGAAGATGAGGTCCCCGCCGTGGGACTGCAGGAGCATCTCGGCCATCGCAGCCGACACCCCGAAGTTCCCGTCGATCTGGAAGATATGCGGCGGATGCAGGTCGAACAGGTTCCGCTCGACGCTGTGGCGCAGGAGTTCGAGGATGCTCGCGTGCGCGAAGGCGCCCTCGCCGAACCGCGCCCAGAGCGCGACGACCCAGGCGCGGCTCCACCCGGTCCCGCCCCCGCCGTGCGCGAGCCGGCGCTCGAGCGACCGCCGGGCCGCCGTCGCCAGCTCGGGCGCGGCCCGCGGGGTGATCCCGTCGCCGGGATAGACGGCCCACAGATGCGACACGTGGCGGTGGCCGGGCTCCACCTCCTCGAAGTCCTCGGCCCACTCCTGGAGCTGGCCGTGCCGCCCGATGCGCATCCCGGGGAGGCGGGCGCGCACGCCGAGCACGCGCTCCCGGTAGTCCTCGTCGACCCCGAGAATCTCGGAGGCGTCGGCGACGCGGGCCAGGAGGTCGTCGATGAGCTGGACGTCCATCGCAGGTGCCGCGCACACGGAAGCAACCTGGCCGTCGGCGGTCCGGAACACGTTCTCCGGCGACATCGACGGGCAGGTCACGAGGCGGCCCTCGGGGTCCTCGACCAGGAAGTCGAGGAAGAAGTCCGCGGCCTCCTTCATCACCGGGTATAGTCGGGCCAGGCCCGCGGGGTCCCGGCCGTAATCCCAGCGGTCCCATAGGTGCCGGCATAACCACGCCGCGCCCATCGGCCATAGCCCGTACTTCGACGCGTTCGCGGGCACCGTGAATCCCCAGAGGTCGGTGAGATGGTGGACCACGAACCCGCCGCAGCCGTAGTGGACGCGGGCCGTGCGGCGGCCGGACTCGCGCAGGGACTCGACGAGGGCGAGCAGGGGCTCAGCGCACTCGGGCAGGGCGCACGGCTCGGCCGGCCAGTAGTTCATCTCGAGATTGATGTTCAGGTGCCAGTCGCAGTCCCAGGCGGGGGTCAGCGAGTCGTTCCAGAGGCCCTGTAGCGTGGCCGGGAGTCCGCCCGGCCGGGAGGAGGCGATGAGCAGGTACCGGCCGTACTGGAACAGCGTGGCCTCGAGATCGGGGTCGGGCTCACCGCGCCCCACCCGGACCAGCCGTTCGTCTGTCGGGAGGTCCCCCCCCGCGGCGCCGCCCAGGTCCAGCGAGACCCGGCCGAAGAGCGCGAGGTGGTCGGTCGCATGGGCCGCGAGCAGGTCCTCGAAGGACTTCGCAGACGCCCGGTCGAGCGCCGCGGCGCACTCGGCGCCGGGGTTCCTCCCGTCCCACGCCGTGGCCGCCGCGATGAGGAGGGTGGCGGCCCTCGCGCCCTCGACGCGGAGCCCGGATGATCCCACCGACACGGTGCCCCCCTCGGCGACGCACCGGACGCGCGCCTCAAAGGCGAGTCCCTGCCCGCCGTCGCAAGCCCCCGTCAGCGCGAGGTCCGTGCCGGCCGGTATCATCGCGGCGTCCGCCTCCCGCGAGATTGCGGCCGTGAACGAGAGTCCGCCGGGTCCCGAGGCCTCGAGCCGGACGACGATCACCTGGTCGGGGAAGCTCGCGAAGACGTCCCGCCGGTGACCCACGCCCCCCGAGGTGAAGATGACCCTCGCCATCGCTGTCTCGATGTCGAGTTCGCGCCGGTAGCCGTCCGCCTCTCCCACGCCGTCGAAGACTAGCCGCAGATCGCCCAGGGCCTGGTACGGCCGGACGGCGTTCGGGGAGCCCAGTAGGAACCGGTCGCAGAGCGCCTCCGCCTCCGCGTACCGCCCCGCGAAGACCAGCTTCCGGACCTCGGGCAGGTGGGCGAGCGCCTCGGGATTCGCGCAATCGCCAGGGGCTCCCGCCCAGAGCGAGAGCTCGTTGAGCTGGAGCCGCTCCTCGCGCGTGCCGCCGAAGACCATGGCCCCGAGCCGTCCGTTCCCCACGGGCAGCGCGTGCAACCACGCCGCCGCCGGCTCGCGGTACCAGAGCTTCATTTCGGGGTTGCGGCCTCCGCCTCGGGCAGATTCTGGATCCGGTCGAGCGCGAGCGCGATCCGGACGCCATTGGGCGCGACGCGCAGGGACAGATGGCGGCCGCGGCGCCGCATCGTCCGCCGGTCGCCGACGAAGGTCTTGGTCTCGCCCTTCCAGTTCTTGTACCGGATCTCGACCCCGTGCTCGCCACCGGCGTCGAACGGCTCCTCGTAAACGATGACGGGCTTACCCGTCTCCTTATCGATCTCGCGCGTCGCCGCGGGGCGCCGGGCCGCGCGGGCCGTCTCCTGGCGCGACTTGCTCCACGCGAGGAACACGAAGAAGGCGACGAGCCCCCACCAGTAGGAGCCGTGGCGAAGCGCATAACGGAACGCGAAGTAGGCGGCGACCCAGAGGAGGAGCGCTCCGCCGCAACCGCCCCCCTTCGCCTTCACCTCCACGGTCTTGCGGTCGGACTCCGGCCGGCCGGGGGCACCCTCGCCCGCCTGCGGCAGGAGCTCGCCCGGCTTCGGCTGCGCGGACTCCGGAGACACGGGGCGGGCCGGCATCTCGGTCCGCGCCTCCGTCGTCGACCGGTTCACGGAGAGCCCGCCCCTCATCTCAGGGTCATACGCCGGGCACGCGGGGTTCGGACACCGGGTCTTGAACAGGCTTTTCTCCGCCCCCGGCTGGTTGCAGTACGGACAATCGATGATCTTCACCTCGGATCCTCCTGACTGGTGTGCGCGGCCGTGACCAATGGAAAGGACGGCTTGGGAAACGAATGCTGCCGCGTAGCGGCAGCATTCTTCAATGACACCCATCGACAGGCGGCGCCCTCTCCCACGGGCGTTTCAATTGCCGCTGCTTCTGGGCTTGGAGAGAATCCCCGGCGAAGCGGCCCTTGCGGGCCCTTTCCGGGGGTGGCAGCCGTCCCCTCCGTTCGTCCGGCCGCGCGCCGGGCCTGCTGAATCTTCCATATGAAGAACGACGAATCCAGGTGACCGTGCCGAATGAGCCGGCGCCGATGCACGAGCGACGGCAGACCCAGGGCCCGCAGGCGCCCGTAGGAAATAACGCGGAAGTTGCCCTTCCGGTGGCCCCGGCCGGTCGCGATCGCGAGAACCTCCTCGGCCAGCCAGCGGTCGAGCAGGCCGAGCTGGGCCTCGTCGGTCACGTGCTTGAGGTAGTAGTCCACGATCGCGATGTTCCGCATTCCGTTCTCGAGCACCTGGCGTGCGAGCTCGACCGCGGTGCGCGCCCGCGCCTCCGGGTCCTTCATCCGCGCGAGCCGCTTCGCCTTGCGCCGGAACGCGTACCGGAACAGGTTCATGATCTTCCGGAACTTGTCGCGCGAGAGCCCGATCGACCCGTCCGCGCGGTACTCCAATCCCAAATGCCTGAACCGCGAAACCCCCGCGAAGCCGAAGGCTTCGCGCGGCGGGTCCGTCCTCGGACCCGGGGGCGCGGCGAAATAGTAGTCGTGCCGGTGACTTGCCTTGTCGGTCAATCGCAGGGAGGCTAGCGCGTCGTCGATAACCGACGCCGCCCGGCGCGCCGCCGGGCCATCCGGCGTCACGACGAGTATGTCGTCCGCGTACCGGAAGTACGCGATCCCCGGGATCGCGGCCAGGTCGCGGTCCAGCCCCGTCAAGTGGATGTTCGCGAACGCGCACGCGACCGCGGTCCCGAACGGGATGCCGCGGTCCGCGGTCAGCGTCTCGCCGTCGCGCCGGTACTGGAACCGCACCCGGGATTCGAGCAGGCGCATGAGCGGGTCGCCAGGCGCCACCAGCGAGCCGACCTGCTCCAGCAGAATCCCGTGGTCCACGGACGCGAAATACTCCGTGATGTCCCGCTTGACCACGTACCGGGGTCCTCCGCCCCGCTGAAGGGCCTTCGCCACTCCGCGCTGGCACCGGTCCACGCCGAACCCCGTGATCCGGTAGGCCCACGCGTGGGGCGAGAGCCAGCCGTGCAGGGACCGGGTGAGCAGCCGGTACAGCAGGAGGTCCACGACCCGCTCCTCCCACGGGTAGATGTGCAGGGTTCGACGCTTGCCGTTGAAGTTGAACGTAAGCGCCAGCCCCGGCCGGAACCGGAACTCGCCGCGCGCGAGCTCGCCGTGCATGCGGTCGAGATGCTTCAAACCCGAGCGCGCGAAGTCGTAGAGCGTGCGGTCGTCGGTCGAGACCGCGAGGGCCTTGCGCCACGCGAACAGGGGCTTGGTGTAGACGCGAAGCGCGGCCTTCAGGAGCTCGGCCTCCCGGTAGAGGCGGCCCCACAAGAGCGGGCGGTCGAGGGGCGGCAGGGCGCGGGCGGTGGCGGTCATTGCGTCGGGATTGTACGCCCCCCGCGCGTCCGCGTTCAATTCGGGCGCCTCCGCCGCAGACGGCGGCCCCGTCAGGGCTTTTGGGGACTCTCCCGCTGGCGCGCGGCCACGTCGAGGAGCTTGAGGATCACGGACTCGGGCGTGTCGTGGAACCGGATGCCGAAGGACCAGTCCCCGAGCAGGGTCATCAACCCCATCCGCTTCCACGCCAGCCTGCCCCGCACGCTGACGTCCTCCTTGGAGTGCTCGACCGGGAACCCGATCATGAACTCGTCGCCGGGCTCCAGCTCGGGGAAGGCGCGCGAGGTGCCGTGGAGCATCATCCCGCCGGCGCTGACATCGGTTGCCTCGACCTTGAAGGGCGGGGCGACCACGCGCGCGACGATCCACGCCGTGCCCGCGATCCGGACCGGGCGACGCGGTGACGCACGCCGGTTGACCCCCTCCGGCGATTCCGGATCTATGCTCAGGCCGGCGGGGTCCAGGATTCCTCCAGCGCAGTCGTCATGGGTCACGTACCTCCATCAGGCAGTATACGTGCCGAACGCCCTGCGTTTCCCGTCCTGGACGTCGCGGAACGCCCCGGTGGCCCGGACCCGGTCGAGGAGTCCGCGATCCTGGTCGTCGAGCTCCGGCTGTTCCGCTGCGGCGACCGCCGCCTCGAGCTGGGCCGCATTGTCCGCCCCGACCACGACGGTGGTGACCTGGGGGTGGGCGAGAACCCACCGGAGCGCCGCCCGCGCCAGCGCGGCGCGGTCCGTCACCCCCGCCGCCTCTCCCAGCCGGAAGAGCTCGCCCTTGAGGAAGGCCTCGCGGCAATGCACGGATAGCCCGAGGTCGGCGGCCAGCGGAAGGATCCGGCGCGCCGGCCCGTCGTCGGCGAGGTTTAAGTTGATGAAGATCCCGTCGAAGGCCCCCGTCCCGATCTGGCGCTCGTAGAGCCATTCGCCCGAGAAGGTGTCCGCGCAGGCGAACCGGATCAGCCCATCGTCCTTGAGAGCCCGGACGTTGCGGACGATCTTCGCCAGGTAGCCGGGGTCGTGCTCCACCGCGGACCCCATGAACCCGAGGTTCAGGAAGTCCACGCGCGGCCGCCCGAGGAGGCCGAGGCCGCGGCGCACCTCGTCCCGGAGGAGCCCGAGGTCCGCCATCCGCCAGTTGTGCGCATCGTCTGGATTGTTCGTGTAGACCATGCCCTCGGGCCGGGTCTGGACCGCGATCTCGCGTGGCGGCGGACACTCGCGCAGGTTGCGGCCGAGCGCCTCCTTCTCGGAGTCGATGGTGACATCGAAGAAGTTGATCCCCGCCGCGTGCGCGGCCGCCACCACGCCCCGCCGCCGCTCCCCCCCGAACCCGGGGAAGATCACCCCCGCGCTCGTGGCGCGTCCGTAGTCCTCGTTGAACCCGCGGGACCGTCCGTCGGGCAGGAACTCGTGGCCGCCGAGACCCAGCACCGACTGGTCGAGCCCCGTCCGTCCCGGCCGCCGCGTCCTCACCGTCCGTCCTCGCGCAGGTTCCTCTGCATGTAGATCACGTCGAGCCAGCGGTCGAACTTGTACCCCACCTGCCGGAGCTCGCCGGCGCGCGTGAACCCGTGTTTGGCGTGCAGCGCGAGGCTGGGAACCTGCTCCGCGTCGATCCGGGCCACGATGACGCGGTGGCCGGCAACGCTCCCGAGCGAGATCAGCCGGGCGAGCAGGGCGGAACCGATCCCCCGGCGCAGGCGCTCGGGGTGGACGTAGACCGAGTTCTCGACCGTGCGCGCGTAGGCCTCGCGGCCGTGGAATGGCGAGAGGGACCCCCACCCCACGACCTCGCCGCCCCGGGCGGTCCCGTCCAGGACGGCCACGATCATGGGATGCAGTGGGCCGTGCGACGCCAGTTGCGTCCGGGTCTCCTCGAGCCCCGAAGGCTCGGTCTGGTAGGTAGCAGTCGAGGTCAGAACCCAGTGGTTGTAGATCGCGTTGATCGCGACCGCGTCAACCGGGCCGGCCGGACGAACCAGGAGGTCGCCCACCGGCCCTTCAGCTTTGCCCTGCTATTGGGTTTAACGTCCCCGGATGACGGTCGTGACCATGCGGGCTCCGATGTCCACGACGCTCACGGACGCGTCGCCCGCGTTGGACACGAACAGGGTCTTGCCGTCCGGCGTCGCCGTGAGCTCCTGCGGCAGGGGCCCGACCGGCACCACGGCGAGCACGCGGCGGAATCCGACGTCGATGATGCTCAGGGTGTTGTCCCCGCCATCCGCGACCCAGACTTCCTTGCCGTTGGGACTGACCACGAGCGCGGACGGGTTGCGCCCGGTCCGGATCGTGTCGGTCACCTTGAGGTCCGCGAGGCTGACGACCGCGACCGAGGCCGCGTGCCAGCAGGCTACGTAGGCGGTCTTGCCGTCCGGCGAAACCGCGACCGCCACCGGGCCCGGCCCGACCATGATCCGCGTGATGAGCGTGTTCCGCTTCGCGTCGATGACGAGCACCTGGTCCGCGGTCGGCACGGGGACCAGCAGCCACTTCCCGCCCGAGGCGAGAATAGTGCTCTGGATCGCGAGACACGGCACCGGCGGCCCGGAGGGACCCGGTGCCACCTCATCGGTGCCCGGGAGCAGGGGGTAGACGGGCGGCTGGGCGTAGACGGACGGAGTAGTCAACGCGGCCGGGGCCGGCGCGGCATAACCGGGCATCGGCGCCGGCGCGCCCCCGGGCGGGATGGTCTGCGTCGTCCGGATCGCGGGCATCGACGACGGAGAGCGGCGCGGGATCGGGGTCGGCGCAGGAGCCGGCGCCGGGGTCGCCGCAGGCGCGGGCGTGCCTTTTTGGGCAGGTGTCGCGGCGTTCGGGTTGTCGTTGTTCGGGTTCCCGCCGCCCGGCTGGCCGGGCGTGACCCCCGAGGGCGTCGTCGCGGGCTTGTCCTTGTCCTGGTCGTTACCCCCGCCGGGCACCGCCGGCGTGGCGGCATTGGGGTTGTCGGTGTTTGGATTCCCGCCGCCCGGTACCGCGGGCGTCGCGGGATCCCCGAGCGCGGTCCGGCCGGCGAACACGATGACGAAGGCGGTCAACAGGAACGTCCTCATGGCTTGTCCTCCTACAGCTCCCTCTCGGGTCTCTCGCCTTATCTTATACCACCGGGCGCCAAGGGCCTGATAAGATAAACCACCGTGTATTTCCTCCGGGTCCGTCCGCTCAAGGAACAGTTGGCGCGCGAAGGCCTGTCTGAATCCGACCGGTTCCGCTACCTGCTGGCCTGGATGCTCCTGGTCACTCTCTCGTCCATCTCGGCCACCAGCCATTCCGCGACGGTCGTCTTCCTGCTCTTCGTCATCACCGTCGCGGGGGTCGTCTGGGCCTGGCGCCGGAACGGCGGGACCGGCGGCCACGCGATCCTGGACCGCTATTTCAGCATCGGGTTCGTCGTTAATCTGCGGGTCATGCTCGTCCTCCTGGCGGTCGCCGCCGTCGTCAACGTCATGCCGCCGCTGCGCGAGACGCTCGACAGCCTCGGCACGCTCTTCGGATACCTCGGGGGAAGTCCGGACTCGGACGAGACCGTCGCCCAGCCGTGGTCGGAACTCCTGGGCCTGGCCGCCGAAACCTGGATCGCCTGGTCCATCGGCCGGCACATTGGCCAGGTCGGAGTCGCGACGGCGTCTTCCGGCGCGATCGGCGCAACGGCAGCGTACGCGACGCCGACCGGCCCGGTGACCTACACGATCCCGCCGACGGGCATCACTACCCAGGCTAAGTCGAGCGACCGGCTCGACCGGTTCGTGGACCGGCTGGTGCAGAGCGAGATCCAGCAGGGCCAGCCGATCGAGGCCGGCACCGCGGTTACCGCCCCCCGCCGGAAAGTCGCGAAGCAGTCCGGACGCGCGGCCGCGGCGAAGCGGATCAAGGCCTGGCGCCGGGACCACGGGCGTCGGTGACGACGCCTCATCGAAGGTAGCGGGCCAAGCAGGGGGACTTCGATCGGGCGTCGATGACGACGCCTCGACGCAGGTGACCCCTTGGGAAGGGGCCACCTGCGTCGGGTAAGCTACTGAACTTTTCCTCTGGCCAGGACCGGCCAGACGATCCGGACCTCCTCGCCCCGCACCCCGTAGAGGGTCCCCAGCAGGTTGGCGATCTGGCAGCAGTGGTTCGGGATCACCCGTACCCGTTCCCCGATCTTCGGTTTCCGCGCGCACGGCCCGAAGTCGCCGTGGCCGTGCTCCTCGGTCAGCTTCCCGATCGTCGCCTCCGGGTACTCGACCACGTGCCCGTGACCGGTGAGGCCGAGGAGGTCCGACGAGATCGTCTTGCTCCCCGCGTCGAGGATGCCCCGATCCGGCGTCGGCCGCGAGACGACCGTCGTCAGGATCGTGAGCGCGCTGTTCGCCAGCGTGGTCGCGCCCGACGCGATGGACGACCGGTCGCCGAAGGCGTACATCCCGGCCCGGTACTCGGTCACCCCCTTGCGCGTGTGCGCCTGTTTCATGCCCGACGTCCCCCCGAGGCTCACGATCCCGGGCTTGATCCCGTCCCGCCCGAGCAGGGCCGTCGTCTCCTCGACGAAGGGCACGGTCTGCTCGTTGTGCGGATAGGTCATCAGCCCGGCGAAGACGAGCCCCGGGGACGCCGCGATCGTCCGGGCGAGTTCCCGCGCCTCCCCGGGAGTCTGCACCCCGCACCGGCCGATCCCGGTGTCGAACTCGACGAGGACCGGGAGCGTCAGCCCAGCCTTGGCGATCGCGGCGGAGAGACCCTCTACCACGACGGCCGAATCGGCCGTGACGCTCATCCTGACCCGCCGCGCGAGCCTCACGAGCCGGTCGAGCTTGGCCGCCCCCAGCAGGTTGTAGGGCAGGAAGATGTCCTCGATCCCGCCGTCGGCCATGACCTCGGCCTCCCCGAGTTTCTGGCACGTGGTCCCGATCGCCCCCGCCTTCATCTGCATCCGCGCGATCTCGGGGACTTTGTGGGTCTTCATATGCGGCCGGTTCGCGATGCCGTGGCCCCCGAGGTACGCCTGAAGGTTCTCGATGTTCGCCTCCAGCCGGTCGAGGTCCACGATCGCGCACGGCGTCTCGAGGTCGTGCAGGTTCACGTGAGCACGGCCCCCTCGGGGTCGAGCCAGCCCTTGATGTCCAGGACCCTGACCGACGTTTCCAGCGTCAACTGCGAGCCCCACGCGAGCCGGACGCGCCCGTCCGCACTCCGATCCGCGTCCACCCGGGCCGCCAGGAGCCGGCCCGCCAGCCCGGCGAGCCCCCCGCTCCTGGTCTCCTCGCAGACCTCGACCGCGAACGCGACGTAGGCCTCCGCCCCGAGCGCGAGCTCGACCGGCTCGAGGATCAGGTGCGCGCCGGTCTCGCCCTCGGCACCCGCCCCCGGCGCGGCGAGGTCGCGGAGCGCGGAGCTGACCTTCGCGCCCGGGACGCGGGCCTGGAGTACGCGCACGCCGCAAAGGACGCCGTTCGACTTGAAGACGATGCCCCGGTGCAGGGGCACGGTCTCGTCCACGTCGGGCGGCGGAGCCAGAGGCATGGCCCGGGAGCCTCCGTGTACAACCACTTCGGGGTTCGCGTCCGCGTTGACCTGGAACGCGAGCACTGCGCGCGCCGCCGACGGGGCGGAGCGGTCTTCGGGGTCCAGTCCGAACCGCAGCAGGCCGAGCACCCGGCCGCCGTGCTGCGCGCAGCACAGGACCGCGCCGCCGAACCGCTCGAGCTTGCCCCCGTGCTCGCGGAGTGCCAGGGCCGCGAACGAGTTCCCGCGGTCGGGCCGGTCCGCGTTCGCCCAGTGCGCGATGAGCGGCTGGGCCTGGTCGCCGAGCGCCTCCGCGCTCGCGCTCCCGAGGCACCAGAGCCCGGCGAGGTGCGTAGTCGCGCACTGGACCTGGCCCAGGAACCCCGGCGTGCCCGGCGCCCCCTTGCTCTCGACGAGGGTTTTCCACGCCTCGCGCCCGGCGCGCGACCGCCACAGCGGCGGGAACCGGCGGGATTCGGGGAGGGGCACCGACCGCGAGCACGAGTCCGTGATCATCGACACGGAGCGCGGCAGACGGCGCCTCCGCCACGCGTGCAGCAGGTCTTCCGGGCAGTCGGGATCGAGCAGGATCAGGCCCGGGAAGAGGTCCGACGGCGTGGCGTCCGCCTCGACCCCGACCGGAAAGGCCTCCCCGAGCGCGCGGAAGAGATACCATTTCACGTGGCCCCGCGTGTCGCGGAGCATGTCCCGGCCGTACGCGCGGCCGTGCGGGCCGGCCAACTGGCCGGTCGGCAGGTGGACGCGATCGAGGAGCTCCTCCCACTGGAACCGCCGGAGCTTCTCCGCCACGCCGAGGACCTCCCCGTCCTTGACGAACGCGAGGATCCCGGCCAGCGCCCGCAGGTTGACGGCCGTATACGTCGGCGAGTTGTACTCGTCGAACGCCCCGGTCGTGGCGACGCAGGCGTCGGTCTCGCGAAGCTTCTCCCGGCCCGCCTCCGCGAAATCGCGGTTCCGCAGGACCTCCCCGGCGCCGGCCAGGCAGAGGGAGCTGAGCAGGGCGATGTTCGTGTACGCGGGGGCGACCCACCGGGCCAGATCGTGTTCCGCGCACAGGGCCAGCGCGCGCTCGGCGCGCGCCACGGTCGCGTCGGGCAGCCGGGTCCGGTGCCAGACGAGCAGCTCCAGCAGGGTCGCGGCGTTGAAGCACGCCCAGTTCGGGTCCCAGGTGCCCGCCTCCCCGTCCTCGGCCCCCCACGGGAAGTTGCCGCAGTGCTCGCTCCCCTCCCGCGTCACCTGCGTGTCGAGGACGGCGTCGACGATCCCGGCCGCCCGCGCCGACTGCACCTCGTCGCGCAGGTCCAGGAGGACCCGGGCGAAGTACAGGGAATCCCGGGTCAGGTGCTTCCCCGGCCGGCCGGGGTCCCGGAGCAGCCGCGCGCCCTCGTCCCAGAAGGTCTCGCCGAATCCGCGGGCGATGCGGCGGTAGAGCGAGGGGATCGTATCGTCGGGCAGCAGCATTACGGGTGGCGCTTACGGCAGGATGAGCGCTTTGACGACGCCGCCCGAGCGGCCGGCCGCGAGCCGGAAGAGCCGGGCCGCGTCAGAAAGCCCCCCCTGGTGGGTCACCATGGGACGCAGATCGACGCGGCGGGACGCCAGCAGGCGGATGCACGCGGGCAGCTCGCCGTTCGACCGGCGCACGTTCAGGATCACGAGCTCCTTGCGCCGCGCCACGTGCAGGTCCACGGGGGTCAGGTCCTCGTCCATGATCCCGATTACCGCGATCGTCCCGCCGGCCCTGATGACCCGGATCGCGAGATCGAGCGACTCGGTGGTGCCGCCGGCCTCGACGACGACTTCGGGAGCCCCCAGCGCGGCCGCCTGAAGCCCCATGGGACGTCGCGGATCGATCCGAATGGTGCGACCGGCGCCCATTCGCCGGGCGACGCGGAGCCGCGCCGGAACGTAGTCGCAGGCCGTCACCGCCGCGCGCCGGAATGTCAGCGCGGCGACCACCGAGACCCCGACCGGGCCGCACCCTACGACGGCGGCCGTGCGGATTCGACGCGATCCGAAGAGCGAAACCGCGTGGACGCCGATGGCGAACGGCTCGAGGGCGGCGGCCTCGGCGAACGACACCGACGCCGGGATCCTGGCGAGACTCGCGGCCGGCCAAGCCAGGTATTCGCAGAAGGCCCCGGGCAGACCCGGCATCCCGAGAAACCGGACCTTCGCGCAGATGTTCCCGCGCCCCGCCCGGCACATCGCGCACTTCCCGCAGGGGACCGCGGGCTCGACGGCTACCCGGTCGCCGACCCGGAGTCCCCGGACCCCCGGTCCCAGCGCCGCCACTTCCCCCGCGGGCTCGTGGCCGAGCGCCTGCGGGTACGACTCCACCACCTGGCTCCCGATCCGGCCGTGAAGGTAGTAGTGGAGGTCTGACCGGCAGATGCCCACCGCCCGCACCCGCACGAGCGCTTCCCCCCGTTTCGGACGCGGGACAGGCACCTCGAGCACGGCGATCCGGCGGGGCCCGGTGAGCATGGCGGCTTTCATCGGAATCATTGTACTCTCGGATAAGATACGGACATGGACGACACCTCGCCGGAGGCCTTCCGGGCCCGGTTCCGGGAGGCCAGGCGCAAGCGCTGGTTCGCCATCCTCATCTGCACCGCCATGGCGGTCCTGATCGGCCGGGAGATCATCTGGCTGTTCCTCCCCGGGATGACCGAGAACCCCACGCGCTGGACGATCATCCTGCTGCTCCCGGTCGCCTGGTTCGGCTGGCGGGCCGGAGCCATGGCCGGGCATGAATACGCGAATCAGGTCTGGAAGGACCTCCAGTTCAGCCAGCGCGCCTCCCTGACCGGCGCGCGCTGGCAGTCGCTCGAGCAGATCATGGCCGAGGAACTCGGCGAGGAAGAGATGGCGCGCCGGCACGACCGGGAAGTGGATGCGGCCGAGGATGCCGCCAGGGTCGCCTCGACCCCGGTGTCGGACGTCACATCCCCCCCGAAGCCCCCGGGAGGATCATCGAAGCCGGAGGACCCGAAGAATGCCCCCGATCTCCCCGACCGCGATCCGCGTCAGGATTGACCGCCTGCTGAACCAGCGCCGGGCGCGGTTCCGCCGGGCGCTCGTGCTCCTGCTAACCCGGCACGGACGGACCGGAGCGACGCCGCAGGAACTGATCGCGGCCGTCCACGACCTCTGCGTCCGGGAGCTGGCCAAGCGGGTCCGGATCGTGAGCCACGAGCTTTCCCAGGGTCGCGCCGCGAGAGCGGACACACCCGCGGCCCGGCTTTTCGACGGGATCCGCGCCGAGGTGACCGGCTACCTCTCCGAGGAAACCTCGGACCTCGCCGTCGACGAGGAGATCGCGCGGCAATTGATCACCCGCCTCCCCCGGCGCCTTCCCCGCCCGTAGCGCCCGAGAGCCTACTTCTCGCTCAACTCGATGATGCCCTGCCAGCCCTTGGGGGGATGGCGCCGGTAGCTCTCGGCCAGCGCCTTGATGAACCGCGCCGGCCGGTCCTCGTGGCCGAGCTGGTCGAGGACCTTGTAGGCTTCCTCCCAGTCGCCCCGCTCGAAGATCTCGAGGCCCTTCGCGTAGACGGCGAGCGGCTCGCGCTCGGCGTCGGGCGGCAGGGGCTCGTAGAGATCGAGCGCGACGTGCATGCCCGCAGGCTGGAACCGGCCGATCCGCCTGGTCAACGCCACCGCCGGCGAGAGCTTTTCCGCGATCTCCTTCGTCACCAGGATCGGGGTCTCGACGTGCTTCGTGATCCCCTCCACCCGGGACGACTGGTTCACGACCGCGCCCATGACCCCGTACGAGAACATGAGGTCCGACCCCAGCGACCCCGCCACGACGTCGCCCGTGTGCAGCCCGATCCCGCACTTCCAGCCGTCGGTCATTTCCCCAAGGCGCGTGGCCATCCGCATCGCGGCGCGGACCGCCCCGTCCACGTGGTTCGGCACCTCGATCGGGACGTTCCAGCACGCCATGATGCCGTCGCCCAGATACTGGAGCACGTTGCCGCCCTCGTTGAAGATCTCCTCGGTCATCGCGGTCATGATCCGGCGGAGCTCCCCCAGGTAGGACAGGATGCGCTCGTTCTGCCCCTCCGTGCGCTTCGAGAACCCGCGGATGTCGAAGAACATGATCGTCGCCGGCGAGATCCGGGGCTCCAGCCCCTTGGGATCGCTGGACTCCAGGATCTTGGAGATGACGGGCCCGGAGAAGTAGTGCTCGAGGCGCCCCTGCCACGACTCCAGCCGGTGGACCGAGAGGCTGCGCCCCACCATGTCCGCGACGAGGCCAATGAACCGCGAGTTCTCCTCGTGCCGGCGCGCGGCTTCCTCCCCCCCCTCGCCCGCGGCATAGAGCACGAGCGGGGCGCCGCCCGGAACCTTCATCGCGGCGCAGATCGCCCAGTCGGTCCCCTCCTGCACCGTCGCCTCGAACCCGGCGGTCCCGCCCCAGACGCACAGCGTCGGCCGCGGCGCGTCGCGCAAGGCCGCCTTGATCACGGACCGGCTCATCCGCCATTCCGCCGGCGCGTCCTCGATGCAGTCCCGGGCGATCACCTCGCCGTTCTCGTTCGCCACCGCCGCCCATCGGGCGTCGGTGGCCAGCCGGATCATCCCGGCGAGGTGCACGAAGAACTCCTCACGCTTCATCGACCTCAGCATCTCGGGCAGCTCGACGAGGTCCAGGAGCCGCATGCGGTCCGCCCGCCCCCCCATCGCGTAGAGGTCGGCCTCGCTCATCGTGTGCTGGACCGCGGGGGCGTCGTCCGTTTCGGTCTTGATCGGCACCATTCCCTCGCCGCCGAGCAGGACGAACCGGGTCTCCCCGATCGCGAACCAGTCGTTGGTCCCCATCGCGAACTCCGCCGACTCCTGGCCACGGAAGAGGACCGGGTTCGACGCGCCTTCGAGCCGGCGAACCGCGAGCCGCTTCCCGTCTAGCTTGACCTCCACATGCCGCCTGCTCAGGAACCCGTCGCCCGCAACCTTCATGTCCGCCTGGTCGGACCGGCCGATCACTACCGGCTTCCCGGGCATGATCTCGAGCCTTACAGGCGTTCCGCCCTTCGGCCGCGCCTCGATGAACCAGCTCATGGCTTCACTTTTCCTGCTGCGGATCGGCGCGGGTTGTGCGTTTCACTTGGCATATCTAGCGGAACCCTCCCTTCCTGAACTCATCTGGCGTCGTCAGCCCGGCCTTAACTTGCGCGACCGCCGCCTGACGCATCGGGATCAGGCCCTCCTTGAGCGCAAGACTCCGGATGACTTCCACCCGGGCCCGCTTCGCCACCGCGGCGCGGACCGCCGCCGTGGCCGGGAGAAGCTCGAAGGATGCGACCCGGCCCTTGAACCCCGAATTGCCGCACGCCGGGCATCCCGCGCCCTTCATGAGGGAGACGCCCGCGAACTCGCCAGTCCCGTCCCCCGCGGGTATCGCGCAGGCGCGGCATACCCGGCGGAGCAGGCGCTGGGAAACGACCAGCGAGAGCGCGTCGGAAAACGCCTTGGCATCGACCGGCTTCCCCGTGGCCGGGTCCACGAGCCCGGCAAACCGCGCAACCACCTCCGCGCAGTCGTCGCCCCTGGCCACGGCTATAACCAGGTGCCCTGCGGCAACGAGCTTGCCGACGAGCCGGATTTCGGAGGCATCCCCGAGGTCGCCCACGAGGACCACGCCTGCGGGCTTCTTCGCGAGCAACTCGAGCGCGGATCCCAATCCACCCCCGGCGGTCGAAAGGAAGGAAGCTCCCGCACGCTCCAACTCCTCGACATGCTCCCCCACCAGGTGGATCTTCTTGCCGCGGACGCGGGCCAAGGCTGCAATGGCCGTGGTCGTCTTGCCGGACCCGTCAGGTCCCGTGAACAGGATGAGACCCCGCCCGGCGGACAAAGCGCGGTCGATCGCGCCCTGCTCAGACCGATCCAACCCCAGATCGCCTAACGGCAACGGCCCAGTGCCGGCTGTCCCTCCCCCACCGCCCCGGCTGAGCGCCCATTCCATCACGTCAACGGAGCCTCCTGCGTTGCTCCCCGCCACTCCGCTCCTCATCAACTCCTCCTCGAGGGAGTCGGCAAGCGCTTTCAGTACCGCATTCCAGTCTCCTTCGCTACCGCGCGGGATTCTGCCGAGCCAGGTGGCGCCGAAGACGTTCACATGAGCGGCAAGAACCGCGGGAAGGCTGACTTTCCTGTTGAGCTCGTCCGCCATGCCCGACAGGACCTTGCGCAACTCGGTATTCGCTGTCCATTCGCCTATAATCGCCAGCGATTGCCCCGTCCGCAAATCCGCGGCGGTCATGGCCTCAAACGCTCGCATGGCCGCCGCCGTTTCGGCCTTAACGCTGTTGCTCCCCGCCACCGGCGACCGAAGCAGGTCCGCCGCCTTGATCAGCATCGCGTCCAGCTTGCCTATTTCGCATCCCGCGGACACCAGGTGGATCACGAGCGGAGGGAAAGCGCCGGTGGCGCGCATGGGCCCGGCGAGCGACATCCCCTCCCTGAGCGACTTGCGGACTTCGCCGAATGCTTCCGCCAGCGCCCGGTCGGAGCATTTCTTGCCGACGGCGTCCAGGGCGTCCAGAATCGGCGCGCCGCTGGACATCAGCCGGCCCAGTTCGCGCAAGGCTCCGGCGAGGTCCACCTGCCCGGCACCGACCGAAAGGGCGCGGCTCGTTACGGCCGACCAGTCCGCCGTCCCGCTTCCCTCCGGCCCGGCCGGCTTCCCGGCCGAAAGACGCGCCGAGAGTGCCTGCCACGCCGCGGGAGTCAGGACTTCCGTTCGGCCGGCCTCATCCACCCGGCAGCGGGTCATCACCTGCGCGCGCAGGACCAGGTCATCCGGCTCCACCGCCGTGTCGGTATCGTGGATGCTCCAGACCCGCATCTCGACCCAGTTGAACGCGGCAGCCGTGCCGTCCTTCCCCAGATCCACGCTTCGCGTGCCGTTCGCAAACCTGACCGGGGAACCGATCGGACTCCCCGTCCGCAGGTCCCAGAGCTGGACGGAACCATCGTTGCATCCGGTCAACAACCTACCTCCTCCGGGATACGCGGAGACCGAAGTTAGCCCGCCCTGCATCCAGAGATCCCGGCCCACGGCCACACCCCGCTTTGCGTCCCAGATGCGCAAGGACCCCGGCCGGCCCTCGAGGGCTCGCCAGCCATCCTCGGCTCTGATGAGCGCAAGGATCTGCCCGCACGAGAAAGCCCGGCCTTCCGCCCGTCCGGTCCGCGGATCCCAGAGCCGGACCTTCCCGTCCTCGGTGATCACCAGAATCCCTTCACCGTCCTGGCCGTAGTGCACGTAGCGCACAATGGAATCGTGCCGCATGTCAGAGCCCACCTGAGAACCGGTCGCCAAATCGAAGACCCTTGTTGTCTTCCCGTCGCCGGATTTCAGCACGACATTGCGGCAATCAGGGCTGAGGGCGAGCCACGGGGCGCCGCCCTTGGCCGTGAACGGTTTGCCGTCGGGCTTCCCGTCCTCCATTCTGAAAGCCCGGAATACGAAATCGCCGCTCCCGGCATCACGGCTCACCGTCACGATCCGCAACCCGTCCGGACTCGGCATCGCGAGCAGGCATTCTCCGGGCCCCGGAGGCACCTGGGCGACGATCTCCCCGTTCCCGGCGTCCCTGATCGCGAGGGAGTTGTCCCAGCCGACGCCGACCACCCGTTTGCCTTCCGAGTCCAGGAATACCTTCTGGATGCCGCCCAGCGACGGGTGTTTCGCTACGTAGGTCCAGCCGCGCCGCGCACGCCGGAACAGCGTGATGGCTCCGTAGCCGTCCACGACGGCCATAAGGTTCCGGCGCGGGTTGAACCGGACATCCGCCAGCCAGGGGCTCGGACGGATGGTCCTCACCTTCCGGTCGGCCTGCGCCACATCCCATATGCGCACCGATCCGCCTTCCATCCGGGTGAGGATCTTCGTGCCGTCCGGGCCGAAGACGGCGTCCAGGAGTCGGCGCTCGTGATGTAGAACCAGAAGGGGTGGATTGCCCGGCTCGGGACCCCAGACCCGGGCAGTGTTGTCGGCGGCACCCGTCAATACACGGGTCCCGTACTGACTGAACTCCCCCCCGAGCAGCATCCCATGATGCCGCAGGTCGCCGCGAACGAGCTCGCCGGTCCCGACGTCCCACATCCGGCCGGTCTGGTCATCGCCCCCCGTCAGCAGGCCCGACCCATCCGGGCTGAGCGCCGCGAACTTGACATCCTTGTCGTGCCGGAACTCCAGCCCGACCTGTTTACCAGTGCGGGTATCCCACACGCGCACGCCTGCCCCCCCCGCCACCACCAGCAACCGGCCGTCCCGGCTGAAGGATATCTGGCTGACCTCCGCCCCATGCCGCAGGTTCAATGCCTTGCCGGACTTGATGTTCCAGAGTTGCACCCCATCCTGTCCTCCGGTGGCCACGCTCATCCCGTCCGGACTGAACGCCGCGGCCCTCACCGTGCTGCCGCACACGAAGCCCTTGCCAACCGCCCGCAGGTTCCGCCCATCCCACAGCCTGGCTACCGCGCTGTTACCGAAAGTCAGCACGCGTCCGCCGTCCGGACTGAAGATGGCGCCGAGATTCCAGCCCCCGATCGTCATCAACGGGCCCATCTTCAGGGGCTCACCCATCGCCTTCCCGGTTGCGACATCCCACACCCGAACCGTGACGCCCCCCCAGGCCTTCCCCCCATCACCGCAGGTGAGCAGTGTCCGCCGGTCCTGGCTGATCTCGGCGAAGGCTATCCCCGGCCCGGCCCCGGCCAGCTTCACGGTGCCTCTGACCGGCTTGCCGGTCTCCGCATCCCACCTCCTGATTTCCCCCTCGTCGCAGAGGGTCACGATCTGCGCGCCATCCGCGCAGAAATCGGCCAGCTTCAGTTCGTGCTCGTCCCGCGCCTCGAACACAGGCATGTCCATCTCGCTCAGGAATGCCATTCCGTTCATGCGCGCCACCGCGGAAGGCAGGATGCGGTTGGCCTCCGCGGAGTAGATGGCGGCGGCCGGCACATCATCCTGCGCGGCCATCTGCTCAGCCCGCAGAAGGTAGGAGTCCGCCAACTGGCGGGTGGCGAGCCTCTGCTTCCGCACGACCTGGCTGAATGCTCCCGCGAGCGCAACCAGCGCGATGCCGCAAACGGCAACCAAGATCGCGTTGCGCCGCAGGAACTTCCCCGTTCGGTAGCGTCGACTCGCAGCCAACGGAGTCACCGGTCGCGACTCCCGCCGCGCCTTGAGATCCGCGAGCACCGCTCCCATCGAGTCGTATCGCGCATCCGGGTCGTAGGCAAGGCACTTGCCCACGATCGCGGACAGGTCCTCGTCCACCACCAGGCCACGCACCTCCCGCGCCGACGGGAGCACGGCCCCCCGCGTCAGCTCCCGGTACGCGCTCAGCCGGTCCTCGAGCCCCGGGCTGGTCGTGAGCCGGTCCTTCAGGCTCTCGAGGTTCGGCACCTTCCCCGTCAGCACCGCATACGCGCTCGCGCCCAGCGCGTACACGTCCCACCGCACGTCCGGCTGGATTCCCGCCCCGCCCTGCGAGATCATGGCCTGCTCCGGAGCCATGTAGAACAGCGTGCCCAGCGCGCCCGACGACTCGTTCAGGACCTTCGACTGCCCGAAGTCCGCCACCCGCGCGTGCCCCATGTCGTCCAACAACACGTTCGCCGGCTTCAGGTCGCAGTGGATGATCCCCTTCGTGTGCACATACGACAGCGCTTCCGCGATCTCCTCCATCCACTTCGCCGCCGAGTCCACGCCCACCAGCTTCGCCGGGTCCACGTACTGCTCCAGCGACCCCGCCTCCAGCAGGTCGAGCGCATACCAGGCAGGATCGGCCGTCAGGTCCGCATCGAGCAGGGAGACGATGTGCGGGTGCTTGTCCAGCCGGATCAATCGCTCCATCTCCCGCTGGAGGAGCATCCAGTTCACGCCGCCCCGCGCCAGGAAGCACTTGATGGCCACCCACTTCCGCGTCCGCACCTGCCACGCCTTCCACACCTGCGCGTACGCGCCCTGCCCCAGCAGGGCGGTCAAGACATACCCGGCTATCCGTGGGGCGTTCGCCTGCTGTTCGACCCCGGTGGGCACGGAGAGATCCCGGGTCTTCCCGACGGCCTCGTCGGTCTGCCGCAGGGTGCCGTCGAAGTCGTCCGGCGGCGGCGTGCGCGGTGTCGCGGGTTCGGTCATCCTTCCGCTACTGCTCCCTCATGATCCTGATGTCGCCCTTGACCGCCGGAGGCAACGGATACTGGACCAGGACCTTTGTGCGCCAGGTGTGGTTCTTGCTGTCCCAGTAGACGAAGCCGTTCCCGTCCGGTCCGTCGCTCAGGATCTGGTAGCTGCTCCCTTTCGCCTCGTAGCTCAGCCACCCGTTCGTGAACGGGTCCTTGAGACAGACGGCCGGGACGAACCGCGGACTCAACTCCTTGAGGGCGGCAGGAAACCGGCCGTTCTGGGCGCGGTACCGGTTGAGACCGGAGCAAACGAGCGGCAACTGGAACCACATCCTGTCCACCCATTCGTGCTTGCAGATGTAGACGTAACCCTTGAACAGCCCGTTCCCGAGATCATAATCGCCCTGCCAGAAGTACCCGCCCCGCCTCGACCGCGCCAGGAACGCGGTCCGCTTGGCCTCGAGCTCCCCGCCCGGCACCGGGGACGAGAACTCGCGCAGGACGCCGAGCGCCGACCACACGGAGGCGTCCCACGCCCCCGTCAGGTACCGGAGACTCAGGTCCAGCCGGGCGATCCCGGATGGTCTCCTGCCTGTTCCCCCGTAGCTGTCGGGAAGATTCGGCCGTACCCACCCACGGCGCTCCCACCGATGCGCGTCCAGCGTCCACGCGATGGATGCCCGGACCGCCTCCGGGAAGAAGTCCGTCGCCGCCGCGTTCTCGAAATCGCGCGCCAAGTCCCGGGGAAGCTCCGCCGCGGGGCTGTTGAGGAGGATCGTGACGGCCCCTTCCGCCGCGGCCCGCATGGCGTCCCTTTCCACGTACTTCGAAACGAACAACGGATCCTGGCCCAACAGGCGGCCCAGTCGGACCACCGTCCGCAAGTCCTCCCACGCGGCCCCGATCCGGCCGTCGGAGGCGTCCACGGCGGCCTTCAGGACCATCGCCCGGTCAAACGCCGAGAGGGTGCGGCGAGTGCCGTATCCGTACCACGTGGCATCGATCGCCATCCGGTAGTCGAACGGCGCCTTCGCCAGCTTCGGGTAGTCCCATGCCCGGTAAGATGCGCGCCCGTCGGAAACCCCGGCCAGGCGCTGCAGGCTCTGGCCGGCGGCCGTGCCGAGTGCGGCTCGGACATGGCGCAGGGCTTCGCCGTCCCGACGCCGAAGCACAACCTTTGCCAGGTACATGTCCTCGACGGTCCCCCAGTAACTCTTCGTCTTGCCGGCCACAGCCCAAGCCTTCATGTCGATCGCCCGCGTGACCTGGACGGGCCTCCAGATGCCCCCCGGGCCCTGCGTGTTCTCGACACACACGGCAATCACGTTGGCACCGGGACGGAATACCTTCCGTCCGTCCAGTTGGAACGGCTCAACCCACTTCCGGTGCTCGCCCACCAACGACCCGTTCACGTAGACGACCGCGTTCTCGTCGACACCCCAGAAGGTCAGCCTCGTCAGCCCGCCGTCCAGGTCCTTGCGGGTGAGGTTGACCGTCGTGCGGAACCACGCCCATCCGAAGCGACCCTCCAATTGGGGCTGTGGACCGTCCCCCACCTTCACGTTCTCCCACCCGCGGTCGTCGAATCCCGGAGTGGCCTCCGGAGGTACGGCAGCCCCGCCCGGCGCACCCCCGGCGAGCTTGAGTCTCCAGGAGTCCAGCGCCTCCCCCTTGGCACGCTCACGGAGCATCCTGATCTGTTCGGCCGGCGTACTGGCTTCGCGATCGAACTCGGCCACGACCTTGACCAGCTCGTCCCGGGTGAGCGCCCGGCCTTCCACCGGTCTGGGCAGATCCGCCAGGCTCACGGGATGCCCCTTCTGCCGGACGGATCCCTCGAGCCCGTGGAGCTTCAGGGACCAGTACACGCGCACCGGCACCCAGCACCCGACCGCGGCCGCCGTGAGGATCACCATGTGCACGAGCATCGTCTTCAGCGTCGCGCCGGCCGGTCTCGACCCAGCGGGGGCCGTAAACAACGAGAGGAAGTTGCGCCGCCATCCGGTCATCCGGACGAACAGGACCACGAGCAAACCCACGACCAGGAGCATCCTGAGCCAGTGTCCGTCCAGGAAGCCCAGGACCGTGCTGGCGGAGAAACCCACGGACCAGACGAGCAGTGCGGCCGGAACGAGCGAAACCGCCAGGAGCAGATGGAGGAGTCCCGTCACCCACAATCCGGATTCCCCGGCCCGGGACTCGCGGGCAAAGACCCGGTCGACTCGCGCCGGCAGGGTCCAGGCGAGCCCGATCAGGATCACGGCCAGCCCCAGCAGGATGACGAGGTCCGCCTGCACCAGGCTCAGGGGAAACGCCGACCGCTCGACATAGATGAAACTCCCCTCCCAGTTCCAACTGGCCCGGTTGAGATCCTCCCAGACCTGCCAAAGGAAAACGTACCCCGCCCCTGCCGCTCCCAGCGCGGTGTAGAGCGGCCGGGCAGCGGCCACGATCCTGTCGGCTCCCGCCGCAGGCGCATCTCTGCCTGCGGCCGGCTCCGCGCGGCCCCGGGCCATCACCAGCGAGATCGCGCCGAACAGGAGCGAGGCCGCGAAGGCTCCCGCAATCACGATCACGACGAACCCGAGGAGCTCCGGGGTCGGATCCACCGTCACAGCCGCGATCCTATACCACAGTTGGAAATACTCCCACGGCACGCACCTCCAAAAGATGGACAGGAACACGTCCACCGTGGCGACGACCAGTCCCAACCCGACAAGCACGAAGAGCGCCCGGCTCGCCTCCGCCCACAGTCCCCAGGCCGCCGCAGTGCCCGCGCCCCGCCCCAGATCCTCCAGAAAACTCTTGAGTCCCTTCACTTGTGCCTCCTCGAGACCGCCGAAGACGGCCTCCCCTGTTTGAGTGCCTCCAACTCGCCCGGCCCCAGCGGAACAATACTGCCCCGTTCATCGACACGGCGGAAGGTCGCCAGGTTCGCGTTGCGCGTGATCTCCGCGGGCGGCTCGGCGGCGGCCAGCCACCCGGCGTCCCACGCCCGCGTCCTTCCTTCCATGTCGACTGCGACGACCGCGACGCCGTCGCCCAGACTGGCGCAGACCAGGGCCGAGACCGCGCCGTCGGCCCGCAGCGGCTTCCCCAGCAGTTCGCCGGTGCCGGTGTGCCAGATCCTGATCCAGCCGTCGTCGCAGGCGGTCACGAACGCCCGGCCGTCCGGCGAGAAGGCGAGGCGCACGACGGTCCCGCCGGGCCGGACGACGACCCCGGTCTCTTCCCCGGACGCGGCGTCCCGGACCCGGACAGCCTGGTCGGCACCGGCCGATACCAGGGTCAGCCCGTCCGGACTGAGGGCCACCGCGCCGACGGGGTTGTCAGCCCGGCGGTCCTCCCCGGCGGCGGCGCCCGCCGCGGGCGTCGCCCGTTCCTGCCTCTTCCCCCCCCGGCTGTTCCAGACGCCCGCCTCGCCGCCCCTCGTCCCGTAGGCGACGGTGACGCCGTCCGCGTCCAGCTCCGCCGCGGTCACCGGGTCCGCACCCCCGAAGTCGCCGGCCGCCGCGCCCGTCGCGACGTTCCAAAGCCGGATCCGGCCGCCGTCCACGGTCATGGCCCGGCCGCCGTCCCGGCTGAGGCACGGCGGAACCGCCTCGTCTACGCGTCCCATGGCCTTCGGGGGACCCGACGAGGCCGCATCGAAGACCACGAAGGTCCCGCCGACGACGGCGCCGACCCACCGGCCGTCCCCGCTGAGCGCCAGCCGCGAGGGAATCTCCTTCACCGGTCGGGTCCACAGTACCGTTCCCGTGCGGGCATCCAGGACCCGGATCACCTTGCCGGTCTCCCCCGTCGCCACGCGCGACCCGTCCGGAGAGAGCGCCGCCGCGGTCAGCGCGGTCCGCAATGCGAGCTCCGTCCGGTGCGACCCCGCTTCGGGCCTGCCCCAGAGGCGGGCGGTGAGGTCCGCTCCCCCGCTCACGATCAGTCTCCCGTCTCCGCTGAACGCGACCGCGTAGACGTCGCCGTCGTGCTGGAGGCTCCGGCCGGTGGGCTCGGCGGTCCGCCCGTCCCACAACTTCACCGTTCCGTCCGACGAGGCCGTGGCGATTAGTGCGCCGTCCGGACTGAAGGCGGCGGCGTTCACGCAATCGGAGTGGGTCATCACGCCCGGCAGGGCCCGCCACGTTGCCATGTCCATGAGCTGGAGCGTCCGGCCGTCCATGGCCAGGATGAGCCGCCGTCCGTCGGGACTGAACGGCCGGTCGAAGATTCGGGACACGCCTCCCTGCTCGCGCCTGGACACCCCGCCGGCCGACCAGAGCCGGGCCATCTGGTCCTCGCTCCAGGCCAGCAGGTTCGCGCCATCCGGGCTGAAAGCCACTCCCGCCACTGCGGCGCGATGCCGCAGGGGGGGCCCCGCCGGCGTCATGCCCCCGGCCCGCCACAGCCGCGCGGTCCGATCCGCACCCCCAGTCGCGAACGTCGCCCTGTCCGGACTCAGCGCCAGCGCGAGCACGGCCGATCCGGTGCGGACCGTGCCCAGCCGCTTGCCGGTCTTCGCGTCCCAGCGGGATACGACCCCGTCCAGCCCGGACGTCATGATCCACGATCCCGCCGGGCCGAAGACGGCCTCCGTGACCTCGTCCTCGTGCCGCAAGATCACCCCCAGTTCCGCACCCGTCTCCGCGTCCCAGACGCGCGCCACCCCGTCGGCGCCGGCCGTCACCAGCCGACTGCCGTCCGGGCTGAACGCCATCCGGCGGACGGAGTAGGCGTGCGCCAAGGGCGCGCCGATCCTGGCCATCGCGGCCGGGTCCCAGAGCCGGACGGTCCGGTTGAACTCGAGCACGGCGACCCGTTTCCCGTCGGGACTGAAGCAGACGCCCGTCACGGGCCGGGAGGCTTCGAGGACGCCGAGGGGCAGGGGGAAGGCGCGCGCGAAGGAGGCCGCGTTGGCGCGGGCCACATCGGTCCCGCAGATGGCGTACGCCCGGGCGAAGAAGAGGAACGCCGACGCGTCGTCACTCGCCTCCGCCATCCGCCGCCCCCGCTCGCCGTACAGGAGGCCCATCTGGCTCTTGACCGCATCCCGTTCGCTCGCGATCTCGGCAAACGCCACGGCCAAGCACGCGATCCCAACGGCGGCGACGGCGTTGGCAACGCGGTTCCTGCGCAGGGCCTTGTGCACGCGGTAGAGGCGGCGATGCGCCAGGGGAGTCACCGGACGCGACTCGCGACGCGCCTTGAGATCCGCCAGAACCGCCCCCATCGAGTCGTACCGCCGGTTCGGGTCGTACGCCAGGCACTTGCCCACGATCGCGGACAGGTCCTCGTCCACCACCGGGCCGCGCACCGCCCGCGACGACTGGAGCACGGCTCCCCGCGTCAGCTCCCGGTACGCGTTCAGACGCTCCTCCAGCCCGGCACTCGCCGTCAGCCGCGCCTTCAGGCTTTCCAGGTTCGGTACCTTCCCCGTAAGCACCGCGTACATGCTCGCCCCCAGCGCGTACACGTCCCACCGCACGTCCGGCTGGACGCCCGCCCCGCCGTGTGAAATCATCGCCTGCTCGGGCGCCATGTAGAAGAGCGTCCCCAGGGCGCCCGACGACTCGTTCAGCACCTTCGACTGCCCGAAGTCCGCCACCCGCGCATGCCCCATGTCGTCGAGCAGGACGTTCGCGGGCTTGAGGTCGCAGTGAATGATCCCCTTCGAGTGCACGTACGAGAGCGCCTCCGCCACCTCCTCCATCCACTTCGCCGCCCGGTCCACGCCCACGAGCTTCGTGGGGTCCACGTATTGGTCCAGCGATCCGGCTTCCAGGAGATCGAGCGCATACCAGGCTGGGTCCGAAGTGAGGTCGGCATCCAGCAGGGACACGATGTGCGGGTGCTTGTCCAGCCGGATCAGCCGCTCCATCTCCCGCTGGAGGAGCATCCAGTTCACCCCGCCGCGCGCCAGGAAGCATTTGATGGCCACCCACTTCCGCGTCCTGACTTGCCATGCCCGCCACACCTGCGCGTATGCCCCCTGCCCCAGCAGGGCCGTCAGCACATACCCCGCTATGCGCGGCGCGTTAGCCTGCTGTTCGACCCCGGTGGGAACGGATAGATCGCGGGTCTTCCCGACGGCATCGTCGGTCTGCCGCAGGGTGCCGTCGAAGTCGTCCGGAGGGGGGTGGGGTCCGCGGCCCGAGGGCTGATTGGTCATCGGGCGCGGATCGCCGCTCTCGCTGGGCCCGGCATGGGCGGTAGTATAACACCTTGGCCCAGCGGACATTTGGGCCTACAATATCGAAGACATGGAACCGACCAGCTCCGAACTCGCGGACTTCCGGGTCCTGCTTCAGAGGATCTCGTTCTTCCAGAACCTAAAGATGGCGGAACTCGACGCGCTCCTGAACGCCATGGAGAAGCAGACGTACCGGAAGGGCGACGTCATCATCCGGCAGGGCGAGGTGGGCGACCGGTTCTACATCGTGGCATCCGGCAAGGTCGGAGTCTTCAAGTCCAGGTTCCTGATGAAGCAGCGGATCAACACCATGGGGCCGCGGACATACTTCGGCGAGGTCGCGCTCCTCGGGAACACACCCCGCACCGCGACCATCATCGGCGACGAGGATGGCGAGCTCTACAGCCTCTCGCGCAAGGCCTTCGACGCGGTCCTCCTCAGGAATCCCGGCATCGCGACGCTCATCCAGCAGTCCACGGCATACCACCTCTCCCGCGACCGGGTCCGCGGCCTCTAGACCTCCACCGCCCGCCGGAATCGGGCGAGCCGCATGATAGGCTAGGGACATGCTGAAGAACCCGGCGTGGGCCGCGCTGCTGCTCGCCCTCTGCGCGGGTTCCCCCGCCCGGCCGGAATCCTTCTGCGACCTCGTCGATCCGTTCATCGGGACCGAGGGCGGCGGGAACACGTACCCGGGCGCGCAGGTGCCCTGGGGCATGGTCTCGGTTTCGCCCCACACGGACCTCGCCGCCCCCTCCGGCTACATCCACGGCCGGAAGTACCTCTACGGCTTCGGGCACGTCCAGATCAGCGGCGCCGGGTGCTCCGACCTGGGGAACATCCGCCTCATGGCCACGATCGGCCCGTCGGGCTTCGAGCCCGACCGGTACCGGTCGCAGTTCGACAACGAACGCGCGGCCCCGGGCTTCTACCGCGTCGACCTTACGACGTGGGGAACGGCGGTCGAGGCGACGGCCACCGAGCGGGCCGGGTTCACGCGGTTCACGTTTCCGGCCCGCCCGCACGGGGACGCGAACATCCTGTTCGACATGGGGTCCCGGCTCTCCCCCGATCCCGGCGGGGGTGCGAGCCCGTACCTCGGCGCGGTCTGGATCGTCTCCACCACCGAGCTCGCGGGCTGGAGCGAGAGCGGCGGGTTCTGCGGCTCCTCCAGCCGCCAGCGGGTCCACTTCGCCGCCGTCCTCTCGCGCCCCGCCGATTCGGCGAAGGTCTGGTCCGACGGCGCCCTGCTCAACTCGGGCGACGCCAGCGGGCCCAAGGTCGGCGCCCTGATGTCCTGGGCGACGACCAAGAGCGAGGCGATCATGGTCAAGGTCGGCATCTCGTACGTGAGCATCGCGAACGCCCGCGCCAACCTCGCGGCCGAGCTGCCGGACTGGGATTTCCCCGGGGCCCGGCTGCGGGCCCGGGCCGCGTGGGAAACCGAGCTCTCGCGCGTCCGGGCGGAGGGCGGCACCCCCGACCAGCGGAAGATCTTCTACACCGCCCTCTACCACATGCTCATCCACCCGAACGTGATCTCGGACGTGAACGGCGAGTACCCGGGCTTCCGCGGCTCCGGCCCCCGGAAGATCACGGGGCGCGCCCAGTACTCGGTCTTCTCGCTCTGGGACACGTACCGGACCGTGCATCCCTTCCTTACTCTTGCCTACCCCGCGCGCCAGCTCGCGATGGTCCAGTCCATGCTCGAGATGGCCGTGGACGGAGGCTGGCTGCCCAAGTGGGAGCTCGCGGGCAACGAGACCGGGGTCATGGTCGGCGACCCCGGTACCATCGTGGTGGCCGACGCCGCGCTCAAGCGCCTGAAGGGGCTCGACCGCGACGCCGCGTGGGAGGCGGTCCGGCGGAACGCGATGGCGACCCCGAACCCCGTGCGACCGGGTTTCGACGCCTTCCTCAAGCACGGCTACATCCCCGAGGACGACCCCGCCGCCGGACCGGTCTGGGGCTCCGTCTCGACGACCCTCGAGTACGCGCTCGCCGACTGGCACGCGGGCCGGCTCGCCCTGGACCTCGGGAAGGCCGAGGCCGAACCCCTGCTCGAGCGGGCACGATGCTACCGCAACCTCTTCGACGCGGGAACGGGATTCCTGCGGCCGAGGAACCGGGACGGATCGTGGTCCAGCCCCTTCGACCCCGCCGTGAACCAGACCGGCTCCGGCGGGCCGGGTTACGTCGAGGGCAACGCCTGGCAGTACGCGTTTTTCGTCCAGCACGACGTGCCCGGCCTCATGGCCCTGTACGGCGACCAGGACGCGTTCACCGAGAAACTCCAGGAGTGTGTGGACTCCGGCTACTTCGCGCTCTGGAACGAGCCGGACTTCGCCTGGCCGTACCTCTTCGACTACGCCGACGGCGAGGCGTGGCGGACGCAACGGCTGGTGCGCGAGTCCCTGGCGAGCTCGTTCAAGGCGACCCCGCGGGGCCTGCCCGGGAACGACGACACGGGAGCGACCTCGGGGTGGATCGTGTGGTCCATGATCGGGCTCTACCCCGTCTGCCCCGGTTCGGGGGACTACGAAATCGGGTCCCCCGTGTTCGACGCGGTGACTGTCGCGCTCGACCCGGCGTTCTGGCCGGGCAAGGCGCTCACGATCCGCGCCGGCCGCAACGGCCCGCTCCATCCCTACATCCAGTGGGCGACGCTCAACGGCCGTCCCTCGAACACGCCGCACCTCCGGTTCGACGACCTCGTGAAGGGCGCCGTATTCGCGTGCGAGATGGGGCCGCAGCGGGGCGCGTGGGGCGGCACGCCGAGGTCTCCCGTGATCCGCGAACAGCCGTGGGAGACGACGGCCGTCGAGGGAACCCTCTCGCGGTTCTCGATTCGCGCGGGCGGCACGGGACCCCTCGAGTACCAGTGGCGGCACAACGGCCAGAACATCCCCGGCGCGGTCCGCCGCCAGCTCGACCTCCCCGTGACGCCGCTCGACGCGGCGGGCTCGGTCTTCTCCTGCGTCGTGCACTCCCCCTTCGGGGGCGTCGAGAGCCGGGGAGCCACGCTCTTCGTGGAGCCGGACCGGACGGCGCCGGCGGCCACCTCCGCCCTCCTCCAGCGCGCGACCGCCGGGAACCAGGTGGCCTCCGTGATCGTGGGCTTCTCCGAGCCCGTCGAGGTGGCGAGCGCGAAGTCCGCCCCGAACTACGCCTTTTATCCTCCCCTCCAGGTCCGCGACCTCAAGGTCGCGACGGACGGCCGGAGCGTGACTCTCGAGCTGGCCACCGCGCCGCCGGCGAATCGCACCTGCCGGCTCGACGTCAAGAACGTGCGCGACCGGGCCACCAGGCCCAACGTGATGGCGCCCGCGCGGCTAATGGTCCTGCCCGAGGGCGACGGCCTCCGGGCCGATTACTTCGACCGCATGGACCTCACCGGGCACTCGATCCGGCGCATCGACCCCGAGATCAACTTCAACTGGGGCGAGAACTCTCCGGACCCCGCGGTGCCGCCGGAGAAGTTCAGCGTCCGGTGGCGCGGCCGGGTACGGGCCGAGGAGACCGGCGTCTGGACGTTCTACACGTTCACGGACGACGGCGTCCGGCTCTGGGTGGACGGCAGGAAGATCGTGAACGAGTGGCACGACCAGCGACCGGGCGAGCACTCAGGCACCGTGTTCATGGAATCCGGGAAGGTCTACGAGATCTGGATGGAGTTCTTCGAGAACACGTACACGGCGCAGTGCGACCTGCGCTGGTCCGGCCCCACCATCCCGAAGGGCATCGTCCCGCGCAAGAACCTCTACTCGAAATGAGCGGACTCGAGTACCGGCCCGACGCGGACGCAGCCCGGGACCGTTTGGCCGCGTGGTGGAACGGCGGCGATCTCGGCCGGCCGGCCCTGCTCCTCAAGGCGAGGCGTGAGAAGCCGTGGGCCGATGTTCCCGCCCTGCCCACCCCGGACGGCTGGGTCACGCACTACTCGACCAAGAGCTTCGAGTACCGGGTGAACGCGGGCCTTCGCGAGTCCCTCTGGCACGACCACCTCTGCGAGTCGATGCCGGTCACGGCCGCGGACCTCGGCCCCAACTGCCTCGCCCTCTACCTCGGATGCCGGGGCGTCGAGATGCCGGGGACGGTCTGGTTCGAGCCGTGCATGGCCAGTCCCGAGGCCGCGGCCTTCCGGTACGATCCCCACAACTTCTACTGGGACTTCACGGTCCGGCTCGCGACCGAGCTCGTGCGCGCCGGGAAGGGCAGGTTCCTCGTCCAATACCCGGACATCATCGAGGGGCTCGACACGCTCGCGGCCATGCGTGGCGGCGAGGCCCTTCTCGCTGACCTGATCGACCAGCCGGCGTGGGTCCACGACTGCCTCGACAAGATCACGGACCTGTATTTCGCGTACTACGACCCCCTCTACAACCTCCTCAAGGACGAGCGCGGCGGGACCCATTTCTGGGTATGGGCGCCGGGCCGGTGCGCCAAGCTCCAGTGCGACTTCTCCGCCATGATCTCGCCCGCCATGTTCGGGGATTTCATGGTCCCCGTGCTCCGCAGAATGACCGAACGGCTCGATTTCGTCCTCTACCACTGGGACGGCCCCGGCGCGGTCCCGCACCACGACCACCTCCTGTCGGTGCCCGGAATTCGGATGCTCCAATGGACGCCCGGGGCCGCGGCCACCCCGGCATGGCATCCGCAGTGGTGGCCGATCTACCACAAGACCGTGGACGCCGGCCGGATGGTCATGCTCTCCGACTGGTTCCCCCCCGAGAAGCTTGCGGCAATGAAGCGCGAGTTCGGGAAGAAGCTCAACCGGTTCCTGCTCGGCCTCGAAGTCCCCGACCGCGCCGCCGCGGACGCGGTCCTCCGCGCGGTGAGCGACTGACCGTGCAAGCGTTTCCCGTATCCGAATCCAAGCTGCGCGAGCTCCAGGCCAAGATGGACGAACTCGGGATCAGGGAATCAGACTTCGAGGAGTCCTTCGGCCGGTCCTCCGGGCCCGGTGGGCAGAACGTGAACAAGGTCGAGACGCTCGTCATCCTCGTCCACAAGCCGACGGGCCTCTCGGTGCGTTGCCAGTCCGAGCGGTCGCAGGGCATCAACCGGTTCCTCGCCCGCCGCCGGCTCGTGGATGAGATCGAATCCCGCGTGAAGGGCGAAGCCTCGGCGAAACAGCAGGCCATCTGGAAGATCCGGAAGCAGAAGCGCAAGCGGTCGAAGCGGGCCAAGGAGAAGATGCTCCGCGAGAAGCACCGGCACGCGGAGACGAAGGAGCTGCGAAAACCCCTACGGTTTTGACGCGGGGGCGAGCGAGACGTCGTCGAGGAAGAAGGCGGGCCCCGGCCGGGTCCCAAGGGCCATGAACCCCCACCAGGTGAGCTTCGCGATCGGCTCCGTGCAGGCCAGATCGGCGTAGCGGAGGACCCGACCACCGGGCGGGGTCACCGTCATCGTGTAGGTCGCCGTCCCCAGCGTGTACCGGATCTCGATGGCGACCCACGCGTTGGCAGGGAGCGCGTCCAGCCGCTTCCCGTTCGCCTGGAGCACCCCGTCGCCGCCCACGTAGAGCGACGGCCCGACCCGGTACCAGCTCCCGCCCTTCCCCGGCCCCGTGGTGTCCCGCCACTCATGGGCGAACGTGGCGCCCGGCGCGAGCCGAACCGAGAACCGGCCGGACACTTCGCCCGAGGTGAAGCCCGGCTCCCAGTACGCGTGGGGGTTGTAGTCGTGCGGCTGAGGCTGGTTCGCAGCCTTCACGAATAAGAGGCTGCGTTTGCCCGACGCCGCCGTCTCCTCCGTGACCCGGGCCGTCGCCCCCTCGTCTTCGAAGGTCACGAGCCCGGAGGCCTTCTCCCCCGGCTCCGAATCCTCGAAGTCTTCGCTGACGGGAAGCACGCCGTGCCGGGCGGCCGGCCACGGGAAGACCGGCCCGGCTTCTGGCACGATGGGTCCGCCCCGCCGCCCCGCCTTCGAGGTATCGAATGCCTTGAACCCGATCTTCGCGGCCGGTGACCCCGGCTTCAGCCGGAAGTCGCCGTGCCCGGGGTCCCGGAACCCGGGATCGGCCACGATCGAGTGCCGGTCGTGCCCCGCCGCGCGCCACTGGTCCCACGTAACGCCCCGCCGCGGTCCCGCCGGCGGACCGGCCTCGTCCCAGTATAGGTTGCGGTCGATCGCGTACCCGGTACCCGACCAGTTGCTCCCGAGCAGCGGCGAGCCGTTCGCGACGACGAGGTTCCGCTCCAACGTGAACGACCGGTGGGGCTCGGCGCGCGTGCGCATGAGCACGGCCTCGGTGCCGTAGGCGAAGATGTTGTTCCGCACGATGTTGTCCCGGCCGTAGTGCTGGTGGAACCCCGCGCTCTTTGTCCGGTACACGAGGTTCCGCTCGGCCACCATGCCCGTCGAGCCCTCGTCGAAGTAGATGCCCCAGCCGCCGTAGTCGAACGCGGCGATGTCATGGAAGACGTTGTCGCGGACGACGTTTCCGGCGCCGGTGCCCAGCGTGTAGATGCCGCCCATGTCCGAGAGCTGTTCCTGCCCGATCCCGCCGACCCGGTTCGCGGTCACGGCGTTGTGGTGGGCGGCGCTGGGGCCGTAGCCCCACGACCAGCCCACGGAGATGCCCGTGTAGAAGAAGTCGTCGATGTCATCGTGGTCGATCGTGTTGTGCGGCGAGTGGCCGATAAGGATCCCGACGGCCGCGGGATGCATCCGGCCGCCGTGCGCGAGCGCGCAGTCACGCACCGTGATCCAGCCGGTCTCCGTCTCCGGACCGCCGGACGAGCCCCACCGGAAGGTCCCGATCTTGATCCCCCCGCCGCCGAGATCGGCCAGGACGCACCGGGTGACCGCGACGTTCCGGCATCCCTCCACCAGCTCGAGCCCGTATTCGCCCGTATGGACGACCGTGCAGTCCGTGAATGCGCAGTCCCGGGCGCCCCGGGCCGTGACGGCACCGCCGAGGTCCACCTCCGCCTGACCCGTGCCGTGGCCTTCGGGCGGGCAGGTCCAGTTCGTGTGCGCGAGCGTGAGCCCCCGGAACTCGAGTCCGCGCACCCACGCCTTCGCCGCCGGGTCCCCGCGAAGCTCGAGGAGCCGCGGCAGGCGCGGGGCCACGACCTCGGTGGAGTCCGGCGCCTCGCCCGGGAGGGGGACGTACGTGATCGTGCCGCCTTCGGCGTCGAGGTACCAGTCGCCGGGCGCGCCGAGCGCCTCCCGGACGTTGTCGAGGAAGTACCGGTCGCCGCGGCTGAACTCGGCCCAGTCCTGGTCCACGCCGAACGGCGCTGCGAACGGGAGCACACCCCGGGCCCGGTCGAGGGAGCCGATTCGCATCCTTGGCATGACCCACTTGTGGAAGACGCAGACCTCGACCTCGCCCGGCCGCAACAACTCCGGTACGTCTCCCGGGAAGACCCTGACCCGGTCGAACCCAACGCCCCTGGCCGCGGGCGACGGCGGCAGGCCACCGGCCAGGTAGAAGGTGCCCTCGCGCGGGAGCCGGGGCCGAAACCGCCGGGTGCCGCCGACCCAGAGCTGGCTGAAATCCCACGGAGAGGCGAGCTTCGCCTCCCACCGGCCGCCCGTCGTGACCGTCCATCCCGCGATCCGGGTCCCACCGCTCAGGACCGGGGTCTCGCCCGGGAAGGCGGCATACATGACCGGCGCCTTCGCGGTCCCGGAGTCTCCGGGCTCGAAGACGACGGGGGCGGACAGCTCGTAGGTCCCGCCCCGGATCAGGACCGTGACCGGCTTCTTCCCTTTCGTCTTGAGCTCCCGGACCGCCCGCCGGGCGCGGTCGAGCGTCGCGAACGGGCCGTCGGTGGCCGCCGCGTTCGGCGCCGCCAGCTTCCCCGTCCAGCCGTCGTTCCCCGTCGTCGCGACGTAGAAAGCGGCATGCGGAGCCGCGAACGCGGTCATGGCGACCAGCAGGGCGGCGACCAGTTCAGCCGCTCCACTCGCGAGACGATCCGGGCCGAAGGCGTACCATAGGACCCATGGTACACGCCTCCCCCGACAGCCGGCTCGGCCCCGACCTCGCCTTCTACATTCATAGGGAAGGCCGGTGGCCCATGACCGTCGTGAACCTCTACCACCGCGCGGATAAGGTGAGTTGGATCATGATCAACCACTTCATCATGCGCGTCGGGGAGGCCCGGCTCCGCGTCGGCGGCATCGGGGGCGTGGGCACGGCCAAGGAGCACCGGAACAAGGGCTACTCCTCGCTCTGCATGCTCAAGTGCCTCGAAATCATGGAACGGGACGGTTTTCACCTCACGGCGCTCTTCGGCATCCCGAACTTCTACCATCGCTGGGGCTACGCGCAGGCGATCCCGGAGCCGCGGCTCAAGCTCGCGACCGGCGCCGCGCCTTCGACGATGCCGGCCGGCTACCGCATCGTGCCGTTCAATCGCGACCGGCACGGATCCCAGGTCCTCGCCCTCTACGCCGCCAACGAGGCGCTTCGCCCACTCTCGGTCGTGCGCCCCCCGGCCCGCCACTGGCGGGGGTTCCGCCTGGGCTCGTGGTGGTTCCGCCGGGCGGAGTCGTTTGTCGTACTCCGCGGCGGACGCGTCGAGGGCTACGGCGTCAACGACCAGGACCGGAAGGCCCTGATCGTGACCGAGGCCGGCTACCGGACCCCCGAGGTGTTTCCCGCCCTCGCGGCCGAGTTCGCGAAGCGGGCGAAGGCGCGACGGGTTCCCGACATGACGCTTCATGTCCCGCCCGACCACGCCTACGCCCGGTACCTGAGGCGGTTCGCGCTCGACGTCACGCTCCACTACTGGCGGAACGGCGACGGGATGGCGCGGATCATGTGCCTCGAGAAGACCTTCCGCGACTGCGAGGGTGAGCTGACGCGGCGGCTGCGGGCCTCGGGACTGGCGCGGTCGCAGTTCGCCGTCCGGATCGGGTGCGAGCTCGGCGAGGTCCGGCTGGCGGCGGCAGACGGGCGGGTGCGGGTCCTGCCCGGCGCCTCCGGCCTGCGGGCCACGATTCCGCAGGGCATCCTGACCCAGCTGCTGATCGGGTACCGGACCGTCGGGGACGCGATGTTGGAGCCCGGGGTCAGGATTCCAGGTGACGCGGTAGAGCCGCTCTCGGCGCTCTTCCCGCCCGCGCTCCCTTACACCCTCTGCGCCGACCGTTATTGAGGGACGTACTTTCAATTCTGCGATTCTCGGGATAATCGCAGAATTGAAAGTACGTCCCCTACGGCGCGGCCTGCCCGGGGTTCTCGGCAGGCGGATTCCCCGGCACCACTTTGGTTTCATCCACCGGTGACTTCGTCTCGGGCGTAGCCGGCTTCTCTGGTTCGTGTTTCTCCTTCGCCGGTTTGCCCTTGTCCGCCGGTGGCTTCGCCGCGGGCTCCGTCGCAGGCCCCGTCGTCCCCTCGTCCGCGGCAGACTCCGTCGGCGGAGGCGTCACAGGAGTGACGGCCGGCGGAGGGGCGACGGGCTTAGCTCCCGGCTTCGTCCCCGGGGGCCGGACCACCTTCTTCGGTACATGCATGGTAGGCCCGCGGTCGTCGGCGGGCGCCACGCCCGGCGGAGCCACCGGACCCGCCCCCGCCGGCGCGACCGGCCGCACCGGACTCCGGTACCTGGGACGGGTGTCGTCCAGCGGGCCCCCCTCGAGCGGCGGAGGCGGGGAGATCACGCGGATGGCGGGCTCGTCCCGGACCGGCATCGGCTCGTCCGCGGGATACCAGTACGACCGCTCCCGGGCGGGCTCCGGCCGGCCCTCGAGCTCGATGTCGAAATCCAGCCACATCTTCTCGAAGTCGCCACGGTTCTCGATCACGAGCGCGAGCCGGTACTTCCGGCCCGGGACCGGGGTGCCGCCGAGCGCCTCGGCCGGAACCGCGATCTCCCAGACGTAGTGCCACGCATCGACCCACGAGGACAGGGCGCCGGACCAGCTCCCCCGGGCGGGCGGCACGGCGTAGAGCACGGAACGGCCCTCGTCGTCCTTCTTCCCGCTCGACACCTTCCCCGTCGCCGCCCGGCACCGCCAGTCGTCCACGCGCGCCGAGATCCGGTGCAACTCGCCCCAGCTCGCGGCGTCCCGGGGGTCCGGCGCGACCCGGGCCGGGATCGTGAAATCGTAGGCCCGCACCGCGATCCAGAGGTTCGCGTCGTCCCAGGCCAGGAAGACGTCCCCGAACGGCACGAGCGGCGAATCGGTCTTGATCAGCGCCCGGGGCACCGGCCTCGACTTGTCCCAGTCGCCGAGTTTCCCGTCGGCGACCAGCCCCGTCTGTCGCCGCACGGAGACGGGGAGGGACGGCGCCGCCGGCTCCCGCGCCGCCGCGTGGATGCGGTCGGCCTCCCGGTTCGCCGGGACCACCGCGGCGAGGAAGTCCGCGTACGGCTCGTCGTAGATGTCGACGAGCCCCATGTTGTAGTCCTCGCCGTCCCCGCGCCCGAAGGTGGGCTCGTCGCACCACTGGAACCAGTGCCAGCCGATAACGAACGGGAACGACGCGAACGCGCGCAACTGGGCGGCCGCCGCCACCCCGCGCTGGGTCTGGGTGTCCACGAGCGTGAACTCGCCCCCGTGGTTCCTGAGGCCGCTCCGGTTCTGCCGCGCCGTCGCGTAGTACTCGCCGACCACGACGGGAAGCCCCGAAAGCTCGTGCATGGTCCGGAAGTAGCACGGCGAGACCCAGCCGTCCGTCGTCGTCGACTCGTAGTTGGTCGAGATCGCGTCGAGCAGTCCCCTCGCCGCGCGCGCGACCGCCTGCGGGTAGAACTGGCGGAAACGGTCGCCCAGCACGAGCGCCCCCGGATGCACCTCCCGGACCACCCCCGCGCAGACCGCGTAATACTTGCGCGCGACCTCGAACGTCCACGCGTCGATCGCCCGGTGGCCGCGCCCGGGTCGGGTGCCCGTCGTGGTCGCCGTCAGCAGGCCGTCCCAGTTCTTCGCCGTCGTCTCGAAGTCCTTGAGGAACGCCTTCCAGTCGTTACGGTAGACCCCCTTGAGCACGTCGACGACCCGGTGCTTGCCCGGCGCCTCCGACCCCCAGCCCAGCGCGATCCCGAGGAACCATTCGTCACCCCACCCGAACTCGTTGTCGAGGAAGTAGCCGAGCACGTTCGGGTCCCCGCGATGAGTCGCCATGAGGTCCCCGGCGAGCCGCCGGATATTGGTCCCGAACGCGGGATCCCAGAGGTCCCCCCACGGCGCGCCCGCCTGGATGCCGAGGTGCAGGACCGGCGTGTACGGGAGCCCCGCCTTCTCGACCCGGGAATCGGACCAGCCCGCGATCGTGTTGAACCCCCACAGGTCGAACCGCTTGAGCGTTCGCGACTGCCAGTCGGCGTAGGTGTCGCGCTTGCGGAGGGCGAACGAGTATTCCGGCTTCGCGGGATCGTACGCCTTCGCCTCCACACCCGGCCCCGTGCAGTCCACGCCCCGCGAGAGCATGCGCGTCCCGTCGGCGCGCTCGAACCACCACACGCCGTGCTCCTCGACGACGCGCCAGGACCCGGCGAACGAGAGCGCGGGAACGGCCACGAGGAGCAGGGCCAGCAGGCGGGGAGTCGGGGATCGGGTCATGCTGTGCCGATTATAGTCCGGGTCACAACCGCACGGTGAGGCTCAGGACCTGCGGGAGGGAAGACGGGCCCGAGAGCTGGATCGCGTAGTCGATGCGCAGTTTTCCGATGAAGACCCCGACCCCGAGGGCGGCGCGCCAGGACTCGTTGCCGCGCGACGGGCTCACACCCGCCCGCGCGGCCAGCGTCTGCGTCCAGTACGCCTCCACCCCGCCCCGCCACTCGACCCGGCGCTCGCGGAGGAGCCAGACGGCGTCCAAGAACCCCGCAAGCCGGTCGGGCGAGATCCCGCCATCGCCCTCGACCGGCGTCGCCGCCGATCCGCCCGCCCGGACCGCCGCCGGCAGGGGCACCCGCTCGTCCGCGTACCGCACCCTTCGCCCCACGTTGACGACACTGACGCCCGCCGCGAAGTCCTCCGCCGGCCGCACGACGAGGCCGGCGTCGGCGGCCACCGTCGTCGCGTGAAACTGGTCGAGGAGGTCGCTGCGCAGGATCTTGACCGATCCCCCCAGGCTCACGACGCCCCCGAAGACGCCGCTGGCGTTGGCGAGGGCGAGGATGTCCCGCTGCCCCGATACCCGCCGGGCACCCCCGTCGGTGTTGCGGAGCGTGATGCTTCCCGAGTCGTAGTACGCGAGGCCGGCCGCGGCGGTCAGGGGGCCCGCGGGAGCCGCCCCCGAGATCTGCCAGGTCTGGTCCTCGATGAACCCCCGCTGGCCGCCGAGGGTCACGGACCGGCCGCTCCCGGACGGCGCGGCGGGATTGAGCCAGACGCCGGTGGCGTCGCGGTCAACGGCGGCGGCGGCGCCGCCGAGTGCCTGGATACGCGCGGGCTCGACGAGGTCGAGGGGATTGGAAGCGTCGTCGGCGAGGGCGGGGCGCGAACACGCGCACGCCACGAGGACCGGGAGGAAAACGAAAGGGCGGGAGGCGTTCACCGTCGCAACGCCTCCCGCCCTTGGGCTACCTGACGACCGCGAGCTTCTCCTTGGCGTGGACGCCGGAGCCGTCGGCCACGACGAGGTAGACGCCGGGGGCCGCGGGCTGGCCGGACGACAGCGTGCCGTCCCACGAGAACACGACCGTACCCTCGCCGCTCGCGTAGGCGAACATCTCGCGGGCCAGCGTGCCGCGGCGGTCGTAGATGCGGAGCGAGATCTGCCCCGCGTCGGTCGCGCCGACCTCGATCCGCGCCGGTGAGCCGGAGCCCGGCTGGACCCAGCCGCGATCGCCGGCCTTCACGAGAATGCCGCCCGGCGCCGGGGCCGTGGCGCCCTGCTGGAGGTCCGGCGGGCACCAGATGGCGGCCTGCGCGTCGTCGAGGATGACCGCGCCCCCGCCGGTGGGATTGTTCGGATCGAAGTGCTGGACCTGCAGGTGCGTCTGGTCGAGGCCGCCATGCGCCCCGTAGGGGATGTAGAGGTCGCCCTCGAACACCACCGTCTGGCCCGACCGGAGTTCGGTGATATACCAGTCCTTCGCGGCGTCGGGCGAAATCCACTCGCCCCACGTCCCGTCGTTCGTCAGGTACTCCTGGATCGCGACGATGCGCAGGTTCGTGTAGCTGCGATTGCCGGGATTCGTGAGCGTGATCCGGTACCGCATCGTGGTCCCGATGTAGTACATCTTGTACTGGCCGTAGTACTTCGCGGGGTAAACCCACGATGGATCGTGCGTGACCACGCCGCCGCAGCACCGGTCGTGGTAGAAATGTCCGCCCGCGGCGTCGACGACCGTGCGGCCCCATTCGTCGTAGTACTCGATCGTCCACACCAGCGGATCGGCGTCGCCGATGTGCTTGCCGTTGAGATGCCAGATGGGACCCAGCAGGTCCGAGGCGCGCGCGGCGCCCGCCACCATCCCGGCGACCACGATGATTGATGCCAGCTTCAGAATGCCCGCCCCCGCCCGCTTGTGCATACCCGCACCTCCTCGTCCCTCGATGGCCTGATTATAGAAGGCTTGGGCCGGAAAGTGTCAAACCGGACAAGCCCCGGAGATCCCGGGGAACGCTGAAACCCCTTCCCTGCAATGCGACAGGGCCGTCAATCCATGGCCCTGATACACTCAGGGCGGCATGACGGACCTCACGGTGGAACCGGCACGCCCGGAGGAGTTCGACGGCATCGCGGCGCTTTGCGCCCGCGAGCTCGGCGTCGGCGCCGCGTACTTCGCGACCCGGATGCGCCGGGACCCCCAGAACCTGCCGGGCGCGCCGCTCGTGGTCCGGGACGCCGGCCGGGTCGTCTCGACCGTCCACGCCATCGGGTTCGACCTCGCGTTCGGGTCCGCCCGGGTGCCCTGCGGCGGTATCGCGAACGTCGTCACGGATCCCGCGTGGCGCAAGCGCGGGCTCGCGCGGCGGCTCCTGGCCGCCGCCCACGAACTCATGCGCGCGGACGGCCGTCCCCTCTCCCTGCTCTCGACCCAGATCCCGGGTTTCTACCAGCCGCTCGGGTACGAACCGTCGCCGCGCCGGGAGACGCACCTGCTCCGGCTCCGGCCGCCCGCCGGCGCCGGCCCCGGCCCCGTGGTCCGCGCGATCGACTTCGGTCGCGACCGCGCGGCCCTGCTCGCGATCCGGAGCCGGTACGCGGCCGGGTTCACGGGCACGATCCCGGCGGCCGAAGCCGTATGGGAGCGGCAGCCCGAGTGGACGACCGTGTATCCGAAGGAGGAGCCCGCGTGCGCGCTGGTCGCCGAGGACAGCCACGCCCAGCCGGCCGCCTACCTCCGCGCGACGGCGGACCCCGACCATACGTGGTCCAAGGTCCTCGAGTTCGGCACCCTGCCCGGCGCCGAGGAGTCCACCCGCGCCCTCGCGCGCGCCTATTTGCGCGAGGCGTTTCTCCGGGGCGTGCGCGGACTCCAGTATCCCGCCCCGTGCTTCGAGCTGGGAGCCGCGCTCGCCCCGTTCACCGAAGCTCCGGTCGACATCCCCGCCGACTGGATCCTGCTCCGTATCGCGTACCTCGCAGGTTTCCTCCGCGCCCTCGCCCCCGAGCTTGCCGCGCGCGCCGCGCGGGCGGGCGTGGCCCGTGGCGCCGTCGTAATCGGGTACCGCGACCAGACCGCGACTGTGCGGCTCAACGAGGACCGCGTCGAGGTGGAGGCGACGGCGTCCGGGGAGCTGCCGCGGGCGGTGCTGGAGCCGGCGCGGTGGATCGAGGTCTTCAGCGGCGCGAAACCGTTCTCGCTCCAGCCCTTCGCCCGCGCGTCCACGGTCGGCGACCGCGAGATCGTCCTCCTCGACGCCCTCTTCCCCCGGGGCCGGCCCGTGTTCTGGGAGATTGACGCCTTTTAGCGCACGACGAGTTTCGGCGTCCGCCGAAACTCGAATTCGCTGACCGGCTGCCGGTCAGCGAACCAACACCTTCAGGATCTGGTGGATGCCGCCGCCCTCGACGTCCACGAGGTAGACGCCGCGGGCGACCGCGAACTCGTCCTCGCTCAGCCCGTCCCACTCGACGAGGAACTGGCCGCGGCCGGAGGGCGTCAGCTTCCTGAGCGTGCGGACCAACCTCCCCGATGCGGTGAAGATGCGGGTCACGATGGGGTCGCCATTGAGCGGCCAGATGCGGGCCAGCACGACCTGCCCCGAGTTGAGGACGAGGACGTTCTTGTCGAGCGCCGCGCCCGGCGACGTGAGGACGAGCGGGTTCACGGCCTCGACGGCCACGAGGGCGGTCAGCGTCGTCCCGCCCACGTATGCCACCACGGTGTTGCGCCCCTCGTCGAGCCCGAGCGTGAGCGTGACCGTGACCCGCCCGGAGAAGTTCGTGGTCCCCGTGACGGCCGAGAGCCACCCGCCGCCGGCGCTCACGGTGAACGTCACGGTCAGGTTGGGCACGGCCCCGCCGCACGCGTCGGTTACCATGGCCGTCAGCGTGACCGGAGTTCCCACGTTCGCCTTCGCGGCGGAGGCGGAGAGCGTGAAGCCCGTCGCGGTGCCCGTGATCGAAACCGCGTTCGAGGTCACCGTATTGGACGACAAGATCCGCCCGGTGCTGAACTCGACGCCGGCGGCGCTGACGGTTTCCGCAGCCACTCCACACGGCGCTGTCGTCGTCTGCGTCCACGTGACCGACTGCGAGCCGCCCGCCGTGAGCATGAACCCCGGCCCCGGCGTCGGCGCCCCCGGCGCCCCAAGCCCGGCGACGCCGACTACCGTGCGCGAGAACGAGGTGACCGTGAGATCGAGGTCGCCGTCGTTGCGCAGTACCATCGTGGCCACGACGGTCGCACCCGCCCCGGGACTGCCGGGGGCCAGCGTGAGGCCGCTCGCGACCAGGAGGGCGGGCCGGACAATCCAGAATGGGCGAACGTCACCGCGCATAAACGCAACCGGGCCTCCGCATGACGATCCCGTTACGCTGAAGGTGAAAGTTGACACCCCTGCTCCGGACGCGGAGAACGTCCAGCTGAACGTCTGGGACGCCGCGGACGGTAGGGCAATGGGACCCGGAGGTGAGGGCCCGGATATCCGCGTGGTCATGCCGGGTTCGATTGTCCACGCAGCCGCCGAAACCCCAGCGGCGTCCCCTCCCATGTTGGTCACCGTCAAAGTCACGGTAACCAACTGGCCCAGCATCGCCACCACCGGCGACACCGCCGGATGTATCCAGATATTGGCTGGCACGGTAAGATCCGTAGTCGGGGTGGTCAACGGCGCCGTCCGCACCGGCCCCCCCAAAGCCGCATCCGTACCGGCTACGGTCGCGGTGAACCGAATCGCTCCCACACCGGTAGTCGCGTATTGCCAAGTGAAGTGAGCCGAGGCGCCTGGTCCGAGCGACGCCACCGGGTTCGACACAAACTGGAGCGACGCGGTGCCCGGGCCCTCGATGAACAGGGTCGTCGTTCCCGCAACGCCAACGGCAGGAGCATTCCCAGTGTTCGTGACCGAGACAACGACAAGGACATACGATCCGACACAGAGCGGGGAGGCGATCGCGGACACGACGGACCCGACGAGCGTGGCTGGTGTCCCGAGGAACGCAGTTGCGGTCGCCGCCGATGAGATCGCGCCACAGGAATCAGCCCCGGCCACCGTCATCGCAAAGGTCACGGTCCCCCATCCCGTCGCCGTGTACGACCAGGCGAAGGTCTGGGCCGCGCCGGGGGCGAGGGCGACCGGGCCCGGTGGCGACGGACCGGCCCAGCCGAGAACGGGCGCGCCGGGCGGAGAGACCGCGAGGGCGGGGGTGAGGCCGGTCGCCATGGTGAGCCCGGTGTTCGTCACCGTGAGCTCCACCGTGATCCCGCCTCCCACGGCCGCGGCCGGGGTGGCGCGAGCACTCGCCTCGAGTGCCGCGCGCCCCGTGACGGCGATATCGGCGCCCAGCGGCCCCACGGCCAGCCCGCCGCCGCCAGTGAGATCCGCGCCGGTCACGGTCACCGAGAAAGTCGCGGCGCCCGCGCCCGCCGCCGACCACGTCCAGGCGAGCGTGACCGCGTTCCCCACCCCGAGCGTGAGCGGCAGCGGCGGCACCGGGCCGCCGAGGGCGGACGCGGGCAACCCGGTGACGAGCACGGTCGCGCTTCCCAGCCACGCGCCGCCCAGCCCGGTGTTGGTGATTGTCACCGCCAGCGTGAACGGCATCGCCTGGCAGGTCGATGCCGGCAGGCTGACCGCGCCCGCCAGACTCGCGGCGCCCTGCACGAGGGTCTCGGCGTACCCCCAGGCCGTCATGGACAGCCCGCTCACGGACTCGACGCCGGTCACGGTCGCCGTGCACGCCACGGGCCCCGTCCCCGCGGTCGCGTAGGTCCAGGTGAAGAACGCGGACGCGCCCGGGCCGAGGCTGGCGAGCGGCGAGGGCGCGGTCAGCAGCGACAGGAGCCCGGCGCCGGGCGCGATCGTGAGCACGGGCGTCACCGACGTGACCGCGTTCGCCCCCGTGTTCGTGACCGTGAGCACGACCTCGATCGGCAGTCCCGACCAGACGGGTACCGGCGATACCGACAGCGCCGCCTTGAGGCACCCGGGCCGCGGCCACTGGTACGTCGTCACGTTCTCCTTCTGGGCCAGGTTGTCCCAGTTCTCGAACCCGGCCACGTAGAGGTCGTCGCCGGGACCGACCGTGATCGCGCGGCCCTCATCGTTGCCGTTGTTCGGCCCGTTCCGGGTCTGGAGATCGAGGAGCGTCCCCGACGCGTCCCACCGGGCGAACAGGACGTTGGCCGCCTGTCCGGGACGCTCCACCCGCCCGGTCGCGAAGACGTCGCCGTTGACGGGGTCCACCGCGATCCCGAGCGCCCGGTCGTTCGGCCCGCCGAACCGCGTCATCGGCGAGTTGAAGGTGGCCGTCCAGAGGGGCGTGCCCGCGGGCGAGCACTTGCGGACCCAGCCGTTCTCGCCCTGCCCGAGATCGTTGCGCGTCTCGTAGCCTCCCACGTAGAGATTCCCGGTCCCGTCCACGGCGATCGCGCGCCCCTCGTCGTTGGCGATCCCCGGGCTCGTGTACGACCGGGTCCAGAGCAGGGCGCCGGAGGCACTGTATTTGAGCACGAGGATGTTCCGTCCCTGGCCGAGATCCGTCCGGGTTTCGGCTCCCGCGACGTAGATCGATCCAGACAGGTCCACGGTCACGGCGTAGGCCAGGTCGTCCGAGTTAGCGGGGCTGTTGTAGTTGACCGACCAGACGAGCCCGCCCGTCGGGTCGTACTTCGCGACCCAGACGTCGTCGCCATGGCCGATATCCGTGCGCCGCTGCTTTCCGGCAACGACGAGATTCCCGTCGGGGGCGAACATCACGGACCTGAGCTCGTCGGGCCCCCCGGGCGACTCCGCCAGGAGCAGGATCCAGTCCATGGCGCCCGGCGGGAACGGGTCCCAGCGCTCTATCCACGCGCTGTTCCCCGAATGGCCGACCGAGTAGACGGAGCCGTCCGGGCCCGTCGTAACCCCGTACGCGGCGTCCGCCACGCTCCCGACGGCCCCGTACTCGCCCGCCCAGTAGAGAGCGCCGCCGCCTGGCGGGTAGCCGATCACGAGGCAGTCCGTCAGCCGGCCGCTCTCCTCGCGGTTCTCCTCGCAGGCGACGAAGATCGATCCCGAGGACGGCACCGCTATCCCGTTGCCCTCGTCGTCCCCGTTGGCCCGGCCGTCGTAGAACGTGATCCGGGTCGGCGCGGAAACGCATGGCGTGGACGGAGCGGTGACGACGACCGGCCCCGCCGCCCCCTGCGGCACCGGAACCGCGACCCCGGAGTTGACGTCGGTGCCGTTTCCGGAAGCCGTGAACGAGAGCGAGGACGCCGCGGGCCCGGCGGTGTAGACCCAGGTGAACGAGACGCTGCCGCCGCCGGGCACGACCAGGGCCACCGGACTGAGCGCGAGGTAGCCGGTCCCCGACCCCGAGACCTTGGGCAGCCGCGGTGTAACCGTCGCCCCCGCCTCCCCCGAGTTGCTGACCGTGAAGACGAGGACGATGGCGTCGCCCGGCAATAGACTGGAAGCCGAGGTCATGACCAGCGACGCCGACAGCGCCGGCCGCTTCTGGATCAGGAAGGAACCCGTGGCCTGCACCCACGTGGTCGCCGACAGCGACAGATCCCAGCCGGTCAAGGTCCCGGTCAGCTCGACGAGTCCGGCGCCCGACGCCGAGAACGACCACGTGAACGTCATCGACTGGCCGGTCGGTAGGACGGTCGTCGCCGACGGCGTCGGCCCCGCCGTGATCGCGCCCGTGCCGGGGCCCGCGTCCTGCCCCAGTGTCGGAATTCCGTTCAGGACCGCCCCGCCCGCGTTCGTGACCGTGAGCATGACCGTGACCCACTGCCCCGGCGACACGATCGTCCGCGAGAACGCCAGCACCGCATCGAGGCACGCCGGCTGGCCGTACTTGTTGATGCGCCAGTTGTGATACCCCGTGGAGTCCGTCTCGTATCCGGCCACCATGAGGTTGTCCCGGCCGTCAACCGCGATCGCCCACGGGCCGGCGTTGTCCCCCGGATTGTGGCAGGCTTCGTAGGTCGTGGTCGCCAGCATCGTCGTCAGCGAGGCATCGTACTTCCCGATCCTCCAGTTCGATCCGCAACTCAACCCCTGCTCCTCCCCGACCACCACCAGGTTCCCTCTGCTGTCGAGGGCGGCGGATCGACCCAGCTCGTTGGTTCCCGGCCCGGCGTAGACTGTCGTTGCCAGCAGCGTCGTCAACGACGCGTTGTACTCCCTGATCCGCATCTGCCAGACCCCATCTTCGATTCCGACTACAAGTATGTTCCCGCCGGCGCCAACAACGACGGCAGAAGGAGCGTTGGAGAATCCAGTGCCCGCGATGTAGTCCGTCGACGCGAGCAGGGTCGTCAACGACGCGTCGTACTTCCGGATGCGCCACTTCTCGGTAAAGGGGGAGAACTGGTCGCCCTCGGTCCCCGCGGCGATGATGTTCCCGGACCCGTCCTGCGCAAGCGCCCACAGCATGTCGTAAGCAAACCCGGGACTGCTGAAGTCCGTGGTCGTCAGGACCGTGGTCAAGGCGGGGTCGAACTTCGTGATCCGCCAGTCGTTCCCGCTGGCGGGACTCCCCCCCTCGCCCGCCACGACGACGTTGCCGCTGCCGTCGAGGATGAGACCCCTGGCGTCGGCCGCAGCCGCGTACTCGGTCGCAGCCAACAGCGTCGTGAGCATCGGGTCGTACTTGCGGATCATACAGTGCGTCCCGCCGCTGTACATACTCCCAGCCACCAGAATGTTCCCGGATCCGTCGATGGCGACGGCATGGGCGGCGTCGGTGCCGTTGACGGCCCCCCCGTCGTAGTCCGTCGTTGCCAACAGTGTCGTCAGCGAGGCGTCGTATTTCCGAATCCGCCAGTTAGCCTTCGTTGGTGAGATGAACTCATAGCCCACGACCACGACATTCCCGCTCCCGTCGACGGCCACGGCCCAAGCCGCATCGTGGTCGTTTGCCGATCCGTTGTAGTCCGTGGTGCCCAGCAGGATGAGGTCGGGACAGGCAGCGGAGGCGGGGCGGGAAATCCCGGCCGCGGCCAGGACCGCCAGAGCCAGGACCGTTCGCCATCGGTGATTCATGGGACTCCCAAGGCGATTATCTCAGGTATGGACGGCCAGTGAGGTCGCGCCACGCGGCCCCGAGGGCGGCGGAGCCCGGGTTGAGCTTGAGCCCGTCATCCAGCACGCGGGCGGCGTCCTGGAGCCTGCGAAGGCCGAGGAGCACGCGCACGTCCAGGAGCCGGATGTCCTCGCGGGAGGGGTCGATGGCGACTGCGATGTCCAGTGCATCCGCGGCCGGGCGAAGACGCCCAGCGCGGGCCTCGAGCATGCCTACGGCGGCCGCGGTCGCCACCGTGCGCCGGCCGCGGCGTTCGGCCTCGCGGAACGCCGCCAGCGCCTTCTTCTCGTCGCCCGCCTTCAGGATCGCGGCGGCCGCCTGTTCCCACGCCGCCGCCGATCCGGTCGCACGGGCGATGGCCTCGAACCGGCCCACCACGCCGGGGTCGCCCCGGTCCGCGAGCCCCGCGGTCTCGGCCAGCCACCGCTCATCGAGCCCCGGCAGGTACCCATCCGGCGGATTAGGCGGCACGGACCCTCCAAGCAGGAGCCGGTGGATCACGATCCGGTCCCCCTCCGCGTGCGCGAGAACCGCCCGGGTTTCCCAGAATGCGCGCCACCGCGCCGCCGCCCCTTCCTCAAACGCCCACGTGCCATATGTCCGCTCGAGCGCCCAGCCCGATTGCGGCAGGTAGATTGTCCAGCCGATCCCGGTCTGCCGGAATCGCTTCGCGATCCCCGCCGCGTCCCGCTCCTCGCGGGCGAACCGCTCGATGAGCGCAGTGTCGAACAGCGACTGAACAACCGTCCGCGGCCCCCAGTGAAGCCAGAGCCCGGTCGGCGTGAGCAGGAGGACCCGGCTACGTCCGATCTCGGGGGCCAGCCAGGCTTGCGCCGCCACCGTCCGCCCCCGCTCCGGGAACCCACGGGCGAGATAGTGGTTCCGGGTCTCGAGACCGAAGACGACGCCGAAGGGGTTCGCGATCGAGAACTCGCGCGCGACCGCGAGCGGCAGGTGCACGGCCAGCACCAGCCCGGCGGCTGCAACGACGGCGCGGCCACCGGAGCCGCGCGCGGACAGCGCCCGCAGGCCCTGCGCGCCGAGGACGCTCATTGCCGGCCAGAGCGGCATCGAGTACCGGACGAGGTGCGGCATGATCTGCCAGAGCACGAGCCCGCCGCCCACGAGCGCGGCGAGCGGCCCGACGCCGGAGGCGAGCAGACAGAACGGCGCAATCCAGAGGAACCAGCCGCCCATCCCGCTGTGGGGATCCATGACCCCGGTGTTGAGGATGCTCACGTTCCAGGGCCGGGCAAGCAGGCCCGCGGCCCCGGGCAAGGCCATCGGCTCCCGGCCGGCCCCCACGAGCTCGATCACGTGCCGACGCAGGTTCTCCGGGTCCAACCACATCGTCGGGAAGACGCCGGGCAGGAGCCGCCCGGTGGGATTGCCGCAGGCGAGGGCGTTCTTGACAGCCCACGGCGCGACCGCGGCGGTGCCGGCCAGCGCCCACGCCCCCCAGACCCGCCACGGCGCCCGCCGCAGGGCCAATGCCCCCGCCGCCAGCGCGGGCGCCATGAGCCCGTTGACCTTGGTCCCGGCGCAGAGGCCGCCCCAGACACCGACGAGAACGGGATTGGCACCCGGTGCCACGAGGTCTCGGATCAGGAGCGTCAGGTACGCGACCGTCGCCAGCTCGACGTACGCGCGGATGGCCACGACCTGCGTGTACGGCAGGAGAACGAACGCGGCGGACGCCGCCAGGCCCCAGCGCGCGCCCAGCCGCCGGCCGGCCCAGACCGCGACGAGCGCGGCCACGAGAACGCCCCACCCGAAGTGCACGAGCTTGGCCACGACCTCCCCGCCGCCGAGGACGAACGCGATCAGGAACTGCATGTGGACGAGCGCGGGATGGAGCGAGAACTCGTTGAAGGGCAGGGCGACGATCCGGCCGAGGGAGGCGAAGAGCGCGGGCTGGGCGAGGTGGTGTAGTTGCGCGTCGACCGAGGTCTCAGGGGCGAGCGCGCCCAGGAGTGGGACCGCGAGCGCGGCTGCCAGCCCCAGGGCGATCCACCGGGTCCCCGCATCCGTCCGCCGAAATGCGTCCCACCCACGCCGCCCGGCGCGGCGGGCTGAGGGCAGACCGGCCACGCCCGCGACCGCCACCACTGCGGCGACGGGAAGGAACCGGGCCAGCCCGGCCAATCCCGCGCCCAGCATCGCGAGTGCCGCGAGCCCGGCGCCGAGGGCCGTCGCATCGAGGATGCCCCGGTCGCGGCCGCGCCGCCCGCACCAGTTCAGCCCCCGCTCACCCGCGCCGGCCGCTGCAATTCCGAGCACGCCGAGGAGGGCGAGCTGGCCGAGATGAGTGCCCCAGGCCGCGAGGCTTCTGGTGTCGACGTACGTCCAGAGGAGGAAGGCCTGCCGCACGTGGTCGAGCCAGGCGGGATGGTCGAGCGCGCAGTTGACCCGGTACCAGTTGCCCCAGACGAGGAGGCCCCAGACCGCGGCGAGCCAGGGCGCAAATGCCATGAGTGGTATCATACCCGCGTCATGCACGCCGAATTGGCAGGGGTTTCCGGTGATCGTACGCCAGTCATCACGGGCGTCGGGATCATCTGCGCGTTGGGGACGGGCCGCGAAGCCGTCACCGCCGCGCTGCGCGCGGACCGGCCGGGACTGACGGCCATCACCGGATTCGACGCCGCACCGTTCCCCTCCCGGGTGGCCGGGCTCGCGCCGGGGTTCGATCCCGCCGCATTCCTGGATCGCCGCACTCTGATGCGCCAGGACCGGGTCCTGCACCTCGCCGTCGCCGCCTCGGACCTCGCCGTTCGCGACGCCGCGCTCGCGCCGGGAAGCTGGGACCCCCGCCGGGTGGCCGTCACGGTGTCGTCGGGCAAGGGCGGCGCGGCCGCCTCCGAGGACGCCATGCGCGCCCTGATCGAGCACGGACCCGGGGCGGTGAAACCACGGCGCCATGACGCGAGCTTCGTCCCCGCCGCCGTCGGCATCCGGCACGGAGTGCGCGGCCCCACGCTGGGCTTCTCGTGCGCCTCCGCCACGGGACTGTTCTCGCTCGCCCATGCGGCCGACCTCGTGCGGCTGGGGCGGGCGGATCTCGTGCTGGCGGGGGCCGCCGAGGCTCCGGTCACGCCGTTTACGCTCGCGTCTTTCGCCTCGCTAGGCGTGCTCGCAACCGCGGAGCCGGGCGATCCCTACTACGTGTTCGACCGGCGCCGCCGGGGCATGGTCCTCGGCGAGGGTGCCGCCGTCCTCGTCATCGAATCGCGGGAGCATGCCATGCGCCGCGGCGCCAGAGTCCGTGCGGAGCTCGCGGGGTCGGGGCTCGCCGGCGAGGCCCACGGGTACTTCGATTTCGACCCGGCCGGCAGCGGGGGGACGGATGCCATGGGCGCCTGCCTGCTCGACGCCGGACTCGCGCCGGCGGGCATCGACACGATCGTCGCGCACGGCACCGGCACCCGGGTGAACGACGCCTACGAGAGCACGGTACTCGGCGCCGTGTTCGGGCCGGACGCCTCCCGGCCTCTCGTCGTGGGGACGAAGCCGCTGACGGGCCACACGCTGGGCGCGAGCGGCGCGGTCGAGGCCGCATTGCTGGTCCTCATGATGGACGCCGGGATCGTGCCGACGACCGTGAACTGGGGCGAGCGCGATCCGGACTGCGCGCTGCGCTACACGAGGTCGGCGGAGGATCGCCCCCCCAGGGTCGCGCTCGTGTGCGCATACGGGTTCGGCGGATTCTGCGGCTGTCTCGCCGTCACCGCTCCCTCCAGCCTGTCCTGAAAGCGCGGCTGGCGCGCTGACTGACACCTGACAGCGGTGGGGCGCTGGCACCCCGCCCCCGGGAATTTTCTCCCCACCCCGCCTCCCCGATCCCCAGCAACGGCGACGGCTCATCCCGGCACGGCGCGTGCATATTATTAGGTAGGCACGGATGCTTGGGCCGAGCCGGACCACGTCCCCGGTGCGTGGAGGCGTTGGGTTCCAATCGACGGGAGGGATCGGCGAACGGATGAACGGCGGCAGGAAGGTCTGGAAGTGGTCCTGACATCCCATGCGCCCCGGCTTCCGCGGTCGCGCACCGCCGGGCGCAAAGCGCTCGTCGTGCTCGCGTGGCTGGTGCTCCCACTTCCCGACCTCACCGCCCATGCCGCGCCGGCCCGCTCGCGGGACGCATCCGCGATCCGCGAGATCGCATGGCAGGGCGGGCGCATCGAGGCCATAGCCGACGAAGTCATCATCCGGTGGAAGGCGGGTACGGGTGCCGCCGACCGGACGGCGCTGGCCGGCGCGCTGGGCCTGGCGCATCTCCGCGACCTGCGCCCGGCCCGGGTCCAGCTCCTCCATGCGGGTGGCGGGCGGTCCCTCGAGGCGGTCCTCGACGCGCTGGTAAGGAACCCGAACGTGGAATGGGCGGAGCCCAACGGGATCATGCGGGCCATGCCCTTCTCGTCCCCCAACGACCCCTATTATCAGGGCACGCTCCTGCCCGCCCAGACCTACCTGACCCAGATACTGGCCGACAAGGCCTGGAACGACCCCCTGCTCACGGGATCGAAGGGATCCGCCTCCCTCGTCGTCGCCGTCGTGGACACGGGCGTGGATTACACTCATCCCGACTTCGATCCCGGGAGCGGGGCTTCGCGCATCCTGACGGCCCCGTCCGGCCCCGGCCCCGCGCTGACCGGGGGCTTCGTAGTCGGCCGGGACGCTTTCAATGGAGACGACGACCCGATGGACGACAACATGCACGGCACGATGGTGGCGGGGTTCATCGGCGCGGCCACGAACAACGCGATCGGGATCGCAGGCGTCACGTGGGAACCTCGGATCATGCCCATCAAGGTCATGAGCCCGCAGGGATGGGGAAACTGGGCCGACATCGTCGAGGGAATCGAGTTCGCGAAGGACCACGGGGCCCATGTCGTCAACATGAGCCTCGGAGGCCCCGCGTCCTCGCTGGCCATGCGCGAGGCGGTCCGGGACCTGGCCTCCGTCGGCATCGTGATCATCGCCGCGGCGGGCAACTCCGCCAACGCCGTCAACTATCCGGGAGCCTATCCGGAAGTCATCGCCGTGGGCAGCGTGGACGAGCACGACCAGCTCTCCAGCTTCTCGTGCTTCGGCCCCCCGCTGGCCCTGGTGGCCCCGGGCCAGGGGACGCCCGGGCTGATCAGCACCTACCCCGGCGGGGCCTACGACGCCGCGAACGGCACCTCGTTCGCCTCCCCGATCACGGCCGGCGTCGCCGCGCTGGCCCTGAGCCAGAATCCGGACTGGGCCCCCGAAACCGTGCGGCGGCGGCTTATCGGTACGGCCGACCGGATAGCGCCGCCCGCCGGGAACTACTACAACGGCGACGGATTCGAGCAGCACATGGGACACGGAAGGCTGAACGCCTACCACGCGCTGGGCGGACTGGGCCGCACTCCGTACTACTTCGCGTCCGCGTACCTGTACGAATCCGTGACGGCGCTCACCCCCGCGGCCGGCCCGGACCCGGTCTCGCGTCACGAGTTCCCGGACAGCGGCGCGGGCTTCGCCGTCTTCTCGTTGCTGTGCGACGACCCCGAGTGGGCCATCGCCAGCGGCCGGGTCGTCATCCACCGGTCGGACGGAGGCGACCAGGAGGGCTTCCTCTTGGAGACCTGGATGGCCGCCACCATCAGCTCGTATTCGACGACGCTCGCCATCAACCCCAACGAGGGCTACGCCCCCGTGACCTGCGTGCCGGACGCCTACCTGACCGACTGGGACAGCGAATCCCCCCTGTGGATGCCCCTCCCCGCCTTCACGATCCCGGGACTGTCCCCGGCTTCCCTCGAGGTGAAGGCCGTCCCTGATCCGAACGAGGCGGGCCTCATCACGGCCCTCGAGATCGTCGCCCGGGACGGAACCGGAGCCGCCATCCGGGGTGTCCCCGTGCGCGCCACGCTGGTGTCCTCCCCGCCGGGAGCCGCGATCGTGCCGGCCACGGGGACCACGGCGGGCACCCCGCCCCGGTTCACGACGTCACTCGTCCTGTCGGCGACTCCGGGACGCCACCTGGTCGTCGCCCGCGTGGACGATCCCCGGTTTGCGGACGTCTCGACGACGGCCACGGTCACGGGCGTGCCGCGGCTGGTCGTGCGCAAGCAGGCGAACCCCGCCGGATATGTCTGCGCGGGCCGGACGGTCGATTACGCGATCTCGTGGACCAAGGGGGGGTGGACCAACGCGTTCGCGCTCACCATCACCGATACCCTGCCGAACGGCACCGCGTTCTCGTCCGGCCAGCCCGGTCTCTTCGCGCAGGCCGACGCGCTCGGGACGCCGGCTCTCACGTCATCGGCATGGGCCTCCTCGGCGGCCGGCCCGTGGACGCCCGGCCTCCCGGCCCCCGGCACGGCGGCGCCCCTGGTCCTGCGCTGGGTCGTGGACCGGGTCGCGCCGGGCCGGTCGGGATCGATCGGCTACCGGATCGCGGTGTCCTCCGCCCTCGCCCAGGGATCGCTCGTCACGAACCGGGCCTCGGCCACGTTTACGGGCGAGAGCCGTGCGTTCCCGTCCGACCCCGCGGCGAACCTCGTGGACGATCCGGTTCCCTTCGACACGCACGCGGCCGCGCCGGACACGGTCTCCTCCGGGCAGTCCTTCGACGTCACGCTTACGGTGACGAACACCGGCAGCGGCACGACGGCGGCGTCTCCCGCCATCGCCGTCGTGCCCGCCGCGGGGCTGGTCACCCTCGTGTCGGGGCCCGTTCCCGCCGGCCCGTTCCCGGTCCCGGCGGGAAGCGCGCAGACGTTTACGTGGCACTTCCTGGCGACCGGAACGGGCCGGGCGGCGTTCAACGCGACGGCGGGAGCCAACCCGTGCGACGGCGACGCGGCCGGAACGCTCGTCCAGGTCCCGGCCCTCATGGATGCCCGGCTGGCGGCGGTGCCGAACCCGGCCAGCACCGGCCAGTCCTTCATGGTCACACTGACTGTCACCAACACCGGACAGGCCGCCCTGGCCGGGCTCACCATGGAGCCGCTCCTGCTCGCGGGCACCGGGAACGCGGGCCTCCTCGCGGGACCGTGGCCCGTGCCTCCCTTGAGCCTGCCCGGCGGTTCCGCGATCGTGTTCACGTGGACATTCACGGCGACCCTGGCCGGGCCCGTCCGCTTCTCGACCACGGTCACCGCTGCGGACGCCAACTCGGGCGTGGCCATGCCGGCCGCGCACCCCGCGGTCGTGCTGACCGTCCAGCGTCCCGCCGTCCTGGAAGGAGGGCCGCTGACGGCCCAGCCCGACCCCGTGTGCGGCGGAAACCTGGTCAGCGTCGTCGCGACCGTCACCAACACGGGGGAGGCCGCCGCGCTGGATGTCGGTGGGCCCGCCCTCTCACCGGGAGGAAGCGGCGGGATCGCACTCGTCTCCTCCCCCCCTCCCGTCGCCCGGCTCGAGGGAGGCCAGCGCACGAGCCTGACCTGGGTCTACCGGGCGACCGCCGGCGGAAGCGTCGAGTTCACCGCGACCGTCGCGGGCCGGGACGCGAACAGCGGGAGTCCGCTCGACACGGGGCCTTGGGTATCCCCCGCGATCACGGTGCTGGCCTCGGCATGGCTCACCGGAAGCCTCTCGATCCCGGCCGGCGCCTGCACGGGGCGCTGGTTCGAGGTCGCGCTCACGGTCACTGACACGGCCGCGGTCGACATTCCGGGCGTCACCCCCTGGCTCACGCTCGACCAGGGCGCGGGGCTGGTCGAATCGATCAGCGGGCCCTCACCGTCCGGTCCGGTCACGATCGCGGCAGGGAGCCGCCAAGTCTTCGTCTGGACCCTGAGCGTATCGGGGCAGGGCGCGGTGGCGCTGACCGGCAGGGCGCAGGCGGCGGATCCGGTCACCGAATGCCTGCTCGCCGCCATCTCGTCCGGCACCCTCGTCACCGGCACCGCCGGCGAGCTGGCCTCCACGCTCACGGTGTCGCCCTCGACCGCGGCGGTCGGCCAACCGGTCACGGTCGTGCTGGACGCCTCGAACCCGGGCACCGGTCCGCTGTTCGACCTCAGCCCCGCGCTCGTATGCCATCCGGCCGGGGGCGCCGCCAGCCTGGTCACCGGTCCGACGCCAGCCGGTCCCGTGGTCCTCGACCCCGGCGGATCGGTCTCGTTCACCTGGACCTACCTCGCCGATGCGGCGGGATCCGTCGTGTTCACGGCCACCGTGACGGGCGAGGATGCGTGCCTGCACCGTCCGGTCTCGGTCCACAGCGTGAGGCTGGACATCGCGACCGCCCTGGTCGCCGCGCGGTGCCCGCCCAACGAGGTGTGGAGCGTGGACTACGACTCCCCCGCGAACTACGCCGACGCTGCGGCGGCTGTGGCCGTGGACGGGGCGGGCAACGCCGTCGTCGCCGGCCATGAGAGCCGGTACGACATCTTCCAGGACGGCAACTGGCTGATCCGGAAGTACGGGCCCGCGGGCAACCTGATCTGGACCGTGACCTACGACTCTCCCGCCCACTACTTCGACCGCGCCTACGCCGTGGCAATCGATGGCGGAGGCAATATCATCGTCGCGGGAGCCGAGGCACGCTGGGACCTCCTCCAGGGCAACAACTGGCATGTGCGCAAGTACGATTCCGACGGCGCCCTCCTCTGGAGCCGTTCCTACAACAGCCCCGGCAACGGCGACGATCAGGCCGTCGCAGTGGCGGCGGATGCCGCGGGGAACATCGTTGTGGCCGGATACGAAGCCCGCACGGACCTCGGCCAGGGAGACAACTGGCGGATCCTCAAGTACGATCCCGATGGCGCCCTCCTCTGGAGCCGTTCATACACCGGACCCGGGAGCGGCTCCGACCGGGCGGAGGGCGTCGCCGTGGATTCCGCCGGCGACATCGTCGTCGCGGGGTACGAGAATCGCCTCGACCTCGGGCAGGGCAACAACTGGCTCGTGCGCCGGTACGATCCCGACGGATCCCTCCTCTGGGAACGGTCGTACAACAGCCCGGCCAACAGCACGGACCAGGCCACCGCCGTCGCGATCGACCCCGCCGGCCGCATCGTCGTGGCCGGATCCGAATACCGGTGGGACATCGGCCAGGACTCCGACCAGCTCGTGCGAACGTACGACGCCGCGGGCAACCTGCTCTGGACGAAGTCGTACAACGACCCCGGGAACGGGTACGACACGGCCCACGCGGTCTCCGTCGACGTCAACGGCCGGGTCCTCCTCGCCGGGAGCGAGTATCGGGCCGACCTGGGCACGAACTACGACTGGCGCATGGTCCTGTTCGACTCGACCGGGGAGGAGTTGTGGTCCGTCAGCTACGACGGTCCGGCGGGAGGCTACGACGAGGCATACGGAGTGGCCATCGCCCCCTCCGGCGACATTCTCCTGGCGGGCAGCGAGGACCGTTCCGACGCCGGCCAGGCCGAAAACTGGCGCGTGATCCGGTACCGCCCCACCTCGGCCTGCGTGGTCGTCAGCCTCACCGTGACGCCGCCCAATCCCGCCATGGGCGACATCGTGCTGGCGGCGCTGACGGCCGAGAACCCGGGGACGGGGACCCTGACCGGGGTGTCGCCCTCCATCTGGATCCCGGTCAACCCGCTGGCCATGCAGCTCCTGGCCGGCCCCGTTCCGCCCGGTCCCGTGGCCCTGGGGCCGGGGGCGAGCCAGACCTTCCTGTGGACCTTCAGCGTCACCGGCGTCGGGAACGTGCAGTTCACGGCGACCGCGACCGGGATCGACCAGCTGACGGGATTGCCGGTGTCCGGCGAGGATTCCGACGGGTGCGCGATTCCGTGCGTGTTCACGAACGGCATCCTGACCGTCGAGTGTACCGGAGAGAGCGCCGACAACGCGGGGATGGGCCAGTTCACGGTCCGCACCGGGGAGGACCATCCCCACCCGAACCAGAACGTCATCTATCCCTCCCAGTCCACCTCGTACTTCAGCGTGCGCGACGTCGACGGCCTGACCGTGTGGACCAACGAGGACGGCTACCCGACCGTCGAGGCGGGTTACACGGCCGGCAGGATGTCGGATTACCCCTGCTCCCTGACCGCGCTCGGGCCGAAGGAGTTCCGGGCCACCTACAACCTGCCGGACTACATCGTGATCGAGGATGTCGCGATCTCGGGCAGCAGCCTGGCGGATTCCAAGGTCCGGCACACCGTCTCGGTAAACAACATTACGGCATCCGCGCGCCAGTACGGCGTCCGGTACCTCTGGGACTGGATGATCGCGAGCAGCGACGATTCGTGGTTCAGGTCGCGCGATCCCGACGGGGTTTTCAGCGACACCTTCGTCACGTTCGCGCCGCCGGACTTCCCGCGGTACGAGCAGGTGGACTTCCCCTCTTCGCCGACCTTCAGCGTGTTCGGGAGCGTGAGCGGGTGCGACGTGGCCCGGCCCGCCACCCAGCCCGACGAGCTCCGGTACGCGTCATGGGGAACGTCCGTCGGGGAAGCCTGGGACTTCGTCAACACGGGTTCGGGCACCGACAGCGCCATGGTCTACTACTGGGGCAAGACCGCACCGCTCACCATCGGTCCCGGCGAGTCCTTCTCCTTCACCCAATACGTGACCACCGAGATCGGATCGCTCCGGAGCACGGCGTCGCTCTTCAAGGACTCCTCGCCGAGTGGGGCGGTCCTGGACGGCACCGAGCTGACCTACACCATCTCCTGGAGGACCGTGGGCGGGGACACCCTCTACGGCCTCACGATCACGGACAACCTGCCGGCCCTCACGCGATACCGCTCTCCCAGCCTCGAGTTCTGGGCGAGGCCGGACGACCTGGGGACGCCGTCGCTCGCCGGAGTGGCGTGGAGTCCGTCCATCGACGGGCCGTGGACCGCCGGGGAGCCGCCCGACCTGGCCGACGTGCCGCTCCTGTTGAGATGGGTCGTGGACCGGGCCGCCCCGGACCGGAGCGGCTTCATCCGGTACCGGCTGGTCGTGTCGGCCACCGCGTTCGAGCCAGGCGCGGTGATTGCGAACAGCGCCTCGGCTACGGTGTTCCTCGGCTCGCGGACGTCGATCAGCAACGAGGTCGTCAACCCGGTCGGGATCGATATCCGGCTCACCAAGACCCCGAGCGGCTGGATCCTGAACCGGGGCATGCCCTTCGCCTACACCATCGATTACGCGAACGCGGGGGCGATGACGGCCAGCCAGGTCGCCCTCTGGGACACGCTTCCCCCGGGCGCCGACTTCGTCGCCTGCAGCGGCGGCCTGTCGTGTACCGTGCACGAGGGCATCGTGACATGGCAACTGCCGCCGGATCTTCCGCCCGGCTCGTCCGGCACCGTGTCCGTGACCGTTTCGGCCAACGGATCTGGCCTTACGCTCGGACCCAACATCGCCCGGTTCGGGTACCGGGACGAGGCCGGGAAGGTCGCACCGGACAAGCCGAGCAATCCCGTCAGCGTCTTCCTCGTGACGCCCCGGATCGCCCTGGCCAAGTTCGCGAGCCAGGAAGTCGTTCCGGACGGGAGTCTCCTCGACTACTACCTCCAGATCACGAACTGGGGTACGGACCGCGCGCGCGACATCGTGGTCTGGGATACGCTGCCGCCCGGAGCCGGCTTCGTCGCGTGCTCCGGGGGCACCACGTGCGCCTTCGACGGGACGAAGGTGGTGTTCACCATCGATCAGCTCGTGCCGGGAGCAGCCGCCACGCTCGCGGTCACGGTCAGCGCCACCGGCGCGCTGGACGGGGCAATCAACCGCGGGGCAGCCGGATTCCTTGACAGCGCGACCCAATGGCTGGGTCCCGTGACCAGCAACCCCGTCACGGTGGCCATCGCGCCGGGGTCACCCGAGCTGGTGAAGGAGGCCCTGCCCGCGGACGGCGTGCCCGCCGGCGGCGAGATCCTCTACACGATCCGGTGGACCAACACGGCCGGAGGGATCGTGCGCGGTCTCGTCATCACGGACGCCCTGCCGCCCGGCACGTCGTATTCGCCGGCGAGCCTCGCGTTCGCCGCGTATCCGGACTGGGCGGGCGCCCCCTCGCTCACAGCGTCCGCCTATGCTCCGTCGACGGCCGGCCCCTGGACGGCGGGCGAGCCGCCGGGCGGAACACCTGCCCCCCTCGTCCTCCGCTGGACCGTGGACCGCGCGTATCCCGGCTCCTCCGGCTGGCTCGCGTTCCGGGTGCGCACCTCGGCCACGCTCGCGGAAGGCGATCCGGTCTGCAACGCCGCGTCCGCGACCCTCCTGTTCGACGCCCCTCCGCGCCCGAGCCCGGAGGCCTGCACGCTCGTCCGCCGGGCGAACCTCGTGCTCACGATGACCGTCTCGGGCTCCCCCGTTCCCGACGGCAGTCTCGTCACGTACACGCTCCGGACCTTCAACGCCGGCTCCGACACCGCGATCGGGATCAGCCTGCTGGACACCCTGCCCGCGGGCGTCGTGTACGACCACTGCGACGGCGGCGCGTTCGACGGTGTTCGCGTGGGCTGGGCCCTGGCCGACCTCGGCCCGGGCCGGACGGTCGAGGTCTGGTTCACGGCGACGATCACGGCCACGACTCCGTCGAACCGGTTCTCCGCCTGGTTCACGAACACCGCCCTCGCCCCCGGCTCCGCCATCAGCAACCCCGTCACGGTGGCGGTGACGCCGGGGTCGCCCGAGCTGGTGAAGGAGGCCCTGCCCGCGTACGGCGTGCCCGCTGGCGGCGAGATCCTCTACACGATCCGATGGACGAACACGGCCGGAGGGATCGCGCGCGGCCTCGTCATCACGGACACCATGCCGCCCGGCACCCGGTACGCCGCCCCCAGCCTCGGGTTCCTCGCATACCCGGACCCGGCAGGCACCCCCTCTCTCACGGCGTCCGCCTACGGGCCGTCGACGGCCGGCCCCTGGACGGCCGGCGAGCCGGCGGACGGCACGGCGCCTCCCCTCGTCCTCCGCTGGACCGTGGACCGCGCGTATCCCGGCGCCTCCGGCTGGCTCGCCTTCCGGGTGCGCACCTCGGCCACGCTCGCCGAGGGTGACACCGTGTGCAACGCGGCTTCCGCGACGCTCCTGTTCGACGCCCGCCCGCGCTCGAGTCCGGCGGCCTGCGTGGCGGTTCGCCGGGCGAACCTCGTGCTCACGAAGACCGTCTCGGGCTCCCCCGTCCCCGACGGCAGTCTCGTCACGTACACGCTCCGGACCTTCAACGCCGGCTCCGACACCGCGATCGGGATCAGCCTGCTGGACACCCTGCCCGCGGGCGTCGTGTACGACCACTGCGACGGCGGCGCGTTCGACGGTGTTCGCGTGGGCTGGGCCCTGGCCGACCTCGGCCCGGGCCGGACGGTCGAGGTCTGGTTCACGGCGACGATCACGGCCACGACTCCGTCGAACCGGTTCTCCGCCTGGTTCACGAACACCGCCCTCGCCCCCGGCTCCGCCATCAGCAACCCCGTCACGGTGGCGATCACGCAGGCCCGGCTGGCTATCCGGCAGATTCCCGCCCCGGCCCCGGCCTGCCTCGGCGGCCTCCTCGTGTACGGATTCTCGATTACCAACACGGGGACGGACACCGCCACGAGCGTAACGGTCACCGACACCCTGCCCGCGGGGGCGCTGTACGGGTCGTGCGGCGGAGGCACCGGATGCTCGTTCGACGGCACACACACCACCTGGATCCTGCCAAACCTGCCACCCGGCGCCGGTGCGGGGTTATTCCTGACCGTCACCGTGACCGGCTCGCTCGGGGTCCACGGCGCCCGGGCGGACCTGGCGAACAGCGCGGCGATCCCGCAGCCGCCGGCCTGGAGCAACACGTGCACGGTGGGAGTCGTGCAGGCCCGGCTGGACCTCGGGATCGTGCCCAGCATCTTCCAGGCGTCCTCCGCCGGCACCGTCGTCTTCGCCCTGACCTGCACGAACACGGGAACCGACACGATCGCGAACCTCGCGCTCTGGGATACGGTGCCGGCCGGGTCCACGTGGGTGGCGGGAGGCACGCTCTCCGGTTCCGTGGCATCCTGGACGCTGCCTCCGCTCGCGCCCGGCGCGCGCTTGACGGTACTGCTCACCGTGGCGCCCGTGCCGACCTGCAGCGTCTTCTCGCTCTCGCACGCGGCGTCGGCGTCGTTCCGGAACGGCTGCGGCACGCCCCAGCCCGTCGTCACCGCCGCGGCGCCACCCGTCGAGGTCCGGGACACGGGCGTCACGCTGACGAAGCGGTCCTCCCGGCCCGGCGTCCTGCGGGGCGACCTGCTCACCTACACGATCGAGTTCGCCAACCATTGCCGGGACACGGCCATGGCGTTCAAGGTCTGGGACACGATTCCGGCGGGCGCGGTATTCGACCACTGCGGCACGGGGTGTGTCTTCGACGGCACGAAGGTGGACTGGTCACTGCCCGACCTGCCGCCCGGAGCGGCCGGGAGCGTGACCCTGACCGTCTCCGTCACCGGGAAGCCCCTCGGAGACAACTGGACGACGGCCGCGTTTCATGGCGTGGTGGATGGGACATACCGCGAGGTCGAGAGCAACATCGTCTCGGTCGCCATCCTAGACCCGTACGTTCCCCCGCCGCCCTCGTACTGCGGCGTACCGTTCCGGGTCTACCCCAATCCGTACAACCCGCGCCGGGCCGTCCGGGGCACGGTCAAGTTCCAGGGCCTGCCGCCCGGGAGCACGGTCGCGGTCTACACGCTGCGCGGTCTGCGCGTCTGGTCCGCGGTACCGGCGCCCGACTGCTCGGCCGAATGGAACGGACGGAACTCGGCGAACCGGCCGGTCGCGCCCGGCGTCTTCTTCTGGACGGTCGAGGCCGGAGCCTTCCGGGACCAGGGAAGGCTGATCGTGGAATGAGACGCCTCGGGCTCGTGCTCGCCCTCGCCCTGTCCGTCCCGGATCGTCCGGGATGGCCCGCCAACGTGGGCACGGGCTTCGGCGAGAGTCTTTCCGTGCTGACCTCCGCCCGGCAGGCGGGATCCGGGGGCCTTGCGCTCGAGGATCCCTGGCGCGAGGGGTCGCTCATCGAGACCAGCACGATCCTGATGAGCCCCGGGATGCGGTGGTTCGGCCTCGGCTACCAGGGAGGAGTGGGCGAGATCCTGCGACTCGGCGGCGAGGCGTTCCTCTTCAGCGCCGTGGGCGTGCCCAGGACCATCGAGAACGCCGACGGATCCTACCGCGGCGAGGAGGGGAACGCGTCGGCGAGCGAATGGGGCGGCCGGGCGGTCGCCCAGGTCATGCTCGTGGACACGGGGCCATCCCGGGTGGCCGCCGTCGGCAGGATCAACGGCATCCTCCAGGACCTGCCGGATGTCTCCAACTCGGGAGCTGCCGCCGAGGTGGGCGTGCAGGCGCGCCACATGCTGCAACCCTCCGAGGCTCTCATGGTCTGGGGGTTGGCCGGGCCGCTCGGACGCGGCGCGGGCCGGTCGTATACGGGCCAGTTCGTCGGCGGCGCCGGACTTCTCAGCGTCTTCCCCCGCGGCCTGTTCGGCGGCCCGGAGGGGTTCTCGGCGGGGGCCGAGGGCCAAGTCCTCCGGGAGGGGTTCATGCACGGCGGGATGGGCGCCCTCTACTGGTTCGGGTATCCCGGCGGCGCCGGGGTCACGTTCTACCTCCGCTCGGGCTTCCGCTACACCCCCGTGAGCGTGCAGGTTGTCCAGCCGCGCGTCGGACTCGGCCTGTTGTGGCGCCGGCCGTCCGGACTGGGCCTGCAGTTCGACTACGCCATGGTGCCCGTCGGCAGCCTGGGGGTCTGCCACTACGGCACGCTGGGAATCCGGCTCGCGCCGGCACGTGCCAAGCCCCCCCGTCCGCCCGCGCCCAAATCCGAACCCGGGCCCGAAACCATCCCCGCGCCCGTCCCGCACCTGCCGGTCCCGGAGCCAGCCATGCTCCCGACGGAAGAGGACTTGGTCTATTTCTTCCCCGAGCGGGGGGAGAAGGCGCGGATCACGATCGAGGTGACCACCGCCTCGGACTTCGGCGCCCGGCTTCTGGACCAGGAAGGGAAGCCGCTCCGCATCCTCGTGGAACTGCACCGCATCGGCCCCGGCACCTACTCCGCAGAGTGGGACGGATTGCTCGAGCACCGGATTCCCGCCAGATACAACATGGCATACACGATCCAGGTTTTCGCCAACGGCGAGACGCTCTACCGAAAGGCCGTCGCCAAGACGCTCCGGTAGGAACGGGCATTGAAGCCCCCGCGGCTCAGCCCAGGAATTCCTTCCGGTTGAACTCGCCCGAGAGCAGGACCGGCTTTTCGGGCAGGACCCGCTTCAGCGCCTCGATCTCGGGTTCGCCCGGCCCCAGCGGGAGCGCGACCTGGCAGCGGTCGACGACGCTCCGGATGACCGCCATCGCCACCTCGAAGCCCTTGTACGCGTTCTCGCCGTTGCACTGGTGGACCTTCTTGTCGTCGTCCAGCCAGTCGGCCATCTCGTCCACGTACGGGGGCATGTCGGCGTCGTAGCTCATGGCGCCCGGACCGCCCATGAGGCCGTCCTTGCCCGCCCCGCGCCAGCCGCCGCCCGTGATCGCCTCGACGTAGCCTTCGGTGCCCTGGGCGCCCACGCGGTTCTTGTACCACCACTTCTCGACCTCGGGCACGTCCGGCACGCCCGCGCCGCACTCGACCACGCCGCGCACGCCGTTCGCGTACTGGATGAGCCCCGCGATGTAGTCGGGCGACGGATGCACGTCCGCGAACTTGCCCTTGCCGGAGGCGGCGCCCAGCACCCACTGCACTTCGGCCTCGCCGTTGTACCACCGCATGAGATCGACGAAGTGCGTGATCATGTGCGCCATCCAGCCCGGCGTCGAGCCGTACACGTTCGTGACGCGGCCGATCTTGCCCGCCGACACGACTTCCTTGACCTTGCGGTAATGGGCCCCGTACCGGTGCTGGTGGCTGACCACGGTCTTGATCCCGGCCGCCTGGACGGCCTTCCGGATCTCGATCGCCTCGTTCATCGACAAGGACATCGGCTTCTCGTACGCGATCAGCTTCGCCCCGGACTCGATCCCGAGCTTGATCAGCGGAAGGCGGATCTTGGGGGGAGTCGTGAAGCAGAACAGGTCCGGCTTCATCTCCTTCACCATGACACCCGCGTCGGCGTACTTCTTCACCGGCCCGATCTCGGCCGGGAACTTGTCGAGCTGGGCCTGGACGGGGTCCGATACCGCCACCACCTCGAAGCGCTTGTTCTTCGAGAAGGCCTGGGCGTGATGGACCCCGCGCTTGCCCGTGCCGACGACGACGACGCGGTACGGCATCAGTGGTTAGCCTTGTCCCACTTACAGACGACGTCGATCATGATGTCGACCTCGGCGTCCGTCAGCTCGGGGAACATCGGGAGCGATATGCACTGGGCCGCGTTCTTCTCCGCGTTGGGCACGGGGAAGGGAATCGCCGCGTCCTTGCCCCACGGATAGCCGTCCTGGTGGTGGATCGCGATCGAGTAGTGGGTCTTGGCGTCCACGCCCGCGGCCACGAGGTCCTTGACGCACTGGTCGCGCTTCGGGGTCTCGATCACGTACAGATGGAAGACGTGCCGGTAGCCGGGCGCCTCGTAAGGAAGCTGGAACTTCGTGCCCTTGAGCCCGGCGGTGAGCCGGGCCGCGATCGCGCGGCGCCGGTCGCTCCACTTCCCGATGTGCTTGAGCTTCACCGACAGGACGCCCGCGTGGATGTCGTCCAGCCGGCTGTTGAACCCGTAGGAGTGGTGGTCGCGCGCGAGCGACCCGTGGTTGCGCATCCGGCGGCAGAACGTGTCGAGGTCCGGCCGGTTCGTGAATACCGCGCCGCCGTCACCGAAGCAGCCCAGGTTCTTCTGAATGATGAAGCTCGTGGCGACGGCCACCGAGTAGTCCCCCATCTTCCAGCCCGGCCCGGCCGCGTCGATGCTCTGCGCCGCGTCCTCGACCACCCACAGCTTGTGCTTCTTGGCGATGGCGTCGATGGCCTTCATGTCCGCGCACTGGCCGTAGAGGTGGACCGGCACGATCCCGACCGTCTTCGGCGTGATCGCGGCCTCGATCTTGGCCGGGTCGATGTTCTTCGTCTTCGGGTCGCAGTCCACGAACACGGCCTTGCCGCCCGCGATCCAGATCGCCTCGGCGGTCGCGAAGAACGTGTTCGGCATCGTGATGACTTCGTCGCCCGGTTTCAAACCCAGCCCCATGAAGACGAGCCAGAGCGCGTCCGTCCCGGAGTTCAGCCCGATCGCGTGCTTGGTGCCCGCGTAGGCGGCCAGCTCGCCCTCGAACCGCTTCAGCGTCGGCCCCTGCACGTACGCCCCGCTCTCGAGGACGGTGCTGATGGCGTTGTCGATGTCCGCCTTGATGCTGTGGTACTGGCGCTGATGCCCGTAGAACGGAACCTTCATGTCGGCCATGGTCTCCTCCTTCAGGGATACTGCTCTCGGAATATCACGAGTGCCCGAATACGGTAGCACAACGGCCCGCCCGGGACCATGCCGCAGGCGGGGTTTGCGGATCAGGGCATGGCGGCGATTTCGTAGAAGAGGGTGGCCTCCGGCTTCGTGGCCGTCACGGCGTCGAAGACCAGCGTCTTCTTCGAGGCTTTCGCTCGCACGGGCGCCAGGCGCCTGCCGGTCAGGTTCAGCCGCCAGACTCGCAGCGAGGCCGGCGCGTCGTGGACCAGCGTCACGGTCGCCCGGCCCGCCCGCGCCAGGTACGGCTTCGTTCCCCAGGCCTCGAGGATCCTGAGGTCCCGGCCCCGGAACCTCATCCCCGAGTTCTTGACGTCGGTCAGGTGCGCGACGAGGATCCGGCGGCTCGTCCCCAGCGGGCGGCCGTCGAGGCTCGACGCCCATAGCGTCGTCCACGTGTCGCGCAGATCCACCGCCAGGCTCCCCAGCTTCCGCGCCGTCCCGGCCGGGCCCGCGATCCCCTCCGTGCGCGGCGTCACCACCGTCATGACCGGAAGCCCGGCCTCGAGCTTCACCCGGCCGTCCGCGCTCTCCCAGATTCCCCGCGCCGGGTCGGTGGCGTTTCCCCGCGATAGGACGCCGTCCGCGCGGAGCCGGCGCACGATCCGGGCCACGACCGCCGGCCCGTCCATCTGCGGCTCGACGGGAACCACGGTCAGCCCGGGCACCTCCGCGGGCGTGCCCACGAGGCTCCCGACCCGCACCACCCAGGCGAGCCGGGCGAGGTCCCCGGGCAGCCGCTCCCCTGCGAGCGCGCCGAGCCGCTCCGCCGTGCCCGTGAGCGCAACCGCGTGAACGGCCGGCTCGAGGTCGCCGCGGACGAAGAGCGCGACCGCCGCGAATTCGGCCGCCTGCGACAGCGGATCGTCCACGGTGTCGAAGTAGCTGACCGGTCCCGGCTCGAAGCTGCCCTTCGCGCTCCCCGCATACGAGAACCGCCAGACGACCCCCCAGCCCTGGAGCGCGGCCCCCGCCCCGAAGAGGAGCCCGCCCTCGCCGCGGTAGCTGTTGGGCGGGCAGAAGTTGTACTCCGAGATCGAGAACGGGCGGTCGAGGAGCCGCGTGAGCGGCGCAACCCCCGCCAGCCAGCCCGCGGCTGTCGCGCTCCCGCCCCCGCTCGACCCGCGCGAGGGCAGCTCCCATTCCTTTTCGACCCACGCCGGGTGGTCCCAGTAGGAGTGGTTGTCCACCCAGTCGAAGGCCGTCCGGCAGAGCTGGGTCCCCCACTCGTCGGTCCAGCCGTTGAGGTCCGAGACCATGGCCTTCACCCCGAGCTCGGTCTTCAGGTACCGGATCTGCTCCGCCTCGGCCCGGCGGTGCATCTCCCACAGGAACCGGTGGAACTCCGGACCGCCCCACTCGCCGGTCACGCCCCTCGCCGTCTTCCACGTCGCCCAGGCGGACTCCCAGAGCGGCGCCCACCGCGGGTCGCGGCGCAGGCCCTCGACGTCCTCGTTCGGCAGGTTCCCCTCGTTCACGAGCACGAGGAACGCCAGCGCCGGATCATCCCGGTACGCTAGCCCCGTGTAGGGATTGACGTGGGTGAGGAGGAGTTTCGCGAACGCCTTCCAGTTCGCCATCGCCGCGTCGCTCACGCAGACGAGCTGCTTGAACTGGTAGCCGCGATCCGTGAGCCGCCCCGCGGTGCCGGGGAAGATCTCGGAAGACCGCACGGCCCGGCTGACGTAGAGGTCGGTCGAGACGTAGATCCCCCGCCGCTTGAGCGCCGCCACGAGGTAGTCGAACTTCTCGAGATGCTCCGGGTTGAACGTCAGCGAGTCCGGCGCCTCCGGGTCCATGAGACCGTTCCTGGGATCCCACGGTGGCATCTCATAGTGATGGATGCGGATGATCGAGTAGCCGCGGCGGCGGAACCGGTCGGCGAGCCGCTCCGCCTCCTCATGCGTGGGCGAGCAGGCCGACAGCCCGAGGTTGTTTCCGTACATCCGCACCGGCCGGCCGGGCTCCCCCTCGAACTCGAGCGTGCCCGGGCTCCCGGCGCTCGCCCGGAGTCGGCCGAGGGCGCCGGCGGGCGTGCGCGTGAGCCCCATTCCCGAAAAATCCAGTGCCGAGCCCGGCTCGACCTCGAGCCCCTCGCGCAGGGGAATCCATTCCTTCCCGGCCTTGATCGTCACCGGAGCGTCCACGGCAAAACGGATCGGCCGGTTGGCCGACGCCGTGAACCGGAAGGTCACGGGGTGCCCGGGGCCCCAGGTCCAGGGAGCCGCGCCCTCGTGCGGGTCGATGATCCTCAGCTCGAGGTTCGGCCACCACTTCCGGCTGTCCTGGACCAGCAGCGGAAGCCGCCGGTTGGTGGCGACCGTGAACGTGAGCCCGCCGAGCATGGCCGAGGGGCCGAGGGCCACCTGCGTGGCGACCGCCTCCGACAACCTGACCTCGCTTGCGGTCGCGGGCACCCGGCCCTTGAGCTTGCCCACCGCGAACGCCGCCCCGACCCACGGCTCGACGGGGAAGTTCACGCTCGCGTGCACGGACTCCATGGCCAGCGTCGCGGTAGTCGCCAGCCGGTAGGTGATCGTGAAGACGTTACCCTTCCTGACCCCGGTTGCCTCGATCGTGACCTCACCTCCCCCGTCGAGGCGGTACCGTCTGCCCGTGCGCCCGCCGGCCAGCGGTTCCGGCCCCTTCGCCGGCAGGCCCTGCCAGCCGGCCAGCGCGGTGCCCGGCTGGATCGTGCAGATCTCGCGACTGCCGTCGGTCACGCGGATCGATCCGGTCGCGTCCATGAGCGCGTCGAGGGGGACGGGAGCGGCCGGGATTTCCGCGGGCAGGATGGCGGCGGCGCCGAGGAGCGCCGCGGGGAGCAGGACGCGGAACCGGGACATGAGCTGCCCGGGATTATACGCCCGGGCGGGAGCCGGACGTCTACCGGCCGGCCGGCTCCGCCGCGAGGTGGGCGACCGTGGTGGACCCGTAAATCCGCTCGGCGGCCACGACGGCCTCGTCCAGCCGCCGGTGGAGGGCGCACAGCTTCCCCCGGTGCTCGGGCCGGCCCGCCGGGCACGCGCAGATCCGCCGGATCGGGTCAACGGCGTTCACGATATCGAGCAGCGTGATCCGCGCCGGCGGCCTCGCCAGCGAGAATCCGCCCCCCACGCCGCGGCGCGACCGCACGATCCCGCCGCGCGTGAGCGTTTGCAGGACCTTCGCGAGGTAGCCGGCGGGCAGTCGCGTCTCCCGCGCCAGCACCTGGATCGTCATGGCCTCCTCCGGCCGGCGGCCCAGCGCCGCCGCCGCCCGGAGGGCGTATTCGGCCGTCTGCGAGATCACTCCTCCGTCCACCTCCCGATCTTCAGGATATCAGGACCTTGACATCCTGATTGTACCATGCCACACTGGGTACGGTCAATCATCCTGAAGGAGGCAACGTCATGAGCACCGAGACCCTGAACGCCGCGTCCACGATCGCCGCCCTGGTCGAAGCCGATCCCGCCCGGGTGCGGATTTTCGAGCGCCTGGGTATCGATTTCTGCTGCCGCGGGAACCGCCCGCTCGCGGAGGCCTGCGGCGAGCTCGGGCTCGACGCCGGCGCGGTTCTCCGGGAACTGCTGGAGCCGGCCGCCGGGGCGGCCCCGGCCCCGGCCGTCAACGACTGGGAGAGCCTGCCCGTCACGGGGCTCGTCGACCACATCCTCGCCACGCACCACGCCTTCCTCCAGCGCGAGCTTCCGCGGCTCGAGGCCCTGATGGAGAAGGTACTCGGAGCCCACGGCGACGACCATCCGGAGCTAGCGGAACTGGACCAGGTCTTCGCGCGCCTCCACAAGGAGATCAACGAGCACATGTACAAGGAGGAAGCGATCCTCTTCCCCGCCATCCGGGCGATCGTCCAGGGACAGGTTCCCTCCCTGCGCGGCCCGATCCAGGTCATGCTCGAGGAGCACCTGCACGCCGGCGCGGAGCTCCGCCGGATGCGGGAACTCACCGGCGGATACGCGGTCCCGGCAGGCGGCTGCCGCAGCTACCGCGCCCTCCTGGAGGGACTGGCCGCCGTCGAGGCCGACCTGCACCTCCATATTCACAAGGAGAACCACGTCCTGTTCCCGCGCGTGCTGTCCCCGGGGGAGCCGGTGCCGGTTTCCCGGGCCGGGTAGGTTCCCCTTAACCTTCGGCACTATCCCGGGCCCCCCTCCGTTTGCTCAGGAAGACCGGACGGGGCCGCCCGGGGGCCGGGAAGAGGTGACCGCGCCGTGACCCAGACCGCGCTGACGGAATCATCCGCCGTGTCCTCGTTCGTCGAAGCCTACCCGGCCGCGGTCGCGGCCCTTATCCGCCTGGACATCGACTTCTGCGGACAGGGCGACCGTCCGCTGAACAGCCTGTGCGCCGAGCTCGGTCTCGATGCGGCCGCCACGATGCGCGAGTTGACGTCGGGCGACGAGGCGGGCGAGGGGACGGAGAACGACTGGCACGCGCTCTCGAACACGGGGATGGTCGACTATCTCGTGGCCACGCACCACCGGCACCTGAAGCGGGAACTGCCGCGCCTCCAGGGGATCATGGACGCGGTGGCGCACGCCCTCGCCGCCGGACACCCGGACGTGCGCGAGCTGGACCTCGTATTCTCCGGGCTGCACAAGGAGATCAACGAGCACCTCTACAAGGAGGAGGAGATCCTCTTCCCCGCCATCCGGACCGTCGATTCCGGCCGGGTGCCGCCGATGCGCGCCCCGCTTCTCGTCATGCTCGAGGAGCACTACCACGCCAGCGAAGCCCTGCGGCGCATGCGGCGGCTCACGGCCGGCTATGCGCCGCCGCCGGACGCGTCCCGGCACCACCGGGCGCTCCTGAAGGGCCTGGAGGCGCTGGAGTACGACCTGCGCCTGCACATCCACAAGGAGAACAACGTGCTCTTCCCGCGCATCTTCTCGGCGGTCGAACGGATCGAGGCCGGTACGCCCCCGCCCTACCGTCCGCAGAACTCGCCGGCGGATTCGTCCGCCGGTTCGCCATAGCCGCTCGATAGCCCGCCTTGGGAAGACCGGCGTATCAGGGCTCGACCCCGCCGCGGCGGAGGACCGCCTGCACCTCGGCGGCCGGCAGGGCCCGCGGCCGCACGCCCTTCGCCGCGCACAACGCGGCCGCGATTCCGGCCGCAGCGCCGAGGTTCGCGCAGATCGGCATGACGCGGAAGCTCGAGTGCGCCAGGTGCGTGCCCCCGATGGACCGCCCCGCCAGGAGCAGGCCCTCGACTCCCTGCGGGACCAGGCACCGGTAGGGAATCGTGTACCCGCGCGACTGCGGGAATTTCTTCTGCACCCCGGTCGGGTCGAGCCCCGCCCCCGCCAGCGCGTGCACGTCGAAGTTGAAGTGGGCCTTCGTCACGATCCAGTCGTCGAAGACCCGCGCCTCGAGGATATCCCGGTCGGTCAGCGCGTACCCGCACGCGAAATGCCGGGTCTCGCGCACGCCCACGGTCGCGCCGGCTTCGAGCAGGTAGCACTGCTCGTACCCGGGCGCGAACCGGCGGAGGAACCCGACGATGGGTCCCATCTGCGACCGGCAGATCCGCTCCGCCCTGGTGAGGTCGTCCGCGTCCGTCCCGTCGAGATCGATCGCGTTCGTCATGTTGCAGGTCACGACGCCCGGGAGGGACGACTTGTAGAGGAGGACGTGGCCGGCCGGATGGGGCAGGTACGTGCGCGCGAGCGCCTGCAGCGATCCCTGCGGCGTCTCGAAGTCGTCCTCGAACCCGCCGAGGAAGACCGCGCGGGCGGTGTCCACGCCGGCCACCCGGAACATGAGCGTCAACGGCTGCATCTTCCCGTCCGCTTCCCGGCCCTGGTGGAACGGCACCCCCGCCCGGGCCGCGAGGTCGCCGTCGCCCGAGGCATCCACGACCACGGGAGCCCGGAAGGCCTCCCGGCCCGACTTACTCTCGGTGATGACCCCGGTGACCACCCCCGCCTCGAGGATCGGCAGACAGGCCAGCGTGTGCAGCCGGACCTGCGCCCCCGCCTCGTCGAGCATCTCGAGCATGACGCCCTTGAGCCGCTCGGTGTTGATGACCGATTGCCACACGCCCGGGACATTGTCCGCGCTTCGCCGCAGGATCTCGTCGTAGAAGCCGCCGGCCGTGGCCCCGGTCCAGTGCGACATCATCCCCGTCGTGGCCATGCCCCCGACCGCGCCCGCCTCCTCGATGAGGAGCGTCTTCGCCCCCGTGCGCGCGGCCCAGACGGCCGTCGCGAATCCGGCCGGGCCGCCGCCGGCGACGATGACATCGTAGTCGCCGCGCACCGGCGTCTGCCGCGCCGGCTCGGCCACGAACCCGGTCATGGCGCCGCGAATGCGGCCGCGAGCAGGATGTAGGAGGCCTCGTAGTAGATCCCGTTCTCGGTGACCTCCCACGAGTTCTCGGGCCAACCGGCGCCCCAGTCGAGGTACGACTTCATGGGCGGCTGGTTCTGGGGCGGCACGATGTCGTGATCGAGATGGCCGTCGGGGTTCCGGTCGGGCTTGTAGAACATGTTCGGGCCGCCGGTCAGGAACCCGGGCGCGGGCCCCCAGGTCGACCCCGCGCCGTTGTAGAGCGGGCACTTGTCGCAGAACCAGCCGTGGAAGAACGCGGTCACGGACTTCCCCACTCCCGCGTTCGCGCCGCGGGGCCCCGACGGCGCCATGGGCGCCGTTAAGGGTCGCTCCTGCGACCCCATATTCGAAAGATACACGAGGTTCAGCGGGTTGCGGCCGTGGAGGTAGTGCAGGTACTCGGCCGCGCGCGCCCGGTAGGCGACGTGCATGGTCGGGTTCACGCCCAGCCGGATCGCCCAGATGGGCAGGATCCCCCACTTCCCCTTCATCGAGTTCGAGCCCCAGCAGTAGTGGCCGTCCCACATGTGGGCGAGGTACGGGTCCGCGTCCGCGTAGGCCATGACCGTCGAGACGCCTCCCGCGAGCGACTTCTTGATCGCCTTGACCACCTTCGGGGTCGCCCCGGGGGCGAGTGCGTAGGTGACGAGGCCCATCTGGAGATCCATGGACGCGCTGGCGTCGAAGTAGCCCCGGGTCATCGGGTGGTGGTCGCCCTTCTTACGGGGCGCGAACCGGGCGTAGCGGTCATCGATGAACCGCCGGACCCGGACGTCCCCCGTGAGCCGGAACAGCTCGGCCGCGGCGCCGATCCGGCGGTCCTGGTCGTCCGCGTCCCCCACGTTCGCGTTCGCCTGCGAAAAGCCCTGGTGCCGGTAGCGCACGTTCGTCGGGTGCTTCTCGAGCCAGCCCCACGACGCGACCGCCGCCTTCCGAAGTGTCTTCGCGTAGCCATGGTACACGGACTCGTACGAGGCGAAGAGACGGGACGCCTGCGCGCAGGCGCGGGCCAGCGAGGACGCCGCCGGCGACGAGACGCCCGCCTGGTACCGGAGCCCCTTGTCGACCTCGGGCGGGCTGCCTCCGTCACCGCCGGTCACGCCCACGGTGGTAGCGACGCTGCCATCCGGGTACTGCATCCTCAGCATCCAGTCGAGCTCCCACTTCACCTCGTCGAGGAGGTCGGGGACGCCGTTCCCGGACTCCGGGATGCCGGTCGCATCGCCGAACGCGGCCGGGAACCACTCCACCGCGGTCAGGAGGTCGAAGAGCGTGGCGTACGTGAACGGCACGTATTTGCGGTAGTCGCCGGCGTCGTGCCAGCCGCCATGGACATCGCGGGGAGAGCCCTGGGGGCCACCGTCGTAGACGGAGGCGCCGAGATCCTGCCCCGGCCCGACGTGACAGGCCTGGTGCACCCAGTGCCCCCCGAACGCTTCCGTGAGGTCCGTGCCGCACCGCTGGTAGTAATAGCTCCGGCAAGCGGCCCGAAGCGGGACGGCGTAGACGTCGTCCGCGATCCGGAAGTCGAACGACCGCGCACCCGGCCGGGTCCCGCCGGGCACCTGGACGTAGTAGGTCCCGGGCGAGGTGAGCGCCGAGAAGTCCCCGTGCCACGCCCGGTCGCCGGACTGCTCGTGCACGGTCCCCGAGTTCCAGATCGTCACGGGTCCCGCGAACACGCTGGCGCCGTCCGAGGCCCGGCAGACGACGAACGTGTCGCCGGGGACGAACGTCCCCCACGCCGCGACGTTGTACCCCTTGACCGGCTGGGCGAAGACGACGATCTTCCGGTCCGCCGGCCGCCACCCGAACTGGTCGACGACGATGGTCTCTGCGAGTCCCTGTGGCTCCGCGGCCCACGCAGCCGCACACACGAGAAGGGTCGCGAGCGGCATCACTTCACCTCCGCAGGAAGGCTCGGACGCTGGGGCGCAGGGGACATCGTCAGCGTCGCGGTCGCGGGGGTCAGCCCCGGTGCGGTCGCGGTCAGCGTCGCGGTGCCCGGCTGGGCCGTGGACTGGACGAGCACCAGGCAGAGCCCGTTGAAGGCCTTGCGGCGCGCCGCCTTGTCCGGCTCATGGCTCGAGGGATTCCCGTTCCCGACGCCGATGATGCGGCCCACGCCCGCCACCGAGAATGAGACCTCATTGTCGGCCACCGGCACCACCCGACCTTTCGCATCCACGATCTCGACCCGGACCACGGAGACGTCCTCGCGGTCGGCCTTGAGCGTCGCGCGGTCGGCCACGAGCCGGACGGCCGCCGGGGCTCCCGTCGTCTCCGTGGTCTCGGAGGCCACTTCGACGCCCTTCGTGAAGCCTTTCACGACCAGGGACCCGGGCGTGTACGGGACCTCCCAGTCCACGCGCGACTGCGGCAGGATCTTCTTCTTCCCCGCGCTCGTCCCGTTCACGAAGAGTTCGACCTCGTCGGTGTTGGCGTAACACCGGACGTTGACGGGCTTCCCCGCCGTCTTCCCATCGGGATTCCAGTGCGGGAAGACATGCACGCTCGGGCTCGTCCCCCACCAAGCCTTGTAGTACCACGCGTCGTCCTTGGGGAATCCACATGTATCCAGGAACCCGAAGTGGGAGTTGATGCACGGCCAATCGTACGGCGAGGGCTCGCCCCGGTAGTCGAAACCGGTCCAGACGAAGGTCCCGGCCACGAACGGACGCGTCGCGACCATCCACCAGCAGTATTGGGTGTGGTCGTTGTAGCTGCTGCAGAACCCGGCCGTCGTATCGGTCCAGTAGATCCCGCGCGTGGTCGTCGTGCTGTGCGACTCCGTGGACACCATCGGCATGCGGGGATGCTTCTTGTGGAACTCGTCGTACCCCTCGGGGTTATAGTTCGTACCCTGCACATCCTCGACGAGGGTGAGCCCCTTCCCCCACATCGGCCGCTGGTTCATGGCCGAGGTCACGGGACGGGTGCCGTCCCACCGCCGGATCACGTCCCGGATCGCGGCCCCTTGCCGCTTCGCCAGATCCGTGCCCTGATGGCCCTCCTCGTTGCACGTGGACCAGATCACGATGCTCGGATGGTTACGGTCGCGGCGGACCATGGACTCGACCTGGCCGAGGATGTCGGCCGAGTCCCCGAGGTGCCGGTTCTCGTCCATGACGAGCATCCCCAGCCGGTCGCAGGCCTCGAGAATCTCCGGCGTCGGCGGGTGGTGCGAGCACCGGTAGCCGTTGACGCCCCAAGCTTTCAGCGTCTCGATCTTGAACCAGTTCAGCCGGTCGGGGAGGGCGACGCCGACCCCGGCGAAGTCCTGGTGGTTGCACGTGCCGTTGATCTTGACCGGCTTCCCGTTGAGGAAGAACCCCTTCACCGCGTCGAACCGGATCGTGCGGATCCCGAACGGCGTCTCCTCCGTGTCGGTCTCGGCCCCGTTCGCGCGGACAGAAGTCCGCAGGCTGTAGAGAACGGGGGTCTCCGGGGACCAGAGCGCGGGCCCTTTCACGGTCACCGACTGGGTGAACTCGGTTCCCGTCCCGGGCGCCAGCCGCTTGCGGGTCTCCGCCCGGCCGGCTTCCTTCCCCGCCGGGTCCAGGATCGTGCTCACGACAACGCATTCCACCGGCGCCGTCCCGTCATTCCGGACCGAGGTCCGAATCCGGGTCTTCGCCCCCTTGGGGCCTACCTCCGGCGTCGAGACGAACGTCCCCCAGTGGTCGACGTGCACGGGGTCCGTCCGCGTCAGCCACACGTGCCGGTAGATGCCGCCGCCCTCGTACCACCAGCCCTCGTTCTGCCGGGCGTCGCACCGGACGACGAGGATGTTGCGGCCACCCGGATTCGCCGCCGCGGTCGCGTCGAACCAGAAGCTCGTGTACCCACTCCGGTTGCCGCCGAGCAGGACGCCGTTGAGCCACACGGTCGAGTCGTGATACACGCCGTCGAACTCGAGCATGAGCCGCTTCCCCGCGTCGGACGCGGGCAGGTCGAAGCTGCGCCGGTACCACCCAACCCCGGCCGGCAGGTACCCGTGCCCCCGGTCCGCGTCGCGCGTGAACTCGCCCTCGACCACGAAGTCGTGCGGGACGTCCACCCGCCGCCAGCCCGAGTCGTCGAACCCGGTCGCCACGCACGGGGCGCTCATCGTCGCAAGCTTCGCCGCCCCCTTATAGATCGCGGCCCGGCCGATCCGGCAGGGCCCCGCCCCGGAGTTCTCGACGAGGACCTCGAGCACGTTCGGCCCGCCCGGTTTCCATCCTTTCGACAGCTTCAGCTCGAAGGGGTCGTCCCACCCGTTGTGCTGGCCGATCCGGATCCCGTTCAGGTAGAAAGTGCCGTTGTCGTCGACCATCGTGAACCAGATTCCCCGATCCGGGCCGGGCACGTCGGGGAGCGTCGTCCGGAACCAGATGAACTCCTTTCGCCCGCCGAGCACGTCCTCGTCCACCGCGGCCGCCCGCCAACCGGTGGCCGAAGGCTTCGGCCGCGGGATCTTGAGCGGATCGTCGCCCGCGACCTTGCCCGGCACGGGCAGAATCTCCCAGCCCGCGATGGGCGTCCCTTCCGGCACCACCGAGAACGCCTCGGTCTCGCCAAGCCGGAACCGCCAGCCCTCGTCGAGGAAGAGCCGCTCCCGAGCGGAAGCGGTCGTCGCCACCACCCATGCCGCCGCGAGCAATGCCGTCCTCTTCATCTGCCCTCCTGCCTTCAGCGTCTCCCCCCGAACCACCCCGTCACTCCGGTACGGTACCAGAACCGCCCGCCCTGTGCGGCTCGCCAACCGCTTCTTCCTCCAGATGCCGGATTGACAGACTGGGTAAGACGGTGTTATCTTACCCATCATGCCCACCATGACGACCCGTCTCAGCACCAAGGGCCAGGTCGTGATCCCCGCCTCGGCCCGCCGCCGTCTCCGGCTGAATCCCGGCGACCGGCTGTCCATCGAGCTGGGTTCCGTCAGGGACCGGACCCTCATCCTGCGCGGACCCGGGCCGGACGACCTCGAACAACGGCTGGCTAGGGGAGCCGACTGGCTCCGGCAGCAGCGCATCAGCCTGGTCGGCGCCCTGCACCGCGAGCGCGAGCGTGAGCGGATCTCCGAGAAGAACCTCCGGCGTCCTTGACGCCGGGGTCGTCCTGGCGCGGCTGGAAACCGATCACCCCGCGCACCGGGCCGCGCGAGCCATCCTGGACCGGTGCCGGGACGGTCACATTTCCCTCGCAATCTCGGCGGTGAATCTCGCCGAGGTCCTGACCCACGCGCACCGGTTCAGTGAGGTGACCGGCGTGAGTCCGCTCGATCTGCTGACCGGTTTCCGGGTATCCGTGCACTCCCCCGACGCCGGGGTGGCCCGCCGGGTGGCGGAACTCGCCTCGCTCGAGGGGACCTCGCTCGCGGACCGGTTTGCAGCCGCCACCGCCGAGATGCTCTCGGCCCGGCTCTACACCACTGATCGCGCGCTGGCCAAGGCCGCGATGCGCCGCCGGATCCCGGTCAGCCTGTTCTGACCCTCTCCCCTACAGCCTCACCCCCGGCGACGCGAAACGCGTGAGTACGCCAATACCCTACCGGGCCGGGGCGTCCGTCCGGAACGGCAGGGCCGGGAGGCCCTCCTTGCTGTAGAAGTTGCACTCCATGAAGGCCGTCCACGCGTACCGGACTGCCACGGGGTCCGGGACCTTCGGCGACGAGACGACCAGGGTCTCCCCGTCGATCCGGGCGTCGCCCCAGGCCCACTTCCCATCGGCTCCCGCGATCGAGAACCCGGCGAGCGGCTTGCCGTCCATGGCGATGAGCCCGCCGCCTACATGGTCGAACTCGATCCGGATCGCGGCGCCTTCCTTCTTCATTCCCCGGAACGACGGTCCGGACGCCTCGACCTTCATCCCGTAGGTGAGCGCCTCCGCCGCGAGCGCGAGCCGCGCGCCGACGTCCTGCTTGTTCTTCGGATGGATGTCCTTCGACTCGCCAATGTCGATCGCGGTGGCCAGCCCGGTCGCCGGCACCTCGCGCGAGACCAGCCACTGCGCCTCCCGGAGCTCCGCCCACGAATCGTCCCCGGCCTCGGGCCGGGGGTCCCCGAAGCCGGCGAGCTGGACGATGTAGAACCCGAAGTCGCCGACCCCGAACCGGGCCCGCCAGTCGCGGATCAGGGCCGCCAGCAGGCGCCGGTACTGCGGCGCGCGGCCGACGTTCGACTCGCCCTGGTACCAGATCGCGCCCTTGATGGCGAAGGGAATCAGGGGAGCAACCATGCCGTTGTAGAGCACGGTGACCACGTGCGGGTTGTTCGCGTCCGCCGCCGGCGGCGGCGCCACGTCGCCAAGCGCGACGCCGACCCGGTACCGCCAGGCCCCGGCCAGGGACACGGCCCCCGGCGCCGACTCGCCCGTCGCCTCGAGCGTCATATCTTCCGGCTTGCCCCACAGCCCGCCCGCGCCGCCGGTGTCGAGGACGCGGACCGCGATCTCGTTCTTCCCCGCCTTCAACACTCCCTGCGGGACCTCGTAGTCCCGGGGCGCGTTGTACATGTCGAGATGCCCGACCAGCTTGCCGTTGACCCACGTCGTGTCGCGGTCGTCGATCGGCCCGAGATGCAGAATCGCGGCCCGGCCGGCCCATCCCGCGGGCAGATCGACCTCGAGCCGGAACCAGACGACGCCGTCGAAGTCCGGCAGGCCCGCGTCCTCCCACTTCGTCGGGAGCGCCATGGTCTTCCACTCCGCCAGGTCGAGCGCGGCCGCCGCCCACCCGAGCTTCCCCTTCGACCCGGGATCGCTCTCTGCGTACCACTTCTGCATCCGGGGCCAGTAGCCGCCGAGCCCCTTTCGCCGCTCCTTCGCTTCCGCGCCCAGCCCCGCGACCGCCTTGTCGAAGTCCCCGACGGGCTTCAGCCCCCCGGCGCTGACCCAGGCTTCCGCAATCGTACCGCCCCACGAGGTATGGATGAGCCCCACGGGCACCTTGAGATCCTGGTGGAGCCGTCGGCCGAAGTAGTAGGCGGCGGCCGAGAACCCGCCCCAGCCGTCCTTCGCGATCGTCTCGGGCGTGCACACGGCCCAGCTCCCGTCCACGGTCTCCTGCGGCTCGAACTCGATCCGCTTGGGGACGGTGAAGAGCCGGATGCCGGGGTAGTTCGCCGCCGCGATCTCGCGCTCCGGGTTCCCCGCCGCCCCGATCCCCTGCTCCATGTTCGACTGGCCCGAGCAGATCCAGACGTCGCCCAGCATGAGGTCCGAGAGCTTGACCGTCTTCGTCGCGCTCGCGACCTCGAGCTCATACGGCCCCCCGGCCGGGAACGGACCGATGACGGCCTGCCAGCGGCCCTTGGCATCGGCTTTCGTGGACGTCTCGAGGCTCTGGAACTTCACTGTCACCTTCGTGCCCTTCGGCGCCCAGCCCCAGATGGGGACCCTGGCGTCGCGCTGGAGCACGGCGTGGTCGCAGAATAGCGGGTGGAGGAACGGCTTCGCGGCCTTCGCCGTCGCGGCCCGAACGGTGGCGGCCACGGCCGCGACCGCGGCCAGGACCAGGATCACCACGGTCAGGAGCTTCATCGTTTGGGCCTCCGCTCGATAGGGGCGATAAGTCCGGCATGGATTTCGCAGACCCGGGGGTTCGTGGCCTTCGCGGCCTCCACGAGGAACGGATCGGGCAGATCGGTCACCTTCACGAAACCGTTGTACGAGGTCTCCCCGTCGCCCCGGCCCGTGACGGGCTCGTCGATCCACTGGAAGTAATGCCCCCCGACGAAGTACGGAAGCGCCGCCAGGTGCTCGGTGTAGAACCGGTACCCGGCGCCGCGCTCCTCCCGGCTGGCGACCGGCACCGCCGCCGTCAGGAGCCCGTCGTCGAGGCTGTTGAACCCGTACTCCCCGATCAGGAACGGCTTCTTAGCGAGCGCGTAGTAGCGGTCGAACTCCTCCCTCGTAGGCTCCTCGTCATAGTGGTTGAACGAGACGACGTCCATCCACCGTCCGCAGGCGGCCACGACCTCGTCGGGCCGGTTGCCGCCATGCAGCCGGCTGCCCAGGACGAGGTGGTTGGGGTCGGCCGCGCGCACGGCCTCGCCCCAGATCCGGTACCACGCGTCCGCGAACTCGCCCCGGAACGCCGCGGCGTCGGCCCACGCCGTCGCGGTCGCGAACTCCCGCCTCGGGAACCGCAGGGTCTCCCACGTCGTCGCGCTCGTCCCCCAGGCGAGGTCCAGGCGGCCCAGCTCGCCGTATTTACGCCGAAGGGTCTCGACCCACCGGGCGCGGGCCATAAGGCCGGGCTCGGCGGCCAGCACCATGGGGGCCACGTTGCTCCAGTCCACCTCGTTGTCGATGAAATGGCCGATGCACCAGGGATCGTCCTTGAACCCCGCCAGCTTGGCCGCCGCCGCCCGGGCTTCCGCGGCAAACGCCGGGTGGAACGGGTCGTGGAGCTTCTCCGTCGCCCGGGGGGTATTCACGTCCCACGTCGGCGGACCGACGGTCACGTACGCGAGCTTCTTCATCCGGAACATCCGGTCGTCGGACCAGTTACCGATCGACGAGAACTGCCAGGCGAGGAGCCGGGACATCGCGCGCCGGAGTCCCTTGTCGTCGAGGCTCTCGGGCCCCCACTTCCGGATCAGGTTGGCGCGGTAGAACGAGGGCCCACCCTTGGGATAATACTTCCCGTCCCACCAGAAACCCCAGGCGCCCGCGAGCAGCCCCTTCTCCGGCGGCCACCACGCATGGGCCGCCCGGACCCGGTCATCCACCCGCGGGGAACTCCACGGGCCCACGCAGTCGATCCCGGTCATGAAGAAGAGCCGGCCGTTCGGGGCGACCAGCCACCACCGGCCGTCGACCTCCTCGACGCGGAAGAACCCGGTCGCCTGCCGGAGCGGCCCTTTCGCCCAGGCATGCCAGGTGTCGAAGGCCGGAGCGCGCTTCGCGGCCGTCAGAGCGTCCATCTCCCGGCGGTCGGCGGACTTGAGGTCCGCGTCCTTGTGGACCTTGAGCGGCCACTCGAGATTCCCCCGCTGGCCCCACCGGTCGATCCACCCCGTCGAAGCGACGGGAGTCGACAGCGCCAGCCGGTAGAGCCCGAGCCGGACCGGCCCCTTCTGGTCCTCGATCCCGATCCAGACCTCCGTGATCGCGCCCGGGTCCGCCCGCCCCCACGCCGCAGTGCGGCCGCCCCAGGGCAGCGCGGGCCAATCCCAGCCGAGTGTGTAACGAAGGTGGAAGAGCCGCACCGGCCAGCTTACGCGCGTGTTCGCCGGAATCCCGACCGCGAAGTGCGCGATCTTGCCGTCCTCCCATGTGTCCGCGGCGTTGCGGATCGAGAACGCGACCCGGACCTCGGCGGATTCCCGGTTCTCGAGATCGAGGACGACACCCTCCCACCCGTTCCAGTCGGCGCGCGGGATCTCGGCGGGCACGCGCAGGACGAGCCCCCGCCACGCGTCGCCGCCCGGGAACCGGACCTCGGCCCCGACGGGATTGCCCGAGGCGTCCGCGATCACCGAGGCCGACAGGCCGGAGTCCCCCGCCCCCTTCAGTACCGCGGGTGATGCAAAATCCAAGAGGGTCGGAGCTGCTTTCGGGGCCGAGCCCGAAGGCGCCGCGAGCACGGAAGCCGCCACCAGCAGTCCCGTCAGCATCATGTCCGCCCGATTATACTCCCGGGCTCGGGGGCGGTCAGTCCGTCAGTCCGTACAGGGCCATGGCGTTGTCGTGCAGGACCCGGCGTGCCACGGCGAGCGCGACCTCCTCGGTGAGGTATCCGCCGGCCACCTTCTCCGCCAGGACCGACGCGAGCACCCGCCGCGTGAACTTGACCGTCCCGTACATCTCCTCGAGGTTGGCGGTGTCGGTGCCGATCGTCAACTGGTTTCCCGGCAGGAGGTCGATCGCCTCCGCGAGCGCGCTCGTGGCGGCCGCCGGGGAGAAGAGGACCATCCAGGCCAGGTCCAGGTAGCAGTTGCCGAAGTACCGGGTCATCGTGATCGCCTCCCGCGTGTACGGGTAGCCGCCGTGCAGCACGACGAACTTGACGTCCCACCACTTCCCCGTCACGAGGAGCCGGTTGAGCCCCAACGGGTTGGAGTTGGCAACCGTGTTCCAGTTCTGCTGGTTCCCGGTGTGGAATTGGATCGGCTTCTTGAGCTTCGCCAGCGACGTGAGCACCCGGGTCATGAGCCAGTCCTCGAGCGCCTTCTGCTCCGCCGGCGCCAGCGCCTCGTGCCGGACGACCTTCGCGAAGGCGCGGTCGGCCCGCGGGCGCGGAACGGTGTCGTCGAAATCGAGCGTGCGGTAGTAGGCGGCCGTGCTCTTGAGCGACACGCCGCCCCCGGCGAAAAAGCCCTCGATCTCGGCGGCGATGAGTTTCTCGAGATCGGACAGCCGCGCGAGCTTCACGCCGAACCGTTTGGCCAGCGTGTCGAGGGTCCAGGGCTTGCCCTTGGCCTTCTCGTCGCGGCCGGCCACGAAGACGAACCCGTCGATGTTCCAGACCGGGTGATAGTACGGGGCAGGCATCTCGGACCCGCGACGCCCGCCCCCGAGCCAGATCAGGTGGGTCACGTTCATCCGCTTCCGGAGCACCTCGTCGTACCACCCGGGATCGCGGTGGGCGGCGTCCATGCGCTCGGAGACCGTGCGGGCCGATTCGTCGGTGAGCTCGGCCCCCGGGGCGAGCCCGTAGAGGTCCACGAACGCCTCGCGGATCACCCGGTAGTAGGGATGCTGGGCGTTGGCGGCGAGGTTCGCCTTGACCTCATCCCACGTGCTGCCCGACGTGAACTCCGCGACGTATGTGCTCCCCCCAAGGAGCCGGGTCACGTCGTACTTCGAGGTCTTGAGCGACTCGCGGAAGGGACGGGGGTCCGGCAGGTGGGTATGGGTGTCGACGTACGGAATCGCCGCCAGCTTCGCTTCCAGCCGTTCCCTCACGCTGTCCACTCCTTCCCGCGGTCCGCCCGCTGCCGCCGCCGTCGTTGCGGCGAGCAGGCCGAAGGCCGACGCGAGGCCCCAGTGGCGTTTCGTCATCTCCAGAGGCTAACACACCCGGGAGGGCGGGTTCGCGTCCGGCCCCCGGTGCTACAATGCCGGCGGGATGAGGCCCCGGAAGAGCCAGCCGACGAGCGACGGAGCGGGGGTCAAGCTGCGCCGCGCCTTCGCCTTCCACGACGTGCCCCGGTTCGACCCCTTCCTCCTCCTCGACGATTTCGGCTCCGACGACCCCGCCGACTACCTCGCGGGTTTCCCGTGGCATCCGCACCGGGGGATCGAGACCGTGACCTACATTCTTCATGGCGCCGTCGCGCACGGGGACAGCATGGGGAATCGCGGCGTGATCGGGGACGGGGACGTCCAATGGATGACCGCCGGCGGCGGGATCATTCACCAGGAGATGCCCCAGCGCTCCGAGGGCCGGACCCGGGGGTTCCAGCTCTGGGTCAACCTCCCGGCGGCGCAAAAGATGATGGAACCCCGGTACCGCGACGTGAAGGCCTCGTCGATCCCTGCCGCCACCCCCGCGCAGGGGGTCACCGTCAAGCTCGTGAGCGGCACCGTCGACGGCACCCGTGGGCCCGTGCAGGACCTGATCGTCGAGGTCGAGTACATGGAGATCCTGCTCGACGCAGGCGCGACCTGGAAACGACCGATTCCGGCCGACCGCAACTCGTTCGCGTACGTGATCTCCGGCGAGGTGCGCCTTGCCGGGGACACGCTGGGCCCGGAGACGCTCGCCCACCTCGCGGACGCCAGCGCCCTTGAAGTGACTGCGGGGCCTGCGGGTGGGCGTCTGCTCTTCGGGTCCGGCGTGCCGATCGAGGAACCCGTGGCCTGGGGCGGCCCCATCGTCATGAACACCCAGGCCGAGCTCGACCGCGCGTTCGACGATCTCGACCGCGGGACGTTCATTCAAACCCAACCAGGCGAAGTCCACCGGAGGTTCTATCAATGAAGGCCTTCCCCGTGCTCATCCTGCTCGCAGCCCTCGCCGCGCCCCAGCCCGCCCGGCCGGCGGATCCGCCGAAAGGAGCCACCCCAAGGATGGAAACCGCGAAACAGCGTGACGCCCGGATGGCGTGGTGGCGCGAGGCCAAGTTCGGCCTCTTCATTCACTGGGGCATCTACTCGGTCCCCGCCGGACGGTGGCAGGGCAAGGAGGTCGGCGGGATCGGCGAGTGGATCATGAACAACGCCAAGATCCCGGTCGCCGACTACGCCGCCTTCGCGAAGTCGTTCAACCCGGCGAAGTTCGACGCCGACGCGTGGGCGAAGATGGCCAAGGAGGCGGGGATGAAGTACGTGGTCATAACCGCCAAGCACCACGACGGGTTCGCCATGTTCGGGTCCAAGGTGACGCCGTACAACGTCGTGGATGCGACGCCGTTCCGCCGGGACGTCATCCGGGAGCTCGGCGACGCCGTCCGCCGGGCGGGACTCCGGTTCGGGGTCTACTACTCACAGGCCCAGGACTGGCACCACCCCGGCGGCGCGGCCTACAGCGGGCACTGGGACCAGGCCCAGGACGGGAGCATGGACGACTACCTCCGCGACATCGCCGTCCCGCAGGTCCGCGAACTCCTCACGGGCTACGGCCCCCTCTCGATCCTGTGGTGGGACACGCCCGCGGACATGACGAAGGAGCGCGCCGAGCGGTTCGTGCCGCTGCTCGAGCTCGCCCCCGGGATCGTCACGAACGACCGGCTCGGCGGCGGATTCGCGGGAGACACGGGCACACCCGAACAGGAGATCCCGGCGACCGGAATGCCCGGCCGCGACTGGGAGACCTGCATGACCATGAACGACACGTGGGGGTTCAAGTCCGACGACCACAACTGGAAACCCACGGCCGCGCTGATCCGGAACCTGATCGACATCGTCAGCAAGGGCGGGAACTACCTCCTCAACGTGGGACCGACATCCGAAGGCATCATCCCGGAGGAGTCGGTCACCCGGTTGCGCGAGGTCGGCGCGTGGATGCGCGCCAATGGCGAGGCCGTATATGGAACAGGACCGAGCCCGTTCCGGCGACTCCCCTGGGGCCGGAGCACGACGAAGCCCGGATTCCTCTATTTTCATGTCTTCGACTGGCCCAAGGGCCTGCTCGAAATCCCTGGGTTGAAGAACAAGGTCACGAAGGCCTGGCTTCTCGCCAATCCCGGCACCTTGCTCAAGGTCGCGAAGACGGGCACCGGCTGGACCGTCGAGGTCCCGGCCAACGCCCCGGATCCGATCTCGTCCGTGGTCGTGGTCGCCATCAAGGGCGCGCCCGACATCGAACCCCAGCGGCTAAAGCAGAACGACGACGGCACCATCCGGCTCGGGGCGGCGGATGCCACCATCAAGGGCTCGCAGGCTAGGTATGAGTCGAGCGCCGGCAAGGACTGCATCGGGTTCTGGACCGACCCCAAGGACCGCGTCGAATGGGAGGTCGAGGTCGCGAAGCCCGGCCGGTTCACGGCCGCGATCACGTACGCGTGCGAGAAGGATACGGCGGGCGCCGAATGCACGGTCGAGATCGGCGGCACCCGGACGAAACTTGTCGTGAAGGACACCGGCGCGACAGGCTCCTGGACGTCGTTCGTGACCGAACCGCTCGGCGAGTTCACGCTCAAGGCCGGCCGCCGGAAGGTCGTGGTCGCTCCGGTCAAGATGCCCGGCTACGCGGTCATGAATCTTCGGAGCATCGTCATAACCCCTCTCCGGTAGCCGGCGGCAGATCCCTGATAACGCAGAAGCCGCCTTGCGGCGGCTTCGCTCCCTTCTCCGCGGCGGAGCATGGTCGCAAGATGGCGGACGGAAAGACCCTCTTTGACGAGGTCGCTGGGGCGGAACACATCTGGAAGCATGACCCTTACCAGGATAGTATCAAAGGGATGCTTATTTGTCTATGTGCCGACCTTTTATACTATCCCTTCGGCGGATCCGCAGCCCCCTTCGCCATCAAACCTGTAATATCTGCCTCGATCTTCCTGATGTCCGCCTCGATCTCCTCAAGAGGGCGTGGCGGCTGATACTTGTAGAAGTACCGGTTGAAGTTGATCTCATAACCGACCTTCCCGACCAGCCCATCCTTGGGATCCTTGGCATCGCTCTCGGTGCTGATCCAGGCGTCCGGCACGAAGGGCTTGACCTCCCTCACGAAATACTCCTCCACGGACTCTCCAAGCGGCACGCTCTCGTTGTCCCGCAGTTCGGAATCGGGCTCCACCCGGCCATCCTTGTCCCGGCAAAGATCGGCATGTTCATCGGGTTCGCCAAGTGCACGAACGAGGGACTTCTGGAGCGCGTCGGTCCATTTCAGGTCCTTGGGATGCTCCGCCCCGGTCAGATCCTTGAGGAAGGCCTCCCGACTTGTGTACCGTCTGCCCTCCAGTGACCCGAGGACCTTGCGAATCGCAGCCTGCCGGCCCCGACCTTCTTCGATCTCCTCGTCGTGCGCCTTCCCCGCCTTCTTCTTGCTCTCCGCCAGCCCGCGGAAAGCCGGCTCCTCCTCCAGTTTCGACAGCCGCTCTTTCGTGATCTCGAACTTCAGCCGAAGGGGCCGCTCGACCACGATCTTCCGGAACCCAAATGTCGCGGTCGGATACACCTTGCTGTATTCTCCCTCCTTGAATGAGCGAACAAGATCGATAATGATCTGCGCCTTCTCCACCGAGATCTTGCGCCGCTTCTTGCCCAGGCTTGGAGCCTCCTTCTCCCAGAACGCGTCAGAAGTGGCATCGATTAGCTGAACCTTCCCCCGCCGTTCGCCAGCCTTCCGGTTCGTGAGCACCCACACATACGTGGCGATGCCGGTGTTGTAGAACATCTCCTCTGGCAGGGCGATCAAAGCCTCCAGCCAGTCGTTCTCCAAGACCCAACGCCTGATCTCACTCTCGCCGCTTCCCGCATCTCCAGTGAACAGCGGACTGCCGTTCATGATGATGGCCACCCGCGACCCGCCCTGTTTCGGGGCGTTCATATGCGAGAGCATGTGCTGAAGGAATAGCAACTGGCCATCGCTTATCCGCGGTAACCCCACTCCGAAGCGGCCACCGGTCCCTCGCGAGTGCTCGAGACGCACGGCTTCTTCGTCCCGTTTCCAATCTTTTCCGTACGGTGGGTTTGCGATGAGATAGTCGAATCCCCGCCCGGCGTGGCGGTCGGCGGAAAGCGTACTGCCGAACGCGATGTTATCGGCATCATGACCGGGCGGATCCTTCAGGAACAGATCGGACTTACAGACGGCGAACGTCTCGGGATTGACCTCCTGGCCGAACAAGTGAACGTCTGCATTGGGATTGATACCAGGCTTGCCGTCTCCTCGAATGAGCTCCTTCGCAATGCTCAACATGCCCCCGCTACCGCAACAGGGGTCGTAGGCCGTCACGACCGCCCCTTTCCGCCGGAGCCGTTCTTCGTCCCCTCGGATCAAGAGACGGACCATGAGAGCGACGACGTCACGCGGCGTGAAGTGCTCGCCGGGATTCTCGTCCAAAGCCTCGTTGAACCTACGGATCAGCCCTTCGAAGATCGTGCCCATTTGGTGGTTATCCACCACCTTTGGATGAAGCTGAATCCCTTTGAACCGTTCCACAACCATGAAGAGCAGTCCTGCCTCGTTCAACTTCGTTATCGTGTTGTCGAAGTCGAACTTCTCAATCACCTCCCGCATGTTTACGCTGAACCCGGCAATGTAGGCCCTCAGGTTGCGGACAATGTTCGCGTGGTCTCCCGCGAGGCTCTCGAAGTCGTATTTCGACGTGTTGTAGAAGGCGAATCCGGAAGCCTTCCGCAATTGCGGATCGGCATTACGGAGATCGGTCGCCTTGAATCTGGCATGCGCTTTACGGACTTCCTCCCGGGTCGGTGCGAGAACGCAATCGATCCGGCGCAGGACCGTGAGGGGCAGGATGACGTCCTGATACTTGCCCCGCTTGAAGGAGTCCCGGATCAGGTCCGCGACCCCCCAGATGAAGTTCTCGATCTCCTTCGGGGTCATCGTCTTTCAGGATACGCCAGAAGCGGCTGCTCTCCAACAGCAGCGAGCGCGCGAGCCCAACCGCACCCCGGTCACAGCCTGCGCTACCCCAGCACCGCCTCAACCTAGGGTCGCCTCGACCTTGTTTACCGCCTGGAGCTTCTCCGGCGGAATCACGTTGCCAGCCAGCGTCTCGCCGTTCAGCGTCAGCGACTTCACGCCCTTGGACACGCCGGTCGGGTTCTTGACCGTGATCTCCACAGTCTTGCCGCGGAACCGCCGGGTCGCCGTGAAGCCCTTCCATTCCTTCGGGATGCACGGATCGATCCGCAGCCCCTGGAGCTCCGGACGGATGCCGAGCATGTACTGCGTCGCGCTGTAGTACGCCCACGCCACCGCCCCCGACAGCCACGACGTACGCGCGTTCCCCGCGCGCGGCGAGAACGTCGAGTAGGTCGTCTGCCCCTGCACGTACGGCTCGATCTGGCGGAGTTCCGCCCGGTCGTTGTACGCCGCGGGCATGAACGCCCGGTAGTATTCGTACGCGCGGTCGCCGTTGCCGAGCATGCACTCGGCCATGACGCCCCAGCCCTGGGTGTGGTTGAAGATCCCGGCATTCTCCTTGATCCCGTTGTTGAAGAGCACGGCGCGCATGACGTCGATCGGCGTCTTCTCGAACGGCGGCGCCGAGAGCATGAGCCCGTACGGCGTCGCGAGTTTCTCCTTGACCGTCTGCATGCACTTCCGCGCCTGCTCGGGGCTGGCCGCCCCGGAGAGCACGGCCCAGACCTGGGTGTTGAAGTAGACCTGGCCCTCGGCGTAGTCCTTGGTGCCGTACACGGTGCCGTCCTCGCCGATGGCCCAGATGAACCAGCTCCCGTCCCAGCACGTCTTCTGGATCGCGGCGTCCATCTTCGCCCCTTCGGCCTTGGCCCACGCGACCTCCGCGGGCTTCCCCAGCCGGTCCGCGATCTCGGCGTAGACGTTGAGCCCAAGGCGGACCTGGAAGGCGACGAACAGGCTCTCGCCGTTGTAGCCCAGCCGCAGGCAGTCGTTCCAGTCGGCCTCGAGTCCGCACGGCAGGCCGTGCTTGCCCGTGCGCGTGAGGTTGAACTCGAGCGCCCGGCGCAGGTGGCCGAACACGGTCGCCTCGCCCTTGTCGGCGTACGGGAGCACCTTGTCGTAGAACGCGTCGTCCCCGGTCTCGGCCACATAAGCCGGGATCGCGTTGAAGAACCAGAGACAGTCGTCGGACCGGTAGTGGTCGGGAGCCGGCTCCGGCTCCTTGCCCGGGTGATGGTCGAACGGCTTGACGACCGACATGGCGCCGCCCGTGGACACCTGCCCCGTCAGCAGGAGCTCGAGCCGCTCCCGGGAATCCGACGGGATCGCGGCGGTCACGCCCAGCACGTCCTGGACCGAGTCGCGGAACCCGAGGCCGTCGCGCTCGCCGTTGTAGACGAGGCTCGCGGCGCGCGACCAGGCGAACGTGATTAGCCCGTTGTAGAGGGCCCAGACGTTGAGCATGGAGTTGAGCTCCTTGTCCGGGGTCTCGACGATCAGGCTCCCGAGCTTCGCGTGCCAGCTCTCCTTGAGCTTCACGAGCTCGGCGTCGGCGCGGGCCACGGAGCCGAACTCGGCCACGGTCTTCTTCCCCACCAGCCCGGCGTCGCCGATGCCGAGCATGACGAGAATCTCCTTCGTCTCGCCAGGCGCCAGGTCGAGGTCCGCCTGGAGCGACCCGCAGGCGTTGTCGCCGTAGGCATTGCTGTTCGAGCACTTGCCGGCCTCGACCGCGGAGGGGCGGTCGTAGGACCGGTAGGCGCCCAGGAACGCCTCGCGGCTCGTGTCGTACCCGGCGAGCGGGGCGCCCACGAGCGCCATCCAGTTGCGCTTGCTCCAGTCGTGCTCGACGCGGCCCTCGGGGTTGATGGGCATGTGGTCGGTGCGGGCGACGGAGAGGAGGCCGTCGCGCAGGGACCCCTTCACGATGAAGAGCGTGTACTGGAGGTTCACGAGGTCCTGGGTCGTGTTCCAGTCGTTCGAGAACTCGCAGTACGTGAACGCCGAGAGCTTCCGCGGCTTCTTAGTCGTGTTCGTGACCTTGAGCTTCCAGTACTCGAAGATCTGGCCCAGCGGCACGAAGTACGTGGCCTCGGCCTTGATGCCCGAATACTCGGACCCGAGGATCGAATAGGCGGTGCCGTGCCGGCACGTGGACTTGAACGTGTCCAGCGGCTTGCCCACCGGCTGCCACGACACGGACCAGAAATCCGCGGAGTCCTTGTCCCGGAGGTAGAAGTACCGGCCGGGCTGGTCCATGGGGATGCCGTTGAACCGCAGCCGCAGGAACCGCCCCTGCGCCCCGGACTTGTAGAACCCGTAGCCGCCGGCGTTGTTCGTGATGACGGCCCCGTAGTCCGTGGTCCCGAGGTAGTTGCTCCACGAGAGCGGGGTGTCGGGCCGGGTGATGACGTATTCCTTGGCGGCGTCGTCGAAGTGTCCGTAGCGCATGTCAGGACTCCTTTCAGTTAGGGACGGTATAACAGCCAGGGCTCGCGCAGGGCGCCGTCGGGCAGGCCCCCCCACGCAAGCTGGGCGGCGTACGCGAGCGCGCCGCGGACGGGCTTGTACTTCGCGCCGATGACGCGGGCGCGCGGCGCCGTTTTCGCCAGCCGCCGGACGACCTCGTCGCGGACGGGCTTCACGTTGGCGAGCACGCTCCCCGAGAGGACGACGTCCACCTTCGCCCGGAGCAGGCCGGTGTTGCGGAGGACGCCCTCGACGCCGGCCGCCACGTAGCCGCCGTACTCGCGAAGGGCCGCGCGCGCGGTCGCGCCCCCGCGCCGGAGCTCGCCGGCGAACCATTTCGGGAGGTGGAACCGGCGCGTCCAGTAGTCCGGGACGCTGTTCTTCACGTACGGCCGGCCGGTCCGGAAGAACTGCTCCTCCACGTACTGCCGGAAGCTCCGGTACCCGAGGTACCGGAGCAGCCGGCGGTCGAACCCGTCCGGGACCTTGACGCCCTCGGCCGCCCGGAGCAGTTCGGCCTCGAGGACCATGCGCAGGTCGGGCAGGCCGTAGCCCTCGATCATCCAGAGCCGGTTCCCGTTCACGCCCACCCACTTGCGGCCGGCTCCGCCGGTAACGCCGACGCCGCGGCTGCGGTACTGGTCGTTGAAGAGCGGCAGGAAGGCGTCGTTGTGGAGCTTCGTCGGGCAGCGGAGACCGAGCTTGGCGATCACCTGTCGCTCGACGAGCGGGAAGTCCGCGGGGATGTCCACCCCCGCCAGCCCGAAGCACGCGCCCCGGATGTCCCGGCGGGACACCTTCGCCTTCCGGCAGGCGTCGGTCACGAGCCGGTCAAGGACGCGGACGCACTTCCTCAAGCCCAGGTTCTCGTGGTTGCTCCCGCCTGTCGACGCGATCGCGACGACGCGGCCGAGCGCGTTCGCGATCACGGCATCCGTCTTCGAGTTGCCCCCGTCGACCCCGAGGATGACTCCCGTCCGCGCCCCGCGTGCCCCTCTCATGTGGGCGGATTATACCGCCTGACGCCCGGGGAGGAGGAAGCGGTTGGCCAGCAGGAGGAAGACGCTCGCGGTCCACGTGTACGCACGGTCGCAGAGCCCCTCCCCGGTCTTCGCGTCGAAGTTCTCGGCCGCCCCGCTCTTCGCCACCGTGCGGCAGAACCGCGCCGCGAGGTCGCGCGCCGTGGCCCTCTCCCCCGACCGGTCCAGCCCGTCGCAGAGCATCATCATCGGCGGCGCCCAGATCGGCCCGCGCCAGTAGCCGTTGGACTCGTAGAACCGGCTCCGGACGCTCTCCGTCGCGCACCCCCAGTCGGTCAGGAACCGGCCGGGCTCGGTCACCCCGGCGACGAGCGACCGGCGGACCTCCGCGGGGAGCGAAGGGCCCAGGAGCAGGGGGAGAAACCCGATGAGGCTGTCGCCGTCGGCGACCGCGTGGTCGCCGGACTTCGGCGAGATGAACCGGTCGGCGCGCCAGTGATGCGCGAGGAGAATCTTCATCAGCCGGTCTGACGTGCGGCGCCACTCGATCGCCTCCCCGTCGAGCTCCAGCCGGCCGGCGACCTCGGCCAGCGCCTTCGCCTGGATAACCAGGAACGCGGTCAGGTCCGCGCCCTCGAGCGGGCACCCGCCGTCGAATACCGTGGAGTTGTCCCAGCCCGAGTCGTTGCCGTGATGGTAGTCGCACGCGCCGTCGCCATCCGCGTCCCGGTGCTCGAGCCACCACCGGGTCCACGCGACCAGCGGGCCGTACGCCTCCCGCAGCCGCTTGGGCTCGGCCAGCGCCGGCTGCTTCATCAACTCGAGGAGCGTCCAGCCGTGGATCGGCGGCTTGCACCACGTCCACGCCATCGTCCGGTCGTTCAGGCTGTCGGGGATCGCCCCGTGCGCGTCCTGCTGGTCGAACATGACCATGAACTGGTCCCACGCGAGGTCGGGGTCCTGCGCCGCGAGCGCCATGGCATTGAAGCAGTGGTCCCACGACCAGACGTTCGTCATCCAGTTCTTGGACATGAGCATCGCTTCCCGCCGGAAGTGCCCGGACGGACCCACGATCGCGGACCAGTTCACGTACGCCGTGAGCGCGCGCGCATCCGCGAGGTCCGGCGGGCCCGGGAGAGTGCCGTCCAGCCATTTCGAGAACCCGGCCGCGACCGACGCGCGGGCGTCCCGGACGCCGCCCTCGGGCCCCGGCACCCACGTCGAGAACCACTCGTCGACGGCGCCCTCGGCCACGCCGTCCACCGGCACGAAGTCGGCGACAACTCGATCCGGAGCGGATCGGGCCCAGGGGGCGTCCATGGCCAACGTCCCCCGCAGGGGCACGAGCATGTACCGGGACTCGAGCGGCGAGGCGTTCACCTGCCAGCGGCCGGCGGCGTCGGGCAGGGCGTAGACGGTCTTCCATCCCGCCTTCACCTCGGGTACCGCGAGCCGGAGCCCGCCGCCCTCGACCCGGAACCGGAACCGCGCGGGCCCGGACAGGACGAGCTCGGCCTTGACGCCCCCGCCCGCCAGCGTGATCCCGTCCGGCGTCGCCGTAGCCTCGCCAGGCACGACCTTCCCGTCGCGCACGAGCGCGATCGAGAGGGCCTGGCGGTGGTCGAGCCCGCCCCGGACGGTCCGGAGGAACAGCCCGCCGTTGCCGAGCCGGGAGACGCACAGGTACGACCCGCGCCGGCTGTAGGGCACCTGGGAGAGATCGAACGTCACCGGAGCCATCCGGGCCAGTGTATGTCTCTTCGGCTCCCGACTCAACTCTTCAATAGCAGGGAGATAGTCTTGATTGGCGCGTTCAGCTCCCCGTTTCCGCAGCTATAGATGTATCCCGCGCCTGGTCTTTCCGGATGCGCTCGATGGTCCACGCGGGCCCGTCAGCCGATGCGGCCCCTGTGCCTCCGCGCCGCGGCCTTCAGCGCCGGCACGGGCGCGGCCCCGGATCCCAGGATCGCGAGGAATCGCTTGTGATCCCGGTGGGAAAGGACTCTCGTCCGGGGACGCTCCTCGATCTCCCGCGCTCGCTCGAGCAGGTGAGAGAGCGCGAATCCCGTAAGCGGCTTGCCCATGGCCGCCGCGGCACGCTCCAGAATCCCCTTCTGCTCCGGAGAGATCCTTATCTCCAGCCTCTCGGTCCTTCCCGCCATCAGCATCCTCCTGTACGGTTAGCCTCTGTGGATAGTGTACGGCAGATAGCCGTACTCCTCTTCGATCGCGTCCGGGTGGTTGACGGCGCCCCCCACACACGCCTATCGTGAAGGTAAGGCGCATGAGGGCGCCGCGTTGTCCGCGGAAAGGGCTGAGCCCACCTCCGACCGGGACCCAAAACCTAGTCGTGACCCACTTTCGGCCCGAGCGCGCGGACACCGGGCAGATCTCGAAAGGGGGTCCGCCATGTCCAAGTCCCTGCCTGCCAATGCCAGTTTCGAACAGCTCAAGAAACAAGCCAAGGACGTCCTGCATGCCCACGGACGCAAGGACGCTTCCGTGTGCGCCGTTCTCCGCAACCTCAACCGGTTCAAGGACGCGGCCGATGCCGCGATCCTGGACGCCGAGCTCGACCTTCACAACGCCCAGTTCGCGCTTGCGATGGAATACGGGTTCAAGAGCTGGGGCGAGTTGAAAGCCCGGGTCGAGGGGCCCGCAAACGTGTCTGTTCTTGGGGAGACACCCGAACATCCCGAGCTCGACTACGTCCGCCAGCAGGTCAAGAACCTGCTGGAAGCCCACGGCCGCAAGGACCCGCAGGCCTGCCCAATCTTCAGGAAGATCGACCGGTTCGCGGCGGCATCGGATGCGGCCATCCTGGCCGCTGCGGTGGATCTCAATGACGCCCAACTCGCGGTCGCGATGGCCTACGGGTTCAAGGAGTGGATCGAACTGCGCGCCCACACGGAGGAGTGGCGCAACCGCCCCGTCAAAGTCCCTGGGCCGATCAAGTCGGTTGCGGACGTGATGGCGCTTCCCGACGGCGCCGTCCAGTTCATCCTCCGGCACATGGATGACGGGCCGCTCGCCGTCCTTCTCGACGGCGAGCCGGCCCCGATGACCGCCAGGTTCTCGGCGAGCATTCCCGCGGGCCGGCTCGAGTACTGCCGTCGGCTGATGGCTGAGTCGGGCGGCAAGCCAACGCTGGACGCCTCGAGGCAGTTTCTCGTCGACGTCGCCAACGACCTGCATGGCCGGTTCCGCGGGTTCAACCTGCCCGGCGAAACCCGGAAAGGGATCCTGCCTCGGGTCACGGCCATGAGTCGGGCGGACGTCATCCGGTGGGGCCGGGAGGCGTTCATCGGGATCGCGGGCACCACGCCTGCCAGCCGACGGACGATGGCCGAGCTCGTGACCCTGTTCAAGGGGGTCTACGCCCTGGGGCAGTTCCCGCTCGCCGTGGACGCGGTGGCCCGGGAGTTCGCGGACGAGCCCCTCGTTCGCCTCGGGCTCCTCGCGGCGCCCGAGGGCGCGGACTGCCGGATCCGCAGGGATCTGGACGCCGAGCGGGCCGCCGCCCTCGAGCGGTTCGGCCAGCGGCAGGATGCCGTGATCGCCTCGGACTGCGGATTCACGAGGCGGGCGGAGCTGAGGGAACATCTCGAGGCGGCGGGCGGGGACGGCGGTCCGTTCCGGACCGTCGCGGACGTGGCCGCGCTTGCGGACGGGGGGCTGGAACTCGTGGTCGGCTATCTCCGGGGCAGTGTGACGGCCGCGCTCGTGAGCATGGAACCGCCGCAACTCCGGGAGCGGTTCGCGGCGAGCCTGCCCGCGTGGTGGCGCGACTCCATGCGTGAGTGGCTGGAGGAGATGCCCGGGGCCGATGCCGGCCCAGCGGTTGAAGCTCTCCTGAAGACTGCGAACGGGCTCCACGCCGTCGGCGCGCTGGCCCGGCCCGGCGAGGCGGCGACCGGTGAGATGGCCCCGCTCACGCTCAAGAGCCATGCGGAGCTGGCCGCGTGGGCGAAGGCCGAGTTCATTCGGGTCGCGGGCGCGAAACCCTCGAGCCAGAGGGATCTCGCCGAGCTCGAGTCGCTGTTCCGGGGCTTCGCCGCGATCAGCCTCTTCCCGCTGGCCGCCGAAACCGTGGCCGTCGAGTTCGCGGACGAGGAACTGGTCCGGATGGCCGCGACCCAGTTCGTGACCACCCGGCCCGGCGGCGGGGTGCGTCACACGATGGAACTCAAGGCGAAGGCGCTGGCGGTGAAGTACGCGCGGCGGCTGGACCTTATCGTGGAAGCGGCGCTCAGCATGGCCCACGGCGAGAGCGACGAGATGCTCGTCGCCCGGTGCGAGGCGTTCCTCTGAAAACAGAGCCGGGGCGGCGGGACACACCCGCCGCCCCGGCTCACTTGACTCGATGTGCGCTAGGGATTCCTGCGCCCTGTGGACGCCAGAACTCGAAGCGCCATGTTCACGGCTTGGTCCGTGGGAAAAGCCTTCCTGACATCCGGATCCAGGCGCACCAGATTGGTTCCGTGGCGGTATCGCTCCGCGTATTTGCCGCGGACTCCGCCGGTGAAATCGTAAGCGCGGGCAGTTCGCCGGTCAACGGCCCGCTTCATACTGCCTCCGTTCCCGCGATGCCGCGATCCGCGCGCTGATGATCCTGATCCTGTCCCCACGGTCCCAATGTACCACGACGAGGAGTCGGCCCATTCCGGACTCTCCCATGATCACATGCCGGGATTCGCCGGGACTCGAGTGGCGCGGGTCCGGAATCGTCAGAGACAATGGATCGCCGAACACGGTCGCGGCCTCTTCGAATGCGACGCCGTGCTTGAGAAGGTTCCCCGCCGCCTTCCGCACGTCCCATTCGAATGTGATGCACATCTACCGACTCTCCGCCACTTGAGAACCAGCAGTGCCGCCAAGCCTGCGATGTGAGCTATCCCTCCCGGTCAGCCGCCCAGCGCCTTCTTCAGGTTGTTGAAGCTGATCTCGGCGGCCTCGATCGAGGGGCGCGCGCACCAGTCCTGCTCGACGAAGGCCCACTCGACCCCGATCTCCTTCGCCGCCACGACGACCTCGGCCAGGGGCATCGCGCCGGTGCCGACCTCCGTGAACTTCCGGTCGGGCTCGGGCGCGGGCGTGTGATCCTTGACGTGGATCGTCCGGATCCGGCCCTTGAGCCGGCGCAGGAGCTCGGGACCGTTCTTGCCGGCCCAGCTCACCCACCCCACGTCGACCTGGAACCAGACCAGCTTGGGGTCGGTCTCCTCGATCAGGACGTCGTACCCGGTCTTGCCCCCGAAGTCCATGAACTCGGCCGCGTGGTTGTGGTACTGGAACGTGATCCCATGGGCCTGGCAGGCCTTCCCCGCGCCGTTCAGCCGCTTCGCGAACGCCTTGTACGCCTCCGCGCTTTCCTGCTTGGAGGAGACCATGAAGAACTTGATCCCCGCCGCGGCCAGCGGCTTGAGCAGGGCGTCGCCCTGCTTCTCGATCGCGTCGACTCCGCCGCCGGAGGACGGGTTCTGGAGGTGGAGCTCCTTCAGGAGTTTGTCGAACTCCTCACGGCTCATCGGCCCGGAGCCGCCCTCGACGCCGGCGTAGCCGATCCTGGCCACCTGGCGGATCGTTCCGGCATAGTCCTTCTGAAGTAGATCCCTGACGGTATAGAGCTGAAGTCCGATCTGTATGTTTGGCATGGTTTCCGCATAGTAGCACGGGAGGCAAGGCAGGCGGCGACTGAGTAGAATCTTTCAATGCGCACAATCCCGGCCCCGACGCGGTCCGCCTGCTGGTGGCCCGCATTCGTCCTCGCGGTGACCCTGGCCGGATGCGCGGAAGGCCCCTTGACCGGCCGGTCCGGGCCCTATCGCCCGCCCCTCCTCGAGCCGCCATTCGGGCGGGTCCTGCACGGGTGGGGCCAGCTCTCGAGCTGGTGGAACCAGGACGACCCCGCGGCGGTGAACGATCTCACCGACCTCGACACCTACATCTCGGCGGTCATGCCGAACCAGCCGGCGCTCATCTCCTTCTATCTCGCGCCGCTCGAGAACCAGGTGTCCGCATTCCTGCCGAAGTACGCGGCCTTCGTGAAGGAACGTCCGTTCTTCATCGCCCAGATCGGGCTCTACTTCCTCGACCAACCCCTGCAGGGACAGGTCGCGTCGGGGGAGGCGGACGCCCAACTGCGGCGGCTCTTCGAGGGGTTGAAGGCGGCCGGCCGGCCCGTCCTCCTTCGGATCGGACACGAGTTCAACCAGCACGAGGCGCCGTACGACCCGAAGCTCTACGTCCAGGCCTTCCGCCGGGTCGCGACGCTCGCGCGCGAGGTCGCGCCAGGGCTCATTGCGACGGTCTGGCACGCGGAGCCGGCGGGGTTCGCCGACCGCGACTACCACGACTGGGATCCCGGCGACGAATACGTGGACTGGTGGGGCCTCAGCCTCTTCTTCACGGAGCACATGACCGCCACCCGGACGATGGACTTCCTGAACGACGCCGCGATTCGCCGCAAGCCCGCCCTCATCGCCGAGTGCTCACCGTGGTTCCACGGGGACACGGCCGCCCCGGTCCGGGGGCCGGAGTCGCTCGAGGAGGCCCGGAGCTGGTACGACGCGCTGTTCAAGCTGACGGCCGCCCATCCCCAGATCAAGGGGCTCAGCATCATCGTCGTGGACTGGAGCCGGTGGAACCTCAAGTTCTCGCAGATCCCCGGCGGACTGCCGGACGTCCGGTTCGACCGCTGGGCCAGCCTCAAGGAATACTACGCCCGCACGATCGCGGACCCCCGGTTCATCCACAGCCAGGAAGCCCGCCGCCTGTACACGGCGCCCTGACGCCGATGGCCCGGACGCGCGTCCTCGTCACCGGCTCCGCCGGCGCCATCGGCCAGATGTTCATCGACTGGGCGAAGGACCGCTACGACTTCGCCGGGTTCGACCGGAAGCCGACGCCGCACGTAGAGGGCGCCGTGGTCGGCGACCTCACCGACCTGGAGGCCCTCACGAGCGCCGCGCGCGGCTGCGACGCCATCCTCCATCTCGGCGCCCGCCCGAACGCCCACCGGGACTACGCGGGCCACATCATCCCGAACAACATCGTGGGCGTCCATAACGCGCTGGAGGCCGCCGTCCGCGCGGGCGTGAAGCGGGTCGTGCTCGCCTCGACCGTCCAGACCGAGTTCGGCTGGCCCGAGGGGACGAAGGTCAGCGTGGAAATGCCCGCGCGGCCGACCAACAACTACGGGGCGAGCAAGGTCTTCGCCGAGCACCTGGGGTTCCTCTACTCCCGCGACCGCGGACTCTCCGTGATCTGCTTGAGGTTCGGCGGCGTCGTCACCCCCCAGCGCGGCGAGTGGATGCAGGACCACGAAGGCACGTTCGACCCGATCACGCTCACGGGTCGCGACTGCTGCGAGACCATCCGGCACGCGATCGACGCGCCCGCCCTTCCCTACGCCGTCGTACCGGCCTACAGCTTGAACGCCGCGAAGATCAAGGACCTCGAGCCGCTCACGCGCCACCTCGGCTACACGCCGCAGGAGGACGCGAACGTCGTCTACCGGCGGCGGGACGCGGACGAGACCGTCAAGCGCACGCGAACGATGCTCAAGGCCTGCGAAGCGGGCGACCTCGAGACCGTCAGGGACATGCTGGCCGGAGATCCCGGGCTCGTGAACGCCCGCGGGGGGCTGCGGGGATGGGAGGGGCGCGACATGACGCCCCTCCACTACGCGGCCATGCGCGGACGGAGGGAGGTTGCCGACCTCCTGCTCGACGCGGGCGCGGATCCCCGGGTCCGCGGCGGCCGGACCGGACGCACGCCGGTCCACGCCGCGGCGTTCAACGACCACGCGGACCTCGCCCGCCGCCTGCTCGAGCGCGGCGGCGAGCTCGATGTCTTCGCCGCCGCCGGAGTCGGCGACGACGCCGCGCTGAAGGCCCTGCTCGACCGGGACCCCGCGCTGGCGAAGGCCACGGACACGGCCGGGTTCACGGCCCTGCACTTCGCCGCCTCCGCCGGGGCCGTTGCCCTCCTCCTCGACCACGGCGCCGACCCCCGGGCGAAGGACCCCTGGCGCCAGCGTCCGGTGCTCTCGTGGCTCATCGACCGTCCCGTCGCCGCCCGCGCCCTGGCCGAGCGCCTCGGTCCGCTGGATATCTTCCTCGCGGCCGCGCTCGGGGACGAGCCGCTCGCGCGCCGGCTCCTGGACGAGGACCCCGCGCGGGCCCGCGCGCTCAGCCCGACGGACTCGCCCGTGGGCCGCGGCGACCCGGCCCTGCACATCGCGGCCCGGCGGGGCCACGCGGGGCTGGTCCGCCTCCTGCTCGAGCGCGGCGCCGATCCCAACGGCTGCGATGCCGACGGCCAGACCGCGATGCACATGGCCGCGTGGCGCGGCAAGGTCGACGTCATCCGCGTCCTCGCGGCGGGGGGGGCCCGGCCGGACCTCGCGGACGCCGAGGAAGGCTCCACCCCGAAGGAGTGGGCCCGCTGGTCGCACGAGACCGAGGCCGTGCAGGTGCTCGAGGAACTCGAGGCGAAGTGGACGACGAAGGCTATTCCGTCCGGAATCGTCCTCCCGATCCGCCGGGTGCTCGTGACGGGCGGCACGACCCCCCTCGGCCGCGCGTTCATCGAGGGCGCCGCCGGGCTTTGGGAGATCGTGGAGGCCCCCGCCGGCGACTCCGCCGCCCTCGACCGCGCGGCGGCCGGCTGCGACGCCGTCGTCCATCTCGCCGGCGCGCCCGAGGACGCGGGCTTCGACGCGTACCTCGCCGACGACATCCCCGGCGTCTGGCATGCGCTGGAGGCGGCCCGCCAGGCCGGCGTCCGCCGGTTCGTCTACGCCAGCACCGCGGCCGTGTACGGCGGCTGGCCGGGGGGGACCCCGATCACGGCGCTGACGCCCCTGCGTCCCGCGGCCCTGCACGCGGCGGTCAAGGCGCTCGGCGAGGCGCACGTGCTGGCCGCGGGCCGGCGGCCGGGATTCACGGCGATCTGCGTCCGCCTCGGCCCCGGGCTCGACGCGATCGCCCTGCTCCGCGAGGCGCTCGACACTCCCGCGACGGAATCCCGAACCCTGCCCTGACCCCGGAGCCGCCCGCCGGGCGGCCCCTCTAGTTACCGCCGAACGAGCGCGCCGCCGCCTCGATCGCCGCCATCTGCGCCACGAGGTCCCGGCGGCCCGGGGCCAGCTCGAGCGCCCGCCGGCACTCGGCGCGCGCCCGGGCGACGAACCCATGGCTGAGCGCGAGCCGCGCGAGGCGGGCCCGGGCGGCCACGGTCTCCCGGACGAGCGGCGCCGGATCGAGCGGCTCGTAGCACGCGACCTCCCGTCCCAGCCGGTTCTGCTCCCGGCGGGCGAAGGGCCGCCGCGGCGCCGTGAACTCGAGGAACGGGTCGGCGTCAGTGCAGAGCCTTCCCCCCCGCGCGTACCGGGCCAGGTCGGCGGAGCCCCAGAGGAAGTAGCCGGCGAGGTTCGACCCCGGGATGACGCCCACCCGCGCCAGGTCGGCCGCGACCGCCGGATCGCGGAGCCGGCGGTCCCAGGCCTCGAGGTCCAGCCGCAGCGGCCCGTCGGTCGCGAGCAGGAACAGGTCGCCGTGCGGCTCCACCCAAAGCCCCGCGTGCGGGAAGACCTCGAGCGCCGTCCGCAGGGCCCCGCGCAGATCGTCACCGTCCAGGTGGTAGGCGTGGATCCACTGGACGAAAGCGCCGCCGGGCGCCAGCCGAGCCCGGACGAGCCGGTAGAACTCGAGCGTGTAGAGGTTGACCATTCCGCCGACGAACAGGTCCGCCGGATCGCTGCTGATGACGTCGAAGGTCCCCCGTTCCGTGAGGAGCAGGTGCCGCGCGTCGTCGAACCGGACCCGGACGTTCGGGCGCTCCAGGACGGCGTGGTTGAACCCGCGGAACAGGGCCGCCACCCCGGCCTGCACCGGCTCGATCTCGGCGACCTGGACCTCGCCGACGCCCGGATACAGCGACAGGCTGCCGGCCGTAATGCCCGCCCCCAGCCCGATGACGAGGGCCCGGCGCGGCGCGTCCACGGTGACCGCGGGGAGGTACGCGAGCGCCATCTGCGTCAGCATGTCCTCGGGCGAGGTCGATGCGTTCGGCGCGCCGTCGATCGAGAAGACCAGGGAGCCCGGTCCATCCGTGAGAACGCTCACCCGGCCCGAGAACCCGTCCCGCTGGTAAACTACGGCCGCCCGGCCGGCCTTCGCCTCCTCGAGGATGTCCCGGCGGGGACGCAGGGCGAGCCCGGCGTCCATCGTGACGGGATCCGGTTCGGGGACGACCCCGTTGAGCGCCAGTAGCCCGGCGAGGGCGAACGGCACCCACGTCCGCGCGCGCGGCCGGGCCGCCCACACCGCGGCACCGGCGACCAGGAGCGAAAGGACGCCCAGCGCCTGGATCGTCCGCGCGAGGCCAATCCCCGGAAGCGCGAGGAAACCCACGACGAGCGCTCCCCCGATCGCCCCGGCCGTGTTCGCCGCGAACAGGGCGCCGACGGCGGCCACGCCCGCGAACCCCGGGGCGGCCGCGAGCGCGGGCAGGGCGTATCCGAACGCGGCGGGCAGGGGCAGGAGCACGAGGAGGGTGACGCCGGCGTCCAAGACCATGCGCGACCCGAACCCGCCGTGCGCCTCCCATGTCCCAAGGAGCAGGCGCGGCAGCAGGTCCCAGCACGACGCCGCGAGCGCCCATCCCCACGCGACCGCCAGCGCGGCCGCGAACGCGACCGGGGTTTCCGCCGGCTTCGGCGGACGCACCCGGACCAGCCAGGCCCCCCCGGCCAGCCCCAGCAGGAACGCGGCGAGGACGACGGCGAACCCGTACACGGAAGTCAGCGTGATCGTGAGCGTGACGAGCCGCGTGAGCGCCACCTCGAACCCGAGCGCGAGAAAGCCCGAGCAGGCGGCGAGCATGTACGGCCCGCGGACTCCCGCCGGCCGGGCCTCATCCCGGCCGGACCCGGGCGCCGCCGCCCCACCGGCACGAGCCGCCAGCCGCCAGGCGCACCAGGCCACGGCCGCGTTCAGCAGGCACGCCAGCCACAGTGTCGTCCGGATTCCGACCACGGGCATCAGCGCGAACGCGGCCAGCAGCACGCCCGCCGCCGCCCCGGCGGTGTTGAGCGCGTAGAGCCGGGCAAGCGACGCGGGACCGGACGCGCCCGCGGCCTGCACCATGGCGGGGAGGGTCCCGCCCATGAGTACCGTCGGCGGGAAGACGAGGACCGCGCACCAGGCCGCGCGGGCCGGCCACCCCCCCGCGAGCGCCGGGTAGAGCGCTCCGGCCCCCCGGAAGATCCAGGGCGAGACGGCGGCCGCCGCGGCCAGCGCGCCCTCGAGGATCGCATAGAGCCGCAGCGCCCCGGCGGCGGAGAGCCCGGCCGCCGTGCGCCCGAACATCCAGTTGCCCGCCGCCATCCCGCCCATCCACGTCGCGATCACGACCGCGGCGGCCGGCGCGAAATGCCCCAGGATCAGCCCGGCCCATCGCGTCCACACGAGCTGATAGACGAGCGCGGTCAGCCCGGAGGCGGCAAAGAGGAGGCCCAGATTGCGACCGGTCTTGCCGGAATCCATCGCCGTGTATGATACTCGGCACCACACGGTCAAGGAGGCTTCCCGCACATGAAACAGTTCCGCGTCGGCGTCATCGGGCTGGGCATGGGCAGGCATCACATCCAGGGGTATCAGGCGCATCCCAGGGCGCAGGTCGTCGCCATCGCGGACACGGATCCCAACCGGCTCGAGGAGATCGGGAACCGGTTCCACGTTCCCGTCCGGTACACATCGGCCGAGACCATGCTGGCGCGCGAACGGCTCGACGTCGTCTCCATCGCCACCCCCAACAAGTTCCACAAGCCGCTGACGATCGCCGCGCTCAAGGCCGGCGCCCATGTCCTCTGCGAGAAGCCGATGGCCATGAACGCCCGCGAGGCCCGCGAGATGCTGGCGGCGGCGAAGAAGGCCCGGCGCCGGATCATGATCAACTTCTCATACCGGTTCACCGAGGCCGCGCAGTCGCTGAAGCGCCACGTGGACACCGGCGTGCTCGGCGACGTCTACTTCGCCCGGTCCGTCTGGCACCGGAGCCGCGGCATGCCGGGGTTCGGCGGATGGTTCGGAATCAAGGCGCTGTCTGGCGGCGGACCGCTGATCGACCTCGGCGTCCACCGGCTCGACCTCGCGCTCTGGCTCATGGGCTATCCCCGGCCGGCGTGGGTGATGGGCAGCACGTACGACCATATCGCGAGGCCGATCGCGAAGCGGACCGGCAAGAGGTTCGACGTCGAGGACCTGGCCGTGGGGCTGGTCAAGTTCACGAACGGGGCGATGCTCGAAATCGAGGCGTCCTGGGCCGCGAACCTGCCGGAAGCCGAGCTGATGGAGACCCGCCTGCTGGGTACGAAGGGCGGACTGGTCCAGCGCAACCTGCACGGCACCTACGAGTTCGAGGGCGAGCTGTACCTCGAGCGCAAGGGCCGCGTCGAGACCGTGAAACCGAAGGCCGCGAAGGCCGTCCCCGGCGGCGCCATGGGCCACTTCATCGAGTGCCTGGCGACGGGCCAGCCGCACATCGCCACCGGCGAGCAGGGCGCCACGGTGATGGAGATCCTGGACGCGATCTACGCCAGCGCGGAGTGTAACGCCCCGGTCCGCATCCGGTAGGGACCGTGTCCCGCCCGGTCCGGATCCTGTCGCTGAGCGTCGAGGGGGGCGGGGGCATCCCGGAGAACATCGCCCGATACGGAGACCGGCTCGCCCGGCACCGGGGCTTCCGCCCGGACCTCATCGTCTTCCCCGAGACCGCGACGTCGGCGGGCTCTAGAGAGCCCGTGAAGGAGCTGGCCGAGTCCGAGGACGGCCCGAGCATGACCTTCTACCGGTCGGTAGCGAAGGAGTTCCGGGCCTGGGTCGTCGGCGGCCACTACCGCGAGGGAGGCACCGAGGCCGGCAAGCGCGGCGCGACCTTCAACGCGGCCTCGCTCATCGACCGCGAGGGGAAGTGCATCGGGACCTACCGCAAGACCTACCCCACGGGGAGCGAGTACACGGGCGGCGTCATCCCGGGACCGAAGGACCAGCCCGTGTTCCCCTCCGAGTTCGGGCCGGTTGGCATCGCCATCTGCTTCGACATCGGGTTCCCCGAGATCTGGGACAGCTATGCCCGGCAGGGCGCGCGCCTCGTCATCTGGCCCAGCGCGTATCCGGGCGGCGCCGTCCTCAACGGCTACGCCGTCCTGCACGGCTACTACGTGGTCACCGCCTCGCACGACCCCGGGATGCGCGTGATCGACCCCCTGGGCCGCGACCTCGCGGTCGCGTCCTATCGCGAGAAGGCGCTCGAGGCGACGATCGACCTCGACGAGGCGTACGTGCACATGGACTACGCCAATCTCGTGATCGGGGAGATCCGTACGAAGTACGGGAAGACGCTCTCGATCGAGGCGCACGACGCGATCGGCTGGTACCGGATCGTCCGGACCGGGGAGGGACCCGAGCTCCGCGACATCCTCAAGGAATACGGGCTACAGCCCTGCCGCGACTACTACGCCCGCGCGCGGGCGGCCATCGACCGGCACCGGGAGACCGGGGATGGCCCGGCCTGGGAGAAATCCTGGGGCTGAGTTAGAAACCCAGCTTCGCGGCGCGGCGGGCGAGGTTCTCGTCCAGGATCTTCTTCCGGATCCGGATCGCCGCCGGGGTGACCTCGACCAGCTCGTCATTGCCGATGTATTCGAGCGCCGCCTCGAGGCTCATCGTCCGCGGCGTGTCGAAGTGGTCCATGACCCCGTCGCCCTTGGAGCGCATGTTCGTCTGCTTCTTCTCCTTGCAGACGTTCAGGCTGATGTCCTCGCCGCGCGAGTTCTGGCCCACGACCTCGCCCTTGTAAACCTCGACGCCGGGGCCGTAGAAGAGCGTGCCGCGGTCCTGGACGTGGACGAGGCCGTAGAGCGCGGTGACGCCGCTCTCGAACGCGACCAGCGAGCCCTGCTCGCGCTCGCGCCACTCCTCCGTGTCGGGCCGGTAGCCGTCGAAGATCGTGTTCATGATCCCGAGCCCGCGCGTCGCCGTCAGGAACTCGCCCCGGTAGCCGAAGAGGCCGCGGGTGGGCACCGAGAACTCGAGGGCGACCGTGCCGTTGGCCGAATGCATCTTGATCACCTCGCCGTGGCGCTTGAGCATCTCCTGCATGACGTTGCCGTAGTAGGGCTCGGGCACCTCGACCGAGAGGCGCTCCCAGGGCACGAGCGTCCGCCCGCCCTCGGACTTCGTGATGACCTGCGGGCGCGAGACCTGGAACTCGAACCCCTCGCGGCGCATGCGCTCGATCAGGATCGCGAGGTGGAACTCGCCCCGGCCGGACACCGTCCACGTGCCGTCGGGCGCGTCCTCGACCCGGAGCGCCACGTCGGTCTCGAGTTCCCGGAACAGGCGCTCGCGGACGAGCCGGGAGGTGCTGTAGGTCCCCTCGCGCCCCGCGAACGGGGAATCGTTGACGCAGAACGTCATCTTGACGGTCGGCTGCTCGATCTCGAGCAGCGGCAGGGCCTCCGGGTGCTCGGGGTCCGCGAGCGTCTCGCCGATCGTGATCTCGGGGATTCCGGCCACGGCGGCGATGTCCCCGGCCGCCACCTCGTCGACCTCGACGCGGCCCAGCCCGACGTACGTCATGAGCGAGGTCACCTTGCACAGCTCGACCTTGCCCTCGCGGTTGATGTGGGCCACGGTGGCCCCGGCGCGCAGGACGCCGCGGTAGACGCGGCCCGTCCCGATGCGGCCCTTGAACGAGTCCCCGGCGATCGAGGTCACGCGCATCTGAAGCGGCGCCGCCGTGTCGGTCGGGGGCGGCGGGATGTGTTTCAGGATCGCCTCGAACACCGGTGCGACACCTTCCATGGCCTCCAGCTCCGGCTCGTGTCCGGCCTTCCCCTCGCGGGCGGACGCGTAGACCACGGGGAAATCGGCCGCGTGGTCCTCGGCCCCGAGCTCGAGGAAGAGGTCGAGGGTGCGGTGGTGGACGTCGTGGACGCGAACGCCGGGCATGTCGATCTTGTTGATCACGACCACGACCTTGAGCCCGATCTCGAGCGCGCGGCGGAGGACGAACCGCGTCTGCGGCATCGGCCCCTCCTTCGCGTCCACGAGCAGGAGGCAGCCGTCCGCCATCGACAGCACGCGCTCGACCTCGCCGCCGAAGTCCGCGTGGCCCGGCGTGTCGATGATGTTGATCTTGACCCCCTCCCAGACCACGGAGGCGTTCTTGGAGAAGATCGTGATCCCGCGCTCGCGCTCAAGCTCGTTGCTGTCCATGATCAGCTCGGGGCCGGCCTGGTCCTTCGACAGGTGGGTCCTCGACTGGCGCAGGAGGGCGTCCACGAGCGTGGTTTTCCCGTGGTCCACGTGGGCAATGATGGCGACGTTACGAATCTGCGGCATGCGTGGGGGTACCGGTCCGGGTTAGGCGGAGAGCCCGGACGTGACGTAAAACGGGGGGGACGCGCGAAGGAACATCTGGATTCTTATAGTATACCGCGCCGGCGTCAGAAAAGTTCCAGGACCACCACGCTCCGTGGCGGCAGGGACGCGCGCAGGACGCCCGCCGCCACCGTGGCCCCCGTGAACGCCGCCGGCTTCACGGTGGAGGGTTTCGCGAAGGTATTGTGCGCCTGTATCGCCGGGGCCGTGAGCACGCGCCCCGACACGGTCGCCGGTCCCGCCCCCTGGATCCGGACCTCGACGTCGGCAGCCGCCCCGGGGTCCAGATGGCAGAGACTCAGGTGGATCCTCCCGCCCGCGTCCACGGAAGCGGACGCGGTCACGGCCGGCACCTTAGCCCCCTCGGGCCCGATCCCGGGGGCCTCGACGGCGACGGGGAGCTGGGTCGCGCCCTGGTGGACGGCGTACATCTCGAACACGTGGTACGTCGGGGTCAGGAGCATCTTCGCCCCGTCGGTCAGGACCACGGCCTGGAGGACGTTCACGAGCTGGGCGATGTTCGCCATCCTCACCCGGTCGGCGTGGTTGTTGAAGATGTTGAGCGTGACCCCGGCCAGCAGGGCGTCCCGGACCGTGTTCTGCTGGTAGAGGAACCCCGGGTTGGTGCCCTTCTCGACGTTGTACCACGAGCCCCACTCGTCGACGACGAGCGCCACCTTCTTCTGGGGGTCGAACCGGTCCATGATCGCGGCATGCGCCGCCACGAGCTCCCCCATCCGGAGGCCCCTGGCCAGCAGCTTGAACCAGCCGGACTCGTCGAACGCCGTCGCCGACCCCTTGTCCTCCCAGCCTCCCACCAGCGAGTACATGTGGAGCGAGAGCCCCTGCATCTGTCCCCTGGCCTCGCGCATGAGGACCTCGGTCCAGTACCGGTCGTCGTCGTTGGGACCGCACGCGATCTTGAATATCCGGTTATCCCCGAAGTTGCGGACGTACGTCTGGTACCGGCGGTACTCGTCGGCGTAGTACTCGGGCCGCATGTTTCCGCCGCAGCCCCAGTTCTCGTTCCCAACGCCGAAGTACGGAAGCTTCCAGGGCTCCTTCCGCCCGTGCTTGCGCCGCAGGTCGGCCATTGGAGACTTCCCCCCGAAGGTGACGTACTCGACCCACTGTTGCATCTCGCGCACGGTCCCGCTGCCAACGTTGCCACAGACGTACGGCGCGCACCCAGCCTGATCGCAGAGATCCATGAATTCGTGCGTCCCGAAGTGGTTGTTCTCCGTGACCCCGCCCCAGTGCGTGTTCACGATTGTCGGCCGCTTCGCGCGAGGTCCGATCCCGTCCATCCAGTGGTACTCGTCGGCGAAACAGCCGCCGGGCCAGCGCAGGACGGGAAGCTTCATCTTCCGGAGCGCGGCCACGACATCCTTGCGGATCCCGCGGACATTCGGAATCCTCGACTTCTCCCCCACCCACAGCCCCTCGTAAACGCACCGGCCCAGGTGCTCGGCGAAGTGGCCGTAGATGTTGGGGGAGATCACGGGGCCCTTCGCGCCCGCATCGATAACGATCCGTGCCGTCGTCATGGGCGCCATCTTACCATCCCGCCTGCAGCGGTTGGATCGCCTCCTTGGCCATGGCTTCGATGTTCGCGGGAGGCACATCGGGCAGGATCGCCTCGTGGCTGGGCGAGACGATGAGGTTGGGACCCAACACGGACTTCACGCGACGGACGTCCTCGCGGACCTCCTCCGGTGTTCCCCGCACGAGCAGTTCCTGTGTATCGATCCCGCCCATGAACGCGATCCGCCCCCCGAAATCGCGGGCCAGCCGTTCCGCCTCCATGCCCCGTGCCCGAGCCTGGAGCGGATGCAGGCAATCCACACCGGCGTCGATCAGCCGGTCGATCACACGGTGGACGGAGCCGCACGAGTGCAGGATGACCTGGAGTCCATGCCGGTGTCCCTGGTCCGTGAACTTCCGGAACCATGGGAGGATGAACTCGTCGAATTGAGCGGGTCCGCAGATCACATCGAGCTGGGTCCCGAAGTCGTTGCCGAGGAAGAAGGCGTCCACGTGACCCTTGGCCGCCGGGAAGAGCCGCTCGTTGACCCCGTAGTAGAACTCGCAGACGCGGTCCGTGACCGCCCGGACGACCTCGGGGGCGGTGTACATCTTCTCCATGTAGTTCTCCATCCCGAACAGGTCCATGACATCGTGGTAGAAGCAGGTCCACGCCCCGCTTGCGCGGTAGCAGTCACCCGCTCCCCGGAGCGCCTCGATCGTCCCGTCGATCACCATGTACTCGGGCCGCCCCCACTGGTGCCGGTCCACCTCCTTGGGATCCTCGCAGTCGGCGAAGACCCCGCCCTCGCCGAACGATGCCTTCTGCTTTCGGGGGAACTGGGGCCGCCCCGAGGGATCCCGGTATTCCCACGGTGCGATCCAGCGAAAGTCATCGTGCAGTTTCGCCCGCAGCTCCTCACCGTCCTTCGTCCCGAAGTGCGCGTTCAGAAGAGGCCATGCGTCCCCGTGCGGATTCCCCAGCCAGAACCCGCAACGATCCGCCTGCGCGCCCTTCCGCGCGATGATCAGCTTGAGCCGCTCGCGCGAGGTCATCCCCGCCTCCCCGCCTTCCTCACACGGCCGAGCCCGGGACCGTACTCGTACCGACCGCCACCCCGAGTGGGAGTGTCCACGATCCTGTCGCCGTACCGGAGGCGCAACGGCTTCCCCAGAAGCGACCGGACCTCGGCCCGGACGAGCCGGGAATCCGCCCACTCGACGGCGACCTCGAACCCGCCGCGCGCCCGGAGGCCGCGGACCGAGCCTGCGGGCCAGGCCGCCGGAAGCGCGGGCAGGAGCGTGACCTCCCCGTCGTGGCTCTGGAGGAGCATCTCCGAGATCCCGGCGGTCCCCCCGAAGTTCCCATCGATCTGGAACGGCGGGTGGTCGTCGAAAAGGTTCAGGAGCGTGGACTTCGCCAGCAGGGCGGCGACGTTCTCGTGGGCCCGGTCGCCGTCCCGGAGCCGCGCGAAGAAGTTGATGATCCAGGCCCGGCTCCAGCCCGTGTGCCCGCCCCCCCTGGACAGCCGGTACTCGATCGACTTCCGCGCTGCGGCGATCATGTCCGGCGACCCCGTGAGCGTGAACTGCCGCCCCGGGTGCAGGCCGAACATGTGCGAGAGGTGCCGGTGGCCCGGTTCCGGCTCCGGGAACTCGGCGCTCCACTCCATGAGCCACCCGTCGGACCCTATGCCGGGAAGCGCCAGCCTCTCCAGCGCCTTCCCGACCTCGCGCGTGAACCCGTCCCGGATCCCGAGCTCACGCGCGGCATCCAGGGTGCTGGTGAATGTGTCCCAGATAACCTCCTGGTCCATCGCGCACCCCATGGACAGGGTCACCTGCCTGCCGTCGGGGGCCGTGAACGCGTTCTCGGGCGAGCTCGTCGGACCCGAGACCAGTTTCCCGGTCTTCGGGTCCTCGACCAGCCAGTCGAGGAAGAAGAGCGAGCAGTCCTTCAGCAGGGGATACGCCCGCCGGCGCAGGAAGGCCCGGTCGCCCGTGAACCTCCAGTGCTCGATGAAGTGCTGGGCGCACCATGCCCCGCCCAGGACCCACATCCCCCACCGCGTATGCCCGTACGGCGTGGTCCAGTACCAGGCGTCGCTTACATGCCCGGCGAGGAATCCGCGGCAACCGAACATGCCCTTCGCCGTGGCCCGTCCGGCGGGAACCAGCCGCTCGACGTAGTCGAAGAGCGGCCCGTGGCACTCGGACAGGTTGGCGACCTCGGCCGGCCAGTAGTTCATCTGCAGGTTGATGTTCGTGTGGTAGTCCGAGTTCCATGGGGCGTTCATGTGCGGGTTCCAGACCCCCTGCAGGTTGGCCGGCAGGTCCCCCGGCCGCGAGCTCGCGACCAGGAGGTACCGGCCATACTGGAAGAAGAGCGCCTCCAGCGCGGGATCGGTCGCGCCCTTCCGGACGGCGGCGAGCCGTTCGTCCGTCGGCGCCGCCGGAGCCGGTCCCAGGTCGAGCGCTACCCTCCGGAAGAGCGCGCGGTGGTCGGCGACGGCCTCCGCCTGCAGTCGCTTCCATCCCTTTCGCCCCGCCCGGAGCCGGACCGCGCACGCGGCCCCGAGGTCGCCCTTGAGCGGCCGCGCCGGGTCGGCGCGGTTGTAGTCCGTCGCCGCCGCCAGCACGAGCAGGACCGAATCCGCGCCCTCGACCGCGATCCCGTCCGCACCCGTCACGGCCTTGCCCCCCTCGGGGAACGCGCCAAGCCGGGCCTCAAACCGCACGCCCTCGTGCGTCCCCCCGTGAGCCGCCCGTCCCCTGAGAACGAGCGTCCCGGCCGGGCCCGGCGCGACCGTCGCGGCGGCACGGGAGAGCGAGACCCGGCAGGAGATGCGGCCCGGCCGGTCGGCCGACAGCCGCACGAGGAGCACGCCCGCGGGAGCGCTCGCGACGACCTCGCGCGCGAACGTGACGCCGCCGGACCTGAACCGCGAGGCCGCCACCCCGGAGTCCAGGTCGAGGTCGCGCCGGTAGTCGGAGACCTCTTCCGCGAAATCGCACGCGATCCGGATGTCCCCGAGAGGCTGGAAACTGCGGGGCTCGATGGCCGCGGGCAGGACATCCCGCTGGACCAGATCTTCGGCCTCCCCGTACCTGCCCGCAAAGATGAGGGCCCGCGCCTTCGCCACCGCGGGCGCCACTCCCTTGCGGTGTGCCGGGAACGGCGGGCCCGCCCACACCGTCTTGTCGTTCACCTGGATTCGCTCGACCTCGACTCCCCCGAACACCATGGCCCCGAGCCGCCCCGACCCGACCGGCAGGGCCTCCTCCCACCGCATGGCCGGCCGGCGGTACCAGAGGCAGAGCGGCGCCTCCGGGGAAGGCGCCTGTCCCGGGAATCCCTCGGTCGCCGACATCCTGAGAAGCTTCAGGCTTCCGGCCACCGGCGCGGTCACGCGGCCCGTATCCCGGGTGAAGTCCCATTCGGCTACCACGCCTCCAACCGCATCGGGACGGATCGCCCGGGCCGCGATCTCATCCGCAGTCAGGGCGCGCCGGAAGACAGCCGCGCGCAGGACGGTCCCCTCGAACCGGTTTCCGCCGTAGGGATCGGAGCCCAGCCGGAGCGGGACCGCGGTTACGGTCATCGGCGGGAACTCTCCCTTCGCGCTCGCGACCTCGCGGCCATCCACGTAGAGCTTCATGATCCGCCCGGTAGCGCTGTAGACACCGGCGACGTGAGTCCACCGGTCCGCCGCCAGCTTCGCGTCGTGTGTGCAGTGCCCGTTCGCCGTAACCAGTCGCAGCGAGTTTCCGGGAAACGTGTCCAGCATATAGCCGTCGCTGGAGCCGGGCAGGGACTTGTCCAGGATCCGGCCGCCCTCCCGCTGCATCGGGGAAGCGCGGACCCACGCCTCGAGCGTTACCTCGTCGACGAGGTCGAGGGCGGCATCCGCCCGAACCTCGTAGGCAGCGGCGTCCGCACCCAACCGGAGCCCTTCCGCCCGCGCCATGGATGCGGCATAGAGGAGCCCGGCCATCACCGGGACGCGCGTCCTCCGCCGGAGTGCCGCCACCCTACCGCCCCACCGGCGGCCAGTAGTCGAACTCGATGGTGCCCAGCCCGGACTTCATCCCGCCGCCCCGCTTTCCGTCATAGACCCGGACGGCGATCACGCCCTTCCGTATCCCGCGCACGTTGGGAATCCTCGACTTCTCGCCCACCCACACCCCCTCGTGGACGCACCGGCCCAGGTGCTCGGCGAAATGTCCGTAGATGTCGGGGTCGATCCGGGAGCCCTTCGTGCCCGCGTCGAGAACGATTCGTGCCGCCGTCATTCGCAGATCACCGGCCCGGTATCCCGCATGCGCACACGACACCTGCCTCCCCATGAACGGCCCGGCCCCGACCGATTGCGCGCCCCCGCCGTCCTACGTCCACGGATCCAGGATCACCTTCCCGCAGTTCCCGGTCGCCTGGAGCTCCCACGCCTCCTGCACCCTCGACATCGGGAACCGGTGGGTGATGAGCAGGTCCAGCCGGGCCCGCTCCCCGCGGATGACCTCCATGAGTTTCGGGGTGAGGGCCAGGTTGTAGTGCCAGCTTCCGTGGAGGACGAGCCCTTTCCGGATCATGTCGTCGCTGACCCGGACCGGCAGGGGGTCCCAGGACTCCCCCACGAAGGCGGCCCGGCCGCGCCGCCGGACCGCGTCGATCATGAGCCGCTGGGCCTGCGGCGCGCCGGAGCAGTCCACGGCCGCGTCCACCCCGCGGCCCCCGGTTAGGTCCCGGATGCGCTTCAGCGCGCCCGCGTCGGCCGGATCGACCACCTCGGCGGCCCCGAGCTTCCTCGCGAGCGCGGCGCGCCAGGGCTGGCCCTCGACCGCGATCACCCGGGCGCCGCGATGGGTGCCGTTGATCACCCCGCCCAGCCCGACCGGGCCCATTCCCGTGACCAGGACGGTGTCGAAGGAGTCCACGGCCATCCGCTCCATCGCCCCGAAAGTCGGGCCCAGCCCGCAGCAGGCCATGGAAGCGTGCTCGATCGAAACGCCGTCGGGGACCGGGACCAGGAGCCAGTCCTGCTTGAGCACGTACTGCGAGTAGGTCGCCGAGCCCGTCGGGAACCCCGTGACCCGGTGCACGTCCACGCCGTGCTCGCAGTAGATGTAGTCGCCGGCCAGGCATAGCGGGCACTTGCCGCACGGGTACTGGGGCATCACGACCACCCGGTCGCCGACCTTCACCTTGCCGGGCTGCGCGATGGCCGCCACCTCGCCGGCCGCCTCGTGACCGAACAAGTCCCCCTGCTTGCCTTCCTTGAACAGCTTGTATTCCGTGCACATGGGCACGGCCCGCACCTTGACGAGGACGAAGTCCTCCTTCGCGACGGGATCGGGCTTCTCGACCAGCCCCGCCTTGCCGCCGCCGAACATCGCCGCGACTTTCATGAAGACCTCCCGCCTTCCGGCCGCGCGCTCAGCCGGCGAGCTCGACCTTGATGCACGGCACGAGATCGCAGACCTGCTTCTCCGGAAGATTGACGAGCAGCCCGTCCTCGAGCTGGCGCCAGACGACCTTCCCCGCGTGGCCCAGGACGGAGACGCCGGCCACCCTGGCCGCCTTCGCGGACGCCAGGCTCCGGATGAACGCCTCCCGGTTCCCGGGGTAGCGCATCTGGAAGGCGTACACGGTCTTCCCCTTCGCCGTGAACCGGAAGTCCGCGGTCGTCCACGCGACCTGTTTCTCCTTGAACGAACCGGCTTCGATCGACGACGCCCCCTCGCCGGCCACGGTCCACGGCCGGGTCCCGTAGATCCCCTCGCCGTTGACCCCGATCCAGCCGGCCATGACCTTGAGGAGATGCAACTGCTCCTCGTCGAGGGTGCCGTCCGGATGCTGGGAGAAGTTCAGGAGCAGGCAGCCGTTCTTGCTGACCATGTCGACGAACATCTCGATCACGTGCGACGGGGTCTTGTACGCGTACCCAACGTCGTGGAACCAGTCGCCGACCGAGGTGTCGGTCTGCCACACGTACGGCTTCGCCTCGTTCTCCTGTCCCCGCTCGATGTCGAGGACGCCGATCGAGAACATGCCGGGATCCCGGCCCTTCTGGGTGTAGACGGCCTCGGGCCTGCCCCCGTGCCGCTTCGCGCTGAGGTTGTAGAGGTGGGCCACCATCGAGAGCCCGACCCGGTCCCAGGGCAGGTCGGAATCGGAGTAGAGGAGGTCGGGCTGGTACTTGTCCACGAGGTCCTTGATCCGCTTGAACCAGTGCTCGTGCCAGGCCGGGTTGTCCGTGAGCCACGCATCCTTCTCGCCCTGGTTGTCGTGGTAGAGGTCCCGGAAGGCGGGGTCGTTGCCGTCGTAGGGCACGCCGGCATATGGCCCGGTCTTGTCCGCGCCCTTGTTGACCCGCCACCAGCTGAACGACGCGCCCAGGTGCTCGGTCACCCCGAACCGGAGCCCCTCCTTCCGCGCCGCCGCCGCCCACGCGCCGACGATGTCGCGCATCGGCCCCACCTTCGTCGCGTTCCACGGATTGTGCGCCGAGTCCCAGTTGTCGAAGTTGTCGTGGTGCACCGCCTGCGCCGTGAAGTACTTCGCCCCCGCCGCCGCGTAGAGCTTCATGAGCCCCTCGGGGTCGAACTTCTCCGCCTTCCAGAGCTTGACGACGTCCTTCCACCCGTGTTTCGAGGGATGGCCGTACACGCGCCAGTGGTGCCGGTACTGGCGCTCCCCTTCGATATACATGTGCCGGGCGTACCAGTCCCCGAACATGGGCACGCTCTGCGGCCCCCAGTGCGCCCAGATGCCCAGCTTCGCGTCCCGGTACCACTCCGGCACCCGGTACGTGCGCAGGGACTCCCACGTCGGCTCGAACGGCCCCGGCTCGATCGGATACTTCGGCAGGAATCCGCTCATGGCTTAAGCTCCTTCCCGCTCGATAGCGGCCGCCCGTTGCTGGACCTTCCGGATCCGCTCCAGGTCGAACTTCGGCGCCCGGTCGAACCGGAAGATGCCGTTCTGCTCCTGGTACACGTCCGTCAACTGGGTGTAGCAGTAGGCGAACATCTTCGGGTTGTCGAGCAGGGCGTCCACGAGCCCCGCGAACCGCGCGTGGAACTCCTCGACCGAGGTCGGCCGGCCGCCGTACCCCCAGGAATCCTCGCCCGGCTTCGCGTCCGGGTTCCACCAGATGCCCCCGAACTCGCTTACGAAGTACGGCTGTCCCCGCCACGGGACCGACTGGGGATCCTTCGGGTCGCCGTTCACGAACGGCTTCCCCTCCCGCAGGGGCTCGTGCGTGGCCTTGAACCTGGCCGGGTCCTGCTCGTAGTCGTGACTGTCGTAGACGTCCGACTCGGGCACGCGGTGGGCGTAGCCGGACGTGTCCAGCACCGGCCGGGTCAGGTCCATGGCTTTGGTCGCGAGGAACATCCCCCGCGTCACGTCGTCCAGCGCGCGGATGCGGTCGCCGTAGGCCTGCCACGTCTCGTTGAGCGGGCACCACCCGATGATCGCGGGATGCGAGTAATCGCGCTCCAGGACCTCCAGCCACTGGGTGATGTAGTCCGGGCCCGGACGCTGGTGGTCGTGGCCCGGGCCCTGGCCCGAACAGCCCCAGTCCGGGAACTCGCCCCACACGAGGTACCCGAGCCGGTCGGCGTGGAACAGGAAGCGTTCCTCGAAGACCTTCTGGTGCAGCCGCGCGCCGTTGAACCCGGCCTCGAGGGACAGCTCGATGTCGCGGACGAGCGCGGCGTCGGTCGGCGCCGTCAGGATGCCGTCGGGGTAGTAGCCCTGGTCCAGGACCAGCCGCTGGAAGACCGGCTTCCCGTTGATCCTGACCGCCGGGCCGTCGATCGTGATCGACCGCAGGCCCGCGTACCCGGTCGCCCGGTCCACGGTCGCGCCCTTCCCGTCCCGGAGCTCGATCGCGAGGTCGTAGAGGTGCGGATCGCCCGGCGCCCACAGCCGGCGCCGGTCCTCCGGGATGGCCAGGTCGAGCCGCGGGGAGAAGTCCCCGACCGGGCACGTGGCCGAGCACACGACGCCCCCGCGGTCGCTCAGCTCCGCGAAGAGCGCCAGCCCGGCGCGGTCGCCGGCGATGGGCGCTTCGATCCTGATCATGCCGTTCCCGGCGTCGGGCGTGATCCGCGGGCGCAGGAGGCGGCGGTCCGGCACCGGCTCCATCCACACCGTCTGCCAGATCCCGGTGGTGCGCGTGTAGAGGCAGCTGAAGTTCTCGTACTTCGGCGACTGCTTGCCGCGCGGCTGGGGCGCATCCCGGTAGTCCCGGGCCCGGACCACGATCGTCGCGGTCGTCCCGGGCTCGGCCAGCCCGGTCAGGTCCACCGTGAACGGGGTGAACCCGCCGCGGTGCCGCGCCGTCTCCCGGCCGTTCACCCACACGGTCGCGTCGTAGTCCACGGCCTGGAAATGGAGCAGCACGTGCCGGTGACCCCACGCCCCGGGGATGGCGACCTCCCGCCGGTACCAGACCGCGGCCATGAAGTCCGGGTTGCCGACGCCCGACAGCGCGGATTCCGGGCAGAACGGGACCGTGATCCGGCCGGCGAGCTTCCGGTCCACGAGCCCCCGCTCGCGTCCGGTGTCCCCCTGGTCGATCTCGAACCCCCATTCCCCGTTCAGGCACAGCCAGTCGGCGCGGACGAACTGGGGGCGGGGGTACTGGGACCGGGGCACGTCGGTTGGTGTTGTCGCCATGGTGGGTCCAATATTACACGGCGGCGCGTGGGAGGGGGAACAGGACCTACAATGGAAGTATCCGTATACGGGGCGGCGCCGCCGCCCGGACAAGGAACCGTGTACATATGCTGAAAGGCGTCTCGCCGCTGCTGAGTCCGGACCTGCTCGCCGCCCTCTGCCGCATGGGCCACGGGGACGAGATCGTGCTGGCCGATGCCCACTTCCCCGGGGAATCCCTCGGTCCCCGCGTGATCCGCGCCGACGGACTCCTGATCGCGCCCCTGCTGGACGCCATCCTGCCGCTGTTCGAGCTGGACGGATACGTGAAGGCGCCCGCGTTCATGATGGCCCCGGTCCGGGGCGACCGCGCCGACCCGAAGGTGGAAGCCGCGTACCGCCGGGTGCTCGCCCGGCACGCCGGCCCCGGGCCGCGGATCGCCAAGGTCGAGCGGTTCGCGTTCTACCGGCAGGCAAAGCGCGCGTTCGCCATCGTCATGACCGGCGACACCGCCAAGTACGGGAACCTGATCCTCAAGAAGGGCGTGACCCCGTGCGGGAGGTGACGGCGGGGTCGCGGGCGACGGTCATCCTGCCCGCGGGCGGGAAGGGCGAGCGGCTGGCCGGGCTGGCCGGCGCGCGCCACCGCTCCAAGGTCGCGATCCGCGCCGGCCGGATGAGCCTGATCGAGCGCACGGTCCGGCTGTGGGCCCGCGCGGGCGTGAAACGGTTCGTCGTCCTGGTCTTCACCCACCCGGGGTCGGTCCGGGCCATCCTCGGCGACGGCCGCCGCCTCGGGGTGTCGGTCAGGTACTCGGCCGACCCCGGACGGCCGGTCGGCCGCGGCGGCGCGATCCTGCTCGCCGTCGAGCGCGGCCTCGTGCCGCCCGGGGACACCGTCGTCGTCCACAACCCCGACGACCAGATCGTGGGGCTGGACCGCGACTTCGCCTCCTCGATCCTGCGCCGGCACCGGGCCGCCGCCCGCCGGGGCGCCCTCGCCACCGCGGTATGCGTGCCGTGGACCGAGTACGCGTACAGCTCCTTCGCGATCCGCCGCGGGTTCGCCCGGACGGCGGGGATGTATCCGAAGGTCCGGCTGCCGGCGCACGTCGGGCTCACGGTCTTCGAACCGGCCGCCATCCCGCTCTTCCGGAAGCTGATCTCGCTGGAGAAGAAGACGGATTTCGAGAAGGTCGTGTTCCCGTACCTCGCCCGGCGCCGCCGGCTCGGCATCACCATGATCCCGACGAAGGCCTGGATCCCCGTCAACGATCTGCGCGGCTACCACAAACTGCTCGCGACCCTCGGAGGACGGTAGGCCCGGTCAGAACCCCCGGAGGCACGTCGAAGGCCTCCTTCGACGCGGCGACGGTGCGGCCCTAGAAGCCATTGCAGAACCCAAGATCCATCCGCTGCTTCCAGAGGCCGTTGCGGTTGCGCAACGGCCTCTAGAAACCCCTGAGCCGGGTGGATTCGCGCCTCGGCAGGCCCGCGTGGGGCACGCGCTTCAGGACCCGGTACTCGATCCCGCGCGTCGCGCAGAACTCGCGCTTCTCGGGACGGTCGCCGTCCTCGTTGACGGCGTAGATTTCCGGCTTGATCCTCTCGATCTCGGGCGCCGCGTCCAGCCAGCCCATCCCCGACGAGATCAGGACCCGGGACACGAACCGGATCGCGGCGACCATGTACGCGCGCTCGGCCTGCGGGAACATGGGGTGGCCCGGCCCTTTCAGGAGCGTGATCGTGGCGTCGTGACCGACGACGACCGTGAGCTCCCCGATCCGCGAGACTTCCTCGAAGAACGCGACGTGGCCGGAGTGGAACCAGTCGTAACAGCCGGTGACCACGACCGTCTTCCGCGACGCGGGGGCCGCGGGGAGATCCGGGAGCTCGAACCCCGCGAGGGCGGCATCCCCGATCCCCGTCGCGTCCGGCTCGGGACGGTCCGTGACCGTCACCCGGTCCACGTACCGGATGGCCGAAACAAGGTATTCGCGCTCCGGCTGGGGGAACCGGGGCTCGGCGCCCGCGGCCTCGCGTACGGCCGCGTCGGACCACAGGTGGACGTGCACCGGCCCCCGCTTGGAGGCCTCATGGAGGAGCCGGATGTGCCGGGACCGCATGTCGTCGAAGGCGCCGGAGACGACGACGGCGTTCACCACCGCCGCCTCACGCCGTGCGGACGGTGACGTGGAACCCCCCGGGCACGGGCTCCTCGGAGACGACGTACAGGTAGCCGCCGCCGCACCCGGACCACATCGCCCCGAGGTAGCGCCCCTGGTAGTAGTCGAGGATCGCGGGCATGTCCTTCTCCATCGTCGGATGGTACAGCGCGTGCGGGACGAGCGCGCCCCAGCACCGCATGTTCTCATTCAGCGACTCCCCCAGGCCCCGGGCATCGTGCGCGACGATCGCGTCGAAGCACGCCTTGCCGGCGTGGCCCAGCCGCCGGACCCAGGCCGGCTCGAGGTGCTTCTCGCCGAGCGGGCTGTAGCCCTCGGGCCGGGAGACGATGGCGACGATGTGGATGACCTGCTCCAGCCAGCGGGCGGTAGCCGGGTCCGTGTGGCACTCGACATGGCGCGGGAAGACGCCGCCCTCATGGGCGTAGTCGTAGTCGAGCCGGCAGACGCCCGGATAGATGAGTCCGATCATGTCCTGCGACCCGGACGGTTCGGGTTTCCCCGTGTTCTCCGCCCAGTACAGCTCGCGGACGAGCGCCATCCGGTCCCTCGCGCGCTCGCCCTCGGGCAGCCGCCCGTTCCAGATCCGGAGCGCCACCTTCCGCGTGCTCGACGCGAGCCCGCACCGATCCATGAACGGCATCGTGGGCTCGACGCCGACGACGACCATGGAACCCGGCGGCTGGGGGTCGTGACGCGACATGAACGGCTGGTCGATCCACCCGCCCGCGAGCGCGAGCCGCTGGGGTATCCAGCCGATGATCTCGCTGATGTCGCGGGCGGCGTCCATGGACATCTCCCCGCCTGCTACGTCAGGCCGCGGTCCGGGCGCCCGCTTTGCGCGAGTTGAACTGCTGCTCGATCCACTTGTAGGTGGGCTTGATGCCCTGCTTGAACGGAATCGACGGCTCCCATCCGAGGACCTTCTTTATCATGGTGTTGTCGCTGTTCCGTCCGACGACGCCCTTGGGCGCGTCCAGCTTGTACCGGCGCTCGAGCTTCGTCCCCGCGACCGCCTCGACGTGGTCCAGGAGTTCGTTGACGGAGAGGAGCTGGGCGCTTCCGAGGTTGATCGGCGTGGCCGTGAGCTCGTCGCAGTGCATGATCCGGTCGATGCCCTCGATCACGTCCTCGACGTACATGTAGCTCCGGGCCTGCGACCCGTCGCCCCAGACCTCGATCCACTTCCGTCCCTGGTCCTTCGCCTCGATCACTTTCCGGCTGAGCGCCGCGGGCGCCTTCTCGCGGCCGCCATCCCAGGTGCCCCACGGGCCGTATACGTTATGAAACCGCGCGATCTGGGTCCGGAGGCCCCGCTCCGCCCAGTACTCCTGGCAGACCATCTCCGAGAACAGCTTCTCCCAGCCGTACCCGCGCTCGGCGAACGCCGGGTACGCGTCGGACTCCTTCAGCGGCCGGCTGTCGGTCGCCTGCTGGAGCCTGGTGTTGTACGCGCACGCGGATGACGAGAAGAAGTACCTCCGGGCGCCCGCGCGCCACGCGGCCTCGACCATGTGCGTGTTGACGAGAACGCTCCGCAGGCACTCGACCCGGAAGCGCTCGATGAACCCCATGCCCCCCATGTCGGCCGCAAGGCAGTAGACCTCGGCTGCGCCCTCGCACGCCCGGACGCAGTTGGCGGGCTCGGCAAGGTTCATGCTCAGGCACTCGACGCCCGGCGTGCGGCGGTACCATTCGGGGAGGGGCTTGCGGTCGACGGCCCGGATGCGGGTGAAGCCCTGGTCGTGGAAACGCTTGGTCAGGGCTCCGGCGATGAATCCCCCCGCGCCCGCGATGACAATGAGATCGTCTTTCTTCAGCATGTTGCCGGCCAGCTTCGTCTCCGCCATGGGTGTCGCTCCTCTTTGCGTGTCAATCCCGGGTATCATACCCGAGAACCGATGAGCATCTTCAGCGCCGCCTGCCAGCCCGGACCCCTGCGCCCACTATCTCCGCAACTCCAGGTTGAGCTGGCCGGCGCCGCGGCCGGATTCGGCGGCTGGACCCGCTCGTACCCGGCGAGCGCGCTCGGCGGCACGGTCGGCGATGCCGACCGAAGGCGCCGCTCCGGCGACTCAGGGGCGTGGTTGATCGCGGGCCGCCGCGGCCGATCGCGCGGCATCGTGATCGGGTGCCGTGGGCACCGCCCCGCCTGGATGCGGTCCCTGCCCCGCGGACGGAACGACGTGCGGTCCGGACTGGCGGTCGCGCTCCTGCCGGGCGATCACGCCGTCCTCGCCGCCCTGCGGGCCGCCGTCCCTTGGCTCTCGCCGGTGCCCATTGGCCGCCGGCCGTCCATCGGGCTGGGCGACCGGACCGGGTACGCGACGCGGAGTCAGGCGATCGCCCTCGGGCGGAGCCGGCTCTTCCCCGTCTTCGCCCAGCAGTCGGTCCGGGAGATGACCCGGACGGACCGGACGCCCGAGCAGGTGCTCGACGACGCCACGTTCGGCGTGCTGGCCGCGGGCTGGCGGGGCGGCTGGAGCGCCGACGCCGACCACCTCAAGGATGTCGCGGACATCGACCGGATGGCCAAAGCGGGATTCGTGCTCTTCACCCTCGACGCCTCGCCGGCCCTGCGGCCGGGAGCGGAACGCTCCGCCGATCCGGCCGTCCGGTTCGGCCCCGCCGTGCCGTTCCTCGCAGCGCTCGCCCGCCGGGTGCACCGCGCCATGCGCGGCCGGCCCTACGAGCTCGAGGTCTCGCTCGACGAGCTGCCGGTCGTCACCACCCCCGCGGACCACGAGTACGTCGTCCGCGAGCTGGCCCGGCGCGGGATCCGCGTCGCCGCCGTCGCCCCCCGGTTCCCGGGCTCGTTCGAGAAGGGCGTGGACTTCCGGGGCAGCCTCCCCGCCTTCGCGCGCGCGCTCGCCGCCCACGCGGCCGTCGCGCGCCGACTGGGCGGGTACAAGATCTCCATCCACAGCGGGAGCGACAAGTTCCGGGTCTACCGGACGGTGGCCCGGATCACGCGCGGCCGGTTCCACGTCAAGACCGCCGGGACGAGCTGGCTGGAATCACTGCGGACGATAGCGCGCGTCGACCCCGGGCTCTTCCGGGAGATCGTGGATCATGCCCGCCGGGCGTTCCCGGTCGCACGGCGGTCGTACTCGATCTCGGCGCGCCTGCGCGATGTCCCGGCACCGCGCGGGATTCCCGCCCGCCGGCTCGAATCCGTCTACCTCGACCGGCCCGCTGCCCGGCAGGTCTTGCACGTCGCGTTCGGAGCGATTCTGGGCGCGAGATCGAAGGACGGCTGGATCTTCCGCGACCGGGTCCACCGGCTCCTCGCGCTCCACGAGGACACGCACGAATCCGTCCTCGTCCGCCATCTCGGCCGCCACATCCGGCTGCTTCGCCCATGAACCAAGACACAGGAGGCCCCCGATGAAAGCCCTCGCGTTTGCCCTGCTGCTCACCGCCCCCGCGATGGCGGGACGCACCATCCTCGACTTCACGCCCGGGTACGACCTCGCGGGAATCGAGCAGAACGACGTCAGGCTCACGCTGACGACCGGCGGTACCCTTCGAGTTGAGAGCGGCCACGCCATCGACTGGCCGGGCATCACGATCAAGGCGCCCGGCGGGCACTGGACATTCTCCGGAACCGGCGCGCTCTCGATGGACGTCTTCAACCCGGGCGCGACACCCGTCGAGGTGGGGCTGCGAATCGACAACCCCGGCGGTTACCCGGGCCGCAACTGCGTGCAGGAGGTCTTCACGATCGAGCCGGGCCAGCGGACGACGGTCGCGACGAAGTTCAAGCTGAAACTCCCGGACAGCTATGGCCTGTTCGGAATGAACGGGTACCCGGACGCCTTCGGGTTCTACACCGGCGGTGACCAGGCCCTCGATCCCGCCAATGTCAGCCAGCTCATCATCTTCGTGCCGACTCCGAAAGAGGATCACGTCTTCGAGATCGCGCGGATCCGGACGACCGGGGATATCCCGCCGCTCCCCAGCCCCGCGACCTTCTTCCCGTTCATCGACGAGTTCGGCCAGTATGTTCATCGCGAGTGGCCGGGCAAGCTGCACTCCGCGACCGAGTTCGCCGACCGGATCGCGGCCGAGGACCGGGACCTCGCCGCCCACGGCGGTCCAAAGGACCGCGACAGGTGGGGCGGCTGGACCAGGAGCCAGAAGCTCAGGGGCACCGGCTTCTTCCGGGTTCTGAGAGTCGGGGCCACGTGGTGGCTCGTGGACCCCGACGGCCGGCTCTTCTGGTCGCACGGCGTGGACTGCGTCGGGACATGGGGCGCCACGATCGTGGACGGACGCGAGCGGTGGTTCAGCGGGCTCCCGCCCCACGACGATCCCGTGTTCGGCGACAACTGGTGGGAGAGCAAGACCAAGGGAAACAGCCACTGGAAGGGGGAAAAGGCCTGGCACTTCGACTTCGGCGCCGCGAACGCCCGGCGCAAGTACGGGGAGAAGGTCCGGGACCTCACGACCGCACTCGCCCATCGCCGGCTCCGGAGCTGGGGCCTCAACACGATCGGGATGTGGTCCGGCGAGGGGTTCACCTCCCTGCGCCGCACCCCGTACGTGGGCACCATCCACTGGTGGGCGCCCGAGATCGAGGGCTCCGAGGCGCACCGGGCGAGGTTCTACGACGTCTTCTCGCCCGAGTGCCGGAAGAGCATCCGGGCGCGGCTGGCCGATGAGAAGGGCAAGGCCGCCGGGGATCCATGGTGCCTCGGGTTCTTCGTGGACAACGAGTTGTCGTGGCCGGGCGGGACCGGACTCGCCGAGGCGACGCTTGCGTCCCCCATGACGCAGCCGGCCAAGAAGGCGTTCATCGCCGACCTCCGGAAGAAGTACTCGTCAATCGCGAAGCTCAACAAGACCTGGGGCACGGCGCACGCGTCGTGGGACGCCCTGGCCCTGTCGCGCACCCCGCCCGGGGCCGCCGCGAGGAAGGACCTCGAGGCGTTCACGCAATCCTTCGCCGACCGGTACTTCCGCGAGTGCCGGGACGCCGTCAAGGCCGTAGCCCCGCACCAGCTCTACCTCGGCTGCCGGTTCGCGGGCTGGGCCCCGGACTACGCCGCGCGCGCGGCGGCGAAGTCCTGCGACGTCGTCAGCTACAACCTCTACCGGCGGAGCGTCGCGGAGTTCCAGCTCCCGGCCGGCTGCGCGGACAAGCCCGTCATCATCGGCGAGTTCCACTGCGGGGCCCTGGACCGGGGGCTCTTCCACACCGGGCTCCAGGGCGCCGCGAACCAGGCGGAGCGCGCCGACTTCTACCGTAACTACGTCACCAGCGCCCTGCGCAATCCGGTCTTCGTCGGCGCGGCCTGGTTCCAGTACATGGACCAGGCCACGACCGGCCGCGACGACGGCGAGAACTACCAGATCGGGTTCGTCGACATCACGGACACCCCCTACCCCGAGACCATCGCCGCCGTCCGCGAGATCGGCGACCGGCTCTACGAGTTGCGTCGCTGATGCCGGATCGCGCATGCGGCGCCGTCATCCGGAATGGCGAGATCCTCATGGTCCGCCACTGGCACCCCGACGGATACGAGTACTGGACCCTCCCCGGCGGCCACGTCGACCCCGGCGAGAGCTTCGAGGCCGCGGCCGTGCGCGAGGTCCGGGAGGAGACGGGGCTCGAGACGAAGGCCGGCCGGATCCTGTACGAGCGGGAACGGCGCACGGTCGAGGGGCGGGAAAGCTGCCTGCTCATGGAGCTCGTCGATCCCGGCCAGACGGCCGCCCTGGGGAGCGACCCCGAGGAGGCGCATCTCGCACCCGCGCAACGGATGCTGCGGGAAGTCCGCTGGTTCGCCCTCTCCGATATGAGGGAAGATGTCCAGGTCCGGGAAGTGCTCGCGGTGCTCAAGATCAAGTTCTGACCACGAATCAAGGAGGCGAACGTCATGGCTGAAGCGCGCAAGGCGGTCTGGATCTCGTCGGACGAGAAGCGGCGATGGGTTCGGAGGACCCCGGCGGCGGCACGCGGCGACTCGGACATCTCCCTCTCGGGCACCCGCCACCAGACCGTCGAGGGGATCGGCGGGTGTTTCAACGAACTGGGTGCCATCGCGCTCCAGGCCATGAAGCTGGCGGCGCGGAAGCGGCTCCTGGACGAGCTCTTCACGCCCGGGCGCGGGTGCTCGTTCAACTACTGCCGGATGCCGATCGGCTCCTCCGACTTCGGCGCGCAGTGGTACAGCCACAACGAGCACGACGGCGACTACGCGATGAAGCACTTCTCGATCGACCGCGACCGGAAGGTCATCCTGCCCTTCATCAAGGAGGCCGTCCGCCGCCGTCCCGACCTCAAGCTCTTCGCCTCGCCCTGGAGCCCGCCCACGTGGCTCAAGTTCCCGAAGGCGTACAACTATGGGAAAGTGCGGTGGGAGAAGCGCGTGCTCGACGCCTATGCCCTCTACTTCCTGAAGTTCGTGGAAGCATACAGGAAGGAAGGCGTCACGATCCACGCCATCCATCCCCAGAACGAGCCCGTGGCCGACCAGAAGTTCCCTTCGTGCCTCTGGACGGGGAACGAGCTCCGGGAGTTCATCCGCGACTACCTCGGTCCCCTGTTCGCGAAGCGCTCGCCCGAGACCGAGGTCTGGCTGGGCACGCTGAACGTCGACGACTACGACCAATACATCCTCGGCGTCCTGACCGACCCCCGGGCGCTCACGCACATCCGCGGCGTCGCGCTCCAGTGGTGGGGCAAGGCCATCATCCAGCGCACGCACGCAGCCTGGCCGGAGGTCAAGCTGATCCAGTCCGAGAACGAGTGCGGCGAAGGAAAGAACACCTGGGACTACGGCCTCTACGTCTTCAACCTGATGCAGCACTACTTCTCGAACGGCGTCGCCGCCTACACGTACTGGAACATGATCCTCCAGGACGGCGGGGAGTCGACGTGGGGATGGAAGCAGAACTCGATGGTGTGCGTGAACCTCAAGACGGGCAAGGCGACGCTCAACCCCGAGTTCTTCGTCATGAAGCACTTCTCGCACTTCGTCCAGCCGGGCGCCGTCCGGCTCGGACTGACCGGCCACTGGTGCGGCAACGCGGTCGCGTTCGAGAACCCCGACGGCTCCACGGTCGTCATGGTCGCGAATCCGTTGTGGGATAAGCGTACCGTGACCGTGGCCCTGCCCGGCGCTCGCTGGGAGCTTTCTCTTCCCCCGCGTTCCGTCCACACGCTCAGCATTGAGAGGTAGCGGGGGGCCGGAACGTCGAGTTGGTGGGATATCCCACTTGACGTATATCCCACTTCCAGGATATTCTGAGCACGAGGAAGGAAGAACACCATGCCATCAGCCGTGAAGCCATACCGGAACCTCGGCCGCGTCAGGCCCGACAGCAAGGGCCGGATCACGCTCGGCAAGCTCGCGGAAGGCGTCAGCAGCTACATCGTGCGTGCCGACGCCGAAGGGCGGCTGGTGCTGGAGCCCTTTGCCGAGATCCCAGCGCGCGAGCGTTGGCTGTTCAACAACAAGGAAGCCCATGGCCGGGTGCTCCGGGGCCTGGCCGACGCGGCGGCCGGACGAGTGCGCTCGCTGGGCTCCTTCGCGAGGTACGCCAACTCGTCTATCGAGGACTGATTGACCTTTCGACTCCTCTTCACCGAGGACGCGGCCGGCCATCTCCGGGAGCTCGATCGTGACAAGGGACTCGCCAAGCGCCTCGCCGCGGTCCGCAAGACCCTGGGACTCCTCGAGTCGAACCCGCGACATCCCGGCCTTCAGACCCACAAGTTCGGAAGTCTCTCAGGACCTGCAGGAGAGGAAGTCTTCGAGGCCTACGCCGAGCACCGCACTCCCGCGGCCTATCGCATCTTCTGGTATTACGGCCCCCGCAAGGGCGAGATCACGATCGTGGCGATCACACCGCACCCCTGAGTCAGCAATGCCTTTCCTGGTGGTCCAGGAGAGGTATATTGGGGAATCGATGAGTAGGATGTCCCTCTCCTTTTGCATGGCCGCAGTCGTGGCCGGCGCGCTCTCACCAACCCCTGCCCTCGCGGGCGACGTGAAGAAGGCGTCTGGCACCGCGATCGTCGAGGTGTTCGCCGACCGCGATATCCGGACCATGGACCGGCGGCTGCTGGTCGGGGACAACATCGCGGCGTGGTGGGGACCCGAACGGTACGAAGACAAGGACGTGAGGGCGTGGACCCGGGAGCTGGGTCCAACCCTGATCCGGCTCCCGGGCGGAAGCTGGGGCGACGAGCTCTGGTGGAACGGGAACGGGGTCCGGAAGACCCCCGGGAACGAGTTGGATATGTCCAGGTTCTCGTCCACCCCCTGGTCCTCGTGGTCCGCCCCGTTCGGCGTCTGGAAGGTGGATTACTCCGCCTACGCTCCCGGCTTCAAGGCCTCGCATGGAAACAAGTTCGACAAGTGGCACGGCCACACGGACGTCAAGTATCTGCACGACTGGACCGCCGGGGTCGGGTCCGAGGCGTTCGTGATCGTGAACGCCGGACAGGGCACGCCCCGGGACGCGGCCGAGTGGGTACGGTGGGCCGCCAAGTCGGGATACAAAGTCCGGTACTGGGAGATCGGCAACGAGCTGGGGGGAAGCTGGGAGAGCGGCAACCAGCTCCCGGACGGCTCGCGGTTGAACGGCGAAATCTACTCCCGCCGGTACGAGGAGTTCGCGACCGCGATGAAGGCCGTCGACCCCGCCATCAAGGTCGGGTGCATGGACTGGATGGAGGACGTCCTCAAGCGGTGCGGGCCACTCGTGGACTTCCTCTCGATCCACACCTACCCCGTGAACGGGGCCGAGACGACGGAGGAGCTCTTCGCCAAGACGGCGACGGTCGAGCGCGAGGTATCGCCGGTGAGGGAACTTATCCGGAAGTACCAGCCGGACCGCGCCGGCAAGATCGAGATCGGGTACTCGGAGTGGAACCTGCACTTCCCGGACACCCGGGGCGCGCTCATGCACGCCCTCTGGCTCGGCGAGATGTTCCGGAACGGGGTCGCCTTCTCGACCCATTTCCAGCTCTTCGACACCATCCTCCAGGGCGCGCCGACGATCCGGACACCCGCCTGGTTCGCGTTCTGGCTCTGGCGCCACGCGATGGGCGACACGCTCGTCGAGAGCCGCGTCGGGAACTCGGGGGCGGTCACCGCCTACGCGACGAGGACGGACGAGGGACTGGCCGTGATGCTGGCGAACCGCGACGACGAGAAGCCGACCCGGGTCACGGTATCCCTCAAGGGATTCGAGGCCGGGGCCGAAGGCGAAATCCTGACCTTCAGCCGTCGCGAGTACCTGTGGCTCGACCGGAACCACGATGCGCCGGGGTGGGAGAAGCCGAGGACCGTCGAGTGGAGTACGGGGTTCGGGATCCGGAAGGTCGTAGTGGGCGGCCGGTCCGTGACCGTGGCCCTTCCGCCGGCGTCGCTCGCGGTCCTGCGCCTGCCCCGGACCAAGGGCACGCTGGCCGCGCTCGGTACGCCCTCCCTCGTCGAACCGGCGGCCCCGGCGCCCCGGCTCGAGATCTGGGTGCCGTCGGCCACGACGTACGCCGACACGCCGGTGGAAGGCTGGGTCCTGGCGTACAACGGCGCCGCCCGGACCCCCTGGCCGGGCGCGCTGGCGGACGCCACGCTGAAGATCACGGGGCCGGCGAAAGCCGACCGCCGGACCGTCCGGCTGGCCGAGAGCGCGGGGCGGTTCCTGATCACGGCCTCCCGGCCCGGAACGGTCGGGGTCGAAGTCCGGGCGGCGGGCCAAGTCGCGCGGGCCACGCTCGACTTCGTCGCCTCGGTCCCCCGCCCCGTGGTCTTCTGGGAGTTCGAGGACGAGACGCCCACGGGCGTGCGGAGCCAGTGGAAGCTGACCAGCGACCCCGGCATCCGGCCGAACCAGCGCGTGCTCCGGGTAGAACTCGAAGGCGACAACCCGTCGGCCAGCAAGAAGCGGGAGCTCGTGGTCATCGACCGGTTCCCTGGCCGCGAGAAGCTCAAGAAGGAGAACATCCGGGGCGCGTTCTTCGACATCAGGACCGGCGACGTTTTCCGGTGCACCGACCCCAAGGTGCGCGTCACGGTCGTCATGCAGAGCCCGAAGAACTGGTGGATGGTGCTCGGCTCCGCGCCCCTGACGGACGCCGGCAAGTGGAAGACCGTCACAGTCCCGTTGACCAAGCCCGAGCATGTGAAGGCGGTCTCGGACACGGGCACCATCTTGATCCTGCTCGAGGCGAACCAGCCCGTCTTTGGGTCGATCTACATCGACCGGGCAGGCCTCCTCGTCCGCTAGCTCACTCCCCATCCCGGGCGGAGGCGGGCCAAGTACGCCTGGGCGTGCGCGGCGGTTGACCTGCCTCGACCATCAGAGCTACAATCAGGGGGGTGAAAAGCCCCCTGTAACGGCATGGCCGGGAGGTCTGACATGCGCTTCGTCAACACGGTCGAACTGAAGAACAAGCTGAACGCCGTTCTCGCCGAGGTCGGCCGCGGCGAGGCCGTCGTCGTCACCCGCCACGGTAAGCCGGCGGCCACCTTGCTGTCCACCGACGAGGAACAGCTCGACCGGATGCTCTTCGAACGGAGCACCGTGGTGCGTGAAGCGGTCCTGGAGGGCCTGCGTGACCTGGCGGCCGGACGGACGATCTCGGCACGCGACTACGCGGCCCGGCGGTTCGGCACGAAGCGCGGCCCGCGCCCGAAGCGCGCCTAACGCCCCGTCCCCGTGGACTCCCTCCCCGCCAACCTCGTCCTCTCCCGCCGGGCCGAGCGGGACCTCGATGACCTGTCCGACGCGGATGCCCTGCGGGTTCTGGAGGACGCCGGGCGCATCGCCCTGAGAACGTTCCCCGGCGAGATCAAGCCGATCGCGACCCTTCCTGGCCGGCCCCTGCAAGCCGATGCCGGAAGGTTTCGGATCCTCTTTCGCTGGCAACACACGAAGGTGGAGGTCATCGCCGTGTTCCCCAAGTCCGCCCAGCGCAAGGTCTTCAGGGGATTGAGGTAGGCGCCCGGCGGTTGCGGGGCGCGTTGCGGCTCGGCCTCGCCGGCCCTTGGTGCGGCAACGCGGTCGGCTGGTCTATCCTCGTTCGAACGCATAGATGCACGCATCACGCCAGCGTTGCTGTCGCTCGTCATAGACCTTGCGCTCGTCCTCGAGGTGCATCCCCGCCTTCTCCATCATCCGGCGTGACGGCGCATTCACCCGATCGCAATACCCGACCACCCGCCGGATCCCGAACGTTCCCCATGCCAGATCGATGAGCGCCCGGCAGGTCTCGGTGCCCAAACCTGCGCCGCGAACCGTACGGGACAGGACGATCCCGATTTCGGCCTCATTACCGCCGGGCATGAAGCCAAGGTCGGCCTCGCCGATGAACTCCCCCGACTCCGCCATGCAGATCGCCAGCTCGTAGCTGCACCTCGATGGGCTCTCCTGCGCCGAAACGACCTCCTGGATACGCTTCCGGGCGGCATCCTCGGCGGACAGTTCTTCTCTTCGCTCCACCAGCGACGGATCGCTGATGAGGGCGTGAAAAGGCCCCCAGTCGTCCTCCCGGAACTCGCGGATCACGAGTCTTCCGGTGCGGATAGGAGTCAGTATCTTCATCGCGGCTCGACTATACACCCGTTGCGTCATGTGGTTGTGGGCTTGGCCGACGCGGCGGCCGGACGGGTGCACTCGCTGGGCTCCTTCGCTCGATACACCCGCACTAAGACCAGCTGAGCGCTAGCGGAACCACCCCGCCCGGAGGCGGGCGAAGTAGGCGAGGGCGTTTTCGACGGGGACGTTGCTGGGAATGTGGCTCCCGACGGCGACAAAGACCCCGGGGCGGCCCCGCACCAGCGCGAGCGTGGCGTCCACCTGCGCCTCGATCCTGGAGATGGGCCCCATCGTGAGCGCCTGGGTGTCGACCTTGGATCCCATGATCGCGATGCTCCCGGCGTGCCGCTTCACCACCTCGTCGAACGACGTCAGCGGCTCGAACGTGAGCCCCTGCGCCCCCGCGGCGACGACGTCGTCCACGAACTTCGTGTAGTCGCCGTCGGAGGTGAAGACCACGAGCTTCCCCGCATCGTGGAGAATCTTCCAGAGCTCCCGGTATCGGGGGATGATCGCGCCGCGGGTGAAGTCCGGGTTGATCCAGGAGCCCCCGGCCCAGACGAAGTCGTCGTGGCAGTTGAAGACCTCGATCGACGTCTTCGCCCACGCGCGGGCGTGGTGCATGGACAGCCGGAAGAACGAGTCCAGGACCTTGTCGAATTTCTGCTGGTCCACGGCGGCCTCGAGGATCCGGTCCCAGCCGAACGCCTCGATCGCGCCCGAGACCAGGGTCTTGTAGTAGCCGCCGGGGGCAACCCAGTCGCCCGCCTTCTTCAGCGCCGCGTATTCCCGCTCGTAGTACGCGACGAGCTCGTCCAGATCCGGCAGCCCGTACTCGGCCACAGCGTCGAACGCCCAGACCTCCTCCACGTCCCGGAATGGGCTCGGCTTGGGGTCGCGCCGGTCGCGGCCACCGTCCTCGAACTCGCCGTGGCCCATGTCGGTAGTGCGGCCCCGCGTCGCCCACTCCACCGGGCCGTCGTTCGTGTACCAGAAATAGTCGAGCTCCCACGCCTCGTTGAACGGCTTCCCCGTCTCCCGCTCGACGGCCTGCATGAGGGCGTGGTTGGAGCAGTACTCGGTGTGCGCCAGTCGCGGGGTGGGTTTCAGGTGCAGGGCATCGATCCCGATCCGGTAGCTCACCCTCCGGCGGTCACTTCCCCGGGGGCCCGAAGTCCCGGCACGCCTGCACGAACGCCTCGATGTTGGCGATGGGCACCTCGGGCTCGAGCACGTGCGTGGGGCTGAGAATGAGCCCGCCGTTCCGCCCGTACTTGTCGACGCACTCCCTGACCCGCGTCCGCACGTCGGCGGGCGTCCCGAACGGCATCGTTGTCTGGGTGCCCAGGCACCCGTCGAAGGAGAGGCGCGTCCCCCACATACGGTGGATCTCGTCCGTGTCCACGCACTCGGGCTGGACCGGGTTGAGAATATTCAGCCCGGCATCGACCATCTCGGGGATGATCGCCATGACGTTCCCGTCGCTGTGGTAATGGATCGCGACGTCGGGCTTGACGGCCTTCGCCGCCTTCCACACCTGGGCCCAGCGGGACAGGATGAAGTCGCGCCACATGGGAACACTGAACATCATGTTCCGCTGGTTGGCCACGTCGTCGCCGCACTGGATCAGGTCCGCGCCCGCCTTCGCCGCCTCGACCGCCTGGTGCAGGTTGTTGCGGAAGAACCGCTCGAGGAGCGAGTGCGCCCAGGCCGGCCGCTCGATCATGTCCTCGAGGAACGGCTCGTACCCGCGGATCTGCCAGGAGTTCTCGTACATGTGGCCGACGAAGAGCCCGGCGGGACGCCCCGCCGCGTGGGCCCTCTTCACCTCGTCCGCCCACCAGCTCGTGTCGAACGTGCTCACGTTATCGATGGGGTACGAGTCGATCTCGGCGAGCGTGGACGCGCGCCGCAGGGGCGAGACGTACGCGGTGAAGTGGTACTGGCTCCCGGGCACCTCGAGCACGCCGAGGTGGTTGACCCAGGACCCGGGCGGGAGCGGCTCGTCCTTCCAGTAGGGCGCGAAGTCGAGGGGCGCGAGGGCCGCAGGACGCTTGGGCCACAGGGACCGGTAGCCGAAGCAGCCGTAGTGCGTGAACCAGTCCCCGTCGCCGCCGACGTGGTCCTTCATCCGCCGGTTGAGGTCCGGCGTGCAGTCGAAGTGGTAGAGCACCCGGGACGGCCGCCGGTGGGCGACCGTGTCCCGGAATATCTCGAGGTCGGTGGCCACTCCGCTACCGGACGGCAACCTTCACCTCCGCCGACGCGAGCCCCTCAGACTGCGCCCGCAGGACGATCGCGCCCTTCTCCAGCGGACGCAGGATCGCGAGGCACCGGCCCAGGAAGGGGCGCCGCTCGGGGACCGTAAAGCTGGCCATCCGGTTCGGACTTCCGTCGCCGACGGCGACGAGCTCCCCGGAGCCCGAGACCGAGAACCCGATTGGACCCGGGGCGTTCGGAACGACGGTGCCTTTCGCGTCCAGCACCTCGACCGTCACGTAGGCGAGGTCGTCGCGGTCGTTCCGGATCGCGGCCCGGTCCGCCGAAAGCCTGATCCTGGCCGGCGCACCGGCGGTCCGGAGCACGGTCTCGGCGATCTTCCGGTTCCCGGTCCGGGCCTCGGCCTTGAGCTCGCCCGGCGCGTACGGCACCTTGAACGTCGCGAGGTAGCGCGCCGACCGGCCGCCGGGCTTCGTCCCCACGACCTTGCCGTTGAGCCACAGGCGGACGGTCTCGCAGTCCGCGTAAACATGGACCTCGAGCTCCTTCCCCTCGGCCCCCGGCCAGTTCCAGTGCGCCTCGACGTCCGGCCAGCCCCACGCGCTCACCGTCTCCTCGCGCCCCTCGGGGATGGGCCGGTGGACGGTCATCGCCAGCGGGCTCGTCCCCCACATCACCCGGCGGTACAGCCCCTGCGGCTTCACGAACCCGCAGTAGTCGAAGTCCGAGCAGTTCGAGACGAACCACGGCCACGGCTGGAGGAACCCCGAATGGTCGCCCTTGAGCCAGGCCGCGCCGATGCCCGACTCGCCCAGGTAATCGATCGCGGTCCAGATGAAGTCCCCGAGCACCCACGGGCAGGTCTCGACGGGGGCCCAGTAGTCGAACGAGTTCACGCCGAACGACTCGGTCATGACCATGAGCCGCTTCGGGTGCCGGGCGCGGTCCGGCACGTACTTGTCGGGGTTGTAGTTGTACCCGGCCACCTCGAGCGACGCGAGCACCGGATCGGCCTGGTCGTTCACGCCGTTGAACGCCGTCGTCACGGGCCGGGTCGGGTCGAGTTCGCGGATGCGGTCCGCGAGCATCTTCGCGGACTTCGCCCCGCGCTCCTCGTAGCGCTCGGGAATCTCGTTCCCGATCGACCACATGAACACGCAGGGGTGATTGCGGTCGCGGAGTACCATGCTGTCGATGTCGGCCTTCCACCACTCGTTGAAGAACCGGCCGTAGTCCATGGGGTTCTTCCCGTCCTGCCAGCAGTCGAACGACTCGTCCATGACGAACATCCCCAACCGGTCGCAGGCGTCGAGGAACGCCGCGGACGGCGGGTTGTGGCTGGTCCGGATCGCGTTGTACCCGGCCGCCTTGAGGATTTCCACGCGGCGCTCCTCCGCGCGCCCGATCGTGGCCGCCCCGAGCGGGCCGTTGTCGTGGTGGCAGCACCCGCCCTTGAGCTTGACAACCTTCCCGTTCAGGAGCATGCCGCGGTCCGGGTCGAACTCGACCGACCGGATGCCGAACGGGACCTCGATGCGGTCGACGACGCGGCCGGTCGCGACGACCTCGATCTCGGCGCGGTACAGGTGCGGCGTGTCGGGCGACCAGCGCTTCGGACCGGCGACCTCCGCCGTGACGACGATCTCCTTTCGCCCGCCACCGGGCACCGAGCCCTTTGCTTCGCCGCGCTTCCCTCCGGGGCCCTTGATTGCGACCCGGACGGTCACGGGGACTCCCCCCTTTAGGTGGTTCTCGACCGTCGCGGCCACCCGCACGGTCGCGGCCTTGTTCGTCACCGCCGGCGTGCTTACGAAGACGCCCTCGTGGGCGATCGCGAGGTCGCCCGTGTGCTCGAGCCGGACGCGGCGGTAAATCCCGGAACCCGAGTACCAGCGGCTGTTCGGACCCTCGTTGCGCACGCGGACCGCCAGCGTGTTCGGCGCTTCGCCGAACCGGAGGTGCGGCGTCAGGTCGAACGCGAAGGCCGTGTAGCCGTAGGGATGCGTCCCCAGCGACACGCCGTTGCACCAGACCTCGCTGTCCATGTAGACGCCGTCGAAGACGACGCGGACCCGCCGGCCGGCCGGGGTCGTGAACCGTTTCCGGTACCACCCGGTGCCGCCGACCACGTGGCCCGTGCTCCCCCCGCCCGCGCTCAGCACGGAATCGAAGGGCCCGACGCGGACGTGCGGCCCGCCCGCGGCGTAGATTCCCCCTGCCCCCAAGGCGTCGAAGCACCTCACCGCTACCACGTCGGTGCCGTCGGCCTTGAGGATTCCGGCCGCGACCCGGTACTGGCGCGGCGAGGCGTAGGCGGTCCGGAACTTCGGCGGGAACCGGCCCATCCCGCCGACGCGCACGCCGTTCACGAAGGTCTCGTCCACGTCGTCGATCTTGCCGACGTCGAGCACGAGGTCCCGGCCGCGCAGCTCCGCGGGCACGTCGAACCGGCGGCGGAACCAGCCGTAGACGTTGTCGGCCGTGTACCCGGAGTGGTCCTCCCAGGTAGCGGGCAGGCGCACTTCCTGCCAGTCGGCGTCGTACACGCCGGGCTCCTTCCACGCGGCATCGTCCCCCGGCTTGAACCGCCATGCGCCGTTGACGACGTCGAGGACGGGCTCCACCGCGCCCAGCGGCGGAAGATCCTCGCGGCTCCAGTCGTGGGGCAGCTCGACCACGCACCATCCGCTGTGGTCGAACTCCGCCTTCCACGCCTCGGGCTCGTCCCCGCGCAGGAACCGCCAATCGCGATCGAACGCCTCGACTACTCTCGGAGCTTCCGTCATGGTGCCTCCTCGGGGCCCGCTGATCATGGAGTCTACAGGCCATTGTATATCCTGAAATCCATCCACTGCCTGCAGAGGTCGTTGCGGTTCCGCAACGACCTCTGGCAGACTCGGCGCCGTCCCTGACCGCCGGGCACGACCCCCGGCGGGCCGTGCGATAATGCCCGCCATGACGACCATCACCCTCGACGGCGCCTGGCGCTTCCGCAAGGCCAAGGACCGCGGCTGGCTTCCGGCCCGCGTTCCGGGCTCCAACTTCACCGACCTGCTCGCGCTGGGGAAGATCCCGGACCCCTTCACGCTCGACCACGAGCGCCAGGTGACCTGGGTGTTCCGCGCGGGCTGGGAATACGAGCGCGGCTTCGACGTGGCCTCGGCGCTGCTCGCCCGCGACACCGTCTGGCTCGAGTGCGCGGGGCTGGACACGCTCGCCGTCGTGACCGTCAACGGCCGCCTCGCCGGCCGGTCCGCGAACATGCTCCGGCCGCACCGGTTCGAGGTCAAGCGCCTGCTTCGGCCGGGCCGCAACACGATCCGGGTGGCCTTCACCTCGCCCGTCATCGAGAAGCCCCGGAACGCGGCGGAGAAGCTCGCGGGCGGGGACCCGCACTCCGTGCCGGGCGGCTCCCTGATCCGCAAGGCCGGATGCCACTACGGGTGGGACTGGGGACCCCAGCTCCCGCCGACCGGCATCTGGCGGAGCATCCGGCTCGCGGGCCGGGACACGGCCCGGCTGGCCGATGTGCACCTACGGCAGTCCACGACGAAGGCGAGGGCCACGGTCAGCGTCCGCGTCACCGCCGAGCGGTGGCGGCCAGGCGCGCTTCGCGCCAGGATCTCGTTGAATGGGCCCGGCGAGTACTCCGTGACCCGCGTCGTGCCCCTGGAGCGCGGCGACGAAGCTTCGGTGGCCCTCGTCGTCGACCGCCCTTCGCTGTGGTGGCCCAATGGCCTCGGCGCCCAGCCCCTGTACTCGCTGTGCGTCGAGCTCCTGGGCGCGCACGGGGAAGTCCTGGACCTCGACGCCAAGAAGCTCGGACTGAGAACCATCGAGCTCGAGCGCAAGCGCGATCGGTGGGGCGAGTCGTTCACGTTCGTCGTGAACGGCGTGCCCATTTTCGCCAAGGGCGCGGACTGGATCCCGGCGGACTCCTTCCCCACCCGGATGACCCGGGAACGGTACGCCGGCCTGCTGGGAAGCGCGGCGGCCGCCAACATGAACATGGTCCGGGTCTGGGGCGGCGGGTTCTATGAGCACGAGGACTTCTACGACCTCTGCGACGAGCTGGGCCTGCTCGTGTGGCAGGACTTCATGTTCGCGTGCATGCGCTACCCCGGCCACGCCGAGTTCGTGGACAACTTCCACGGGGAGGCCGTCGAGGCGATCCGGCGGCTGCGCCACCGCGCGTGCCTCGCGCTCTGGTGCGGCAACAACGAGATGGAATCCGGTTGGGCCGAGTGGGGCTGGAAGAAGCGCGCGCCCGCGGCCGCCATGCGCGTCTACGACCGCATGTTCCATCATCTGCTCCCGGCGTGGGTCAAGGCCGAGGACCCGGACACGACGTACTGGCCCAGCTCGCCCTCGTCGGGCGGCGGCTTCAAGGACCCGGGCGGACAGGCGAAGGGCGACGGCCACGACTGGTCCGTTTGGCACGGGCGCCGGCCGTTCACCGAGTACCGGCAGCACTTCCACCGGTTCATGAGCGAGTTCGGGTTCCAGTCCCTGCCGGACCTCAAGACGGTCGCGTCGTTCGCCCCCAGGCCTGAGTGGAACATGACCTCGTGGCTCATGGAGAGCCACCAGAAGAACTGGTCGGGCAACCAGATCATCATGCACTACCTCTGCGAGACCTTCCGGATTCCGAAGGACTTCCCCTCGCTGGTCTACACCTCCCAGCTTCTCCAGGCCGAGGCCATGCGGTACGGCGTCGAGCACTGGCGCCGGCACCGGGGCCGGTGCAACGGGGCGATCGTCTGGCAGTTGAACGACTGCTGGCCCGTGGTCTCGTGGGCGAGCCTCGACTATTACGGGCGCTGGAAGGCCCTGCACTACTCCGAGAAGCGGTTCTTCGAGCCGGTCCTGCTGTCGGCGGAGGAATCGGGCGTCAGGGTCGGGCTCCACGTCACGAACGACGGCATAGCGCCGTTCCGCGGCGAGGTCCGGTGGCGGCTCGAGACGGTCGCGGGCCGGCGGCTGGCCCGGGGAAGCCGGAGGGTGTCCGCGCGCCCCCTGGCGGACACCCGTGTGGTGGATCTCGACTTCGCGAAGGTCATGGGCGGCCGGGACCGGCGCGACCTCGTCTGCGTCTACGAGCTCCGGGCGAACGGCCGGCGGCTCTCGTCCGGTGTCGTCGGGTTCGTGCCCATCAAGCATCTGAAGCTGTCCGACCCCGGGCTCACGGCGAAGGTCCGGCCCGCCGGCGACCAGTGGGCCGTGACGGTGAAGGCGAAGTCGCTCGCGCGGTTCGTGCGCCTCTCGCTCGCGGAGCGGGATGTCGTCTGGTCCGACAACTGGTTCGATCTCCCCGCCGGGGAGTCCCGGACGGTCACGTGCCCGCGTCGCTCGGGCCACACGGCCGCGAAGGTGAAGGCGGGGCTCCGGCTCGCCCACCTGTACGCGTCGTACGCATGACCGGAGCGCCGCCTTCCGGAGCCATGAACCGGCCGCCCTGGCACGTTAGGATTGGCGGACGGGTTCCTCAAGCCCGCCATGGAGGTCGACCAAGATGAAGGCCGTCGTCGTGCGGGCTTTTGGCGCGCCCGAGGTGCTTAAGATCGAGGACGCCGCCGACCCGGTCGCCGGTGCCGGCCAGGTCGTCGTCGCGGTCAAGGCCGTGGGGGTGAACCCGGTCGAGACCTACATCCGATCCGGCTCGTACGCCCGCAAGCCCGCCCTGCCGTACACGCCGGGCGGGGACGCCGGGGGCGTGGTGGAGGCCGTCGGCGCCGGGGTCACGGGCGTTAAGCCCGGCGACCGGGTCTGGACGTCGGGCAGCCTTTCGGGCACCTACGCGGAGCGCGCCCTGTGCCGGGAGGCGGACGTCCATCCCCTGCCCGCGCGCGTCTCGTTCGCGCAGGGCGCCGCCCTCGGCGTGCCGTTCATGACCGCGTACCACGCCCTCCTCCAGGTCGGGCGGGCCCGGAAGGGCGAGACCGTGCTCGTGCACGGAGCCAGCGGCGGTGTCGGAATTGCTTCGATACAGCTCGCGAAGGGCGCCGGGTGTACGGTGCTCGGCACCGCGGGCACCGAGGCGGGACGAAAGCTCGCCACCGCGCAGGGCGCGCACCAGGTTCTCGATCATGGAGCGGCGGGGTTCCGTGAAGCCGTCATGGCGGCGACGAATGGCCGCGGCGTGGACCTGATCCTCGAGATGCTGGCCAACGTGAACCTGGGGAAGGACCTGGAACTCCTCGCGCCCCGGGGCCGGGTAGCCGTGATCGGCAGCCGCGGGTGCGTCGAGGTGAATCCCCGGGATCTCATGGCGCGCGAGGCTTCGATCCACGGGGTCATGCTCGGGATGACCGGCGACGAGGACCGGGCCGCGATCCAGGCCGCCCTCGCGATCGGTCTGGAGAATGGCACCCTTGTCCCCGTGATCGGGCGCGAGATTCCCCTCGCCCAGGCCCCCGCCGCGCACGAGGCCGTCATGGCCCCGGGCCACCTGGGCAAGATCGTCCTGATCCCCTAGAAGCCATTTAATGACCAACAATCCATCCGCTGCTTCCAGAGCCCGTTCGGGTTTCGGAACGGGCTCTAGATCAAGAGCCCCCCGTTGACGTGAAGGACCTGGCCGGTGATGTAGCCGGCCGCGTCCGAGGCGAGGAAGACGGCGGCGTTCGCGATGTCCTCCGGCAGGCCGGCCCGGCCGAGGGGGACGAGCTCCACGATGTGCTTCCGGACGGCAACCGGCATCTGGTCCGTGAGCGGCGTGACGATGAACCCCGGGGCGATCGCGTTGGCCGTGATGCCCCGAGACGCCACCTCCTTCGCGACCGTCTTCGTGAACGCGACCAAGGCGCCCTTCGACGCCGCGTAGTTCGCCTGGTTCGGCTCGCCGTACGTGCCGACGATCGAGGACATGTTGACGATCCGGCCCCGGCGCTGGCCGACCATGTGACGCAGGGCCGCGCGCGTGCAGTAGAACGCGCCGTCAAGGTTCACGCGCAGGACCGCTTCCCACTGCGCATCGGACATCTCCGTCAGGGCAGCATCCCAGGCAATCCCGGCGTTGTTGACGAGGATGTCGAGCCCGCCCGCGGATTCCGTGAACCCGTCGATCGCGCGCCGCACGGAACCGGAATCCGTGACGTCGAGTTCGACGGCCACGGCGGATACCCCCAGCCCGGCGGCCACCCGGCGGGCGGCCTCGCCGCTCTTGTCCGCAACCGCCACCCGCGCGCCCTCGCGGACGAAGGCCTCCGCGATCCCCCGGCCGATCCCGCTTCCGGCCCCGGTCACGAACGCCGTCCTGGATACCAGTCGGCCCGCCGTTTCGCTCGTCACCGCCCCATTGTGCCACAAGCCTCAGCCTCCCCCCCTCCCGCTCTTGGACGGCGCACCGGACCGGTGGTACAACCATCCACGAGCGGTTGACGCGAGGAGGCGGGGAATGGCGAAGCTGGCGGTGAAGGGCGGACCAAAGGCGTGCCGGGTCAAGTGGCCGGCGTGGCCAATCTGGGGGCCACCCGAACGCCGGGCCCTGCTCGGAGTCCTGGAATCCGGGAAATGGTGGCACGGAAAGAACGTCCTCGCGTTCGAGCGTGCGTTCGCGGCGTTCCAGGGGGCCCGGCACGGCGTCACGTGCAACAGCGGAACCGCGGGCCTCGAAGCCGCGCTCGGCGGGCTCGGCGTGGGGCCTGGCGACGAAGTGATCGTGCCCGCCTTCACGTTCATTGCCACCGCGTCAGCCGTCGTGCGCTGCGGCGCCAAGGTCGTCTTCGCCGACGTCCGGGCCGACAACCTCTGTCTCGATCCCGACGACGTGGAGCGGAAGCTCGGTCCGAGGACACGCGCCATCATCCCCGTACACTTCTGCGGCAACATCGCGGACATGGACCGGCTCAACGCGATCACCCGCCGCAAGCGGCTCCTCATCATCGAAGATGCCTGCCACGCCTGGGGCAGCCGGTGGCGGAGCAAGGGGGCCGGGGCGCTGGGCACCTGCGGCGCGTTCAGCTTCCAGATCAGCAAGAACATGACCGCGGGCGAGGGCGGGATCGTGCTCGCCGATGATGCCAAAGTGGCGGAGAAGGTCTTCGCCTTCACCCACTGCGGCCGGCGCGCGGGCGCGGCCTGGTACATGCACTACACCCCGGCGACGAACTCGCGCATGACCGAGTGGCAGGCCGCCATCCTCCTCCAGCAGTTGAAGCGGCTGGGAGCCCAGACCCGGCGGCGCCAGGCCAACGCCCGGATTCTCGACCGCGGCCTCGGCCGGCTACCGGGCATCCTCCCGCAGGTGACCGACCCGCGCGTTACTCGCCGGGCCTACCACATGTACTGCTTCAGGCTCGACCTCGACGTGCTGGGTATCGACCGGGCGTCGTTCCTGTCCGCGCTAAGCGCGGAGGGCGTTCCGTGCATGCCCGCGTACGGCATCACGATCGACGAGAACCCGCTATTCACGGGCCGCGACGGCGGGGCCGGCATCCCGGCGCGGGGCGCATCCTGTCCGGAAGCGCAGCGGGCGGCGAAGAACACGTGCTGGATCAACCACCAGAACCTGCTCGCCCCGGCCGCCGCCATGCACCGGATCGTTTACGCGGCCGAAAAAGTCGTCGCGAACCTGCACGAACTCCGGCGACCGGGTTCACGCAGCCGCCAGAGCCGCTGAGACCTCATCTCCCACGTCCGGGGCTACCGCCAGTCGACGGGATCGACCCGCTCGAGCTCCTTCTGGATGACGGCGTCGATCTTCTTCGCCTGCGCCTTCGACACCGAACCGGCAAGCTTCATCCATCCCGCGACAGCGGTCTGTCCCCTTGAGTGCCCAGAGAGCTTCTCGGCCATCGCCTCGGTGAGGAAGCGCTTCAACGACTGACCGCGCGCCGCCGCGACCGACTTGGCCTGGCGAAAGAGCGCGTCCGGAATCTCCACGGTGATCCTCACGAGCCCAACGTACCGGTGATGGCAAGTCTGGTCAACCTCACGCCCTGCTCACGAAAGCAACCGCTTCAACGACGTCAGCAAGCCGGATTTCGGCAATCGTGGCCTGCACGTATCGCCAATGCCTGCCAGTCTTCCAGATCGCTGAAGTCTGGAGCCGCTCCAAGTCGAAGATCCGCTCCCAGCTTTGCCGTGTAGCTGCCCTCAAGTCGTCGGGAAGGTCCTCCCAGCGCGGATGCGACTTTGCGGTCCTCCGCTTGCACCGCCGGTCGAAAGCATCGTCCTCCCGATCGGAGAGCGGAAGGAAGCCACGATTCAGAACGCAGTGCCAGGCGTCGAACTCGGAGAGAAGCACCCGCGCGGGAGAGACGTCGAGCTCGATCCGAACTCCCTTCGTTCCTGACGAGAGAAGCGCCCGGTGCCGCAGGTCCGGCTTCGGCGTTCGCCACGCCCATATCGGAAGCCGTCCCGGCCGGAGAAACCCGCGCCGAACCATCTGTTCGGCCATCCATCTGTAAGCTGGCCGGTTGAATCGCCAGCAGCGCCGCCCGTCCCCTCTCAGCCGCCCGGTGCGGCGGAGTCCCCTCCAAGCCGCGTGTGTCTGAACCGTCCAGAGCGTCATGGCTCGAACCGATCTTACCTCAGGCCCAGGCGTCTCTAGCCGCCGGGCCAGTCGAGGACGACGCCGGTGAAGGTGGCCTTGTCGCACTCGAGCCCTTCGTAGGCATCCTTGATCTTCTCCGGCCTGAGCCGGTGAGAGATGAGCGGATTGAGCTTGAGGGAACCGCGGGCCAGCCACTCAAAGATCATGTCCTGCTTCTCGAACTGCGACATCCCCGGCGTGGGGCCGGGGTAGATGGGCAGGCACCACTCGAGCGCCCCGCGAACGGTCAGGAACCGGACGTGGATGTCCGCGAAAGCGGCCGTGAGATTGCCCTCGACCGGCACGCGCGGCGAGCCCAGGATCACGTGCTGACCGAACGGGGCAGTCACCGCGAGCGCCTCCCGGATGACGTCGCTGTGCCCCACCGCATCCACCGTGATACCCGCCATCGCCCCGCCCGTGATCTCCTTTACGCGGGCGCGGACTTCGTCCGCCGTCCCGCCGGCCGTGTGCGAGAGTCCGCACCGCTCCGCCAGCGCCCGCCGCTCCGGGACCGGGTCCACGCCGATCACGCGGCACCCGCGCAGGGCGAATCCCTGCGCCGCGAGATTACCCACGGCACCAAGGCCAAAGACGACGACCCAGGGCGCGCCCTTGATCTCGGCGAGGATGATCGACGTCATCGCCACCCCCGCCATCCGCGACGACGCCGCGACCCCGGAATCCAATCCCTCCGGGACCGGGAACACGAGATTGCTCTCGGCGTCGTACCGGACGAACGAGGCATGGTTGCCGTAGGAGAGGACCCGCTGGCCGACCTTCGCCCGCTTCACGCCTGCTCCGGCTTCGCGCACGATCCCGACGTTTCCGTAACCGGACCGCCACGGGTACGCGCACCAGTTCCCGGGGCGAAAGACCCCGGCGTCCCGGGCCATGTAGTTCGCGAGTTCGGTCCCGGCGCTGATGAACGTCTTCTCCGTCTCGATCAGGACCTGGCCCGGCCCCGGAGAGAGGTCCACCTCGCGCTCCTGGAGCTCGACCTGCCGCTGACCCGTGACCACGACCTCCCGGATGCGCATCGGGTCAGGCCCGACCGCGGCGCCGCAACAGCGCGCGCAAGGCGGGCGACATCGGCCGGCAGGCGCACGCCTTGGCGTGGGCGACGTGCCAGGCCAGCCGTTGCGCCTCGGTGGGGTTCTTGGGCATCCGGTGCGCGCGGTGCCAACGGGCGTTCAGTTTCATCATCCGGGTTATCGTACCGGATTGGGGCGGCGGGCGGCGCCACTTGTGGTCCTCCCGGGCCCGCTGGTATCGTGCCCACATGGCGGGAATTGGGCGCGCGGTGCCCGGAGAGCGGTGGTGGCTCGCGAAGCCGTACCGCATGATCCAGACCAATCTCCGCGAGATCGACGCCGGGCTGGACGTGGACGAGTATTTCTCGCAACTCAGATCGTTCCACGCCGAGGTCGTGCTGTTCAACGTCGGCGGCATCGTCGCGCACTACCCCTCGGACCTCCCGTTCCACTTCCGGAACCCACACCTTAAGGACGACCTGACGGCCAAGGTGCTCGCGCGCGCCAGGCGGGAGGGAATCCGGTTCGTCGCCCGGTTCGACTTCAGCAAGGTCCACGAGTCGCTCGCGGCGCGGCACCCGGAGTGGCGCTACCTCGGCGATGGCGGCGAGATCAACTACAACGGCCAGGTCCATGTCTGCCTGAACGGCGCATACCAGCAGGAGCGGTCGCTCGAGATCCTGGACGAGGCGCTGACCAGGTACGCGGTCGACGGCGTCTTCTTCAACATGTTCGGATACCACGCCTGGGACTACAGCGGGGTCGACCACGGGCTGTGCCGGTGCGAGAACTGCCGTGGACGGTTCAGGGCGTTCGCGGGCGCCGAACTCCCCGCGCGGGAAGACCCCGCCGATCCCGTCTTCCGCCGGTACGACGCGTTCCGCCGCGAGACGACCCGGGAGCTCTTCCAGCGCATCCGGGCGGCGATCAGGAAGCGGGACGAGGGGCTCCCCGTCATGACCTGGGCCGACGCGGGCGTGGACGTGTACCGGTCCGAGTCGAACTCGGGCATCGACCGGTCCCCGCCGGAATGGACCTACGCGTCCACGGACAACAGCCGCACCGCGGTCGGGACCTGGCCCGGCACCGCCGCGTCGAACACGGCCGTGCATTTCATCGACTTCCCCTACCGGCACGTCGGGGTGTCGCCCGCCCTCACGCGCGCGCGGCTCGCCGGCGACCTCATCGCGGGCGGGTGGGTGGACTGGTACGTCATCGGCACGCTGGAAGGCCAGGAGGACCGGCTGGCGTTCGGGGACGCGCGCGAGGTGTTCTCGTTCCATGCCGCGCACGAGCGGTGGCTGACCGGCACTTCCCCCCTATCCGACGCGGTCCTCGTCAAGCCGGCCGCGAGCGGGGACCTCGGCGCGCTGGCCGAGTACCGCGGCATCTTCCGCATCCTGACCGAGGCCCACGTGCTCTTCGACGTCATCCAGGACCTCGCCCTGGACCGGCCCGACGCCGCGGACCGGCTCGCGGGGTACCGCGCGGTCATCGTGCCCGATGCGCGCAGGCTTTCCGACCCCGCCGCGGCGGCGCTCGACGCATACACGGAGGGCGGCGGCCGACTCCTCGTCACGGGTCTCACGGGGACGCTCGATGCCGCGGGCGACCCCCGGCCCGGGCTTGCGCTCCGGAGCCTGGGCGTCGCCGCCTCAGGCGAATCCCACCCACGCCGGCCCGGTTCCTACCTGCGCATACGCCATGAGGACAAGCGCCGGCTGTCCGGATTCGCCGGCCTCGACCTGCTCCATCTTGACGACCGGTTCCTGGCGGTGACCCCCGTGACCGGGGCGGAAGCATTCCTTCGCAGGATTCCGCCCGCCATGTTCGGCCCGCCCGAGAAGTGCTACTACGGCAACGCCACGGACGAGCCGGGAATGGTCTTCCACGGGTCGGGGAGGGGACGCACGGTCTTCCTGCCCTGGCGACCGGGCGCCCAGTACGCCAAGTTCGCCCACCCCGGCCTCGCCCGGATCGTGGTGGCCGCGCTGGAAGATCTCCTCGGGCTGGACCGGCGGCTCGCCACGAACGCGCCGCCGTGCGTCGAGGTGGCATGGCACGGGGAGCTCGAAGGCCGGTGGCAGTGGATCGGGCTCGTCAACCATCCGGGACAGCTCGGCACCGCCCACCATCCCCCGTTGCCGGTCCGCGAGATCGAGCTCTCCGTCGTCATGGACCGGCCCGCCACCGGCGCCCGGTCACTGCGTCTCGGAACGCGGCTCCCCTGCGCCACGTCCGGCGGGCGGACGACGGTCAGACTGCCTGAGCTCCATGACTTCGACGTGATCGTGCTCGAGACCGCCGGGGGCCTCTGACAGCGAAGGCCGCAGGCGTCGTGCCTGCGGCCTTCTGTATCAAGCGGGTGCGGGGGGTGGACTTGAACCACCAACCTTTGGGGTTGACGGCCGCGTCTGCCCGCACAGATCAGAATGATTGCATCGAGCTGTGTTAGTCATGCTTTCTTACTTGCCCTGCCCGGTCGAGACATTGCCCGCCGGGGCAACTGCCCACTTTTCCGCCAAGGTCCCCTCGGCTTCACTGCCCAGGGCCTTCTCGAGGGCGTTGACTGCCCGGGTGCGCGACTCCATCCACGCTCCGCGGTAGTGGTTCGCCGTCATCGTGGGACTCGAATGTCCCAGCAGCCTGACTGCGTCCCATGTGGGGGTCACGTAAGTCTTTCCGCATAGTGAGGTGCCGGGGCCGCTTCGCCTCCGGTGCGTCTCGCCAGTCCGAACTCCTCGAGCGTTTGTAGCACGGCTTCCCGCCAGGCAACCCGATTCTGTCCCGGCGCTGCCTCCGCCACCGCCCGCGCGATCGCGTTGGACGCGGCCGCGTGGAAACGAGGGCGCAGGTCAGGGTCGCACAGGGGCAGGCTCGCTGTCAACGCGTCCGCGCTCAAGCCTCCACGGCTCAGGCGCCGACGGTGTTGGTTCAGGCGTGCCGTGGTCCGGCACAACTCCTCCGCGATCTGGCTCGGCGTGAGCTCCTCCAGCGCTCCCGCCTCGTTGCGGATCTCCCGGATCGCCCGTTCCTGCGCCCCGTTGTCCTGCGGCGTGTACGGCCGCGAGGGGAACCAGATGATCCCGTGTTTGTTCAGGTACGCCTGCACGGTCGGGGAAGCGTAAGGGCCGTTGTCGGTGCCCAACACGAGCGGATGACCGCTCGTGGCCCCCAGCGCCTCGAGCCCGGCCACCACGTCCTCGTCCGTCGTCGCGCCTCCCACGGTCCCGCCCAGGTACTGCATCGTCGCCGCGTCCCGGAGCACTTCGGCGTACGTGGGTGAGGACTTCGTCCCTGCGGCCTGGAACCCGTCCTGCGTCACCATCACGCCCGGATGCTGGACCAGGAGCGTCCGGCGCCGCTTGGCCCGCTGTCGTGCGAGCCAGCCCCGGTGCCGCTTCTTGAGCGCGGGAACACAGGTCTTGAGAAGGCATTCCGGGAGGGTGGGACGGGCTTCGGACACGCTCCGCCAGCCCGTCGTCCACCCCTGCTTCTTCAGCTCCCGTCCTGCCGCCATCATCGTCCGGAACCGCACCTTCGGGCTGTGCGGGGGACGTCCCAGTCTCGGGGATTCCTTCTGCTGGGCCAGGTAGCGGAGGAGACGGTCACTCACGCCCAACGCCTGTGCCAGCCGCTGCCGGTCGCCCCTCGCCAGCGCGCCCGGCGTCCTCAACAGGACGCTCAGGGCGTGCCGGGTGGTTTGACCGAGCCGGTGGCTGCTCGTGCTTTTGGGTCGCGCGGTCGCTCCTCACGTGGTGGCTTCGCCAGCGCCTTGTTCGCTGGCAGGTCCCGGAGGAGCGTCACCAACTCCTTGAGTGTCCGGGTTTCCTTCTGCAGCTCCTCCACCTGTTGCCGGAGCTTGTGCGGGCTCTCTTCCGGCGGCGTCGGGCCTTTCGCCCTCGGCGGGGGCTGTTTGAGCAGTCCCGCCACCATCCCCGACAGCGCCGCTTCCGAGAGCTGCTTCATGCGCACCACCGGCAACCCCAGCGATTTGGCCACCTCGCTCCGGGTCTTGTGCCCCAGCCACGTCGCCAGGATCTCGGTCGCGATCCGGTGCGCCCGCTGCTGCTCCTCCGGGCTCGCGTTCTGCAGCAGGCTCTTCACCGGCACCGCCGGTTGCGGCATCTTGAACGTGTACTTGCGCTTCGCCCGCGGGCCCCGCGGTATCGGCTCCGTTGCCGGCGTGTCCGGCCCCGGTGGCTGCGGTCCCTTCGGATCCTCCATTGCCTCCATCGTGTCCATCCTTCCCGGCCCCTGGGGCCATCCCCAACGCATCATACGTCAGTTCATGGCTGTGGCCGTCTGCAGAGTGAAAGACCAGCTTGCCTTTTTCCCCGACGAGAGACACCGGCGTGTCCCCGATCTGCCCCGTGAGGTACACGGGCGAGCGGGGCGCCTCGTCGACGGCGAGGTGCAATTCATTTGTTGTAAAAGCGGATTCGAGCGTCTGCCGGACCGACGAGCTCGCGCCGAAGAACTTGTCCGCAGGGACCAGGTTCTCGATGCCCTGATGCGGCCGGAAGTGGTTGTAGTGGGCCACGAAATGCGCGAACCGGACCCGGATCTCGGGCAGCTCCACGGGCGGGATCCGGGGCCAGAACTCCTCCGCCACAGTGCCCCAGAAGCGTTCGCATTTGCCGAGGGTCTGGGGATGGTGGGTCCGGGCGACCACGTGCCGGATGCCTTCCCGCTTCAGGAACTGCTGGAACTCGCTAGTGCCCCTCCACGCGAAGTACTGGGGGCCCTGGTCCGTAAGGACTTCGGTGGGCTTGCCGAACCGGCTCATGCCTTCCCGGAGCGCTTCGACGACATGTTCGCTGCGCTGGCCCAGGTGCAGGCCCCACGAGACCACGTACCGGGAGTGGTCGTCGAGGAAGACGATCAGGAACACCCGCTGCTGGTTCCGGGGCATGACGAAGCTCGTCCAGTCGCTCTGCCAGAGGGACCCCGGTGAGGCGCGCTCGAAGAACCGGGGCCGCTTCTTGTGCCTCTTGGCGGGTTCCGGCGTCGCGGGGAGGCCCGCAGCGGCCACGGACTTGCGCACGGTGCCGACGGAGACGTGGAGGCCGCGGAATCGGCCCAGGAACCCGCGCACGCGCTTGAACCCGAACTCGGGGAACGCCTTCTTCACGGCCACGATCCGGTCCGTGACCGACTTCGGCAGGGGCGGCCGGCCTCGCTTGCCACGGCTCTTGGACCCCAGGAGCCCCTTCGAGCCCTCGGCCTCGTACCGCTTGACCCACTCCTCGAGGATCTTGGGCGTCACCTTCCACACCTTGGCGAACTCGTTGATCGGGAGCCCGGACTTCTGGAAGGCTTCCACGGCCTGCTGTCGGGTCTCCTGCGAGTACGGCCCTTGGTGCCCGCGTCGACGCCGTGACCTGCCCTGGAGGGGCTGGAGGCCCTGGGGTCCGAGCGCCCGGTACGCGCGCCGCCACTCGAAGAGCGAGGGCACGCTCACGTGGTTCGCCGTGCAGAACGCCTCCATCGTCCCGGTCCAGGCCTCGGACGCCGTGACCAGCGCCAGTTTCTCCTCGACCGTGTACCTCCGGCGGTTCGCCGGGGTGCCTTTGTCCACTGCCTGCGTTGGAACCTGCTCTGCTGACATCGTGCCTCCTTGCCCCTGAGGGGCTTTGGGGAGGCGTAAGCTCAGCTCACGGCTGCCTCAAGCCAAGATGGCTTCAAGCGGTAAGACTTCTCGGACACCCCACAGCGACTGAACGAGCAGGCTCGCGAACGGTTCGTCCGCGAGATCAAGAACGGCACCATGCTGGAGAAGTCGCTGAGACTCTCCCGCTGTTTCGTCTGAGGAGAAGC
>ERZ1292640.22-Hain-H43-02um-R1-22-length-159535-cov-19_pt1 | contig 159535 bp, 111 predicted proteins | sample MGYA00564404_ERZ1292640 | MGnify/ENA primary metagenome ERZ1292640 (study PRJEB36523, sample SAMEA6512636) | groundwater metagenome | collected 2019-01-08 | study: AquaDiva: Metagenomics assemblies of 32 groundwater samples
TACGCGGGAGTAACTCAGTGGTAGAGTGCAACCTTGCCAAGGTTGAAGTCGTGGGTTCGAATCCCATCTCCCGCTCGTCATTATCGGCCCGCGATGCGACTCCGTCGCACGCGGGCTTTGTCATGTGGGGCGGGTGGGTGGGTGCGGGTCATGTGGTGGTTGACGAGGGACTGTATTACGGATACCGTAGTACACAAGGAACCTGTAGATGGCCATGAGCGTTCGCCTCGATCGCAGGACGGAGCTGATTCTCTCACGCTTGGCGCGGGATCGGCGGCGGAGCAAGTCCGATGTGGTCCGCGAGTCCATCCTAACGCTGGCCCGTCGCAAGGGCGGGGGGAACGGCGGGACGGGAACCGCCTACGACCTCTTGAAGCCGTATCTGGGCGTCATCCGGTCGGGGGGCCGGTTGCTGTGCGGGGACCGGCGAGCGGAGATCGCCGCGTTCGTCCGGAAGAAGCATCTTGCCGAGAGCGCTCGTTGACGCGGGCCCCCTGGTGGCCGTCGTGGATAGCGACGAGCCGGGCCACGCGGCGTGCGTCAGGGTGCTCCGCCGGGAGGCAGGCCCGCTTCTGACCGTGTGGCCGGTCCTGAGCGAAGTGCTCTATCTGCTCAGGGATTTCCCGCGGGGCCAGGAGGCGGTGCTGGAAATGGTGGAGGCGGGCGCGGTGGAGATCGCCCCCATTGGCCGCGAGGACCTGCCCCGCATTCGTGCCCTCATGAGGAAGTACCATGACCAGCCCATGGACTTCGCCGATGCCGCGCTGGTCTGCGTGGCCGAGCGCGAGCGTATTACGCGCATCCTGACTCTCGACCGCAGGGATTTTGGTATCTACCGTTTCGGACGAATCGGGAGGTTCGAGATCCTGCCCTAGCTTTGAGCGGGCTGGCGGGGCATGTTGGGCGGACCACACTCCACAAATGGACGCCACTTATGGAGTACGGTCCAGCCGGGGCATCGGGGGGGTATCATGGGGCGGTGATGACCGGCAGAGAGCGCATCGCCCGGATCCTCAAGCGGCAGCCCGTGGACCGCATCGGCCTGTTCGAGCACCTGTGGGGCGACACGCACAAGGCGTGGGTGGCGGAGGGCAAGCTCAAGCCGGACGAGAACATCGCCGACCACTTCGGGTTCGACCTCGAGATCATGTGGCCCTTCAACGGCGTGGCGAATCCGGACCACGTGGACGTGGTTCTCGCCGAGGACGAGCGCACGATCACGGCCCGGGACGGCAACGGGGCCGTGTTGAAGCGGCACAAGCTGCACGACACCACGCCGGAGCACATCGACTTCCTGGTCAAGGACCGCTCCGGCTGGGACGAGCACATCAGGCCGTACCTCAAGGCGGAGCGGCGGCGGATCAACTTCGAGGGTTACCGGGCCACCCGGGATCACGCGGCGCGGCGGAACAACTTCTTCTGCTGGTCCGGGATCAACGTCTTCGAGCAGATGCATCCCGTGTGCGGCCATATGGCCATGCTGGAGGGCATGATCGAGGACCCTGATTGGATCCACGAGATGGTCTCCACGTACGCGGACTGGACGATCGCGATGATGGAGATCCTGTTCGCCGAGGAGGGGAAGCCCGACGGCGTCTGGTTCTACGAGGACATGGGGTTCAAGCACAAGCCGTTCATGTCGCCGGCCATGTACCGGGAGTTCATCTTCCCGGCGCACCAGAAGACGATCGCGTACGTGAAGTCGCTGGGGCTCCCGGTCATCATGCACAGTTGCGGGTTCGTGGAGCCCCTCCTGCCGGGGATGGTGGAGGCGGGCATCGACTGCCTCCAGGTCATCGAGGTCAAGGCCGGCATGGACCTCCTGCGCATCTACCGGGAGTTCGGCGACCGGCTCTCGCTCATGGGGGGCATCGACGTCCGGGTCCTGTATTCCAACGATGCGCGCGTGATCGAGGCCGAGCTGCTCGCCAAGATCCCGGTCGTGAAGGGGCGAAACGGGTACGTCCTGCACAGCGACCACTCGATCCCGACGACGGTGAAGTACGACTCCTACCGCCGGTTCGTGGACCGCGCCCTGGAGCTGGGCAGGTACTGAGGCGTGCCCTGATATCATCGGCGCCGTCCGCCCGCGCCGGCGTCGTCGTCCTCGCGGTCCTGGGCCTGCTCGCCGGAGGGGTGAGGGGCGACGCGCTGGAGGAGGGGTTCCGGAGGCCGCCGGATTCGGCGCGGCCACATGCGTGGTGGCACTGGATGAACGGGAACGTGTCGCGGGAGGGCATCACCGCGGACCTGGAGGCGATGCGCCGGACCGGGATCGGCGGCGCCCAGGTCTTCGTGCCTTCGGAGGGCATCCCGGCCGGGCCGGCGAAATATCTGGGGGACGAGTGGCGGGCGGATTTCGTGTTCGCGGCCTCGGAATGCCGGCGGCTCGGGCTCGAGCTCGGGATGCACAACTGCGCCGGCTGGTCGAGCAGCGGCGGCCCGTGGGTGACGCCGGAGCTGGCGATGCAGGAGGTGGTCACGAGCGCGACGCGGGTGGGCGGCCCGGCACGGTACTCGGGCGTTCTGCCCCGGCCGGCGGCGAAACTGGAGCCGTACCGGGACATCGCGGTGCTCGCGTTCCCGGCCCCGGCGGGCGGCGTCGCGTTCACGATGACCGGAACGGCCGTGCCACGGGTCGCGATCGTGAACCTGACCCGGCGGATGGCCGCGGACGGACGGCTGGACTGGGACGCGCCTCCCGGCGACTGGATCGTCCTGCGCGCGGGGTTTGCGCCCAACGGCGCGCGTAACCACCCGGCCCCGCCGGAGGGGACGGGGCTCGAGTGCGACAAGTTCAGCGCCCGGGCCGTCGACGCCCACTTCAACGCCGTGACGGGTGATCTGCTCCGTGAACTGGGGCCGCTGGCGGGGACCGCGTTCCGCAACCTCATCATCGACAGCTACGAGGTCGGGGAGCAGGGGTGGACGCCGGGGTTCGAGCGCGAGTTCCTGAGGCTGCGCGGGTACGATCCCGTCCCCTACCTGCCCGTGCTGGCCGGCCAGACCGTGGATTCGGCCGGGGTGTCGAACCGGTTCCTCCGGGACCTGCGGCGCACGTTCGCCGACCTCTTCGCGGAGAAGTACTACGGCCGGATGGCGGAGCTGGCCCACGCGAAGGGACTCCGGCTCGGCGTCGAACCATACTACGGGCCGTTCGAAGGGCTCGCGTGCGGCGGCCGGGCGGACATCCCGATGGGCGAGTTCTGGATCGGCGGCGGCGAGCTCGACACCTGCAAGCTGGCGGCATCCGCCGGGCACACGTACGGCCGCCGGATCATCGGGGCGGAGGCGTTCACGGCTTCCCCGGAGGACGCGGGCTGGCGGCAGCATCCCGGGTCCATGAAGATGTTCGGCGACCGGGCGTTCACAGCCGGGATCAACCGCCTCATCTTCCACTCGTTCACGCACCAGCCCTGGATGAACCGCGTGCCGGGCATGACGATGGGACAGTGGGGGACGAACTTCGGCCGGCTCAACACCTGGAGCGAGCCCGGGGCGGCGTGGAACACGTACCTCGCCCGGTGCCAGTTCCTGCTCCAGCAGGGGCGTTTCGTCGCCGACGTCCTGTACTTCTGCGGCGAGGACGCGCCCGTCACCCTCAGGGTGGGGAATCCCCGGCTCCCGGAAGGGTACGACTTCGACGGCGTGAACTCCGAGGTCCTCTTCGACCGGATAACGGTCCGGAAGGGCCGGCTCGTGCTCCCCGAGGGCGGGAGCTACGCCGTGCTCGTGGCTCCTCCGGACGAGACCATGACGCCCCGGCTGTTGAAGCGCCTGGGCCGGCTCGTCCGGGACGGCGCGACCGTCGTGGGGCCCAAGCCGGTGAGGTCGCCGGGCCTCGAGGGGTACCCGGCGTGCGACGCCGAGGTCGGGAGGTTGGCTGATGAGGTCTGGGGGAAGGGCGACGGGGACGCCGCCGCCGGGCATGCCCTGGGGAGGGGCTGGGTGGTCCGGGGCGGGCCGCTGGAGGCCGTTTTCGTCCGGATGGGGATGGCGCCCGACTTCGAGTACCGGGGACGGGGCGCGCGCCTCGCGTACATTCATCGGGCCCTGGCGGGCGCGGACATCTACTTCGTCTCCAACCAGCGCGAAGCGGTCGCGGAGGTGACGGCGACCTTCAGGACGGCCGGCCGGATGCCGGAGCTGTGGTACCCGGAGACCGGGGCGACGGGGCCGGCTCCGGTCTGGGACGTCGTGGACGGGCGGACCACGGTCCCCCTGCGGCTGGAACCGGCGGAGTCCGTGTTCGTCGTCTTCCGCCGGCCCCCGTTGCGGGAGGAGCACGCCGCCCTGGTCGTTCCGGACGCGGCGGCGGCTCCGCCGCCTCCGGTCGCGATCCGGCGCGCGGTCTACGAAGCCGAGGACGGCAAGGGAGCGGCGGACGTGACCGGGGCGTTGCGGAAGATGATCCGGGACGGGTACCTCGTCGTGCGGGCCGAGAACGACGTGCTGGGCGGGGACCCGGCGCCCTACCATTTCAAGCGGCTGAGGGTCGAGTACGAGGCCGGCGGCGCGGCGGGGACGGTCGTCGTGCGGGAGCACGAGACGCTCGTCGCGCCGGAGGCCCCGGCGCCGGCCGGGCCGCCAGCGTGGCGGGTCGAGGCGGGCCCCGGCGGATCAGTCGAGATCGTGGCACGGGAGGCCGGCGGGTACTCGGTCCGGACCCCGGGGGGCAAGGCCCAGCGGGTCGAGGTGCCTCCGGTGCCGGGGCCCGTGGGGATCCCGGGTCCGTGGGAGGTCCGATTCCCCGCGGGGTGGAACGCCCCGGAGAGAATCGTGCTCGAGAAGCTGATCTCGTGGCCGGAGAGCGCCGACCCGGGGGTCAGGTACTTCTCCGGGACCGCGGCCTATACGGCGTCGTTCGACCTGGCCCCCGACCTCGTGCAACCCGGGATCGACCTCGTGCTCGACCTGGGGAAAGTCGCGGTCATGGCCGAAGTCTCGGTCAACGGGCGCGACCTCGGGGTCCTGTGGAAAGCACCGTACCGGGTGGACCTCGCCGGTGCCGCCCAGGCGGGCCGGAACCTGATCGAGATCCGGGTCACGAACCTGTGGCCGAACCGGCTGATCGGGGACGCGCGGCTTCCCGAGGACTGTGAATGGGACGGCGACCACCTGAAACGCTGGCCGGACTGGGTCAGGGAGGGGAAGCCGAGCCCGGCCGGGCGGCTGACCTTCACGACGTGGCGGCACTGGCGAGCCGGCTCCACGCTGCTGGAGTCCGGGCTTCTCGGCCCCGTGACCGTCTTCCCGGCCCGCCGGAGGTCCGTCCGGGTTCGATGACGAACCCGCCGCGCGACGCCTCCGGCGCCGCGGCGTCGTCTTGGGGGTACACTAATCGCCAGGACATACAGCCGGAGGTGGCGGTGATCACGATATTGGCCGGGTTCGCGGCGGCATCGCTGGCCGCGGCCGGGATGGAGGACGGAATGGCGCAGGGATCGAGCCGGGGGTACATCGAGCTGGCGGGCGGGCCGTTCGTGGCGGACACGGCGGGGGCGAAGACGGGGCCGCGCGAGCAGTCGCGGCGCAGGCGGCGGCGGCAGCGCGACAGCGAGAACGTGCTCGTCCGCAAGGTGAACCTGCCCACCCGCGGCGTCTGGTACGCGTGGCTCAAGGTCAGCTCCGAGGGGCCGTGGCCCGCGGTCATGACCTGGGACCTGGACGGCGTCCAGCCCCTCATGAGCGAGCGCCGCGAGATCCTGGTCCAGCCGTACGCGAAGCACGCGTGGGTCAACCACACCCGGTTCCCGGGGTTCAAGATCGAGGTCCACGTCGAGGAGCCCGGCGAGCATGTGCTTCGTTTCACGCGGGAGTCGGGGAACGTGTCCGTCGAGAAGATCCTGCTCACGCTCTTCCATTCGGCTACGCTCAAGGGCGACGGGCTCGACATGACGGACGATCCCGGGCGCGGGCGAATCGAGTTCCCGCGCGGGAACCTCTCCGCCTGCGGCGCGCGCAAGGACTGGCGGGCGCCGGATCCCCTGATCACGGGGACGGCGTACCACGTGGATGCTACGAGCGGGAACGACGCGGCGGAGGGGAAGACGCCGGCGACGGCGTGGCGGACGCTCGATCCCGTGAATGCTCGCACGTTCAAGCCCGGCGACGCCATCCTGCTCAAGCGGGGAGGTACCTGGATGCAGGGGCTCGCCCCCAAGGGGAGCGGGGTGCCGGGGCGGCCCATCACGATCGGGGCCTTCGGCGAGGGCGCGCGACCGATAGTCGACGGCGTGAACCGGCCGGGGGTCGGGCTCGTCGATCAGAGCTACTGGACGATCCAGGACGTCGCGGCCACGTCCGATCCGGCGTACAAGGAATCCGGGATCGCGGTGCGGGCGTCCAAAGACGCCCCGCGGCCCCGCGAGATCCGGATCCTGAACTGCGTCGCGTTCGACACCGGGCGGCACGGGATCTCGGTTGGCGGGCACTCAGGTTGCGACGGGGTCCTGATCGAGAACTGCACGTCGTTCTGCAACCTCAACGACGGGATCGAGGTCGGGGGCGCCACGGCCAGGAGCGGGCGCAACACGGTCATCCGGTTCTGCACGACCTGGTCGAATCCGGGGATGGCCGGGATCTGGATCAACGGCGCCGAGAACGGGCTGATCGAGGACTGCCTCGCGTACAACAACGCGTGCGTGAACATCTGGGTCTGGAACGCGACGAACGTCACGATCCGCCGGTGCGAGGCGTTCCGGGGCCGTCCCCAGCGCGACGCGGCGGGGTTCGACATCGACTGGGGCTCGCAGGCGTGCACGATGGAGTATTGCTACGCGCACCACAACGAGGGCGACGCGTTCCTGCTCATGGGGAGCGGGAACATCGAGTACGAGGGCCAGACCAAGCGGAGCATGTACAACGTCGTGCGCTACTGCGTGGGGGAGGGCGGCTCGCCGATCGACATGGGCGAGACCTTCAACCACGGGCTCGTGTACAACAACGTCGGGGTCGCGGTGGGCAAGGGGGCCAACGCGTTCAAGGTCTTCGGCTGGCCCAACGACGCGAACAACGACGGCGGGGGCTGGCCCGAGAACACGCTCGTCACGAACAACATCTTTATCGGCACCGAGGGGGCGTCGGCCATGTACGTGGACGACCTCGGAACGGGCCAGGGGAACGACTACGACGGAAACCTGTTCTGGCGGGTGCGGTCGAAGGCGCCACTCATCCACTGGGGCGGCCGGTCATCCGGCCCCGGGTTCTGGCAGGGCGACCGCAAGACGGGGACGTTCCCGGCGAAGACCTACGCGAGCCTGGCCGCGTTCCGGAAGGCGACGAAGCTGGGCGGGAAGTCCATCGAGGCGGACCCGCGGCTCAAGGGCGCCGGCGCGGGCGAGTACGGGCGCGTGCCGCTGGACGGCTACGTGCCGGGGAAGGGCTCTCCCGTGATCGGCGCCGGGGCGAAGGTCGTGATCCCGGGGGAATGGCGCAAGGAGCGCCGCGCGTACCTGTCGGAGACGGGGGCGGCCGCGTGGGGGATTCCCATGGAGCCCGCGGACGACCCCGCGGACTACGCGGGCAAGCTCCCGGGCAACACCCCATCGCTGGGGGTGCGGGAGCCCTAATTGCGGCCCCCGCCCCGGCGGGGGTGGTACCATGGACTGGGGCGGGCTCACGGAGGATGAATCGACAGTGACGCATCACAAGGGCGGGATCGCACGTGCGCTCGCCCTCGCGGCCCTTCTCGCCCTGGGGACCTCGGGTCACGCGGACTGCATCCTCGACGTCTACCAGAACCCCGTCCCCCCGTTCTCGGGCCTCTACACGATCTACCCGAACTGGGTCCAGGCGCCGGTCGGGGCGTTCACGATCTACGAGGGCGACGACACGACGTACGCGTGGTGCTCGACCAGCTCGATCGTGGGCGTCACCATCTTCAACTACGGGACGGCCACCGGCGGGGCCACGGGCGACCTCACAGGGGCGTACTTCGCCATCAGTTGCGGCAGCAAGACCAACCTCGGGATAACGGCACTCACGTACGCCGGCCTGTGGACCGTCGGGGTCGACAGCTTCCCCGCCTGGACCTGGTCCGGCAACTTCCTCATCGCCGGCGACCCGTGCAGCAACCTCGGGTTCAACTGCCTGTGCAACACGAACCTCTTCGTCTACGCGGACGTCAATCCGTGCGCGACCGACGGGGCGACGGTCGACATGGGGCCGGGGTTCAACGACGACGCGAACCCGGGCTGGCCCGGCGGCATCTACGACGACTGCGGGTGCAACGGGCCGTGGGGGCCGGTGCAGGACACGACGGAGAAGACCATCCGCTACGTCATGAAGAACGTGGACAAGGACACGATCGCGCCCGGCGACACGATCAACTACACGATCTACTACGGCCGGCCCGGCACGACCGGGCTCACGAACGTCGTCGTCATGGACACGCCGCCGCCCTACACCCACCTCGTGATGGGCAGCGCGGTGCCGGCGCCCGACCCCGGGTTCGACCCCGATCCCGGTCCGCCCATGCGGCTGAGGTGGACGATCCCGCCGCCGCTGCCCGTCGGGGGCGGGCCGACCGGGGAGATCACGTTCCAGCTCACCGTCGACTGGGGGAACGGCGAGGCGTTCGAGCCGGGGTCGGGGGACGCGGGGGCGCCCGAGGGCTCGTGGCTGCGCAACACCGCGAACGGCTCGTTCGGCGCCACCACCTGCGCGACGAAGGCGGTCACGACGGCGCCCACGGCGACGGTCGTGCGCCGGTTCCTTTTCTGGAAGACCGCGAACAACGACATCCTGTTCTCGCCGTCGTACGGCCAGCCGCCGGACGAGATCACGTACGAGATCTTCATGAAGAACGTCTCGTCCTCGAAGACCTGGTGGAACGTGCGCGCGTGGGACACCGTGCCGCCGGAGCTGGACGTGTGGGGAACGGGGTTCGGGATGGACGACCCCTGCGCGGGGTGGACGATGACGCCGTCGGGCTGCGCGCAGGCGGCCGCGGGCAAGATGATCGTCGGCACCTCGACCCGGCTGACCTGGAAGCTCGACATGCCGCCGGGGATGACGATCTCGATCCGCTGGAAGGCCATGGTGCGCCCGACGGACACTTCGGGGTCCACGGCGCTCTCGCGGGTCAGCATCATGGCGGACGGGATGACCGGGATCGTGGGCGGCACCGGCCCCTCCGGCCAGATCAAGGTGTTCACGCACCAGGTGCCCATCGTCCTGCCCACGATGTACGTCAGCTACCTGGCGCTGGGCGCGGGGCTCGCGAGCTACTTCCAGTGCTGCAACGACGTCGTGCCCTTCGACACCCAGACGTACTGGCTCTGCTTCTTCCCGCTCAACATGAAGACCAACTTCAACCTGTACCAGCAGTTCCACTCGGGCGACGCCTACGTGACCGGCGGGGGGTTGAGCCCCTCCATCAACTCGTACGCGGGCGCGTGCAGCGGGGGGGCGGGCTGGTTCGCGGGGTGCGGGCCCGAGCGCGCGCCGGCCTTCTACCTGCCCCCGAACTACAACGCCTGCCCGACCCCCGTGCCCCTGCACGACCTCTTCAAGCTGGTCGCCAACGCGCCCCTCCTCTGGGAGCTGCTCTCGGGCGACAGCCACAACGGGGCCGAGGTCAGCACGTACGTGGGCACGACGAGCCTGACCTACAACGGCTACACCAGCTACACGTACGTCCGGACGTGCGATGCGGCCACGAACCGGGACGGGCTCTATTTCGTGAACACCTCCACGACGGTGCCGACCACGCTGCACGCCTTCAACTGGAACACGGCCACGCTGAGCTGGGACTACGTGACGACCGCGGACGTCGACGCCGAGAGCCTCTGGTTCTTCCTCCCGCCGGTCCAGAACGCCTACCGGATCATCTCCTCCGACTCGACGTTCATCATCTTCAAGGCCCTGCCGCTGTCGGGGAACCCGAACACGGCCACCGTCGCGCCGAACCGGGAGAACGGCTTCCTCGTGAACTCCGGCACCCCCGCGCACTTCTACGCGTTCGCCGAGAAGGACGTCGCCCGGGGCGGGACGATCATCGTCCAGAACCTCGGCGCCGCCGCCACGTTCGACATCTACAAGTACCTGTCGAACAACCCGACCATCCCCCAGATCTCGACCAAGCACCAGAGCCCGAACCTGGTGGGCAACTCCGGCATCTGGTCCCTGCGCCGGGGCAACGACACGGTGGCGGCCGGGACCGCCCACGCGTACCAGATGAACTACGACACCGGGGCCGCCGACCAGCGGGACTTCTACCGGGTCGACCTCAAGGCGGGGGGGCCGATCGAGGTCTTCAGCGGCTACCGGCTGATCGACTCGTTCGGCGGCGGCTCCGTCATCCACTCGGCGTCCGGCACGCCTGCCGGGGTCTCGTACTGGATGCCCTCGACCGAGTTCGGGCACTCGGGCAAGATCTGCGCCGCGCCCTACTTCGCGATCTCGTTCGTCGACTTCTTCATGCCCAAGACCGGGGCCAAGGTCCAGGCTACGGACAACACCGGGTACTCGGCGGTCTACACGACGACGGGCCCGGACCAGTGCGTGACTTTCATGTCGCTGACGGAGCCCGCGCCGCCCCTCGTGCGCAGCCTGCACGTCACGTCGACCGGCGGGTCGGTCGCGGTGGCCCAGTGGCAGATCTGCTCGCTGCACCAGAAGATCTTCACCGCCCCGTTCGTCGCCCAGGGCGTGCACTACAACATCGTCATGCCGTCGGTCGTGTTCGTGGGCCAGCCCTTCTGGATCACGGTGATCGTCGTCCAGACGGCGGGCGGCACCGAGACCGACTACTGCGGCACGACCTCGTTCACGTCCACCGACGCGACCGCCAAGATCGAGAGCATCCCGATGGACTCGTTCAACTACGTCTGGGACTCGAACGACGCCGCGGCCACGTGCAAGGGGGCCGGCTGCACGGCCGGTTGCGACAACGGGGTCAAGCTGTTCCTGAACGTGAGCATGAACCGGCTGGGCCTCCAGACGATAGTCGCGGTGGACACGTCCGACGGGTCGGTGAGCGGCGTGGCGGCGGTCCTGGTCGTGGGCGCGGACATCCGGCTCCATAAGGAGCCGCGGCTCGCGATCGCGGCGTCGGCGGACACGGTCCAGTTCAAGGTCTGCTGGAGCAACTACTCCTCGGCTTCGGGGTTCGCCCTGACGATCACGGACGCGGTGCCGATGGGCACGACGTTCATCCCGGAGGCGGCCATGGGGGCCTTCAACTGCGGGTCGACGGACGGCGTCACGCTGGCGGTGGCGTACTCGACGCAACAGTCCGCGGCGATGCCGCCGCCGGCCTCGTTCACGGGCGCGAACCCGGTGGCGGGGACCCGCTGGCTGCGGTGGACGGTGCCGATGGCGGGGGTCCAGACCACGGGCTGCGCCTGCTACCGCATCCAGATCAACTGACGTAGACGAGGCGGGCGGGGCGAGTCACCTCGCAGCGGGCCGGCCTCGCCTGAAGCGCTGCGTGCTCCGTGGCGCGCGCGTTGCGCAGACAGTCGCGTCCGGCCGCCGATGGGCGGTCCCTGCCCGCCTTTGCTTTTCCCCTCCTCCCGCGCCCGGCACAGGGCCTGGCCTGACTCGCGCCCGGGGGCGGGTCAGGCTTGGCGGGCGAGGGCCTTTCCGGACTCGTGCGCGGCGATGATGCGGTCCCAGGCCGCCTCGGTGGCCGGGTCGAGTCCTTGCCGGGCGGGGTCCGCCGACAGCCACGCGACGCTCCGGCGGACTCCCTCGGCGTAGGGGACCTTGGCCTCCCAGCCGGGGACGAACCGCTTGAGCTTGGAGTTGTCGAAGACGGTCGTGTGCGCCTTGTCGCCGAGCAGGCTGCCCTCGAGGTGCGGGTCGAAGGCCGTGAGGAAGTCGGACGAGATGTGGACGGCGTTCAGCTTCGCTCCGCAGGCCTCGGCGGTCCGCTCGTAGATCTGGTTCCAGGTCAGGGCCTCGCCGGTCGTGATGTGGAACGCCTCGCCGAGCGTCTTCGGATTCCCCAGGAGCCCCTGGAGCCCGGTGGCGAAGTCCGTGTTGTGCGTGATGGGCCACAGCGAGGTGCCGTCGCCGGGCACGATCAGGGGGCGGCCCTCGCGGATCCGCTTCACGATGGTCCAGGGCCGGTTCCAGCACGAGACCGCGAGCGGGATCACGGGGTTCCCGAACGTGAGCGAGGGGCGCACGATCGTCGCCGGGAACTTCGCCGCGGCCCAGGTCTCCATCAGGAGCTTCTCGCACGCCGCCTTCTGGCGCGAGTACTCCCAGAACGGGTTCTCGAGCGGGGTTTCCTCGGTGATGACGTAGTGCTTCGGGGGCTTCTGGTACGCGCTCGCGGAACTGATGAACACGTACTGGGCCGCCCGGCCGCCGAACAGCTCGATGTCCTTCCTCACGTGCTCGGGCGTGAACGCGATCCAGTCGACGACGGCGTCGAACTCCAGCCGGCCCAGCGCGAGCCTGGCCTCCTCCCCGGGGTCCCGGATGTCGGCCTGGAGGAGTTTGACTCCTTTCATCGGGGTCGCGTTCCGCTTCCCGCGGTTCATATGCATAAGCTCGTGGCCCTGCGCGACCGCGAGTTCCGTGCACGCGGTGCTGATGAGCCCCGTGCCGCCGACGAACAGGATCTTCACGCCGGGGTTCCGCCCCCGGGCGGCAGGATCCGGTCACAGGCCGCCCGCGCGAGCTCCAGGATCTCGAGGGGGGGGCGCCGGCCCTGGGGCCCCGGGGGCGGATACCGTCCCCCGACCTCGAGGTTGAAGACGCCCTCGAACCCGGCGGCGGCCAGGCCCGCCACGTACTCGTCCCACCGTACCTTCCCCTCGCCGGGCATCAGGTGCTGGTCCGAGGCCCCGTCGTTGTCGTGTACGTGGAGGGTGTAGAGCCTCTCCCCCAGGAGCTTGAGCGCGGCGGCGGGAGAGCCGTCCGTCACATGCGCGTGGCCGGAGTCGAGGCACACCCCGGCGTCGTGGGGGAGCCGGTCGAGCAACGCGCGCAGCCCCGGCCCCCCCTCGCCGACGTGCGCGGGCAGCATGTTCTCGACCGCCATCCGGAGGCCCGCGTTGCGGCAGCACGCGTTCAGCCGTGTCAGCGCCGCGACGCTCGTGTCGGCCCGGGCCTCCAGGTCCGCGGGGGTGACGAGCGATCCCGGATGCACGATCACGAACCGGGCGCCGGCCTGCGCCGCGAGCCCGATCGTGCTCTCGATGCCGGCGATCGCCCTGTCCCGCGCCGCCGCGTCGGCGGATGAGATGTCCAACGAGAACGGCGCGTGCATGGACCAGAGGTCGACCCCCTGGTCGCGGGCGCGCACGGCGAACCGGACGAACCAGTCGCGCTCGGCGCGGTCGTAGAGGGCGGGGTCGAGGAAGACCTCGATGTGCGTGAACCCGAACTGCGGGAGCTTCGGGACGAGCGCGAGGACGCTCTTGTCCCCGAGGTTGATGCCCGGCCCGCCGTCGGAGACCCGTTGGTGGTCGAGGAGGATGCCCCTGCGCATGACTCCAAGGATACGCTGTTCCCCCCCGCCCAGGGAAGCCGGGCGGTGGAGCGCCGGCTCCATGCCTTAGCCGTCAGGCCTTCGCGGCGGCGAGGATCTTCCGGATGCGGACGGCGAGTTCGTCGGGCAGGTAGGGTTTGGCGAGGAAATCGCCCGGGCCGCCCGGGGCGGTTCCGGTGAGCCGCTCCTCGTCCGTGTACCCCGAGGTGAACAGGACGGGGACGCCCGGGCGGACCAGCGCCAGCGCGGCCGCGAGCCCCGGGCCCGACATCCCGGGCATGACCGTGTCGGTGAACAGCAGGTGGATGGGGCCCGGGTGCCGGGCCGCCAGCTCCAGCGCCCCGGGGCCGTCGCCGGCGGCCAGGACGCGATAGCCCGCGTGGGCCAGGTACTCGCTCGTCACCTCGCGCAGGGGCGCGTTGTCCTCCGCGTACAGGATCGTCTCGTGTCCGGCGGCCGCGGGCGTCGCCGGTTCGCCGGGGGCGGGGACGGCCGCCGCGGCGGCGGCCCCCGGCACGCGGGGGAGGTAGACGCGGAACGTCGCGCCGCGGCCCGGCTCCGATTCCACCTCGATCCAGCCCTCGGCCTGCCGGACCGCGCCGTACACGGTGGACAGCCCGAGACCGGTGCCCGACCCCTGCGGTTTGGTCGTGAAGAACGGCTCGAAGAGGCGCGCCTTGACCTCTTCCGTCATGCCGCACCCCGTGTCCGCGACCGTCAGGACGACGAACCGGCCCGGCCGGGCCAGGGGGTTGCCGGTCGCGCCGGGGGAGAGCTCCTCCTCGTGCGTGGTGACCGTGAGGGTGCCGCCGTCCGGCATGGCGTCGCGGGCGTTGATGGCGAGGTTGACGACCGTCCGCTCGACCACGCTCGGGTCGACGAACACCGCCCCGATGCCGTAGCGGAGCCGCAGCGTCAGGTTGACGGTTTCGCCCGTGAGGCCCTCGAGGATGTCGCGGAGCCCTCCGATCTCGGCGTTGAGGTCCACGGCCCGGGGGGCGACCGGTTCCCGCCGCGAGAAGGCGAGGAGGCGGCGGACGAGGGCGGCCGCGCTCCGGCTCGCGCGGCGGACGTTGCCGAGCCGCTGGCGGGGGCCCGGCGCCGTCTCCATCTCGCGTTCGGCCATGTCGATGTTGGCCAGGATCACGGTCAGCAGGTTGTTGAAGTCGTGCGCGACGCCCCCGGCCAGCCGGCCGACGGTTTCCATCCGGGCCACCTCCTGGACCTGCCCTTCGAGGCGGGCGCGCTCGGCCTCGGCCTGGCGGCGCGGGGAGACGTCGCGGAGGCTGATGACGATGCTGTCCAGCCCGAGGTAGCCCAGCCGGTTGGTCCCGAGCGCCTCGAGCCAGATGATCCGGCCGTCCGGGCGGGCCAGGCGCCACTCGGTCCGCAGCTCCTTCGCGCGCTCGACGAGGAGGTTGTCGAACTCGCGGCGCACGCGGTCGGCGTCCGCGAGGAGGACGAGATCGAAGACCGGACGGCCCATCCGGTCGGCGACCCGGTGCCCGGTCGTGGCCTCGAACGCGCCACCGATGTACGTGATGATCCCGTCCCGGTCGGTGCCGAGGAGGACGTCGAGCGAGCTGTCGAGCAGGACCCGGTAGCCCTCGGAGCGCTCTTCGAGGGCCATCTCGCTCGCGCGCTGGCGCGCGACCCGGGCCCGCTCCTGGATCATGTACCGGCGGCGGGATACGATCGCGAGGGACCCGCTGAGGGCCACCGCGACCAGGATGATCGACGCGGTGAGGGGGTGGCCCGCGGGAAGCGGCGTCACCGCGATGCGGACGGCGGCGATGCCGAGGGTGCCCGCGAGCACAATCGCGGCCCCCTGGGTCGGGTAGAAGAAGGAGGCCAGGATCGTCGGGAGCATGACCGTCGCGAGGGTGCCGATCTCGACGTTGGGGGCGCGCAGGAACGGGGCCGAGAGCGGGACCGCGGCGGTGAGCGCGATGTAGAGGGGGACGCTCGTCCGGTAACGGCCCGCGCGGAGGAGCGCGTAGGGCACGGCGAGCAGGGCCGTGGCGGCCAGGATCAGGATCGTGTCGGCGTCGCGCCAGTGGGAACCGGTGCCGTCGGCTCTGGGGACGAGGTTCAGGGCGAGCAGGACCGCGAAGACGACGACGACCTGCGCGACCATGAGGATGGCGAAGAGCCGGGCGCCGTCCCGGTCCTCGGGGGAGGTGATCGCCGGGTGCGGCGCGGTCAGCCGGTCCAAGACGCGGCGGAAGACGGCGAGTGGGGTGTCGAACATGGCCGCACCAGCCTACCACGGTCGGTTCGGACCGGGGATGGCGCCAGAACCCGCCGGCCGGGCGCCGTGGTAGATTATTCGGGCTGGCCGGCTTTCAGCGGCCACGCAGGGAGGCAGCCATGGGCAAGCCGAATGCGATGTACGTCATGGGCGGGGGCGGGACCCCCGTCATAAGCGCGAGCGCGTACGGACTCATTCACCGGACCTTCGAGGCGTACCGGGACAAGGTCGGCACCTTCCTGGCCGCGGTCGGCGGCATGCGTGGCGCGCTCAACGAGGACGTCGTGGACGTCTTCGGCTGGGCGCTCCAGGACGGGGGGGGCGGCGCTGCGAGCCGCATGAACCGGCTCAAGTGGCCGGCGACCCCCGTGTTCGGCACCTCGCGGCACAAGCCGGACAACGAGGACTGCGAGCGCCTGATGGAGCTTTTCAAGGCGCACGGCGTCAACTACGTCTTCCTCAACGGCGGGAACGACACGCAGGAGAAGGCGATCATCCTGTCCGAGTTTGCGAAGAAGCAGAACTACGAGCTGCACGTCATCGGCATTCCCAAGACCGTGGACAACGACCTCCTCGTCACGCACCGGTGCCCGGGGTACGCCTCGTTCGCCAAGCAGGTGGCGCTGGTGACGGCGAGCCTCCAGGGCGACATCGACGCGTTCGGCATCCCCGTTGGGGCCACACGGGGCGGGGCCCTGCGCGAGGGCGCGGTCTCGCAGGTCGCGGTGTTCATGGGGCGCGACGAGGGCTGGGGCGCGGCGGCGAGCGTCATGGCGAAAATCGACGACTCGTACGGGCCGCACGTGATCCTGACCAAGGAGGGCGGGTTCAATAAGGACGCCTTCCTCGCCAGGTGCCAGGACGCATACGACAAGTACGGAAACCTCTTCGTCGTGGCCTCCGAGGGCGCGCACGACGGCGAGCAGTACCTGGGGTACCACCTCGAGGTCGCGTGCCGGAAGTTCGACACGCAGTTCAAGGTCCACACGGACGCGCACAAGAACACGAGCGTCTCGGACGGGCGCGTCGCGCTATTCCTCAAACTCCTGATTGAGAAGGAACTCAAGGTGCCCACCGGCGTCTTCTCGAGCATGAAGACGCGGGCGGAGGGGCCCGATTACCTCAACCGGAACAACCTCGAGATCATGTCGGAGCCGGATTTCCGCGACGCGATCGCGGTGGGGGTCAAGGCCGCGGACCTCGCATTCGGGCCCGGCCCCGTGGACGGGGTGATGGTCACCCTCCAGTCGGGCAAGTGCGCGGACACCGGGGTTACGCCGCTGAACACGGTCGCGGACTCGGTGAAGGGGAGCAAGGCGATGACGAAGTCGCTCAAGACCCTGGGCACGCCGGAGCGGCCCATCCTGTCGAAGGACGGGATGATGGTGGACAAGGCTCTTTACGAGAAGTACATCGCGGACATTATCGACCTCAACGGGCCGAACCGGCGCGAGGTGCTGGCCGGCGAGGGCTTCAAGCTCCCGCTCGCGCGCATTGAATGGCCGTTCGCGGCGAAGAAGCTCAAGCCGTATCAGAAGGCGGCCAAGAAGGCTTAGTCATTTCGAGAATCACAAGGAGGAGCTGGACACATGGCAAAGAAGGTTGAAGGTCATTCGCACGGATGTTGTGGCGGGAATTTCTTCTGGGGAGTGCTGGCGGGGTTGGTACTCGCGGTGGTGTTGCACGTCGTGTGCATGAAGTGCTGCCACAAGAGCATGAGCGACTGCCGGATGGCGGCGCGCGGCACGGCGCAGGCCGAAAAGGGCGCCCCTGCCCGCTAACCTCTGGGGCCACCTTTGGGGCCATACTTAACAAATTAACATTCCCTTGACAGGCCGGCACGTGGCTCGTCAGAATGAGCCATGCCGCGTGGAAACCGTCTGGATGCGCCCGGCGCTCTGCATCATGTGATGCAGCGAGGGATGGATCGCGGAGCAATCTTCCTCGATCCTCCGGATTACAGGCGATTCCTGGATCATGCCGGAATGGTCTTCGCGGAGACGAAGACCAGGTGTGTCGCGTGGGCGCTCATGCCCAACCACATCCATCTACTGTTGCAGACCGGAGTCGCTCCGCTCGCTCGCGTGCTGCAGCGTCTGTTCACGAGCTACGCGGTGACGTTCAACCGGCGATGGCGGCGGAGCGGTCATCTGTTCCAGGGACGCTATAGATCGATCCTCTGCGAAGCGGAACCGTATCTGCTTGCCCTGGTCCGCTACATCCACCTCAATCCGGTCCGCGCCGGGCTCTGTTCGGGACTGCGGGAGCTGGAGAGGTATCCCTGGACCGGTCATCGCGCGTTGCTGGGAAAGGATCAACTGCCCTGGCAGGACACGGCCACGGTTCTCGAGGAATTCGGTGTCCGCGTTGCGTCGGCCCGGGCGTCGTATGAAGCGTTCTGCCGCGAGGGTCTCAAGGCAGCTCCCGACCGACAATTGCCGGGCGAGAGCTTGAGACATCTGGATGCGGGGGGATGGGAGACCTTGCGGATTGGGCGAGGAAAGGAAGCGGTGCCTGCGGACGAGCGTTTGCTGGGGAGCGCCGGATTCGTGGAGCGCGCCCTGAAAGCCGCCGACGAGCAGGAGCGGTGGCGAAGCAGGGCCCGACGGCACGGCGTCACACTGGAACGCATTATCGCCCTGGCCGCCGGCAAGGCGGGCATCGGAGTCAAGGACATCACGGGATCGGGGAAGCGGCAGGCGCAAGTGCGCGCTCGGGCCCTGGCCTGTCACTGGTTGGTCGGGCGGCTGGGCTACAGCGGGGTCATGGTGGCACGACGATTGGGGATCACGGAGGCGGGGGTGTCGAAGAGCGCCACGCGCGGCGCCCTGCTCCCCGAGGGAGCCCGCAACAAACTGCCCCGGGCGTGAGAATGTTAATTTGTTAAGTATGGCCCCAAGGGGGGGGGGGTAGAGGCACAGGTTCAGGATATTGAGGATGTCGGACCTGGCGATGTCGCCGTCCTCGCCCAGCCGCCGGTCGCCCCCGCCGAGGCGCTCGGCGATCTCCTCGAAATGAGTCGCGTGCACGCCGTAGTCGGACAGCGCGGTCTTGACGCCGAGCGCGTCCCAGAAATCCACCGTGCGGTCGATTCCCACGAGGGCGGCCCGGGTGTCGTCGGGCTCGTCCACGCCCCAGACGCGCCGGGCGTAGCGTGCCAGCATCGTCCGCTTCGCGACCGATCGGTAGCGGAGGACGTTGGGGGAGACGACGGCGAGCGATTGGCCGTGGTCGAGGCCGTGGAAGGCCGTCAGCTCGTGGCCGATGCCGTGGCTGGTCCAGTCGTGAGAGGCGTTCAGCCCGATGAGGCCGTTGAGGGCGAGGGTCGCGGACCACATGAGGTTCGCCCGGATGTCGTAGTCGCGGGGGCGGGACAGGACGAGCCGGCCGTTGTCGATCGTGACGCGCAGGATGGCCTCCGCGATCCCCTCGTTGAGCGGGTTCCCGACGTCCTTCGTCAGGTACTGCTCGAAGACGTGGACCATCGTGTCCACGATCCCATTAGCAGTCTGGCGCGCGTCCAGCGTGAACGTCGTCTCGGGGTCCAGGATCGAGAACCGGGGCATGACCAGGTCGCTCGAGAACGCGAGCTTCTGCTTCTTCTCGGCGTGCGAGATCACGGCGTTCCCGTTCATCTCGCTCCCCGTGGCCGGCAGGGTCAGGACCGCCCCCAGCGGCATCGCCGCCTTCACCGCCACTCCCTTCTCGAGGATGTCCCACGGATCGCCGCCGTGGTATTCCAGCGCGGCCGCGATGAACTTCGTGCCGTCGAGGACGGAGCCTCCGCCCACCGAGAGCAGGAACGTAACGCGCTCGCGCCGCGCAGTTTCCACGCCCTGCATGAGCGTCGCGTACTGGGGGTTGGGCTCGATGCCCGGAAACTCGATCACGTCGTGGGCGCGAAGCGCCACCAGGACCTGGTCCCGGACGCCGTTGGCCTTGATCGACCCTCCGCCCCAGGTCATCATGATCCTGCCCCCCGGCGGCACGAGATCCGGCAGCTTCGCGATCTGGCCCTTTCCGAAGACCAGCTCGACCGGGTTGTGAAGAACGAAGTTCCGCATCAGCGCATCTTCCTCGACCACGACGCGAGGCGCGCCTGCCTGGCCCGGAAGGCCCGCAGCAGCCCCGCGGACGTCTGCTCGATCGTGCGGCGGTTGTTCGTGTAGCGGTCCGCTTTCGTGGCCCGGTTCACCTGCGCGATCCATTGGGCCGGGATCCTGCGCGCGCCGGAGAAGGCCCCCGAGAGCCCGCCGGCCACCGCCGCGAGGCAGTCGGTGTCGCGCCCGAAGTTCACGGCCGCGATGATCGCGGCTTTCGGGTCGCCGCGGAAGAGCGCGAAGAGGCCGATCCCCTTGGCGACGATCTCGTTCGCCTGCGCCATCCCGTAGTTGAAGTAGCCGCCGCCGAAATATACGGTGTCGAATCTCTCCCGCAGGTCCTGCCAGTCCCGGGCCTGGCGCGCGAACTCGAGGGCCTGGTCGAGGTCGTGCCGGATCGTGTCGTACCGCGCGAACAGCTTCGCGGACTCGGCCCGGTAGCCGGCGTACTCGCGCGCGGTCGCGAGCACGGACTCGACGGTAGCGCCGGGGGTGCAGGCATGCGCGATCGCCGCGTTGTAGAGGGCGCCCCACCGCAGCCCGAAGTAGGTCTCCTTGCCGTAGACCTTGCCGACCTCGATCGTGTCGTCGGCGGCCCCCCGGGGGTCGCCGGCGTTGATCAGGCCCAGCGGGTGGGAGGCCCGCGCCATCGACACGACGTTGGGGTAGGGCCAGAGCCGGCCGAGCTCGACGGGCGGCACACCCGCCCGCGCCATTTCGAGCAGGGACCGGTCGAAGGCCTCCTGTTTGTACGTCATCTTGCGCGGCTCGAGATCGCGGACCCAGACAGCCACGAGGTCCTGAGCCAGAATCCGGTCCTGCTTCTCGATGATCGCGGTCGCGATGAGCTTCTGGCGCTCGATGCCGTCCTCGGTAGTGCCGGCGAGCCGCTTCCAGTTCGTTTCCTCGACGTAGTGGCGGTAGGGGAGGAGGCGGTCGAGGACGCCGTAGGTCCGCGCGACCCTCTCGCGGGGCCAGCCCTCGACGACGGCGCCCATGGCCGAACCGGCCCAACTGGCGGCTATGCATCCGCGGAAACGGTCCTGGAGAGACGGGTGTTTGTTCATCAGGGGCAGGATACCAGACCGGGGCCAATAACCGCTGCGTGGCAGCCGTCGGCCTTCCAGGCAGGCACAGGCCGAGGCTGGCGCCATGCGCGGACCGGGAGGGGCAACGACATGGACAGCGGAGCGGGGCCGGCTGCTATGGCCCGGGAACGCCTCGTGCGGCGCCTGATGCATCTCCCCCTGCGCGGCCCCGTCGCGGCCGCAGCCCTGGGGTTCGCGCTCACGGCGGTCTGCGCGCTGGCGTACACGCGCGCGACGTCCGGCGCGGCGCGGCTCGAGAACAACGTCCTCGGCAGCGCGGCCGGGGTGTCGCAGGGCGTGGCCGAGGCGGAGATGCACTGCCAGAGTTACCTGGCCACGGGAAACACCGACGCGCTCCGGTCCTACCGGGCGGCCAGCGCCCGCATCGACGAATCAGTCGCCGACCTCGTCCGGTGGGCCGGCCTGGTCAGGCCGGCCGGGTTCGCGCTGATGCCGCTGATCCGCGGCGCGGAAAGACGGATCGACGCCTGGCGGGATCTCTACGCGAAACGCGCGATCGCGCTCAAGCTCCGGCACGAGGACCGGAAGGTCAACGAACTGAACAAGCGGCGGCTGTCGACGTGGCTGTCGGGAGACATGCACGAGGCGATGGCGGCGATGGGCCGGGTCCTGGGCGCCACGATCGAGCAGACGCGCAGCCGCTCGAGGCTGCCCCAGCGGATATACCTGGGCGGCACGCTCGCGGGGATGGCGCTCCTGCTGGGCGCGGGGCTGGCCGTCTCGCTGCGCGGAGTCCGGATCGTGCGGACCGCGCTGGAGCGCGGGGCTTCCATCGCGCTGCTCAACGACTGGGCGGAGAAGATCCAGTTCGTGGACAAGCCGGACCAGGCCGTCCGCATGCTGAGGGCCGTGCTGAATGCCGAGGCGGGGATCGGGTCCGCGTCGGTGCTCATGCTGGCCGCGGACGGGAGCGAGCTCGCGGAGGAGGGGTACGACGGGCGGGCCGGCGCGAGCGCGCGGGCCCTCGAGGGGTGTCCCGCGATGCGGACGGGCCAGCGTTACGTGGTGGCCGGGCCGGATTCGTCCGCGCCGTGTACGTGTCCGCTTATCGCGGACACTTCGGGGGGGATGGCCTGCATCCCGCTGCTCGCGCACGGCCGGACGGTGGGGCTCGTGCACCTGACCGCGCGGCCCGGGCAGCCGTTCCCGCCGCAGGATCTCGAGCGGGCCGAGACGTACGCCCGCCTCGCGTCCCTGACCATCGGCAGTCTGCTCGCTCTGTCCCGGGCCGAGGAGCAGGCGACGACGGACGTCCTGACCGGCATGTTCAACCGGCGGTTCCTCGACGGGTACCTCGACAAGCAGACGCAGATCGCGAAGCGGCACCAGGAGCCGCTGGCCGTGCTCATGCTCGACATCGATTTCTTCAAGGCCTTCAACGACCGGCACGGCCATCCCGCGGGCGACGTCATGCTCAAGGCGCTCGGCCGCGCGCTCGCCCTGGCGGTCCGCGACGGCGACCTCGTGGCAAGGTACGGCGGGGAGGAGTTCGAGGCCGTCCGGCTCCCCGAGATGCCGGATCTCCCGGTGCCGGCGGTCACCGTGTCCATCGGCGTGGCGTGTCTCGAGCGGCCGGACGAGCATGCCGCGGACCTCCTCCGGGTCTCCGACGCCGCGCTCTATCGCGCCAAGGCGGCGGGCCGCAACCGGGTGGAGGCCTGAGTATCATGGGGCCATACTTAACAAATTAACATTCGCCAACGAATGTTAATTTGTTAAGTATGGCCCCAAGAGGTGGTGGAACTCGGGCTCGCCCGGGTTGTGCGAAACGATCCGGTCCATGAACTCCTGCACGGCATTCGTCGTCGTCATTCCTTGACCTCCTGTGGTCAGACCGGACGCCGTTGCCCAGGTCCTGAATTGGCAGGCATCCTACACCGCCACCCGGCGGGCGCGCAATGGCGCGGCTCACCCGCGGTTCCCGGGGGATGGTAGAGTGAGCGTCCATATGCAGCCGGGTGCGTCCACCCATCGCAAGTTCGCCGCGATAGTCTTCACGGACATCGTGGGGTTCAGCCGGCTCGCCGAGAAGAGCGAGGAGCTCGCGCTCGACCTGCTCGAGGAGCACGAGGGGCTGGTCCGGCGCCACCTGCCCGCGTTCGCGGGGCGCGAGGTCAAGACCATCGGCGACGCGTTCATGCTCGAGTTCGCGTCGGCGCCGGACGCGGTCCGGTGCGCGATCGAGATCCAGAAGGCCATGCGCGGGCGCAACGGGGACGTGGGCCCGGATCGCCGCCTCCTGCTCCGCATCGGGGTCCACGCCGGGGACGTGGTGGAGCGGGACGGGGACCTCTACGGCGACGGGGTGAACATCGCGGCCCGCGTCGAGCCCGTCTCGCCGCACGGCGGCGTCGCCGTCTCCGGCCAGGTCCGCGCCATGGTGGCCGCGGAGCTGCCCGAGGTCGTCTTCGAGAAGCTCCCGGCGCGTCCGCTGAAGAACATCGAGCGGACCATCGAGCTCTTCCGGGTCGTCATGCCCTGGGACGGCGAGGCGGAATCCGCCGCCCTCGCCGAGTCCGCGGCCAGCGCCGACTACGCGGCCGAGGCGGCCATGGACGCGCAGGGGGGCCTGTCCCTCGCGGACCGGTGGTTCGGCGAGGACACGGCGGACGCCGCCACGCCGGAGGCGAGGGCGACCGCGGCGGCCGCCAAGGCCTGCCGGGTCGCGATCATCCCGCTCGTGAACGCGAGCGGGGAGCCGGAGGACGAGTTCATCTCGCTCGGCCTGTCGGAGGAGCTCGTGACCGCCGTGTCGTGCGCCGGCAACCTCGAGGTGATCGGCTGGGATTCGATGGCGCGCCAGGCGGGCCGGGGGGCGGAGGCCGCCGCCGTGGCCGCCGAGCTCAGGGCCGGGACGATCATCCGGGGAAGGACGGCGATCGCGGGCGGGATGGCCGTCTTCGACCTCGAGTGCCTCTCCGGCGACGGGGTCACGGTGCACTGGTCGAAACACTGGGAGGACGACCTCCGGTCGATGACCAGGATCTACGTGGACGTGGCTCGCGAGACCGCCCGCGTGGCCGGGGTGGAGGTGCAGGAAGGCGAGGTCAGCCGCATCGCGCGGCTCGGCACCGCGAGCGCGCAGGCGAAGATCCTGTACCTCCGCGCGTCCCACTCGGTGAAGGCGGAAGGCACGGACGAAATCCAGGGCGCGCGCGACCGGTTCATGCACGCGATCGAACTCGACGGCGACTATGCGTTCGCGCAGGTCGGACTGGCGCGCAGTTTCCTCACGCTGGGGGTGTCCGGGCGCTTTCCGCCCACCCAGCTCCTGATGCACATCATTCCCGGGGCGCTTCAGGCGGGCCGCCGGGCGGTGGAATGCGGAAGGTTCCTGGGGGAGACGCACGGCATGCTGGGGCTGGTGCGGCTCGGGTTCACGTACGACGTGGCGGGGGCCGCCAACGAGCTGCGGCAGGCCATCGAGCTCAAGGATGGCAACGCCGAGGGGCACCTCTGGTACGCGCTGTCGCTGGCCGCCATGGGCCGGTTCGACGAGTGCGACGCGGAGCTGCAGCGCGCGCGGGAGCTGGACCCCGTGTGCGCGACGGTCATCGAGGTCGCGGCGTTCATCTGGTACGCGGCCCGCCGCCCGGACCAGGCCGTCCCGCTGGCGGAGTCCGGCCTCGGGATCCACCGGCATTCGTGGCGGCTCAACGCGCTGCTGGGGCTCGCGCGCGACGCCATGGGGAACTCAGGCGGGGCGGTGGAGGCCCTCCGCCGGGCCGGCGAGCTCTCGGGGTTCCACCCGATGGTGACCGGCGCGCTCGGTTACGTCGAGGCGCGGGCGGGGAACACCGACGCGGCGCTCTCCGCCCTCAAGGAACTCGACGCCATGGCGGAGCGGCGGGTCGTCCCCTCGTGGGCGGCGGCGCTGGTATGCGCCGGCCTGGGCGACGTCGACCGGGCGGTCGCGAGGCTCCAGGAGGCGCAGGACGAGCAGCTCAACTGGCTCGTGTTCCTGAACCTGACGCCGATGCTGGATTCCGTGCGCCGCAATCCCGCGTACCAGGCGCTCATCGAGCGTTGCGGCCTCGTTTCCCTCGCTTCCACCCCCGTCTAGCCGGGGCCGGGGAACCTTCGTCCGGTTCGCCGGGCGGCCGAAGCTCAGGAGCTTGGCGGGTGGTAGGGCTCGACGTGGATCGTGACGATGGCTTCGGCGAACCGCGACCGGATCGCCTGCTTGATCTCGCCGGTGATCCGGTGGGAGTCCTCGACGCTCATTCCCGGGTCCACGAGCATGTGGAACTCGATGATGCGCACCGCGCCCGCCTTCCGGGTCCGGAGGTCGTGGAACGCCCGGATCGGGGGCATCCGGCTCCTGATGTAGGCGCCGATCCAGGCCTCCTCGTCCGCGGGCAGGCTGCCGTCCAGGAGGTCGTGGCCGGCCTGGAACGTGAGGCGGACGGCGGCCCACCCGATCATGCACGCCACGACCAGGGCCGCCACGGGGTCGATCCAGTGGAAGTGCGTGCCCGGGAAGATGCTCTCCCCGGCCCAGATCAGGATGAGGCCGAGCATGACGCCCAGGGACGTGTAGACGTCGGTCATGAGGTGCCAGCCGTCCGCGTCCAGCGCGACCGATTCCGTCTCCTTTGCGACCGCGAACAGGCGGCCCGAGATCCAGTAGTTCATGGCCGCGGACACGAGCATTACGCCCACGCCGAGCCCGGGCGCGTCGATCGCCCGGGGGTGGATGAGCTTGTCCACGGCCTCGCTCACGATCCAGACGGCCGCCACGAGGATGAGCATGGCCTCGACCGCGCCCGAGAGGTTCTCGATCTTGCCGTGGCCGAAGGGGTGGTCCCGGTCCGGCGGCTTGCCCGACCGGCGGACGGCGAACAGGGCGATGCCGGCGGCCAGGAGGTCGATGGCGGAGTGGATCGCCTCGGAGACCACGGAGACGGACCCGATCGCGATGCCGACCGCGATCTTGCCGACGACGAGGATCGTGTTCGACGCTACCGACAACAGCGCCACCCGGGTCTTGGCTTCCCGCGCGTCCATGATTTCCTCCTTTCGACAGCCTGGGGCTCCGCAGGAACCGCCTTATCCGCCATGATTTTACCACCACGCCCCGTAAGCTACGATGAACGAATGACCCCCGACTCGCTCTTTCTCGAAGCCCACGCCCGGCGGCGGAACCTCGTCCTGCTGGCGGCCGCCATCTTCCTCATGAGCCTCGGCCTCAACGTGCACATGGCCATGAACGTGAACTACCTCCACGACCTGCTGAAGGCGACCTCGTGGCAGCAGGGCTACCTCGAGTCCGCGCGGGAGAGCCTGGGGGTCTGCTCGTTCTTCTTCATCGCCCTCCTCGCCGGCCGGTCCGAGCCCCGGGTCGCGGCGATCATGCTGGCCATAACGGGGCTGGGGCTGGCCTCGTACTCCCGTCTGGACACCGTCCCCCAGGTGATCGCGGTGTCGATGTTCTGGAGCTTCGGGTTCCACATCTGGGCCCCGATGTCCGGGTCGATGGCGCTCGGGTTCTCGCGCCAGGGCCAGGAGGGGCGGACGATGGGAAGCCTGGGCAGCGTCGGCGCGCTCGGCATGCTCGCGTCGCTCGCCGGGGTCTGGCTCCTGCGGTCGGTCGCGCACCTCGGGATGCGCGACATCTTCCTGATCGGCGGGGCGCTGACCGCGCTCGGGGCCGTGCCCCTTCTGCTGATGGCCCCGATCAAGGCGCCCGTGACGCGGCCGATGCCGTTCCGCGTGGCGTGGTCGCCAAGGTTCCGGCTGTACGCGGGGCTGGAACTGCTGGACGGCATGCGGCGCCAGATCTTCTCGCTGTTCGCCGTGCTCGCGCTCGTGCAGGAGTACGGTGTGCGCGTCGAGACGGTCGCCGCGCTCATGTTCGCGAACCAGCTCCTGTGCCTTCCGCTGGCGCCGCTGGCGGGCTGGCTTGTCGACCGGGTAGGGTCGAAGCGCGTGCTCACCGCGTACTTCGCCATGGTGGCGCTGGTCTGCCTCCTTTACGCTTCGATCACGGACGTGCGACTCCTGTTCGCGATCTACATGCTGGACAACGCCCTGTTCATGCTCCGGGTCGGGGTGGCCGTCTACGCGAATTCGATCGTGCGGCCGGGCGAGCGCACCCGCCTGATGGCGCTGGGGACGACGATGAACCACATCGGCGCGGTCGCGCTGCCCGCGATCGGGGGGGCGCTCTACGCGACTTACGGGTACCGGCTTCCGTTCTACGCGGGCGCGTGCATCGCGGTGGTCTCGGTGGCCCTGGTCCAGAGGATGCCGGCCCGCCGGCTGCGAGTACAATAGAGCCTCCATGAGCGACACCGATCGCGAGGAACACCGGCCGTGGGGCCACTACGTCGTGCTGGAGGATGCCCCGGACCACAAGGTCAAGCGCATCGTCGTCCTGCCGGGGAAGCGGCTGAGCCTCCAGCGGCACCGGCGCCGCGCCGAACACTGGTACGTGATCGAGGGGGCCGCCCTCGTGACGCTCGACGCGGCCGAGATTCCGCGGGGACCCGGCCAGGCCGTGGACATCCCCCGGGGCGCGTGGCACCGGGTCGCGAACCCGGGGACGGCGCCGATGGCCTTCATCGAGGTCCAGACGGGCGACTACTTCGGCGAGGACGACATCGAGCGGTCGCAGGACGACTTCGGGAGGGTCTGACGCCATGCCGATGAGTTCGCGGGAGCGGCTGTTTGCGTACGTCGAGGGGAGACCCGTGGACCGGGTGCCGTTCGTGATCCAGTGGGGGCCGTGGGCCGAGACATCCCGCCTGTGGAAGCGGCAGGGGATGAAGCGGGACCGCGACTGGTACGACCTCTTCGGGTTCGACACGTTCAACATCGATGCGGGGGTCAACTTCGTCCTCTGCCCCGCGTTCCCGTTCACCGACGTCGAGGACCTCGGGGACAAGCGCGTCTACCGCGACGAGCAGGGCGTGCTCCGGCGCGGGTACAAGGCCGAGACCAGCATGGACGAGTTCCTGGACTATCCCGTCAAGGACCGGAAGACCTGGGACGCGCACAAGGAGCGGTTCAATCCCGCCTCGCCGGAGCGGTTTCCCGCGGACTGGCCGGCGCGGGCGAAAGCCCTCAAGGCCTCTCCCGAGGTGGTGGCCGTCGGTTTCTACCCGTACGGGTTCCTCGGGGGCCCCAGGACGATGATGGGGGCGGAGCAGTGCCTCGAGATGATGGTCGAGGACCCGGTCCTCGTCGAGGACATCAACGACACCATGTGCCACCTCTGGTACACGCTCCTGGACCGGATCCTGGACGAGACCCGGATCGACATGATCGCGGGCTGGGAGGACATGGCGGGGAAGAACGGGTCCCTGATCTCGCCCGCGATGTTCCGGCGGTTCATTACTCCCAGGTACACGAAGATCCTGACGATGGCGAAGCGGCGGGGGGTCCGGATCGCGTCGATGGACAGCGACGGGCTCATGCACCAGTTGACGCCCCTGTTCCGCGAGTGCGGGTTCAACCTGGTCTACCCCAACGAGGTCCAGGCGGGGAACGACCTCGCGACGATGCTCAAGCTCTACCCGGACATCGTGCTCGGCGGCCACATCGACAAACGCGCGATGGCGCGAAATGAGGCCGCGATGGACGCCGAGATCGAGCGAATCCGGGGCCTCCTGCCGCAGGGCCGGTTCCTCCCGTACTTCGACCACGTGACGCCGCCGGATGTGCCCTGGGACAACTACTGCTACATGGTCCGCCGCTGGAAGGAACTGGTGGGAAAGGCCGGCTAACGGCCTCGGGTTAGCCTGCGCCGGACGTTGCCGCCGAAGCGGCGGTAGCGGAGGGCCGCCGCGGACAGCAAAGCCAGGCGGGTGAGCTGATTCTGGTCAGGGAACTTGACGGGCGGCCATGGCGTTTGATATCCTAGTGACCCGATAGGAACGCTGGGGTATCCAAGGCCGCCGGAGGGACCCGGATGGAACTGACCGAAGACCAGATCGTGCGGTACAGCCGCCAGATCCTGCTGCCGCAGGTGGGCGGAGCGGGGCAGGAGAAGCTCCTGGGCGCCCGCGTCCTCGTCGTCGGCGCGGGCGGGCTCGGACTGCCCGCCGCGGGCTACCTGGCCGGGGCCGGAGTGGGCACCATCGGGATCGTGGACTCGGACCGGGTGGAGGCGAGCAACCTCCACCGCCAGATCCTCTACACGACCCGGGATGTCGGCCGGGAGAAGGCCGTGGTCGCCGCCGAGCGCCTCCGGGAGATGAACCCGGACGTCGAGGTCCGGCCCCTCGTGACGCGCCTCACCTCCGCGAACGCGCCCGCGATCATCGCCGGCTACGACATCGTCCTCGACGGCACCGACAACTTCCCCGCGCGGTACCTGATCAACGATGCCTGCGTGCTCGCGGGCAAGACCCTCGTGCACGGCGCGTTTCTCCGGTTCGGCGGGCAGGTGCTCGTGATCCGCCCCCGGGAGGGGGCCTGCTTCCGTTGCCTGTTTCCCGAGCCGCCGCCGCCGGGATCCGTCCCATCCTGCTCGCAGGCCGGCGTCCTCGGCGCGCTCGCGGGAGTCGTCTCCATGATCATGACCACCGAGGCCCTGAAGCTCATTCTCGGCATCGGGGTGCCCCTGACCGGCTCCCTGCTCGTCTTCGACGCGCTCGAGATGCGGTTTCGAACCGTCCGCGTGCCCCGCGCGCCGGACTGCCCGGTCTGCGGGGACGCGCCGACGGTGACCGGGCTCGTCGATTACGAGTTGTTCTGCGGACTGCGCTGCCGGACCGCTCCGGCGGGGGAGGTGGCATGAAGATCACGTTGAACGGCCGCGAGGAATCGGTGGAAAGCGGGCCGCTGACCGTCGCCGCCCTCCTCAAGCTCAAGGGCGTCCCGCGCCCAGAGGCGGTCTCGGTGGAGTTGAACGGCACGATCCTGAAGCACGCCGAGCACGCGACCAGGGAGGTGCGGGACGGCGACCATGTGGAGTTCCTGTACTTCATGGGCGGAGGGGCGGAGCCGGCGTTCGAGACGCGGGCCGTCCACGCCGGCTTCGACCAGGATCGCGAGACCGGCGCCACTTCGCTACCCGTCCACGAGTCGGCGGCGTTCGCGCAGGCTTCGGCGGGCGCGATGGAGGAGGTCTTCGCGGGCCGGCGATACGGCCACGTCTACTCGAGGATCTCGAACCCGACGGTCGAAGCGTTCGAGCTGCGGATGAACGCCCTCGAGGGCGGCGCCGGCGCGGTCGCGACCGCGTCGGGGATGGCCGCGATCGCGGCGGCGGCGCTCTGCCTTGCCGGGCCGGGCGACCGGATCCTGGCGGCGCGCAGCCTCTTCGGCGGCACGGTCCTGCTCTTCAACGACCTGCGCCGCGGCGGCGTCGTCGTGGACTACGTGGACGCGACCGACCCTGCTGCGGTCGCCGCCGCCCTTGACGAGCGGACGCGCATGATTTTCGTCGAGACCATCGGCAACCCGCGGCTCGACGTGCCGGACATCGGCGCGATCGGGAAGGCGGCCGCCGCGCGCGGCGTGCCCCTGGTCGTGGACGGGACCCTGACGACCCCGTGGCTCTTCCGGGCGCAGAGCCACGGGGTCAGCGTCGTCGTCCACTCGGCGACGAAGTACATCACCGGCAACGGGACGGCGATCGGGGGCGTCCTCGTGGACCTGGGGAGCTTCGACTGGACGGCGGGCCGCTTTACGCTCCTGGCCGAGGCCGCCCTACGGGCCGGCCCGGCCGCCTTCCTCGTTTCGGCGCGCAAGCGGCTGGTGCAGAACGCGGGCGGGTGCCTCTCGCCGTTCAACGCCTTCCTGCACAACCTCGGGCTCGAGACGCTGGCATTGCGCATGGACCGGCACTGCGCGAACGCCCTGGCGCTGGCCCGGCACCTGGCGGGGCATCCCGGGGTCGCCTCCGTCAACTACCCGGGCCTGGACGGCAACCCCTTCCGGGCGATCGCGGAGCGGCAGTTCGGGGGGCGGTACGGCGGCATGCTCACGCTGCGGCTGGGGAGCCGGGAGCGCGCGTTTGCCTTCATCGACAGGCTGAAGCTGGCCAAGTGCATGACGAACCTCGGCGACGCCAAGACGCTCGTGCTCCATCCGGCCTCCACGATCTTCCGCGATTGCTCTCCGGAGGAGACGGCCGCCGCGGGGGTCACGGAGGATCTCGTCCGGGTCTCGGTCGGGATCGAGGGGATCGCGGACCTCATCGGGGATTTCAACCAGGCGCTGGCGGGGGCGCCATGAACCGGCCGCACGGCCGGGAGGGGAGCCGTCATGGCTGATGGAGGGAAGAAGCTCTCGATCGTGTGCTTCAGCGGGGACTTCGACCGCGCGATCGCGGTGTTTACGCTGGCCAGCGGCGCGGCCGCTGTCGGGTACCGGGTGAACCTCTTCTTCACGTTCTGGGGGCTCGACATCGTCAAGGCGAAGACCGGGCGCTCGTTCACCGGCCGGGGCCTGCTCGCGCGCTCGTTCGGGTTCCTGATGGGGGGGCGGCTGAACCTCCCCCTGAGCCGGTTCAACTTCCTGGGGCTGAGCCCCCGGCTGCTGACCGGACTGATGCGGAAGCGGAACGTCGCCACGCTGGACGAACTCATCGACGCCTCCCGGGCGCTCAAGGTGAACTTCTACGCGTGCGAGATGGCGATGCAGATCATGGGGCTCACGCGCACGGACCTGGTGCCGGACGTCCAGGAGATCCTCGGCGTGGCCAAGTTCCTCGAGCTCGCGGACGGCGGCCAGGTGCTGTTCATATGAACGTCCGGCGGCTGGACATCTCCCTGGACCACTGCCCGATGACGTTCGTGAAGACCAAGCTCGAGATGGAGAAGCTGGCGCCCGGGGACCGGCTCGAGGTCCTCCTGACCGAGGGCGAGCCGCTGGACAACGTCCCCAAGTCGGCCCGGGAACAGGGGTTCACCGTCCTCTCTGTGGAACCGGTCGGGGGGGGAATCCACCGGGTCACGATCGCGAACGGATGAGGATCGCCGCGGCGATCCTGGACCGGATGGTCGAGATCAGCCGGCAGGAGGCGCCGCTCGAGGCCTGCTGGTACCTGGGGGCAAGGGGCGGGGTCGTGACCGAGCTCTACCCCATGACCAACGCCGACCGCAGTCCGGAGCACTTCTCGCTCCTGCCGGAGGAGCAGTTCGCGGTCGTCCGGAAGGCTAGGGGCTCGGGGGTCGCGCTCGCCGGGGTGGGGCACAGCCATCCGGCCAGCCCGGCCAGGATGTCCGCCGAGGACCTCCGGCTGGCCCTGGACCCGGACACGCGGTACGTCATCGTATCCCTGCTGACGCGCGAGACCCGGTGCTTCCGGGTCGGCGCGGCCGGGGAGGTCGTGGAGGAACCCGTCGAGGCGGTCTGAGCCCCCAGGGGATATTCCGGCTATCATGGGGGACATGCGGACGCGGGAACGTTTCGACGCGGACTGGCGGTTCCACCGGGGCGACATCCGGGTGCCCGACGCCGTGAAATCCGGCGTGATCGGCGGGCTCGCGGACGTCGTCAAGCGCGGCGGCGGCGAGCACACGAAGGTCGCGTTCATGGACCGCGAGATGCGCGCGGAGACCGACCCGGACACCTGGCCCGTCGTCGCCCTCCCGCACGACTACGTCGTCGAGGGGAAGATCGCGCGGAACGAGGGCGACCGCAACCAGGGGTTCCTCGCGCGCGGGACCGGGTTCTACCGCAAGGTCTTCGTCCTGCCGGAGCAGGATCGCGACCGCAAGATCACGCTCGAGTTCGACGGCATCTTCCGGAACGCCCGGATCTGGGTGAACGGCCACCACCTCCTCGACCACCCGTCCGGGTACACGAGCTTCACCGTGGACATCACGGACGTAGCCAGGTTCGGGGACGAGGGGCCGACCTGCGTCCTCGTGCGCGTGGACGCCTCGGAGCCCGAGGGCTGGTGGTACGAGGGCGGCGGCATCTACCGGCACGTCTGGCTGACGAAGACGTCCCGCGTCCACGTCGGGCACTGGGGGACATACGTCACGACGCCGGTGGTCACGGCGGGCCGGGCGACGGTCCGCGTCGAGACGACGGTCGTCAACGAGACCGCCGGGGCGGTCCGGCCGGTGGTCGAGACCGTGATCGTCGACGCGCAGGGGAAGCGCGTGGCGACAGGCTGGAAGCCTGTCGCTTTGGCCGCGGACGGCCGTGGCGTGACGGTCCAGTCGCTGACGGTCGCGAAGCCCCGCCTCTGGTCGCCGGAGAACCCGGTTCTGTACCAGGCGCGGACGACCGTGAAGGTCGGGGGCAAGGTCGTCGACACGTACGAGACCGTGTTCGGGATCCGGACCATCAAGTGGACGCTGGACGGATTCTTCCTGAACGGGTCACTCACGCCGCTCAAGGGCATGTGCAACCACCAGGACTTCGCCGGGGTCGGGGTGGCCCTGCCGGACAGCCTGCACGAGTACAAGATCAAGGTCCTCAAGGGAATGGGCGCCAACGCGTACCGGTGCGCGCACCACCCGCCGGCGCCGGAGCTGCTCGAGGCGTGCGACCGGCTGGGGATGATGGTCATGGACGAGAACCGGAAGCTCCGGAGCTCGGAGACGGGCCTGGCGGACCTCGACGCCCTGCTCTACCGCGACCGCAACCACCCGAGCGTGATCGTCTGGTCCATGGAGAACGAGGAGCACCTGGAGGGGACGGCCATGGGCGCCCGGATCCTCCGGCGGCTCGCACGGCGGGCGCGCCAGGTCGATCCGACCCGGCCCACGACGGCCGCCATGAACCACGGCTGGTGGACCGGGGGCTACGCGGACCAGGTCGACATCGTGGGGTTCAACTACGGGGAGAACAGCGTCTCGAACAGCAACGTGACCGAGGACCACCGGGACCTCAAGTACCACCGGGAGCATCCGGGCCGGCGACTCGTGGGGACCGAGACGAACTCGACGACGACGACGCGCGGCATCTACGCGGACGACCCGAAGCGCGGGTACCTGAACGCGTACGGGACCACGATCCCGGGCTGGACCGTGAACTTCGAGGTCGCGTGGCGGACGTACCTCAGGAATCCGTTCCTGACCGGCATATTCACCTGGACGGGGTTCGACTACCGCGGGGAGCCCACGCCCTACGGCTGGCCGTGCGTGAACAGCCACTTCGGGGTCCTCGACACCTGCGGGTTCCCCAAGGACGGCTCCTGGTTCTACCGGGCCATGTGGCGGTCTGAGCCCCTGTTGCATGTCTTCCCGCACTGGAACTGGAAGGGCCGGGAGGGGAAGCCGGTCAAGGTCACGGCGTTCACGAACGTCGACCGCGTGGACCTCTACCTCAACGGGAAGCTCCAGGGGTCCGGGGAGGTGCCGCTGGCCACGCGCGTCGAGTGGGACGTGCCCTTCGCGCCGGGCGAGCTCGTGGCAGTCGGCCTCCGGAAGGGGAAGCCGGTGATCATGACCGTGGTCGCGACGACCGGCCCGGCGGCCGCGATCCGGCTCGACCCCGACCGGGGCGTCATCGCCGCGGACGGCCGGGATGCGGTGCCCGTGCGCGTCTCCATCACGGATGAGCTCGGGCGGGTCGCGCCGACGGCGGACGACCTCGTCAAGTTCTCGGTCGCGGGGCCCGCGAAGATCATCGGCGTAGGGAACGGTAACCCGAGCGACCACGCCCCGGACAAGGCGGAGCAGCGGAAGGCGTTCAACGGGTACTGCCTCGTCATCCTCCAGTCGACGGGGAAGCGGGGAACGATTCGGCTCCTCGCGCGCGCCCGCGGGCTGAAGACCGCCCGGATCCTGCTCCGGGCCTCGTAGCGGGATGGGTCCCGGGACCTCGGGCCCGGCCGTCCCCGCGTACCCGCCCGGCCAATCGGGCCAGGACTCCTTTTCCCTCACGATCCTTACCGCTTCGGTCATGCTCGGCGTCGAGGCCGATTACGAGACGGTCCTGGCGCTTTCCACGAACGGGTTCGCCCCGGACGTCCGGCCCGACGAGGAGTGCCGGGCCGACTGGATGACCCGGGGGCGGGGCCAGTGCCTGGACGTAGTAGCCGCCCGGCTGGGGATCCGGGTGCGGTGGGTGGGCGCCTGGGCGCCACGGAAATACGGCGTCCAGGCGGACCCGGCCGCGGGGCGGAAGGCCGCGTTCGAGATCCGGCACGCGTTCAAGCGGAGCGAGGTCGTGATCACGGACTCGGGCTGGACGGAGTCGTTCGCGCTCTGGGGGATCGTCACGGCCGCGACCGAGGACGGCCGGATCTCGGGCGCGAACCCGGCGTCGCGCGAGAATGCCCTCGACCATGTCTGCTCGCTCTGGGGGCTCTCGCGGGCCGAGTGGACAATGACGGCGGCCGAGGCCGACCGGATCATGTTCGGCCGGGCCGCGGGCCGGATCCGGGGCGACCGCGAGCCATTCCTGCCGGGGTCGCTGGCGTGCTCGCTGCCCGCCGTGGGGTCCCCGGCCGTGCCGGGCGCGGTCGTCTGGGGGCTCCGGGCCATGGACGCCTGGATCGCGCAGATGGGGGAGCCGGCGTTCCAGGAGGACGACCCGGGCTCGTCCGCCGGGAACGCGAAGGCGTGCGCGCTGGGCTTCGCGGACGGAGCCGCCGTAACCGCGTCCTACCTGCGCAGGCGACTTCCGTCGTATCCCGCCGCCGCGCACCCGATGGTCGCATCCCTTGCGGCCCGCTACGAGCGGATCGCGGCGCTCCTCGCCCCGTTCGCGGCGGGGGATGAAGGCGGCGGCTACCGTGCGATCATGGGCGATCCCGCGAAGCAGCGGGACCACATTGAAGTGGTCCTGCGCCCGATTCGAGCCGAGTTGGCCGCGGCGGCGGACGAAGCGGACGCCGCGCAGGACGCCGTCGGCGGGCTCTGACCGGGAGGCATGGCCGACGCCGGGGCCGGTCAGCGCAGGGAGATGGTGGGTACGGCCGGGGACTTGATGAGCCGGTCGTCCGCGGTCACGAGCTTGAGGCCCATTACCCGGGCGGTGGCGGCGAGCAGGCGGTCGGCCGGGTCCTGGTGGGGAAGGTCCACTCGGCGGCTGTCGAGCGCGATCTCGTGCGTCAGCGGCGCCTCCTTCATGGGGGCGCGGCGGAGGGCCTCCTCGACCCACTCGCCGGGATCCTGTTCGATGGCGAGCCGTCCCTTCCCGGCGAGGACCAGGCACTCCCAGACGCTGATCGGCGAGAGCCAGAGTTCGTTCCCGCGGTCCTCGAGCAGTCTGGTCGTCTTCGCTCCCAACCGGCCCGGGTCCAGCAGGCTCCATATCCACACATGAGTGTCCAGCAGGAGAGTCACCGCCGGAGGGCTTCCCACTCGCGCTCGCTGCTCGCCGGCGCGACTAGGTCACCCGCGATCCGGGCGGTGCCCTTCATGCACCCGAGCCAGCCGGCTTCCGGTTTCGGAGAGCGTGGGGGGACCACCTCGGCCACCGGCGTCCCGAACCGGGTGACCATGAGCGGCTGACGAGTCCGCCGGACCCGCTCGATCGCTCCGAGACACCGCGCCTTGAACTTCGAGATTGCCATCCGTTCCATGTGATTCCTCTCCGCCATCATCATACCATGGTCAACGACCATGGTCCAAGTCTGGCCCGTTGTGGGCTGTTTACGATATTCGGGGGTTCCTACCTGTCCAGCTCCTTCTTCGCCGCGTCCACGATCCGGGTGAGTTCGCGGTCGAGGCTGGCGGGGACCGGCTCCGGCCGGTGCTTCTCGAGGATCTCACGCGTGCGCGCGCGGCACCGCTCCTCCGTGGACTTCGCCCCGCCCTCGATCCACGCCTCGTAGAACTGGCGGTCGAGGAACTTCGGGAACCAGGTCTCCCGGCGGAAGTGCTCGGCGGTGTGGTCCGTGTCGATGAACGAGCCGCCGGGGCCCACCTCCGCGATCGCGTCCAGCCCGAGCGCGTCGTCCGAGACGTCGAGGTGGCGCAGGGCCCCCTCGACGTACGAGATCACCTCGTCCTGGAACGCGAGGAGGTCGAGTGAGCTGGCCTGGTCCACGCCCGAGATCCCCATGTGCCCGAATATGTCCGCGCCCGCCGCCGCGCCGTACGCGAGCGTGATCCCGGCCTCGAGCCCCGCCTGGGCGTCCGGGCGCTTCGAATCCGTGAGCCCGACGTTGATGTAGACGGGTAGCCCGTAGGATTTCCCCATCTGCGTCATGGCGACGCCGAAGACGGCCTGCTCGGGGCCGCCGAAGATCATCTGGGTCGTGGCCATGTCGAAGGCGTGGCAGATGCCGCTGTGGCAGACCGGGAGGCCCGGCTTGATGAGCTGCGTGATGCAGATCCCGGCGAGGACCTCGGCGTTTTCGAGGGCCATCGTGCCCGCCCGCGTGGCGGGGGCCGAGAGCCCCATCTGGGCCATCGGCCCCACGGGCACCGGCAGCCCGGCGCGCGCGGTCTCGAAGAGGAGGTCGATGCCGTTGAACGGGAACCGCAACGGGCTGATCGGCTCGAAGAATGGCATGAACGGGGGCGCCTTCGCGGCCTCTTTCGCGGTGCCCCGGACGGCGACCGCGATCTCGACCAGGAACCGCGCCGACGCCCGGTCGTGGAACCAGAAATAGACGGGCTTCGTCGTGTTCCGGAGCATGGTCGCGGCCACCTCCACGCACCGCGCGGCGACCGGAAGCTCGTGGGGGTCGGACATCGCCCCGGGGATCGTGATGTTCGGCAGCGCGTCTCCGAACCGGGCCGCCGTTGCCACATCCTGAAGCGAGCACCAGCGGCGGGGCTTCCCGGGCTCGTCGATCCAGTAGGCCTCGCCCGCGGTCGCGTTGTAGTTCCGCTTGCCCCGTCCGAACTCGGCGAGCCTGGTCGCGTCCCGGCCCGCGAGCGTGAAGGTCTTGCCGGCGCCCGCCACGAGCTTCTCGACCAGGGCGGGCGGGATCCGGACGCGCTTCGTGGCATGGTCAACCTTCGCCCCGGTGTCCGAGAACCGGTTGAGGATTTCCTCGTGCGGGACCTCGACGCCGACGCGCTCGAGGATCGCGAGCGAGGCGGCGTGGATGCGCAGTATCTGGACCTGGGTCAGGGCTTCGACCTTCATGAGGACCTCCCGTGGTGGAATTGCGGCAGGTACGCGCGCTGGGCGCGCAATAGATCGTCCGCGAGCCGGTGCGCGACGGCGAGGGACGGGCACGCGCCGTCGAGCACGAGCGCCTGGACGAACTTCGTCCGGGAGCCTTCGAGCGCGGCTTCGACCACCGTCTCGACCCACTGGAGCCGGGTCGCGAGCGTGCCCGCCAGCCCGGACGAGAGCGGCGGCACGGAAGCGGCCCGCAGGCCGCTCCTCGTCGCCACGCACGGCCCCTCGAGGATGGCGTCGCGCGGCAGGGCCGGCACCCGGCCGTTATTGGGAAGATTCGCCGAGTACGTCTTCCCGTCGCCGCGGCGGATGCTCTCGACGATGTCGAGCACCTGCTCGTGCTCGCCGCCGATCCGGTCGAAGTAGTCCGCGGGCAGGGGCTTGTTCCCGGCCGCGTCCCGCTTCATGTCCGCGAAGATCTTGTCGCCCCACCCGATCGTGCGCTCGAGGCTGTACTCGGTCACGCCCAGCCGGTGCTTCTTGTACGTCCCCTCCCGGAAGAACTGGGGGAAGAACTCGGTCACGTGCCGGTCCATGCAGGCGGGGAAGGCGCCGAACAGGGTCACGCACTGCCACGAGAACCAGTCGTAGCGCTTGTGCGCCGCGATTCGCCGCATGCGCGGCATGGCGTCGTGCCCCTTGACCCGGACGTCGACGAACCACGTGCAGTGGTTCATTCCGATCGCCGTGTACCGGAGGTCCTGGAAGTCGACGCCCAGCTCGAACGCCAGCGTGTGCGCGACATCGTTGACGCCGTGACAGAGTCCCGTTACCGGCGCCCCCGTGGCCTTCCGGATTGCGCGGCAGACGGGGGCCATCGGGTTGCCGTAGTTGAAGAAGAGAGCCTTCGGGCAGAGGGCGAGGACGTCGCGGGCGACCCCGACCATGGCCGGGATCATGCGCAGCGCCCGCGAGGTGCCGCCGGGCATGACGGAGTCGCCGACGGGCTGGTAGATCCCGTACTTGCGCGGGATCGTGACGTCCTTGAGCCAGGCCTTGCGGCCGCCGACCCCGACCGTACAGATTACGGCGGTGGCGTCCCGGAGGACCGTGCGGCGGTTGGTGGAGGCCGTGACCCGGGCCCGGGCTCCCTTGACCGCGATCATCTTGCGCGTCAGCCCCGCGGCCACCGCGAGCGCCCGGGGGTCCGTGTCCACGAGCGCGAGCTCGGTGTCCCAGCCCCGCCCCAGGAGATCGGCGACGAGCCCCCGGGTAAACATGGCGCTCCCCGCACCGATGAGGACGATCTTCTCTCTCATGGGGGTATGATACGCGAAACAACGGTGAACTCCATCGAGATCGTCCGCAAGGCCCTGAAGTTCCAGCGGCCCTCCCGCCTGCCCGTGGTCATGGGGGGGCTGGGCGTTACCGACGCCGAGTACATCGGCATCCCGTGGCTTCCGGGGCTCCGGGTGGCGGCGCCCGGCGAGGACGAGTGGGGGTGCGTGTGGGAGAAGACGGACGTGCCCAACATGGGACAGGTGAAGGGGCACCCGATCAAGGCGCGGGGCGACATCGACCGGATGCGGGTGCCCGACTACGCGGCCGGCGCCCGGTACGCGGAGATGGAGCGCGCGATCGCGGAGCAGGAGCGCCACGGCCGGTACATCCAGCTTGGGCTGTTCATGGCGATCTTCGAGCGGATGCACACGTGCTACGGGTTCGAGAACGTGCTCGAGGGTCTGATCGAGGACATCCCCGCGATGGCCGCGCTCGCGGACCGGATCGTGGAGACGCAACTGGTCCTCGTGGACCAGGTGGCGAAGCGGTTCGGGAGCCGCGTCCACGCCGTCAACATGACCGACGACTGGGGGACCCAGCACGCGGCGTTCGTGAAGACCGAGCTGTGGATGGAGTTCTTCCTGCCGCGGTACAAGAAGCTGTTCGACCGCATGCACGGGCACGGCTGGGACGTGTGGCTGCACTCGTGCGGCAAGGTCAACGAGCTCGTCGAGGGGTTCATCCAGGCGGGCGCGGACGCCGTGAACCTCCAGCAGCCGCGGGCGTTGGGGATCGAGGAGATGGGCCGGCGGTACCGGGGGAGGATCACGTTCGAGAGCCTGGCGGACATCCAGGCTTCGATTCCGACCGGCGATCCCCGAAGGATCGACGCCGACGTCCTCGATCTCGAGAAACACTGGATGTCGCCTGAGGGCGGGTTCGTCTTCTCCGACTACGGCGACTCGGCGGCGCTGGGGTTGAAGGACGACACGATCAAGCGGCACATGTACGCGAAGTTCTCCGAAGTCAGCGCCCGCCTCTACGGCTTGCCGCTGCCCGAACTGCCGGTTACCTGACGCCAAACGCCACGTGTGCCAGTGCATCCGCAAGACCCCTGATCTGTCGCGGTCAGCTCCGGGCCGGACCGCCCCGGACGCGGCGCATGCGCCACTGACCCGGCTCCACGGTGAGGAATCCGGCTTTCAGTTCGGCTTCAGGCGTTGAGGACAGCGCTTTGAGGAGGGTTTCGTGTGCGGCGTCCAGTTGCGCGGGTAGGAAGCGCATGAGGATGACGCCTGTCGACGGGTTCATCGCGCCAAAGACGAGCGCCCCGTATCCCTTGTCGCGCGTGACCATGATCGCAGACCGGGTCACGGCTTCGGCGAGCAGGCGCTCGTCCATCGCGCGGGCAAGGCCCAGGTCGCGGGCACGCAGGCATTCATGCCCTGCCTCGCAAAGGAATCTAAAGGTGTGCTCGTAAACGTCCTGGTCAAGCAGAAATAGCATCCTTGGTCCTCAGTGGCTGGCGAGATGCACTTCCTCTTCGCGGACCAGGGCCGAGGCGTAGTCCAGGCAGGCGCGGATATCGTCCTGCGTCAGATCGGGATAGGCATCCCGGATGACGTCGTCAAAGGACTTGCCGTCCCGGAGGAGCTCCAGTATCGCGTAGACCGGGACTCGCGTGCCGCGGACACAGGGCTGGCCGAAATGTACCTGCGCGTCAACGGCTATTCGGTCGATGGTCATCTCGTGCCTCCTGTTTGGATTCTATCATTGGGTGCAACGAAGCGTTCGCGGCGGACGTAGTCGACGAGCGGATGGAAGGCGAAGCGTTTCGCGTATTGCAGGACCTTCGCCCCATCCAGCTCCCAGCGTCGGCCGCGGCGGCGGGGGAAGCCGAGGGGCGAGCGGATCGTGAGCGCGAGGTAGCAAAGGTCCAGGAAGGCCTTCTCGGGCTCCGCCATGGGATAGGAAGCGGCTCCGACGTGGCGCACCGTGAATCCCCAGATCAATCTGGTGGGGAGGTGGTGAAGATGGAAGACGCCCGAGGGAGTGCGGAAGGTCCCCGGCCGTCCCGGCGAGACGGCGTATACGACTTGGGGGATCTCCTCGATGATCCCGTGTTCCGAAAGGGCGCTGTAGAGCGAGACATAGGCCGGCCAGGGGTAGCGAAGGAAGGGGACCGCCTCGAAGGGGTTGATCCCGGCAGCAAGCCGGTTCTGCCAGACCCCCTGGCGAAGGCGGGCGACCAGCCCGGTGGCCGCCATCCGGCGCAATGCCTGCGATGCGGAGGCGGGAGAGAGGCCGGAGAGATTGGCCGCATCGGTGGTCGTGAAGAATCGCAGGCGGTGCTGGTTCAGGAGCGAGACGATCCGGGAGGACAACATGGTCAATCCGTCAGGCGGGCAAGGGCGGCGGCCACGCGTTCCTTGAGGTCGTCGAAGGCGCGGCGGTTGTCGTAGAGCTCCATCAGGTCGCCGTCGAGGAAGGGAACCACCTCTTCACGGAAGCTCGCGTACGAGAAACCGTCCAGCTTGTCGGCGGCGGTCCGGACCTCGGCCGGCGGGACCACTGGTTTCAGGCCCGGGATGTCGATCCGCAGACTGTCGAAGATGTGGTCCAGGTCGAAGAGGTCCCGGCAGGCGTGGCGGGTTGGCGAGGCCATGGCTGCGATCTTCTGGGCGGCCATCTCCCGCGGATCGTAGAAATGCGCCACGAATGGCGCGAAGCCATGGCGTTCCAGGATCGCGGCGGCGGGCGTCCCGGACGTGAAGGGGATCTCGGCGCGCCGCCGGCTGAACTCGACCTTGGTGGTCAGCGGCGCATCCCCGCCTCGTTCGAGGGACACCTTCCAGCGTTGGACGGTCCGGGTCTGCTTGGGGGCGGAGGAGGCCAGCCCCGTGACCCCTCCGGACGCCAGCACCGAGGCCGACAGCCGGCCTTCGATGAACGGCCCGACGGCGTTGCGGAGCGCGTCCAGGCTGACGCGCGGTTCCACGTCGAGATCGATGTCTTCGGACATCCGCGGGGACCGGTGGAAGAACCGGAGGCAGATGCCGCCCTTGACCGCCCACCGGCGGCCCCGCAGGCGCTGGCTCAGGTGCCGGAGGAAGGCGAGATGGAAGTGCTCGCGCAGGTCGAGGATGGTACCCATATCTCCATATTGCAAGATATTGACGCAGGTGTCAATATCTTGCAATATGTGCTATCTGAGCCCGCCGGCTCCTACGCGAGCTGGATGCGGACCGAGACGAGGCCGCGGGCGGGAACGAGGACGCGGACGGCGCTGTTCTCGAGCTTGGCCGTCGATGACGGGAGCTTGCGCTCCAGCAGGTCCACTTCGGCGACTTCCTGCACGGTGCCCAGTGTGGCGTGGAGCCGGAGCACGGCGTCCGTGTCTTTGGCTTCGGTCGAGTAGGCCCTGACGATCAGGGCATCGCCGTCCTCGGCCTTCTTGATCCCGGAGACGACGACTCCGTCTCCTTCGACGGCCACCAGCGATCCCTGCTTCCCGAGCTTGCCGGCGTGGACCCCGGTCGCGATCGCGCGGAGGGGGTGGTTGAGCCGCCGGCCGATCCGGGTGGCCTCGACCGGCTCGGGCTTGCCCGAGTACGGCGTCAGCGCCAGCTTGATCTCGTGTTTCCCGATCTCGGGAAGCGGGTCGGGGTCATAGCTGGACCGGATCAACGTGAGGTTGAAGGTGTTCCCGTCGAGCGCGTACCCGTGCTTGCTGTCGTTGGCGAGGACGAGACCGGCGGTCTTGCCGTCGGCGGTTTTGCCCGACACGCTGGCCCACTGGAGAGCGGGCAACTCCTCGTTGTCATGCCAGGGCCGGTCGATGAACCCGAGCGGGATCTCGTAACTCGCCGCCGAGCCGGTCAGGTTCAGGGGCACCTGGAGCTTGAGCACGGGGACGCCCTTCTCCGGAGTGCCGCGCTCGAGCCATGTCCCTTCGAGGTCGAGGTAGACGGTCGGGTCGTTCTTGAAGAGGCGGTACGTGAGCGTGAACCGGGACTCGCCGAGCGCGAGCTCGACATTCACGGACGCGCGATACGGCCCCTCCTCCTTGCCGCCGATGGAGAGGACCTTGAGCCGCTCCCACGGACCCGTGTGGCCCACGGTCCACGCGGTCATGCCGTGCGGCCGTTCGATCGCATGGAGCAGGCCCGCGAGGGAGCCACCGACGAGGTCGTGGCCCGTGCGCTTGTCGTGCAGGGTCGCGAGGCACCCGGTCTCGGGATCGAGCACGGCCCTGACCAGCTCGTTCTCGACCCCGATCGCCGGGCGCTCGACCGTGCAGTACGCGGTCGGGTGGCGCGGCTCAATGAGCTTGGCGCCGGCGCCGGCGTCAGGGGCCGACGGGCCGCCGGTCACGGTGTAGACCGCGTACCCGAAGGCGGGGACGTGGACCGGGAAGGCGACGACGACGAACTCGTAGTACCACCACTCGTTCCCGGTCCGGACGATCTGGGCGGCGACGTTCTTGCCGTCCGGGCCCCTGACCGTGAAGACGAGGTCCTTGGGCGCGGGGTTGAACCAGAGCGTGGCCTCGACGATATCGTCGCGGTCGCGGTCGGTGTGGTTCCAGATCACGTACGGCCGGACGAGCCCGTCGTTGACCATGTCCGTCGTGCTGAGGCGGCCGTCGTGGACGTACCAGCCGGGGCCGAACCCGCGGCCATGGATGCCGGACCCAGGGGGATCCTGCGTCGCCGGTTGGGGGGAAGTAGTTCCCCCGGAAGAGTCGGCCAGCGAAGAGAGCGCCCGCAACGACAGCGTCTCCGCCATCGTCGTGGTCGCGATCGTCTCCTGGTACATGCCGTGCGCGCGCGTCCGCGTGTCGGGGACGCCCGAGCCGGGGAGGATGTCGTGGAAGTGGGCGAAGAGCGTGTCCCGCCACGCCTTCGTGAGGGCGTCGTTGGGATACGCGCGCCCGCCGGCGCGCCACGCGAACGAGGCGGCGGCTTCGGTGTCGAAGAGCCGGCTCTCGGCGACCCGGTTCGACCGCTTGATCGTGGACTCGGACGTGTAGCACCCGGAGAACTCGGTGTTGAGCTCGCCGTCGAACACCGGGAGCTTCGCGGACTGCGCTTCCACCGCCTGGAAGGCCGCGCGGGCGGTGGAGAAGATCACCTTGGGGTAGATCGGCCAGCCGCCCATGTCGATCCCGCGCTCGATGTCGCGCCGCGTCGGGCCGCCGCCGTGGTCGCCCACGCCATAGACGAAGAGCATGTCCCGGGCCCCCGTCGCGGCGAGGAACTCGAACGCGAACTTGCCCAGCGCGGGGGTGATGACGCCGTTGTACCCCCGGTTGCTGTCGTTGTAGGTGAGCACCTTCGACCCGTCGGGGCCCTTCCACCAGAACGCGTTGGGACGTTTCGCCCCCAGGAACCCGGGCCGGTGCAGGTAGAGGTACTTCACCCCGCCGCGGGCGAGGTACGTGGGCACCGTCGCCGCGTGGCCGAACGTGTCCGGCGACCAGTCGACGTCGAGGTCGTCGGGGGAGACCCCGAGGAGGTCGTGCAGGTACCGGCGGGCGTAGAGGAGGTGGCGGCAGAGGCTCTCGCCGCCGGTCATGTTCTTGTCGCACTCGACCCAGTGGCTGGCCGTGACTTCCCAGCGCCCGGCCTGGACCAGCCCCTTCACGCGGGCGAGCAGGGCCGGGTCGTGTTCCTCCATGATCCGGTAGATGCTCGCCTGGCTCTGCGAGAGCTTGAACGCGGGGTAGTCGTCCATGAGGTTCGCGGCCGTCGTGAGCGTGTCGGAGGTGAGGGCGACGGTCTCCGGCCACGACCAGAGCCAGTTCATGTCGATGTGCGCGTGGCCGATGAGGTGGACCGTGAGCGCCTTGGCGGCGGGAGCGATCGGCGCCAGGATGGCTTCCGCCTCGCGCGCGGCCCGGCGCAGGTCTTCAACGCGCTCGCAGGCGAGCGACGACTTCACGGCAGCTTCTGCTTTCTCGATCAGTGGCGCCCAGGCGCCCGCCTGAGCGGGGTTGAGCGCGATCAGCTTCCGCGCGACCTCGAGTTCGGCCTCGATCCGCTCGGATTCGTACTTGAACCAGGACGACGGGTTGGCCACGATGCTCCCGAGTTTACCACCAGCCGTCGCGCTGGGGACACTCTTTCGATTCCCCTGGGGAATCGAAAGAGTGTCCCCGTCAGAGGCTAGAATGGTCTCGTGGCGGAGCGGACGGAGGTGGTCATCATCGGCGCGGGCGTGATCGGCACGTGCGCGGCCTGGGCGCTGGCCGAGCGGGGAGTGCGCGTGACCGTGGTGGAGCAGGACCTCGTGGCGTCGGGGGCTTCGCATGCCAACGCCGGGCTCCTGGCCACGTCGCACAGCGTTCCGCTGGCCGCCCCCGGCGTGCTCGGGCAGGGGCTCCGGTGGCTGTTCGATTCCGCCAGCCCGTTCTATATCGAACCGCGGCTGGACCGCGACCTCCTCCGGTGGCTCTGGCGTTTCCGCGGCGCCTGCAACGAAAGGGCCGTCCGGCGCGCCATCCCGCTCCTGCGCGACATGCACCGCGAGAGCGCGTCGATATACGCCAGGCTGACCGCGATGGAGGGCATGGCCTGCGGCTACGAGCGCAAGGGAGCCCTGCACGTCTTCCGGACAAAGAAGGGCTACGAGGCGGGGCTCCGGGAGGCGAAACTCATCCGCGAGTACGGGCTCTCGTCGGGCATCGTGGACGGGCCGGGCGCCGAGAACTGGGTGCGGTCGCTGAAGCCCGGGGTCGCGGGGGCGATCCACCTGCCCGAGGACGGCCACCTCGACCCCGGGGCGTTCGTGCGGGCGCTCGCGAAGCAGGCCGAGGCGAAGGGCGCGGTCTTCCGGACGACGACCACGGCGGTCGCGTTCAAGATGGCGGGGAACCGGATCGCGGCGGTGGGGACCACGGGCGGCGAGATCGAGGCGGACGAGGTCGTGCTCGCGGCGGGGGCCTATTCGCCCGCGCTGGCGGCCAGCATCGGGCTCGACCTGCCGATCCAGGCCGGGAAGGGGTACAGCCTCACGGTCCGTCCGCCCGGCCCGCCCCCGCCTGTGCCCGTGATGCTCATGGAGGCCCGGGTGGCGGTGACGCCGCTGGGCGAGCTCGTCAGGCTCTCGGGCACGCTCGAGCTGGTGGGCATGGACTTCACCATCACCCGCCAGCGCGTGCAGGCCATCTGCGCGGCCGCGGTCGAGTACCTGGACGGCGTCGAGGGGATGGAGGTGGTCGAGCTCTGGCGGGGGATGCGGCCGCTCTCGCCGGACGGACTGCCCCTGCTCGGGCGGCCCGCGAAGCTCGCAAACCTGATCATCGCGACGGGGCATTCGACGATCGGGATGGCGACGGGGCCGGTGACGGGGAGAATCGTGGCCGAGCTCGCGTGCCGGGAGAAGCCGTCCTACGACTTGACGCTGCTGAGGCCCGACCGGTACTCCTGAGCTAGCCTTTCGCGCCGGCCAGGAACCCGGCGGCGTTCCGCCTGAGATACCCTTCCACGTCCCGCTCGATCGCTGGCGCGGTCACGGGCCACCCGGTGCGCGCGAGGGCCTGGTACTTGGCGGCGAGGACCGGGCCGATCACCTCGCGGCTGTGCTCCCACTTGTAGATCAACTGCTCCAGGATGCGGGCGTCCGAATGCTGGGGGATGAAGCTCGTGCCGAGGATCTCGACCCGCATGGTCGTTATCTCGTCGATCAGGGAGGGGTTGTTCAGGAACCACCAGCACCCGAAGATCATGAGGTTCGGGAACTTGCGCGCGGCCACGGCCAGCTCGTGCTGGTTTTCGCGCGAGAGCATGGTGACCAGGAACCGGTTGTTCGGGAACGTGCGGCAGAGGTTCGTGACCGATCGGATGTCGCCGCGGCCGGGCATGTCGCCCGCGCCCTTGAGCTCGGGGTTGACGCCCCGCTCGGAGCCGATCATGGCGGCGAAGGGCAGGTGCTCCTCCGCGCAGACCGGGAGGATCGCCTCCTTGAGGATCAGCTCGCCGGCGGCCGCGCCGGGGTTGTCCCACCGCGACGGGTACCGGAACGCCGGCGGCAGGCTGGCGGCGATGTAGACGGCGTCGAGCATATGGAGCCAGTCCTTGAGGAACCGGCGCGCCTCCTGGATCGTGGCGCGGTCCGGCCGGTCGCTGACCCGGTAGCCCCAGCCCGCCATCCGCTTCGCGGCCGCCGGCCACGCGACGATCATGGGGTCGAGCCGCAGGACGGCGCGGAACCGGGGGTCCCGGCGGATCTTCCCGGACATCCAGCGCGAGCGCTCGTTGTCGTCGAAGGGATCGTTCGTCATCGTGATCGTTTCGACGTTCGCGAGCTTCATGCAATCGGCGAGGTGCCGGTCGGGGTTCCGGGACGCGAAGAACATCCGGTACCGGGCGAGCGACTTCTCGCCCGGCTTGAGCCCGAGCCGCCCCAGTGTCGTGAGCACGCCACGGCAGGCCTCCGAGACCGGGGACCGGTCGAGGAACAGGGTCTTCCAGATGAGGTCCGCCTGGTCTTCCTTGGGCATCTTCCAGAAGGCGGCGGGGGACGGCTGGCCGGCCGGGACCACGCGCAGGAGTTCGGCGACGAGGTAGTGGTACGTGAGCATCTCGTCGATGCCCCAGAGCATGAGCCCGGCCGGGTCAACCTTGACCCTCCGGTTCGCGACCGGGGTGCCGAACGAGGACGGGTAGAGGTGCGTGTGGATGTCGAGGACGGGCTGGCTCGCCAGCGCGCCGCGGACCGCTTTCGCGATTCCCTCGGCGTTCAGGGGCCGGCCTGCGGGGGCCTTCGGATGCCGCTTCGGCTTCGCCATATCCCGGTATCATTTCACATCGGCCGGGGGTCGGGTATGATTCACAGGCGTACGCCGGCATCACCAGCCAGACAACCGCCGGCAGTTACGGGAGGCACGAGCTCAATGGGCAGGAACGAGATCGGCGTCATCACCGGGATAACCCCCGACCACTCCAACTTCGCGGCCCTGCACGACCTGGGGCTCAAGGTCTGCCAGCTCTCGGTCTGGTCCGAGCATCCGTGGTGGGACCAGGCTGTCCGCAACTACCCGGCCGCGTGCCGGCGGTACGGGGTGAAGGCGACCTCGATGTGGGTGGGCTGGCCCGGGCCGATGGTCTGGGACTTCGTGAAGGGCCCGACGACCCTCGGGATCGTGCCGCGCAAGTTCCGCGCCCGCCGCGTCGCCGCGCTCAAGCGCGGCGCCGACCTCGCGGCGAAGATGCACATCCCGGCGATCATCACCCACCTCGGGTTCATTCCCGAGAACCCGTCCGACCCCATGTTCGGCGAGGTGGTGAAGACCGTGCGCGACATCGCCCTCCATGCCAAGCGGCGCGGCCTTGGGTTCTGGTTCGAGACGGGCCAGGAGACCCCGGTGACGCTGCTGCGGCTGATCGAGGTCGTGGGGACGGGCAACCTCGGGTTGAACCTCGACCCCGCGAACCTGATCCTCTACGGCAAGGCGAACCCGATCGACGCCCTCGACGTCTTCGGGAAACACGTCAAGTGCATCCACGCCAAGGACGGGTTCTACCCGACGAATCCCATGTTCCTCGGCCACGAGGTCAAGGTCGGAACGGGCAAGGTCCGGTTCCCGGAGTTCGTCCGGCGCCTGCGCGAGATCGGTTTCAAGGGCGACTTCATCATCGAGCGCGAGATCTCGGGGGAGCAGCAGAAGAAGGACATCAGGGAGACCGTCGGCTACCTGCGCAAGCTCATCCGGTAGGGGCGGGGCAGGATGGTTTCGTTCCACACCACCAACACGAGGAGGCCGTCATGAAGCCCGTCAGACTGGGAGTCGCCGGGGCCGGAAGCATCGCGCTGCGTTCGCCGTTGCCGCACCTCTCCATGGGGGACCTCAAGGATCAGGTCGTCCTGGGCGCCGTGTGCGACCCCGTGCTGGGCCGGGCGAAGGCCGCCGCGGAGAAGTTCGGCGTGCCCGAATCCTTCGAGAGCTACGAGGCCATGCTCAAGAGGGCGGACATCGACGCCGTCACGATCTGTTCCCCGATCGGCCTGCACTTCGACCAGGGGATGAAGGCCGTGAAGGCCGGCAAGCACGTGCACTTCAACAAGACGATGACGACGACGAAAGCCGAGGCGGACCGGCTCATCGCCGAGGCATCGAGGCGGAAGGTCAAGCTCGTGGCGTCGCCGGGCCAGATGCTCCGGCCCCAGAACCTGCGCATCCGGAAGCTCATCCAGGAAGGCGCGATCGGCAAAGTCGCGTGGGCCGCGATCGGGGGGGCGTTCGGCAAGTACCACGAGGAGGAGGGCGTCCGGCAGGGCAACGACGTCCTCTCGAACGTGAACCCGTCGTGGTACTTCCGCAAGCCCGGCGGCGGGCCGCTCTACGACATCACCGTGTACGGGCTCCACTCGCTCACGGGCGTCCTGGGACCGGCGAAGCGCGTGACCGCGATCTCGGGCGCCCTGCTCAAGGAGCGCGACTTCAGGGGGACGAAGGTCAAGTGCGATGCCGACGACAACACCTTCATGGTCCTCGACTATGGCGGGGGCACCGCGGGGTTTGTCTACGGCGCAGCCGAGGGCTGGCTCGTGCCGAGCCTCGACTTCCCGACCTACTTCGGGACGAAGGGGACGATCGAACAGGTCAAGCTCAACGGCAAGCCGATCGAGTACCCGGGCTGGAAGGACGACAAGTCCGCGGGCATCACGCTCCTGCCGCACGTGAAGGGCAAGCATGTGGACATGGACGAGCAGCACGTGTTCGAGGACGTGATGCAGCTCGTCCAGCTCATCCGCGAAGGGGTCCCGACATCGGCTTCCCCCGAGCACGCGCGCCACGTGATCGAGATCTTCGACATGGCGTACAAGTCGGCGAAGACGGGGAGAATCCAGGCCCTGACGACCACCTTCACTCCTCCGAAGGGGGCGTGACGGGAATGAAGCTCCGGCCCGCCGCCCCGGTCCGGCTCGGGATCGTCGGCGTCGGGGGCATGGGGAGCTGGCACGCGCGGTCGGTGCTGGCCGGGCGGGCGGGGCGCGTCAAGCTGGCGGCCGTCTGCGACGTGGTGCCGGAAGCGATGGCGCCGTTCGAGGGAGTCCAGAAGTTCGAGGATAGCCGCAAACTCATCCGGTCGGGGGCCGTGGACGCGGTCCTGATCGCGACCCCGCACTTCCTTCATACCCCCGTGGCCATCGATGCGATGGGGGCCGGGTTGCACGTCCTGACCGAGAAGCCCGTGGCCGTGCACAAGGCCGACGCGATCCGGATGGTGCGCGCGCACGCCAAGAGCCCGGGCGCGGTCTTCGCCGTCATGTTCCAGACCCGGACCTCGTCCCTGTTCCGGCGGCTCCGGAGCCTGCTGCAATCCGGGGAGCTCGGGCCCCTCAGTCGCATCCACTGGACCGTCACGGACTGGTTCCGGGCCGACGCGTACTACGCCTCGGGCGGGTGGCGGGCGACCTGGAAGGGCGAGGGCGGGGGCGTGCTGACGAACCAGTGCGTGCACAACCTCGATGCCTGGGCCTGGCTGTTCGGGATGCCGAAGACCGTCCGGGGCTGGTGCGGGTTCGGCAAGTACCACCCCATCGAGGTCGAGGACGACGTGACCGCGTTCTTCGAGTACCCGAACGGGCTCACGGGGCTGTTCGTTACCTCGACGGGGGAGGCGCCCGGGTACAACCGGATGGAGATCGTGGGCGACCGGGGCCACGTCGTCGTCGAGAAGGGCGCGATCACGTTCATGCGCAACGAGGTCTCGGCGAAGGCGTTCGCCCGGAGCTCGAGGAACGCGTACGACGTGCCCGACTGCTGGGAGGTCAGCGTTCCCGCCGGGCGGGAGCCGGCCGACCATTCAAGGGTCATCGCCAACTTCGCCGACGCGATCCTGAACGGAGCGCCGCTCATCGCGCCGGCGGAGGAGGGGCTCAACCAGGTCGAACTGTCGAACTCGATCGTGCTGTCGGCGCTGACGGGGAAGACGGTCGCCCTGCCCATGAACGCCGCGCTCTTCGAGCGCACCTTGAGGGGTCTCATCAGGAAATCGAAACGGCGGCTCGGGGTGAAGGCGCGGGCGGTCGGCGAGAAGCCCCGCTATATAGTCGGAAGCTGAAGGAGGCGCAGATGGCGGAAGTCCGGATCGGTGTCGTCGGGGTCGGGGGGATGGGCGGGTTTCACGCGGACTACCTCCAGAAGGGGAAGGTTAACGGCGCGCGGCTGACCGCGGTCTGCGACGTCATCCCGAAGCAGATGGACCGTTTCGAAGGAGTCAAGAAGTACGGCCACCACGCGCAACTGCTCGCGTCGGGCGACGTGGACGCCGTGATCGTCGCCACGCCGCACTACGACCACACGACGGTCGCGATCGCGGCCTTCGAGCGCGGGATCCACGTCCTGACCGAGAAGCCCCTGGCCGTGCACAAGGCCGACGGGGAGCGCATGATCGCGGCCCACCGGAAGACGAAGGTCGTCTTCGCGATCATGCACCAGATGCGGACCAGCTCGGTGTGGAAGAAGGTCAAGCAGCTCCTGGTCGCGGGGGAGCTGGGCGAGATCCGGCGCGTGAACTGGATCGTCACGGACTGGTTCCGGCCGCAGTCGTACTACGACAGCGGCGGGTGGCGGGCGACCTGGAAGGGCGAGGGCGGCGGCGTGCTCATGAACCAGTGCCCGCACAACCTCGACCTGCTGTGGTGGTGGTTCGGGCTCCCGAAGCGGATCGTGGCGCAGTGCCGCTTTGGCCAGTACCACGACATCGAGGTCGAGGACGACGTGACGGCCTACCTCGAGTACCCGAACGGCTCGACCGGGGTCTTCGTCACGACGACGGGCGAGGCGCCGGGAACGAACCGGCTCGAGGTGGCCGGGGACCGGGGCAAGCTCGTGGTCGAGCACGGGGAGATCACGTTCGTGCGGACCGAGGTGAGCGTGACCGGTTGGCTGAAGACCTCGAAGGAGAGCTTCTCCAGTCCGCCGACCTGGACGGCGAAGATCCCGTCGGGCGGCGACTGGGGCGGGCACCACGTGATCACGCAGGGGTTCGTGGACGCGATCCTGAACGGCACGGAGCCGATCGTGCGCGGCGAGGAGGGGCTCGGCGCGGTCGAGCTGGCGAATGCGATGATCTACTCCGCCGTGACCGGCTCGTCCGTGGACGTGCCGCTCGACGCGGCCGCCTACGAGGCGAAGCTGAAGGTGTTGGCGGCCTCGTCGCGGTTCAAGAATCCCGCGTCCGATTCCGGCCCCCGCGACATGAACGCCTCCTTCAAGTAGTCCCTGGGCGGACCGGTTCACGCCGGGTCGGGGAAGGTCGTTCGGGGTCGCTCGGCGTCACGTCAAAGCTTCCTCGCTGTGGCGCCGACCTTGGCTAGCGGCCATTCTCCGTCGCTGGCGCGTTCCGAAGAACGTCGCGTCCGGCCGCCGATGGGCGGCCTCTGCCAGCCAGTGGGCCCATGTCGGCCTCCCGCGACCGGAACGCGCCGCGACTCCGAATCGGTCGGCGCAACCCCCTCACGACCCTCCCCGACCCGGCTCTCTCATCCTGGAGGGACGATGGGTACGATCCGTGCGGCTGGATCAGGGGACAGTGGCCTCGTCGGCCGATCCTGGGGCGCGGGAGGAGGAGGTCGAAGTCAGCTTCGCGAGCCAACAAGCGGCGACAGTGGCTAGGCGGCAGCAGGTCCCGCTGCGCCTGCTCGCGCTCCTGCGCAGGCAGGCGCTTTCCAGCAGTTGGTAATGGAGTCAGCTCGCATTGGTATCAGCCGCAATGGCGAGCGAACGGTGACGAGACCTCCGACAGGACCCGCGCCCTTCCTGTCGGCCGACGAGGCCACTGGCAGGACCCATCCCGATGCGCGGTCCGCTGAGACCCCGATTCACCGCCTCGCGGGGCTACTTCAGGCCGAAGCCGCGGCGGGCGGCGTCGACGACGACGTGGCGGCCGCGGAGGAAGTCCTGGGAGATCTCCCAGAAGAAGATGCCCCGGAGCCCGTAATCGCGGGCGAGGCGCCCCTTGAGCGCGGCTGAGGCCTCGTCCTCGTACGAGATAATCTCGCGCTCGCCGTCCTTGCGCAGGTACGGCACGCCCGCCTCGGCGTCCCAGACCCGCTGCCAGCCCTTTGACCGGAGCTCCTGCGCAGTCGTGTAGCTCACGTACCCGTGCTTGGGCTTGCCCGTCGTCTTCGCGTACCAGGACGGAGCCACGAAGCCGCGGCCGTAGGAGGGGATGCCGAGGTTGAGCTTCTCCCGCGGGAAACCCTTGACGAAGTGCCAGAACCCCATCGATGCGGCGCAGTTGTTTAGCAGGCCGCACGGGTCGGACCGGACCTCGCCCAGGGGCGAGTTGTGCCCCGCGTGGTCGGTCCAGGGCCCGTGGAAGTCGTACGTCATGATGTTCAGGAAGTCGAAGAGGGGGAGGAGCTCGCGGTGGTTGAACCAGCGGTTCATGCCCCCGATCGAGTTCACGGCCATCGTCAGGAGGGTCTTCGGCATCCGGTGGCGGTACAGCCGGATCAGCCGCACGAGGTTCGCGGCATCTTCGGCGTTGTCCGGGAACTCCCAGTCGCAGTCCAGTCCGTCGTAGCCGGCTTCCTCTACCAGCCGCATCGTTTCGCCGAGGAACCGCCCGGTCTTCACGGGGTCCTTCATCACGCCGGAGAAGTGTCCGCTCCCGCCGCCCCCGCCGAGCGAGAGCAGGACCTTGACGCCGGAGCGGTGGGCGCGCCCGGTCACGGCCCGGCTCGCGAGCAGGGGATTGCGCTGGATGGTTCCGTCGGCGTTGGGCGACGCGAAGGCTACGGCGAGGTGCGTGAAGGCCCGGTAGTCGATCCCGGCGGGGGTGAGCCCGCAGGGCCAGGCCGGGTAGTAGCCCAGGACGATCGGGCGGAGGGCCACGGGAGCGGCTACTCCGTGACGACTTCGATGTGGCCGAACACGGCGTTGACCCTGATCTCGAGGACGCCGTCCTTGCCCTTCGCCGACTTGCTCTCCCACGTCGAGGTGCCCATGGCGGCCGTGCCGCCGTCGGGGAGCGCGACGTGACCGAAGGACGTGCTGGCGACGACGCGGAGGGCCTGCTTGGGGTCGATCCTGACCCGCGCGGACCCGAACACGACGTTGACCGCGATCGGGGACTTCGACTTGTCGGCGGACGTCAGGTCCACGCGGCCCTCGCCGAAGACGATCTGGTAGTCCTTCTGCGGCTTGCCCGCCGGGAACTCGGTCTCGGAGAAGACGACGGCCCGGTCCGTGCGGCAGAGCGACGAGCCGCCCGTCAGCATCCGGACGCCGATCCAGATCACGATGAGGGCGAACGCGATCCGGAAGAACGGGATGTGGATGTGGAACACGGTCCCCATGATGAGCGACAGACCCCAGAGGATGAGAAGAGAACCCCAGAACGCCCCGCTGGCGAGAAACCCCATGATCGGCCTCCTGTCCGGTTGATGTCAGGGGCATTATAGCGGGTGGGCGGGCAATGGAACGCCTGGGGGAGTGGTTTGACATTATTAGGACGTGCGTCTAAACTCATTTGGTCATGCGTATAAGAAGCGAGGAGTCATCCGCGTCCCGGCCCCGGGGGGAATCCGAGCGCCGGCTGATCCGGGCCGCGCGCGAAATACTGCCCAGGACGGGGATCGCCGGCCTGAAGGTGCGGCAGGTGGCGGCCCGGGCGGGCGTCAATCTCGGCGTATTTCACTATCATTTCAGGAGCCGGAGCGAGTTCTGCCGCCGCGTCCTGGCCGAGATCTACGAGGAGCCGTTCCGGCGGTTCGACGCCGTGGTGGTGGCGCCGGCCGGCCGGTCGCCCTTGCAGCGCCTGCGGCACATGATGGAGGCCATGGCCCGGTTCGCGCGGGAGAACCGGGCGCTGGGGCTGGCGCTCCTGCGCGACGTCCTGAACGAGGATCCGGACGCGATCGGGTTCATGCAGTGGCACCTGCCGCGCCACATGCAGCACGTCGGCTCGCTTGTCGCGGAGTGCCAGCGGGCCGGGCTCATCCGGAAGATGCCGGTGCCCGTGGCGATGTCGATCCTGGGCGCTACCGTGATGGCTCCGTCGATGGAGACCGCGATCTTCGAGCGGCTCGGGGCCGGGCGGGCGGCGGCGCCCGTCATGCGGCACCTCCTGCTCACGGACCGGCGCCTCGACGAGCGCGTCGAGCTCGCGCTCCGCGCGCTGGCACCGGACCGGGGCCACGCGGGCACACGGGCATGAGGCTCGCCGCGATCCTCCTTGCCGCGCTTGCGCTTGCGGACGCAAGCGTTGGAGTTCCGGCGGACGCCGGAACTCCAGGCGGCGCGGCGCGGGCCGGCGCGGCCTACGCGCTGGCCGACTACCTGCGGGATGTCGAGGCGGGAAGCCCCGCCCTGGCGGCGTCGCGCGAGAACCAGGCGTCCTTCGGCGCGAAGGCGGGCGAGACGGACCTCATGTACACCCCGTTCCTGTCGGGCGCGATGAACTGGGTCGACGACCGCCGGGAGCCGTCCAGCTCGTTCTCGCCCGCGCGGACGCTGGCCGAGAAGTGGAGCGTCGGGCTGGGCCAGCGCCTGCGGACGGGGACCTCGATCGGGCTGAGCTACGGGATGAACTACACCAAGCTCTTCTCCCAGGCCGCCCAGCCCCTGCCGGGTTCGATGGCCGCCTTCGCGCCCCTCCTCACGGCGATGGAGTCCGCGTTCCTCCCCCTGCCCTCGTACGACGCGCGGGCTTCGGTCACGGTCAGCCAGTCGATCTGGAAGGAGCTCGTGCTCCGGTCCACGGAGGCCGCGAACGACCGCATCAAGGCGGCGGCGGGCGCGGGGTCGCTCGGGGAGCGCTTCCGGGCGGCGGCCGTCCGGTTCCAGGCGGAGGAAGTCTACTGGCGGCTCGGGCTGCTGCGCCGCGTCCTCGCCGCGAAGCAGGCGTCGCTCGAGCGCACGAAGAAGATGGAGGCCTGGGCGGCCCGCCGCGTCGAGTCGAATCTCGGCGACCAGTCGGACCTGCTCCAGGCCCGGGCGGGGGTGCGCCTGCGCGAGCTGGACATGCGCGGAGCGGAGCAGGACCTGCTCGCCGCCCAGCGCGCGTTCAACGCCCTCCGCGGCCGTGACGGGTCCGAGGTGCCGGAGACGCTGGAGGAGATCGCGGAGCGGGCGAAGGCCGAGCCGGCGACGCCGGTCGCGCCCGCGGGGGACCGGCTCGACGTGCGGGCCGCCGCGGAGATGCTGAAGGCGGCCCGGCTCGGGGCGCGGGAGGCGGTCGGCCGCACCTCGGCAGACTTCTCCGTCTTCGGCAGCGCGGCGTTCAACGGACACGATTCCACGCTGCCGGGGGCGACCTCCGAGGGCTTCACGGTCGACCATCCGAGCTGGATGGCCGGGGGCGTCGTCACGGTGCCGCTCGGGTTCGGGCGGATCGCGAAGGTGCGGAACGGGTACGAAGCCGACGTCAGGGGCGCCGAGGACGGGCTGGCGCGGGCGAGACTCGACGCGGCCCGCGAGTGGAAGGACCTCCTGAGCCGGTGGGCGGAAGTCACCGAGCGGATGGGCCTCGCGGAACAGCTCGAGACCCTTCAGCGGGAGAAGGCGGTCCGGGAGCAGGAGCGGTACGCGACGGGGCGGACGACCATGTTCCAGGTGCTCGCGTTCGAGGACGACCTGAGCAACGCGCAGCTCCTGACCCTGCGCGTAGGGTACGAGCGGCTCGTGCTGTCCGCCCAGGCCCGGATGTACGGAGCCCCATGAACAGGAGCGGATCATGAACCTCGCGTCGCTCGCCGTCCGCCGCCCGACCTTCGTCATGGCGATCTTCACCGCCATGATCGTCGTCGGGCTCCTGTCGCTCTCGAAGCTGGGCGTGGACATGTTCCCCGAGGTCAACCTGGGCGCGATCGTGGTCACGACCGTATACCGCGGGGCGGGCCCGCACGAGGTCGAGGAGCTGGTATCCAAGCCGCTCGAGGAGGAGTTGAGCTCGCTCCCGGGACTCAAGCACGTGACTTCGATCAACCAGGACGGATTCTCGATGGTCGTCGCCGAGTTCCGGATCGGGGTCGACATCAAGGACGCCGAACAGCAGCTCCGGGCCCGCGTCTCCGTCGCGCGGTCGAAGCTGCCGGCCGATATCGACGAGCCGGTCGTGCGCCGGTTCGACCCCGCGGACGCGCCCATCGCGAAGCTCGCCCTGCGCGGGGACCTGCCTCCGGCGGACATGTACGACGTGGCCCGCGAGGTCGTGAAGCCCAGGCTCGAGCAGGTGCTGGGCGCCGCGGTCGTGGATATCCTCGGCGGGTCCCGGCGGGAGATCCAGGTGCTCCTCGACCGCGAGAAGCTCAAGCGCCACGAGCTCGCGCTCTCGACCGTGGCCATGCGCGTCGCGGCCAGCAGCTCCAACGTGCCCCTCGGCAAGGTGTCCGAGGGGCGGTCCGAGACCGCGTTTCGGACCATCGGCGAGTACCGGTCGCTAGACCGGCTCAAGAAGCTGGCCGTCAGCTTCTATGCCTCGGATGTGGCGGTATCCCTCGGGGACCTCGGCCAGGTGGTGGAAACCACGGAGGATCCCAAGACGTACGCGTACCTAAACGGCGCGCCCGCCCTGTTCCTGTCCGTGTACCGGCAGGCGGGGAGCAATACCGTCGCGGTCGTGGACGGGCTGGTCGCGCGCATGGGCGACATCAACCGCGCCCTGGCCGAGCGCCCCGGCCACCTCAAGCTCCACCTCGTAGTCGACAACGCCAAGTTCATCCGGCTCAACATCAACGACGTCGTCGAGAACATCCTGCTCGGCATCATCCTCGCGGTCATCGTCGTCTATTTCTTCCTCGGCAGCGCCCGGTCCACGTTCGTGACCGTCATGGCCCTGCCCAACAGCCTCATCGGCACGTTCATCCTCCTTTACGCGATGGGCCTCACGATCAACATGATCACGCTGCTCGCGTTCTCGCTCGCGATCGGGCTCCTCGTGGACGACGCGATCGTCGTCCGGGAGAACATCTGGCGGCACCTCGAGGAGGGCCAGTCGCCGCGCGTGGCGGCGGTGGCCGGGACGCGCGAGGTCACGATGGCCGTCGTCGCGACCTCGCTTACGGTCATCGCCGTCTTCCTGCCGATCGGGTTCCTCGGCGGGATGGTCGGCCAGTTCTTCCGGTCGCTGGGGTTCACGGTCGTCTTCGCCATGAGCGTGTCGCTCTTCGACGCCATGACGATGGCCCCCCTCCTGTCGGCCTACCTGGCCGGCAAGGCGTCGGGGGCGGGGGACGACGAGGAGGCCGGATGGGCGCGGCGCGCCTTCCTGGCCGTGTGCGCGCCGTTCTCGACGGCCGCCGCGGCGTTTGGCCGGTTCCAGGACCGGCTCGTGGACTGGTACGAGGACGTCATCCGGTTCTCGCTCCGGCACCGGGCCCTGATCGTAGCCCTGGCGGTCCTGCTCTTCCTGGGCAGTCTCGCCGTCGGGCGGTTCCTCGTCAAGTTCACGTTCATGCCGAACCAGAACGCGCCCATGTTCCAGGTCACCCTCGAGGCCGCGCCCGACACGTCTCTGGCGGCCATGCGGGAAGAGTGCCTGAAGGTGGAGCGCATTATTCGGGACCACAAGGAGAACGTGACCGTCGCTCTCGAGGTCGGCAACGTTCAGGGCGAGTCGAATGTCGGCTACATCTACGTCGAAATGACGCCGTATGGCACCCGCAAGATCTCGGGGTCCGAGATGCGCGAGCTCATCCGGAAGGAGCTGAAGCCCTACGCGCGGCTGAACCCGAGGATCGGCGACGTCCAGATGGTGGGCCACGATCGTCCCTTCGAGATGAACCTGACCGGCGACGACCTCGACGCCCTGGGGCGGGTGGCCGAGGCGTCGCGGGCGGAGTTCCGGAAGATCAAGGACCTCGTGGACGTGGACATGGACTACCGGGCCGGGAAGCCCGAGTTCCAGGTCGTGCTCGACCCGGACCGGATGGCCAAGCTGGGCGTGTCCACGGTGACCGCGGGGATGGAGCTGAGGGGCATGGTGGACGGCGTGGTGCCGGCCAAGTACCGCATCGGCGGCCTCGAGTACGACATCCGGGTCCGGCTCCGGGAGGGGCAGCGCGACCTGCGCGAGGGGCTGGCGAAGTTCTGGGTGCCGAACATGAACTTCCAGCTCGTGCGCCTCTCGAACGTGGCGTCCCAGCGGGAGATCGGTGGACCGACCAAGATCAACCGCCGGGACCGGGAGCGGTTCATCCAGATCAACGCCGAGATGGCGCGCGGGGGCGCGCTGGGCAGCGCCCAGAACGCCTCCCGGGCCATCATGGCGAAGATGAAGATCCCCAAGGGCGTCCATTACGAGTTCACGGGAATGGGGGAGGAGCTCCGGGACCTCATGAAGAACTTCGTCATCGCGATGGTTCTCGCCCTCGTGTTCATGTACATGATCCTGGCCAGCCTCTACGAGTCCATGGTCATGCCCTTCCTCATCCTCGTCGCCGTGCCTCTCGCCATCGTCGGGGCCCTGTGCGCGCTCGCGGCCACGCGGCTCTCGCTCGACATCTTCTCCATGATCGGGCTGGTCATGCTCCTCGGCCTCGTGGCCAAGAACTCGATCCTGCTCGTGGACTTCACGATCCAGCTCACGCGGAAGGGAATGCCGCGCGAGCAGGCGCTCATTCGCGCCGGGCGCATCCGGCTCCGGCCGATCCTGATGACCACGATCACGCTCATCGCGGGCATGCTGCCGCTGGCGATGGCCCTGACCGAGGTCGGGAGCTTCCGCCAGTCGCTGGGCGTGGCGGTCATCGGCGGGCTCATCTCGTCCGTGGTCCTCACGCTCGTCGTCGTCCCGGCCGTCTACACCTGGTTCGACGACCTGCGACTCTGGCTCCGCCGGTCCTTCGGGCGCCCCGTCCTGCGCGTGATCGACGAGAGCGACGAGGAGACGCCCTCCTCCCGCCGTAGGGGACGTGCTTAACTAATTAACTTGCCTGCGGGTAAGTTAATTAGTTAAGCACGTCCCCTCAGACTCAGAGGAGCTTCAGCAGCTCCGCGGCGTGGGATTCGTCGCGCGCCCACGTCGAAATCAGGAGCCCCTCGTGCGGCAGCTCCTTCAGGAACACCGGGATGTCCTCCGGCGTGACCGCGTTGTTCAGGAGCAGGCGGCGGCCCGATTCGAGGATCCGGCGGTAGTAGGGCATCCAGCCCGGATGGTTCGCCGGCGGCGCGGATGCTCCCGGCACCCACTGGATCGCCTTGAGTTCGGGAATCGAGAGCAGCAGGTCCAGGTGTGGAATCTCGCCCGGGCCGTCCCAATGGTAGACCCCGTGCTCCACGCGCCGGCACTGCTCAGCCAGGTCCGGGATCACGAACCGCTCGGTCATCGCCGGGGACAGCATCGCGCAGAAGTCGCACTGGAACGGGTACCACGTCTCCTTCGCCCACAGGCCCATCCAGCCGGCCCGGCCGTCGGCGCCGTTCGCCTGGAGGATTCCGTCCAGCTCGTCGAAGCACTGGTGCCAGATCCCGAGCAGGTGCCGGTTCGCGGCGTCCACGAGGCCGGGGTCCGTCACGCAGTCCTCGAGGAGCTGCATGCCCGTACGCAGGGAGGCGGTCACGTCCATGATCCCGCCGAGGTCCGTCATCCCGACCGCGTAGCGCCCGCGGGAGCGCTTCGCCATCGCCGCCGCCAGCCGCTTCGTCTTCGCGTACCAGGGGGCTTCGGGCTCGAGCCTGAGCTTCATGATGTCGTCCCAGGCCATGGGGCTGGGCAGCTCGAACCACGACGTGTTCGTCTCGAACTTGAGGTAGCCGGTCAGGTAGGCGGCGAGGACGCCCGGCCCGAGGTTGAGCCAGACCTGGGGGACCGCGTCGCCCGCGTACCCGTGGCCTTCGACGTGGGCGTCCCAGGTCGCGAGGAACGGCTCGAGGTCGGCTCCCTCGTCCCGGCCGGGCCCCGTGAGCCACTGAAGGAGCCACCACCAGGTGTCGTATGACGCGGCCCACGCGGGCTTCGGCGGCTGAGCCGGCCCCGGGTATTCGAGCTGGAGGAGGGGGCCCGGGCGCCCGGGGCCCCACCAGCGCGTGAACCGTTCGCGGTAGTCGAAGAGCAGGGGCCGGCCGGACGCCATGGGGGCATCGTAGGGGAAACCGGACAGCGGGGCAAGTGAAAAGGTTGAACCACGCCTCCGGTCAGTGCATCATATATCCGGCTTCGATTTCAGCTACCGGAGGGGACCACAATGCAACTCACGAACCAGCCGAAGATCAGGATGGGCCTCGTAGCCGTCAGCCGGGACTGCTTCCCCAAGGAGCTTTCCGCCCGGCGGATGGCGCGCGTGGTCGAGGAGTGCCGGAAGATCGACCTCGACATCGTGCCCTGCTCGATCATCATCGAGAGCGAGACGGACGCCATGGGCGCGGTCGCCGAGATGACCGCGAAGGGCGTGAACGCCGCGACCGTGTACCTCGGCAACTTCGGCCCCGAGGGCCCGACCACGATCTTCGCCCAGCGATTCGGCCGGCCGTTCATGCTCATCGGCGCCGCCGAGGAGTCGACGAAGGGGCTCATGAAGGACCGCGGGGACGCGTACTGCGGAATGCTCTCCGCGTGCCTGAACTGCGGGCTGCGCAACCTCATGCCGTATGTCCCCGAGAACCCGGTCGTGGTGCCCTCCGGCGTCGCGGCGGCCATGGCGCATTTCGCCGTCGTGGCCAGAGTGGTCGTGGGGGTCAGGAACCTCAAGGTGATCTCGTTCGGCCCCCGCCCGTTCGACTTCTTCGCCTGCAACGCCCCGATCAAACCGCTCCTCGACCTCGGGATGGAGGTCATGGAGAACTCGGAGCTCGACCTGTACCGCCTCGTCCAGGAAGCCGGGAAGCGCAAGGAGATCAGCTCAATCGCGTCCGACATGGCCAAGGAACTGGGGAAGAAGGGCAACCAGCATCCGGACAAGCTCAAGCCGCTCGCGGCGCTCGAGCTCGCGCTTACGGACTTCTACGACAAGAACCGGGGTTCCAAGGACTTCGCCGTCTTCGCGAACAAGTGCTGGCCGGGATTCGAGCCCGAGTTCAAGTTCGTCCCGTGCTACGTCAACGGGCGGTTGTCGGCCCGGGGCATCCCGGCCGCGTGCGAGGCCGACCTCTACGGGGCGGTGTCGCAATACATGACCCAGCTCGCGTCCGACTATCCCGTCGCGTTCCTGGACATCAACAACTCGGTTCCGGCCGACATGAAGCTGCCGGCGCTGGGCGGGGCGGCGCGCGAGGACCTCTTCATGGGGTTCCACTGCGGGAACGCCGCGTCGTGCCTCCTCTGCGAGGGGTGCGCGATGAAGCACCAGGTCATCATGCACCGGCTCATGGAGCCGGGGAAGACGCCGGACATCACCGTCGGGACGCTCGAGGGGCGCCTCAAGCCCGGCCCGGTCACCGTGTTCCGGTTCTCGAACACTCCCCGGGGCGAGGTCGCGGCGTACATCGCGGAGGGCAAGGTGCCCGACGTGGATCCCGCGTCGTTCGGCTCGATCGGCGTGATCGCGTGCCCGGGGTTCGGGCGGTTCTACCGGCACGTCCTGCTCGAGCACCAGTTCCCGCACCACGCCGCCGTCGGCTTCCGTCACGCGGGGCGCGTGCTGTGGGACGCGATGAAGCTCATGGGCATCACGGCCTACACGCCCCTGCCAGCCGGCATGCTCTACCCGAGCGAGAACCCGTTCGCGGGCTGACTTGAGTCCGGGGCGGGGCCGGTCCCAAGCCGGCCCCGCTCCGCCCCGGCCACCCCGGGAGGGCCCAAAGGTGGCCCAATAGGAGGGTGATACCCAGCCTCTCCACCCCCCACGGAGCCCTTCCCCTGCCCGCCTTCCTTCCCGATGCCACGCGGGGCGTGGTGAAGACGCTCGATTCGGGGGACCTGGCCGCGACCGGGATCCGGGCGATCATGGTCAACGCCCTGCACCTCTCCCACGCGCCCGGGGCCTCGGTCGTGGAGTCGCTGGGCGGGGTCCACCGGTTCATGGGCTGGGACGGTCCCGTCGTCTCGGACTCCGGCGGCTACCAGGCCCTTTCGCTCGTGGCCCAGTCCTCTTCCCTCGGCCGGGTCACGGACGAGGGGCTCTGGTACCGGTTCGACAAGCGGGAGGACAAGAAGCTCCTGACCCCTGAGAAGTGCGTCGAGCGCCAGCTCCAGCTCGGGAGCGACGTCATCATCGCGCTCGACGAGTGCACGCATCCGAAGGCCCCGGCCGAAACCCAGCGGGACAGCGTCCGGCGAACGCTGGAGTGGGCGGGCCGGTCGAAGGCCGAGCTGGACCGGATGGCGCTGAACGGGCGCCGGCCCCGGCTCTTCGCCGTGGTGCAGGGCGGGGACGACCTGGCGCTTCGCCGGGAGTGCGCCGACGGCCTGCTCGGAATCGGGTTCGACGGGTTCGGGTTCGGCGGCTGGCCCGTGGGCGACGGAGGGGCCCTGCTCGAGAGCGTTTCCGCCGTAGCCGCGATGCTGCCGAAGGATGCTCCGAAGCTCGCGTTGGGCGTCGGCCGGCCGGACAATGTGGTCGCGGCCTGGCGCGCCGGCTACCGGATCTTCGACTGTACCCTGCCGACCCGGGACGGGCGGCACGGCCGGCTCTACGTCTTCCGCGGGCCGGCGACCGTGGCGGCCGTGACGGGCCCCTCCTTCTACGACACCCTCGACCTGTCCGACGAGCGGTTCGTGCGCGACGCCGCGCCACCAGAGCCGGGGTGCGACTGCGCGTGCTGCAAGCGGTACACGCGCGCGTACCTGCACCACCTCCTCGCGGTCGGGGACGCCACGGGCGCCCGGCTGGCCACGATCCACAACCTCCGGTTCTTCGCCCGGTTCTTCGAGCTGCTCGGGGCCGCGGCATGACCGCGGAATCCGTCGCCCTCGCCGCGGAAGCGCAAGTGGACGCGATGGTCGAGAGCCTCAAGAAGACGAAGAAGTACCGGTTCCTGTGCGACGAGGCGCTCCGGCGGTTCGCGATGCGCGCGGCCGAGCGTTACCGGAAGCCCGCCGACGCCCTCAAGGCGGCCCAGCGCAAGCTTCACCAGGCGTTCGGCGCCTACCTGGACGAGAAGACGGTGGAGAAGGCGACCGAGGCGCTCGCGCTCGTCTCGGACGGCGCGGAGGGGGAGCCGCTCCGGGTGGCCTGCCGGGCCGCGCTCGCCGCGCACCCGTCCACGGCCGAGCGGCTTCCGTACCTGGACGACTTCTACCAGACGGTGTTCGCCAAGACGGGCCGCCCGCACACGATCCTCGACCTCGCCTGCGGGCTGAACCCCTTCTCGTGGCCGTGGATGGGCCTGCCCAAGGACTGCCGCTACCTCGCGGCCGACGCGGACACGCGGCTGATGGCGCTCATCGACCGGCTCTTCGCCCGGGCGGGGATCCACGGGGAGGCCGCCTGCCGGGACATCCTGGCGGCGCCCCTGCCCGGGGGCGTGGACGTGGCGCTGGTGATGAAGACCCTGCCGCTCCTGGACCGGCAGGAGGACGGCGCGGGCGAGGCCCTGCTGTCGCGCATCGACGCGCGCTGGGTGGTCGTCACCTTCCCCACGCGCTCTCTCGGGGGCCGCCAGAAGGGGATGCGCGAACACTACGCCGCCGTCTGGAGCCCGCTCTTCCGCCGGCTCGGCTACCGGCCCGAGGCCCTCGAGTTCGAGTCCGAGCTCGTGTTCATCCTCAAGAAGGAGTAGTTCTTGGTATCCGCTGCCGCGCTTGTGGTGGCCGCCCTGGCCGGCGCAACCGAGACCGTCCTGCCTGCGAATGATCCCGCCGCATGGATCCCGCTCGTCTTCGTCGAGGATTCCGGCGTCTCCGCGACCGAAGCGTGCGCGTTCACGCGGACGCGCGACGGCACGCATGACTGCCTCGTCATCGGTCCCTGGATCGCGGGCGAGTGGTCCGCGCGGTGGCAGGGCACGCGTCCGCTCCCGGCGATGACGGGGACGCTGCGGGGCCGCTACCGCACCGAGTCCGTTCTGCCGATGACGGTCGCCGCCGGGGTCGCGTGGCTCCGGGGGCGGGAGAAGCTGGGGCGGGACGAGGTGGCGCTGGAGAGCGCGGAGGCCTGGACGGACTTCGCGGTAGCGATTCGGCGTCCGCCGCCCGGCGCCGATGCCGTCGTCCCCGTGGCCGGCCTCCTCGAGCAGACGGATGGCCGGGCCTGGTTCGCGGACCTCGTGTTCTCGGAGGACGTCTCGCTTGTCGCATTTGCCGCGACCCCGCTGCCTTCGGAACGGTCCGCTCCGCCGGAGTCGTTCCCGCCGGGAAAGAGATTCCGTCTCGAGCGGAGCGGGGACGGGTGGTGGCTCGTCACCCCCGCGGGACGCCCCTTCTACTCGGCCGGCTCCGACGCGCCGGGGTTCAAGACCGGCGCGGAAGGGGATGCCCTCGCGGCTACGCTGCGCGCCGCCGGATTCAACTCGCTCGGCGGCTGGTCCAATGTCTGGGCCTGGGGAAGGCTCAATGACCGAAGGCTCGCCCGGGGCGAGACCCCGTTCGCCGCGTTCGTCGCCCTGGAGACGTCGGACCTCAAGGGGTGCGGGTACCTGTCCGATCCGGCGAGCGACCAGCCGCCGGGTGATCACGCGTTCCCGGATCCCTTCGATCCCGCGTTCCCGCGCGTCTACGCCGGGCTCGTTGCCGACGTCGCCCGGGCCGCGGCGGGGAAGCCGTGGCTCGCGGGCTGGTTCATCGACAACGAGCGCGACCACGACCGGCTCGACCGCCGGGTCTGGTCCGGCCACGCGGGGCGCGCGTTCCGACGGGCCATCCGGGCGAAGTACCGGACCACGGCCGCGCTCAACGCGGCGTGGGGCGCCTCGTTCGGGTCGTTCGACGCCGCCGCGCGCGCCCGGCCGGTCGCCGCGATCAGGCGGGGCGCGCTCTACGAGGACTGCCGCGCCTTCGCGCACGAACTCGTCCGGCGGTACGCCGACACCTGCGTCGCCGCGATACGGGCCGCCGACCCCGGGGCCCTCGTCTTCACCAACCGGTTCATGATGGGCGGGATCGGGGATACGCTCGGGTACCTCGGCGAGTACGGCAAGTGCGACGGGGTCGCGGTCAACCTCTACCCGGCGAACCGCACTTCCGGGCTGTCCGGAAACGAGCGCGCGATCCTCTCCGAGATCCACCGCCGGACGGGTAAGGCGGTCCTCATCGGCGAGTGGTCGGTCCCCGCCCTCGACTCCGGGCTGTACGCCAACCCCGCCAGGCTCGACTGGTCCTACCCGGAGGCGGTCGACACCCAGGTTGACAGGGCCCGGCAGGCGGCGTGCGTGACCGCCGACTTCCACCGCCTGCCGTTCGTCGTGGGCGCCCACTGGTTCACGTGGCGCGACGTCGATTCGGCGAAACGGCAGGCGAACCGGGGCCTCTTCCGGTCCAACGGCGAGCCCTGGCGCGAACTCCTCGACGCGCTGGAGGCCGTCCACGGCCGACTGGCGGGGGTGCCGCCTCCTCCCTGATCCCTTTTCGATACAATGACCCGCATGAACAGTCCCGGCCAGTCAGCGGAATGGGAAAACCAGCGGGTCCAGTCCCTGGGCAAGGAGCCCGCGCACGCCAGCCTCTTCCCTCATCCCGACGAGGCGTCCGCCCTCGGTGGTTCGCCGGAGGCGAACCCCTTTCGCGTGTCGCTCGCCGGGACGTGGAAGTTCAACTGGGTGAAGCATCCGGACGAGGCGCCCGCGGGCTTCGAGGCGCCGGGTTTCGACGCTTCGGGCTGGGCCGGCCTCGAGGTGCCGTCGAACTGGCAATGCCACGGCTACGGCACCCGGCTGTACGTGAACCAGCTCTACCCGTTCCGGAAGGACCCCCCCCGGGTCATGAGCGAGCCGCCCCGGCACTGGACGTCGTACCGGGAACGCAATCCCGTCGGCTCGTACGTAAGGGCTTTCACGGTGCCCGCGGAGTGGTCGGGCCGGCAGGTGTTCCTCCGGTTCGACGGCGTCAGCTCCTTTTTTTCGCTCTGGGTGAACGGGAAGCGGGTCGGGTTCAGCAAGGACAGCCGGACCCCCGCCGAGTTCAACGTGACGGCATTCGTCGCGCCGGGCGAGAACACGCTCGCGGTCCGGGTCCTCGCGTTCAATGACGGGTCGTACCTCGAGTGCCAGGACTACTTCCGGCTCTCGGGCATCTTCCGCGACGTGCACCTCTGGAGCGCGCCGGCGGTCCACGTCCGCGACTTCTTCGTGCACACGGAGCTCGACAAGCGGTACCGCGACGCCGACCTGCGGGTCGAGGTGGCCGTCCGCAATTGGGGCGACGCGGACGCGCCATTCACGCTCGAGGGCAAGCTCCTGGCTCCGGACGGCACCGTCGTCTTCGCCGGGCTGGCGGTCTCCGGCCGCGCGGCCGCGGGGAAGGACGCGCCCGTCCTCCTGGCCCGCACGATCGAGGCGCCGAAGCTCTGGTCCGCGGAGACTCCCGCGCTCTACCACCTCCTGCTGACCCTCAGGGATGCCGCGGGGGGCGTGCTGGAGGTCATCCGCACCCGGGTCGGGTTCCGGTCGGTCGAGATCAGGGGCGGCGTCCTGCTCGTGAACGGGAAGTACCTAGAGCTGCACGGCGTCGACCGGCACGAAGCCGAGCCCGACCTGGGCCATGTCGTGACGGTCGAGCGCATGGTGCGCGACATCAAGCTGATGAAGTCGCTCAACATCGACACGGTGCGGACGAGCCACTACCCCGATGACCCGCGCTGGTACGACCTCTGCGACGCGTACGGGCTCTACCTCATCGCGGAGTCGAACATCGAGTCCCACGGAATGGGGTACGGACCCGATTCGCTCGCCAAGGACCCGTCGTGGCAGGAGGCCCACGTCGACCGGGTGCGCAACAACGTCGAGTGGCACAAGAACCACCCGTCCGCGATCATCTGGTCGATGGGCAACGAGGCGGGCAACGGAGTCAACTTCGAGGCGGCGTCCCGGTGGATCCGGCAGCGCGACCCCTCGCGGCCCGTGCACTACGAGCAGGGCGGACACGGCGGGAACACGGACATCTACTGCCCCATGTACCCGAAGCTCGAGGCCATGGTCGAGTACGCGAAGTCGAAGCCGAAGAAGCCGCTCATCATGTGCGAGTATACGATCGCGAACGGGAACGCGCTCGGGGATTTCGCCGACTACTGGGAGACGATCCGCGCCCACCGCGCGCTCCAGGGCGGCTCGATCTGGCAATGGGCGGACCACGGGCTCATGCACAGCTACGATCACGCGGTCGAGGTCGCCAACCAGGCCGCGCCCGGCGGGACGGTCCGGGGCATCGGCAGGCTCGTGACCGGGGACGGCGTGGCGGGCCTCCAGGACGGGTACGCGATCGTGCCGGACCTGCCCGCGCTCGACATCGGCGGGAACCAGCTCACGCTCGAGGCTTGGGTCCGCCCCGGCGAGCCTGCTTCCGGCGGGACGATCGTGGGGAAGGGCGAGGCCCAGTACGCGCTCCGCATCGCCTACCAGGGCGACCTGCTGGAGTTCGGCATCCAGGGTTCAACGTGGGTCTCCGTGCTCACGCCGCTTCCCGCGGACTGGCAGGGGCGCTGGCACCACGTGGCGGGCGTCTACAACGGCGACACGCTGCGGCTCCTGATCGACGGGGCGGTCGCCGGGGTACGCTACGCGCCGGGCTCGATCGCGACCGGCGACCGGGCGGTCAACGTCGGGCGGTCGGGCGCCGTCGGGAACGTCTCGATCTTCAAGGGGACGATCGCGAAGGTGCGGATCCACCGCCGGGCCTTGCGTGACGAGGAGCTCACGGGGGAGGATCGCGGCGCGTCCGCCGGCGCCGAGCCACCGGACGGTGGCTTTGCGTCGCCATCCGGCGACGCCGTGCTATCGGTCGATTACGCGACGGCGAAGGTGACGAACCGGGAGCCGGTCCGCTACTTCGCCTACGGCGGCGACTTCGGGGACCAGCCGAACGACTACTGGTTCACGGTCAACGGCATCGTCCAGCCCGACCGGCGTCCCGAACCCGAGACGACGGAAGTGGCGAAGGTCTACCAGCCGCTCGCCGTCGAGGCCGTGGACCTCGAGGCGGGGACGCTCATGGTCCGGAACCGGAACGTCTTCCGGAACCTCCGGTACCTCGACGCGAGCTGGGTCCTCGAGGTGGACGGTGTTCCCGCGGGGCACGGGCGGCTGGGCCGGCTCGACGTCCCGCCCGGGGGGGCGAAGCGGGTGACGGTCTGGTACCGCCGGCCCCGGCTGGCCCCCGGCAGCGAGGCGTTCCTCAAGGTCCTTTTCGTCCTGGGCCAGGACGAGCCGTGGGCGCGCAAGGGCCACGTCGTCGCGTGGGAGCAGTTCCAGATGCCCTGGACGGCTCCGGCCCCGGCGGTTCGACCGCGGGCGGCCGGGGCGGCGCCGCGGATCGAGCGGTCCGCGACCGCGATCGTCGTGACCGGGCGCGACTTCGAGGCGCGGTTTGGCCGGAGCACGGGGCTCCTGGAGTCCGTGAAGTACGGCGGCGTCGAGGTGCTCGCCGGCCCAGTGGTGCCGACCTTCTGGCGGGTGCCGACCGACGCCGACGTCGGGAACGGATTCCGGGCGCGGACGGCGGTCTGGCGGCAGGCCTCGAAGGAGAGAGCGGTCCGGGATGTGCTCGTCGGGCGGCGGGGACGCGCGGCCGGGATCGTCTCGGACCTCGCCTTTCCGGCGGGGGAGACGACGGGCCGGATCGCGTGCACGGTCGCGGACGACGGGTCGGTCGACGTGGACTTCACGCTCAACCCTAGGGGGCACCTGCCCGAGATCCCGCGCGTCGGACTGGAAGCGACGCTCCCGGCGTCGCTCGGGCGCGTGCGCTGGTTCGGCCGGGGCCCCCACGAGAACTACCGGGACCGGAAAGCCGGTGCCTCGGTCGGCCTCTGGGACCTCTCCGCGGACGAGATGGTCTTCCCGTTCGTCCGGCCGCAGGAGAACGGCAACCGGACCGACGTCCGCTGGTGCAGCTTCGCGGACGCGCGGGGCGCGGGGTTGTCCGTACACGCCTCCACGCTCCTCAACTTCAGCGTCTGGCCGTACACGCAGGACGACCTCGACGCGGCGTGGCACCCGATGGAGCTGCCCCGCCGGGAGAACCTGACGGTCCGGTTCGACCTCGAGCACACGGGGCTCGGCGGCGACGACTCCTGGGGGGCGCGGCCGCACGAGAAGTACACGCTCAGGCCGGACCGGCCCTTCCGGTTCCGGATCCGCCTCCAGCGCCTGCAACCGTGAGCACCGCCCCCCGCCGCGACCGGCGCGGCCGGGGGCGCCCGTCTTCGACGCTCCGAATCGTCCTGCTGGCGGGGGCCGCGCTCGGGCTCTTTCTCCTCCTGGTGCACGCGCGGCTCGTGGTGTCGCTCCGGAACGGACGGTTGATCGGCGCCGCGTACCGGCTGGCGGAGGAGGACTTCCATCACCCGCGGCTCCGCCTCCTCAGGGCGCGGGAGCGGCTGGACGGGGTCGTGGCCCCCTACGGCACGCAGTTCGACCAGATCCTGGCCCTGCGCGGCTGGGTGCACCGCCAGTGGGCCGTGGGGAAACGCTTCTACTACCCGCCCTGGGACGCCGTCGAGATCCTGGACCTGGCGCGAACCCAAGGCAACCGGGGGTTCTGCGCGCAGTACGCGGTCGTCTTCCTCCAGGCGTGCCAGTCCTTCGGGATCCACGCGCGGTACGTGAACCTGCCGGGCCACTTTGTCGTCAGCGTCTGGTCCGACACCTGGGACCAGTGGGTGGTCATGGACCCCCAGAACGACCTGCACTTCGAGCGCGCGGGCGTGCCGCTGGGGGCGCGCGCTCTCTCCGACGCGGTCAGGCGGAACGCCCCGGGGGGCATCGTGGTGGCCGGTCCGGGGGCCGCGCGGCGGCCGGCGGCGGAGTCCGATCTCGTGCACTACCGGTCGATCTCGATCGTCATGGACGCCGACCAGCTCAGCCGGCCGGTCCGGTATGCCCGCGACGGGACGGTCCGGACGCTGATCAGGCGCCCGGATTACACGGAGTACCCGCTCGTCGGCCGCGACACCCTCGTCTTCTGGAACCGGTACCTGGTCTGGAAGGCCCCCGCGTCGCGAGTCCCCGCGGGGGAGGCTCCGGTGCTGCCGGGCACGCTCTCCTCGAGCCGCGAGGATTTCGACTACCCGAAGAACCAGACGGTCATCTTGACGCAGAACTCGGTCGACCGGGAGGATACCATCGACGTGGGGCTCCTGGCGGAACAGTCCGAGACGTTCAGTGCCTTCGAGGTGCGGGCCGGGGGCGGCCGGTGGACGGAATCCCCGGCGCGGTTTCGCTGGATCCTGAAGCCCGGGCTGAACCGGCTGTCGTGCCGGATCCGGACGTCCTTCGGGTGGCTCGGGCCGGAAAGTCACATCGCGGTGTTATACTGGCCCTCGATGCTCTGATTCGGGAACCCGGGGCGAGGAGGAACCATGGCGATCGTGGCATGCGGAAGGTGCGGCAAGGGCTACTCGGACAAGGTCAGCGAGATCTGTCCCGACTGCGGGGGCACCCCCGCTTCGGCCCCGCGGCGTCCGGACTTCGTGGCGCCCCGGGGGCTCGCGCCCGGCACGCCCGTGGACCGCGGAAGTCCCGCCTCGCCGGGCCTCGTGCTCGCCGGCATCGTCGCCCTCGGCCTGATCGGATTCGGCCTGATCAAGGCGTTCGTGTCCTCCCGCCCGTCCGAGCCGGAGGCCGTGGCCGCGGCCCCGCGGCCGGCTCCCGGAGGACCCGCCGCGTCCTCGTGGGCGGACCGGGTGGAGGCCGCGGTCCGGTCGATGAGCATCGGGCAGGACGGCGCCAACCTCGCCGGCGGAGCCGTGCGCTGCCTGCACGGGAGCGTCCAGCGGGCCTACGTCTCGGGGAGCTCGGTTGCCCGGGTCGGGAAGGACGCGTCCGTGTCCCTCTCGTTCACCTGGTTCGACCAGAAGGGCACGCCCTGCCAGACCGGCGTCACCTGGTATCTCTCCGAGCAGCGCGGGCACGTCCGCGCCGCGGTATCCACGGACTCCTCGGCGGAGCAGGCGGTCTACGGGGGCGACCGGGCCCTGAACCGCTACTTCCGGGGGCCGGTCTACTCGACCCTCGTCGGGAGGATGTCGGGACAGGCCGAGCAGATCGGGCCCACCTCCACGGAGATCACGGTCCCGGCGCCGGACACGATGTTCGCTCCCGCGCCCGCGACTCCGGCCCCGGCCCCCGAACCGCCCCGCCGCCGGCGGCGGCGCTGAGCGTCAGGCCAGCAGGGCCGAGGCGTTCCGGAAGCTGATCGCCGCGCTCTCCATCGGGGGGCGCGCGCAGGTGTCCTGTTCGACCAGCCACCACTTCACGCCCGCGTCGACGGACGCCGCGCGCACGGCCGCGAGGTCGAGTACGCCGTTCCCGATCTCAACCCACGCGGGCGAAGCGCCCGACGACGTGTCCTTGAGGTGGATCGTGGGCACGCGGCCCTTGAGCTTCCGGAGCCACGCCGCGGGGTCCTGGCCGGCGCGGACCAGCCAGCCCACGTCGACCTGGAAGCCGACGAGCGCGGGGTCCGTGGCCTCGACGAGCCGGTCCATGATCGTCCGGCCCTCGACGGCCTCGAACTCGAATGCGTGGTTGTGATACTGGAAGACGAGGCCGAGCTTCCGGGCCGCCTTCCCGATCTCGTTGAACCGCTCCGCCGTCCGCTGAACATCCGCCGCGGTCTTGCGGTGCGACTCGTCAAGCCACATGACGCACGCGGCGACGGCGCCGACGGCGGCGTGGGGGGCGAGGGCGGCCGCGGGATCCCTGATCGCCGCCGCGAAGTCGATCGCGCCCGCCACGGGGACCAGTCCGGTCTCGGACGCGAAGGTCTTGAAGTGCGCGGGGGTCATCCCGCCGAAGTCGCCGTACCCGCTGATCGCGGGGTATCCGATCGTGGCCGCCCGGATCAGAGTCCCGCGGTAGTCCGCCTTGAGGTCGTCGCGGACGGTGTAAAGGTGGAGCCCGAGCCGGGGGTTCGCCATGGCGCTCCTATCGTACCCCGGGGGCGGTCCGGACGAGCCGGAAGATCGTGACGTCCTTGCGCGAGCCCAGCCGCATCGGGGGCCCCCACGAACCCGCGCCCGCGCTGACATAGAGCCGCATCCTGCCTGCGTCGTGGAACCCCGTGTGGTACCAGGGCAGGTTCCCGAAGACGAGCGTCCACGGGAAGAACTGGCCCCCGTGCGCGTGGCCCGAGAGCTGGTAGTCGAAGCCCGCCGCCGCCGCCTCGGGGGCCGCCACGGGGTTGTGCGAGAGCAGGATCCGGACCGCGGCGGGCGGCGCGCCCCGGAGCGCGGCGGCCGGGTCGGACGGCGTCCCGAACGCGACCGAGACCAGGTAGTCCGGGATGCCCGCGATCACGACCCCGGCCGCCCCGCGACGGACGACGACGTGCCCGTTCGTCAGGGTCGTGTATCCGAGCCGCCGGACCTCGGCCAGCCAGCCCACGGGGTCGCGGAAGTAGTCGTGGTTGCCGGTCACGAAGAACCTGCCCGAGGGCGCGCGGATCTCCGCGAGGCCCGCGGCCTCGGCGCCGAGGGCCGCGGCGGTGCCGTCCGCGATGTCCCCGCCGAGGACCGCGACGTCCGGGTGCGCGGCGTTCACGCGGTCGACGATCTGCCGCACCAGCCGCCGTGACGTGACCGCCCCGAGGTGGAGGTCCGAGAAGAACGCGATCGTGAACCCCTCGAACGGCGCGGGCAGGTCGCGAACCGGCAGGGCGACGGTGACCACCCGCGGGGGGAGGGCGCCGCCGACGAGGCCGGCGGCCGCCGAGGCCAGCGTGAGGACGACGACGGCGGCGCTGGTCGCGTTGAACCAGGCGGTCCTGCGCGGGCCCGGCGCGGGGACGAGCCTGAGCGCCCACGCGAGGCCCCAGAGGAGGTCGCGGGCGAGCGTGTAGGGGAACACGATCGCGATCACGCCCATGAGCGCATAGCCGCTCCAGACGGCCGCCCACGTCCACGCGGTCCAGGCGGGCCGCAAGGCCCCCGCGGCCATGGCCAGCGGGGGCCCCAGCCAGAGGAGCGCGAGGCAGGCCCGGGCGGCTGTCCGGGGCCGTCCCGCGAGCGTGGACCGGGACAGCAGGCGCAGGGCCGTGAAGGCGGCCAGCAGGGACCAGAGCGTCAGCGCCATCGCGATCATGAGGGGTATCGGCAACCGGGGCATGGGACCACCATAGCAGCCGATCCCCTCCGGCGCCGACGGGCCGGCGCGGTGTCAGCCTACCATCGTTGGTCGCCCAGCGTCTCGTCCGGCGGCAGGCCGAGGTCGCGGTAGTGCCTGGCCCGGGCCTTCTGATCCTCGTGGAGGATATGCTCGGCGAAGGTCAGAACCTCCTCCGCCCGTTCGCGGGGGATGACGAGCACGCCGTCGTCGTCCGCGCACACGACATCGCCGGGCCGGACCCGGATGCCCGCGCACTCGATGGGCACGTTCACGCCGCCGCCCACGAGCCGGCCGTAGACGTGGTTGAAGCTCCGCTTCGTGCAGAAGGCCTTGACGCCCTCGATGTTGCACTCGTGGGAGTCGCGGCAGGTCCCGTCCAGGACGACCCCGGCCAGTCCGTTCTTCATCATGTTCATCCCGATCTCGGAGCCCCAGAGCCCGCCCGGGTGGCCGCCCATGTCCACGACCACGACCCGGTCCTTCGCCTTGCCCTCGCCGAGGCCGGCGCAGAACGAGTAGGTGTCCGCGCACCAGTCCCCGAGCTCCTTTCCGTACTCCTCGACCGTGCGGCATGCCTTCACGGGCTTCATGGACGGCACCAGCTTGACCGTGTAGGCGAACCCGGCGAACCGGATGCCCGGCCTGATGGGCCGCATCTCGGGGGACATCGTTCCGGCGTCCACGAGCCCGATGGCGTCCATGCCATCCCCGAGGTCGGCCAGTCTGCACTTGCGTACCCTTCCGATGAGCTCCGTGTCGTCCATGCGCTCCTCCTGTCGCCGTCTATGCCCTTCCGGGCGCCTTCACTATACCCTGCCTGGTGTAGACTGTGGCCGTATGAACCCGGCGTTGTTCGTCCTGGCGGCGGCGGTTGCGCTCGCGGGGGAGCCCTCCGGGCGGCTTCTTCTCGGGTTCGAGCATGACGCGGACCTCGAGGTTTTCGAGGCCGTGAAGGGGCCCGCGCTCGCGGCTTCGCCCATGTACGCCACGGAAGGATCGCGTTCGCTCCTGATCTCGTCGTCGAGCTACCTGTACACCGGCCGGCTTCCCGGCGATTGGCGCGGGTACGAGGAGTTCGCGTTCGACGCGTTCAACGCGACGAACGGGGTCGTGGTCGTGAGTGTCCTGGTCGGCGACAGGGCGTGGAAGGAGAAGGGCGGCGGGACCTACTGGAACCGGCACAACTCCGAGGTCAACGTGGCTCCAGGAGCCAGCCGCGTCTCCCTCCCCGTCGAGGGCCTCTTCCGCGGCGAGCCCGGGAGTCGGAACAACGACATCAAGCGGAACATCGACCCCGGCGAGATCGTGCGCCTCGACCTCGGGTTCGCGGGGCCGCCGGGCGCCGTGTACCTCGACGCGTTCCGGCTCGTGAAGGGAAGCCGCCCCCCGTCCGTGCGCGCGTTCGACTTCGGGCCCGAGAGCCAGACCGTCTGGCCGGGATTCACGCCGGTGACGTGGAACACGGTCTACACGAAGGATCGCGGATTCGGGCTGTCGCACGCGTTTCCACATTCAAACTGGGCGCGGGACGACACCTTCCCGACCCGCCTCTACCAGGACTGGGTCTGGCTGGCAGACGGCGACTTCCGGGTCGACCTCCCGAACGGGAGGTACCAGGTCCGGGTCGTCTTCGCCGATTGCGGATATTGGGGCGGCGAGTACGCTCGCCATACGGTCCGGACCATCTCCGCCGAGGGCAAGGAAGCCGTACGCGAAGACCGGGGTGATCGCGGCGGCGACTGGGAGGCGCTCCATCTCTTCGAGGATGTCGAAGTCGAGCCGGGGAGATTCACGACACATCTATTGAGCGACTTTCCGTTCCGGGCGCCCGAGGCGGTTGCCATGGGTCCCCCCGGCGTGGCGCCGCTGTACTTCGACAAGTTGTTCAGGCCGAGGGAGTTCGAGGTCGAGGTGGCCGACGGCCAGCTCAACCTGGCTTTCAAGGCCGACGCGCCGTGGTCGGTCAAGGTGGCTGCGGTCGAGATATGGCCGGCCGTCGACCGGGAGGCCCAGGCGTGGGTGAACGGCATTGAGGCCGCGAACCGGAGGGAGTTCGAGGCCCGGGCGACCGAGATCCGGCTTCCCGATCCAGCGGGCTTGTCCGGGTACGGATACCTGCCGGAGGCCGCCGGCTACCGCGGCTGGGTGCGGTTCGCCCCCGGACTGGAGGAGACCGTCTACGCGAATGCGATTCCGAAGCGGGGTGCCCCGGTGGACCCGGTTCCCCGGGACGGGGCAAGAGGCGAAGATGTGCCGTTCACGTTCGCGATCCGTCCGCTTCGCAGGATCGACAGGCTGGCGGTGCAGTGCGACGGGTTGCGTGGTCCCGCGGGGGAGATCCCCGCCTCGGCCGTCACGGTACGGTCGGTCCTGCACCTGGCCAAGCGTGGGTACAACACGATCAGGTGGAAGCTGACGCCGTGGTGGCTACGGGATGACGACGGCTATCTGGTGAAAGAGCGCACGACCCGGCAGTTCTGGGTTACGGTCCGGGTGCCGAAGGATGCCGCGCCGGGTCGCTACGAGGGAGCTGTCCGGCTGAGCGAAGCGGGAGGGCAGGTGGACCTGGTCCCGCTCGTGGTCGAGGTGCTTCCCTTCGAGCTCGATGCGGTGGAGTTCCCGGTCGGGTTCTATGGGATGCAGAAGGACTGGCTGGGGTACATGCGCGAGTATGGGATGACCACGGTCTCGGGCGGACCGAACATCCGGTTCATTGGATTCGACGCGGGGAGTCTGCCCCGGATCGACTTCGCCGCCGTGGACGACTACATGGATGCGATCAGGGCGGCCGGGTACACGGGCCGGGTCCTGAGCTACGGCGGCCCCGCGAACCTCGAGGATGTCCGGTACGAGGGCATAGAGGCCGTCTTCGCGGAATGGGGCAAGCCGGCAAAACTGACCGCGGCGGAGGCGGGCAGGCGCGTATTCGGCGCGATCAAGGCCCACGCGAAGGAGAAGAACTGGCTACCGTTCGTGTTCGCCATGGCCGACGAGCCCCGGGTCCGGGACCAGACGGAGCGGATCCTGGCCTCCATCGCGTTTCTTCGCAAGGTGGCGCCGTGGCTGACGCTGGCCGGGAGCTACAGTGTCGACCATGACCCGAAGGACCCGGTCCTTACCCACGCCCTGTTCCGGGTCCTCGACGTATCCCTGCTGAACGACCATGACGCCGCCATCCTGGCGGAGGGGAAGCGGCTGAAGAAGGACGTCCTCATCTATAACCAGGGCCGGGACCGGTACACGTTCGGGGCGTACCTCTGGAGCGAGAAGACCAAGGGGGTCAAGGGCTTCCTCCAGTGGCACATGTTCGCCACGCACGGGTACCAGTTCTTCGACCTCGACGGCCGGGAGCCGGACGACGGCGTGATCATGGTCACGACCAGGGGGTTGCGGCCCACGCTCGACCTCGAGCGGGTGCGGATGGGCCTGACGGACTTCCGGTACTTCGCCACCCTCGACCGGCTGGCGTCGGGGGCGAAGGGGCCGAATGCGGCGGCGGCCCGCAAGGTGCTGGCCTCGTTTGTCTCGCGGCTCAAGGTTGGGGAGCGCCCCCGCCCCGACTGGCTGGACCTCGACGCCCTCCGCGCCGAGGCGGCCGCCGCGATCCAGGCGCTTTCGCGCTAGTCATTCAGCGGACCCTGACGCTCAGAATCTGGTAGGGGCGGTACTCGAGGGCGAACGAACCGTCCGGGCGGTGCCGGACGCGCCCGATCGGGCGCTCGAGGAAGTCGACGAGATCCACCTGCCTCGGCCTGGCCAGCCGCAGGACGGCCGTGCCCGGGCTCCCGGCCGTCTCGTGAAGCCGGATGACGAACCCCTTCGACTCCGCGCACGGCAGCACCCAGCTCGCGACGAGGGATCCGGGCTCCTCGATCGCGAACGGCGGCTTCACGGCCGCCCCCCGCGTAACGAGGACCGGCGCATAGAGCGCCTCGGCGCACGCGGCGGTCGAGAGTACGCCCTCCCCGGTGCTCGGCTCGAACCTTCCGAGGGCGAACCGGATGCGGTGGACTCCCATGTCCGCGGTGCCGTCCGGGCCCTTGGGGGACCGGAGCAGCGATAGTCCGAGGTTGCCGTCGCGGCACGAGAACCCGTACTTGGCCTCCGTCACGACCGCGAGCCCGGTGCCGTCGTCCCGCAGGACCGCCGCCCAGCGGCTGCCCGGCACTTCCCACATCGCCTCCTCGCGCTCGGTTCCGGGCTGTTGCGGCCGGTCGATCGACCCGAAGGGGGTCCCGAAGACGGCCCGCCGGCCGCGGTAGCCGGTCTGGACGTTGTACTTGAGGAGTCTGTGGCTCTCGTGCCAGTCGACGGCGACTTCGATCTTGAGGTGCGGGCAGGCGGCATCGAGGATGTACCGGACCGTCATCCGGCTTTTCTTCCCCAGGGGGGTGCTCCCCTCCAGAGTCGCGCGGAAGGCGTTGCGCTCCACGAGCTTGAGGTCCACGCGGTTCGCTTCGAACCGGGGGTGCCTTAGCACCCCATGGTCGATGTCCCAGGCGTCACAGCCATGCGGGTCGTCGTGATAGGTCGAGAACCCGGCCCCCTCGATCGCGAGCGGCTCTCCATCAACCCACATGCCCACCAGGTGGCCATGTGCTCCAAACTCGGCGCGGAGGGCGCCGTTGTCGAGGACCTGCGCGGTGGCCTCGCGGATCGTGCCCGGTCCGCCGCGCTCGGCGTCGGCGACGGATTTCCCCTCCAGTCCGGCGAGCGCCACGAGAACGGGTTCCCAACGGCCGGGGATGTCGACGACGGCGCGGCGCGGGATCGCGACCGGGTTGAATACGTTCCAGCCCGCCCCGCGGCGGCCGGCTGACAACTCCGCCGTCGCCCGGTCGAGGACCGTCTTCCCGCGGGCTTCCAGTTCTCCCCCGAGCTGGCGGTAGACGATCCCGATCGAGCTGCCGGGCAGAGCGTCGTGGAACTCGCCGAACAGGAGCCTCTGCCAGTCCTTCTCGTCGACGGGGCCGCGGCCCAGCGCGACCCGGACGGCCTCGTGGGCCTGGAGCGCGCGTTCGAGGGCCCGGTGCCGCCGCTTGTACTCGCCCTGGGTCGTGTACGTGCCACGGTGGTACTCGAGGTAGAGCTCGCCCTGGTAGACGGGGAGGTCGCCCCGAACGCGGTCGAGGCGCCGGAAGAACTCCTCGGCGGTCGTCCAGGTCGTCCTGGGCACGCCCGCGAGGTTCGCGGTCCGGCGCGCCCGCTCGATCATCTCCTCGGTCACGCCGCCGCCGCCGTCGCCCCAGCCGGTCGGGAGCAGCATCTCGGGGTGTACGTCCGACTGCCTGTGCTCATTCAGCGCGGTCACGTTGTTCTGGATCGACACGTCGCCGTTGTAGGTGGTCGAGCACAGGTGCGTCACGATCTCGGTGCCGTCGAGGCCGCGCCAGACGAAGCTCGAATACGGGAACTTCGTGATCTGGGACCAGGTCATCTTGGTCGTGAAGAAGTACCGGGCGCCGCCGAGGGCCAGGATCTGGGGGAGGCAGCCCGAGTAGCCGAAGACGTCCGGAATCCAGCAGACGCGGGAGAGTTTCCCGCCGAGAAGCTCCGCGAACTTGCCCTGGCCGACCCGGGTCTGGCGGGCGAGCGACTCGCCGCAGGGCAGGTTCGTGTCCGACTCGACCTCGAAGACGCCGGTGGCTTCCCATTGCCCCGACCGGATGCGGGCGCGGATCTCGCGCGCCTGCGAGGGCGCCAGCCGCTCGACCATCCGGTACTGGGAGGCCTGGCTCTGGGAGAAGACGTATTCCGGATACCGCTCCATGAGCCGGAGCTGGTTGGCGGCCGTGTGGACGGCCTTGTGCTCGGAGGCGGACTCGGGCCAGAGCCAGACCTGGTCGAGGTGGGCGTGGCCGACGAGCGCGCCGCCGGGCTGGTACGACTCGGCCGGGAACTCGCGATAGACGCGTTTCAGAGCCGGGGCCAGCGCGGGAAGGCCGCCCGCATCCCAGGCGTCGCACGCGAGGTCGAGCAGGCGCAGGAGCCGGCGGAACCGGGGCGGCGCGCTCTCGAGGGTCTTCCGGAACCCGAAGCTGTACGCGCTGCCGAGGTCGCCCATGAGGAAGTTCATATAGGACTCGAGCACGGCCAGGTCCCACTTCGCCTCCCACGCGGCCTCGTTGCGGACCCGGAGACTCGCGCCCACGAACCGGAGGCCGAATCTCCCGATGCTCCAGTCGCCACCCATGGACTGCCACAGGGACGAGTCGATCATCAGGGTCGCGGCCCGATCGGGAAGCGGACACGTGCCGTGGCCGGGGTCGAGCCCGGCCCAGGGCTTTCCGTCGATCCAGACCGTGGCCTCGCCCGGGCACTCCCACCGCAGGTGGCGCCGGCCGCGCTCGCCCGGCCGCGGGGCCGGAACGCGCACGCGCATCCACCGCTGCCCCCAACTGCCCCAGGGCTTCCCGAAGGTGTCGCCCGGTCTCACGCGCCGCATGGGCTGGCGGACGCCCTTCGCGTAGGGAACCTGCGTCGCGGTCGCCCGGCCCCCGAAGACCTCGAGGTCTTCCGATCGCTCCCAGGCGAGCCCGTCCACGATCTGCTTCACGCGGACGAACCGCTGGGGGACGAGCTGGGGCAGCGGGTTGGTCAGCCGGGCGAAGGGGCGGGGCGTCCGGGACTGGTTGGACATGGAGGCAGGGTAACACGCCCCATCACGGGGACGGATATGACCGCCGTAAGGAATTCCCCTTGATCCGGTCAGGGCTCCGAAGGGATGAAGTTGGCCTTCCGGTCGAGCCGGGCGATGAACTCCGCGATCAGCTTCGCCGCGTCCTCGACGTCCCTAAGGGCCAGCATCTCGCAGGGCGTGTGCATGTAGCGCAGGGGGATCGAGACCAGTCCCGTCGCGATCCCGGCCCGGGTGGTCTGCATGACGTTGGCGTCGGTGCCGGTCCCGCCGGGGGCGGCCTCGACCTGGACCGCGATCTTGGCGGCCTTGGCCGCGTCCTGGAGACGGGAGTAGACCTTGGGGTTGATGTTCGGCCCCCGCGCGAGCACGGGGCCGCCGCCGAGCTTGAGGGTGCCGAGCTTGGCCTTCTCCTTGCCGCCCGCCCCGGGGTTGTCGGTCGCGTGGGTGACGTCCACGGCGATCCCGACCAGGGGGTCGATGCCGAACGCGCTCGTCCGCGCGCCGCGGAGGCCGATCTCCTCCTGGACCGTGGCGACGGCGTAGACGGAGGCGGCGGGACGCTTCTTCGACAGGATCCGGAGGGCCTCGCCGACGACCCAGGCGCCGATCCGGTCGTCGAACCCGCGCGCCGTCGCGAACCCGTTGCGCATCGGCTCGTAGCCCATGTCGATCACGGCCCAGTCGCCGATCTCGACGAGACCCTTGGCCTCCTTGCGGTCCTTGACGCCGATGTCGATCCAGAGGTCCTCGGTCGAGGGGACCTTGCGCCCCTCCTCGCCGCTCATGAGGTGGATCGCCTTCTTGCCGAGCAGGCCCTTGACCGTGCCCTTCGCGGTCCGGATCGCGACCCGCATGCCCTGGATGATCTGGAGGTCGTGGCCGCCGACCTGGGCGAAGTGCAGGAACCCGTCGTCGCCGATCTGCGTGATCATGAACCCGATCTCGTCCATGTGGCCGGCGAGCATGACGCGCGGGGTGCCCCTCGGGTTGAGGACGGCCATGACGTTGCCGTGCGTGTCCTTCTCGATGCGGTCCGCGGCGGGCTTCATCCAAGCGGCCCATTCGCGGGCGGCTGCCTCCTCGGCGCCGCTGGGGCTGGGGATGGCCATGAACCGTTCGAGGAAGGCTAGGCTGTTGCGTTCCATGGGGGGGATTATAGCGCCTCGCGTGACTGCGGGCGGGACGTGGATCTGGGTCTCTGCGGACCGCTCGGCGGTCATGTGAGATCTCGCCTCGCTGCCGTCGGCCTAGCTCTAGTGGAGCTTCCTCCATCGCTGGCGCGTTCCGAAGGCAGTCGCGTCCGAACGCCGATGGGCGATCCCTGCTCGCGCGGTGGCCCATGTCGTCCGGCCGCGACCGGCCCGCGCCGCGATGTCGGATCGGCCTCCGAGCTCCGCCGAGACCCAGATCCACTTCCCGCCCCGAATGCAGGGCGGGAGCTACTTGACTATCGCGACCTTGGCGGTGGTGGAGAAGCCGGGGGCCTCCAGCCTGGCGAGGTAGACGCCGCCGGCGCAGAGCTGGCCGGCGGCATTCCGGCCGTCCCAGGGCACCACGCAATCCTCGATGACCGCGGGTTTGTCGACGAGCGAGCGGACCATTTCGCCCGTCAGGGTGTAGATCCTGAGGGTCAGCCGGCCGTTGCCCCGGCCGGCGTCCGCGAGCACGTACTCGAGGAGCGCGGGATCGCGGAGGATATGGACGGGATGCTCTCCCGTGACGAAGAGGCGGCTCCGGGGATCGGAGACCCGGATGGTCAGCGCGCCCCCCCCGTCGAGGGCGGTGACGGGCAGTCCGGTCGTTGCGTCCATCGCCACGTACTGCGAGCCCTGGGGGACGCGGATGGTGACGACGCCCGGCGTCGCGTCCCGCCGCGCGACCACCCCGATGGCGAGGTCCCGGCACCCGCCGACCGCGATGGTGCCGGAGGGGGGCGGGTCGGTGTCGTACTGGTCGGTGACGGCCGCGCCCCCGAGCGAGAACTGGAGGGCCGGCTGGCCGCCCTGGAGGGCCACCGGGGTCATCCCCGGGTTGCACGCGCGGACCGGGATCTCGAACCGCTGGCCGGGGGCGATCTGCGGCGGGGCGGACAGCAGCGTGAGTTCGACCGGCCAGCGGGGCAGTATCTCGACGCACGGGCCCCACGCGCTCTGGAGCAGGGGCGCCCCCGTGGCCCCGTCGAAGCCGCTCACCTGGGCCAGCGCGCGCACGCACCCGAGACCGGCCGGATCGTACCGCCACGTGTAGTTGCGCGTCGATCCGGCCGGGATCGTCCCGGGGACGGTCGCTTCCGCGGGCTCGCACGTGGGCGCGGGGCAGGCTGTCGCGGGGAAGACACCCGGCGCGGCGCACGAGCCGGGCGCGCAGGATTTGAGCACCGCCGTCCCCTGCGACACCGTCGCGTTCACGAGGTCGATGCCGCCCAGGTTCGACGCCGCCATTACGATGTCGAGACAGCCGTTCCCGGTGGTGGAATCGCAGTTGGAGACTGCCGGACAGCCGGCGCACGTGGCCGTCATCGTGACCACGTCCACGGGCGGGGCCAGGATCGCGCACTCGAGTCCCGAGCCGGTGCTGAGTCCGGCCTTGGATGTCGTGGCGGTCGTCCCGACGTCGAGCCCGGAGATGCCATCCGTGCCCACCGCCTTGGCGGTGAAACTGACGAACCCCGCGGCCGCGACCGTGTAGTTCCAGACGAAGGTCGTGCGGGAGTTATACGGCTCGGGGGACGTGCACTGGCCGCTCCCCGGGTACGTCGCGGGCACGGCGGGGACCGGCCCCGCGACGGCGACGACGGCGGCGCCCGCGAACGTGTTCGGGGTCATCGTGATGCCGAGCGCAGTCACGTCGTTGCCGCCCGAGTTCGACACGCTCAGGAACACGGTGACGACCTGCCCCATCGAGTACTGGGCCTGGTCCGTCCAGATGGACGCCGACAGGTACGCAGCCGAGGTCATCTGGACCGGCGGCAGGGGGGGGCCGGTCCAGTCCGCGACCACGGACGGGGTGATGACCGCCTTCGTCACGCAATCGATGCTCTCGGCCTTGACCATGGATGAGCCGCACGCGAAAGAGATCGCGCCCGACGTGGCGTCGGGGCAGTTTGCGGTCATGTACCAGGTCACGAGCTGGGTGGCGCCGGGCTGGATGATGAAGGGCACCGCGGGGTTGGGAGACGCGGACGGGGCGGGGGGCGAGGCTGCGTCCCACGCGTTGCCCGTCGGCTGGACATCCGGGTAACCGAGCGAGCAGAAGCCGATGACGCGGAGGCAGTCGGCCCCGTTGTTCCTCAGGTTCATCTGGAGGTTGAAGGCCCCGTCCAGGCCGGCGACGGCGACCGCGGATGAGGCCGCGAAGCTCGTGATCTCGAGGGCGCCCGGGGTGGATTGCTGGACGAAGCCGAACGACGACCCGCAGTACGGGGGGGTCTCGAGGCAGGCGCCATGGCATGGCGGCGAGCCCGCCGCGAAGTCGATGCCGGCGCAGTACTGGACCGCGCCGTCCGTGTCGGCGTGGTAGGTCCAGGTGAACGACTTCGTCTCACCGGGGTTCCACGCGTAGAGCGGGGGCGGTACGGGAGGGGAGGACACCGGGGTCGCGGTTCCCGGGGACGGCGTGTACGAAATCCAGACCGCGCCCGGGGGGGATTCAAACACGAACGGCCGGCTGTCCGTGTTCCTCGCGTGCAGGACGACGGGGTAGTCGGATCCCGTGTTGACATTGGCGGGGACGACGAAGGTCAGCGCCCGCGACCCCGGCGGCGAGCAGCCGCCGGCGCAGACGTCGTACGGATGGAACGGCAGGTCCCTGGCCTGGACGGACTGGGTCAGGCAGTTCCCGCGCGCCGCGGAGGTGAACTCGAGGTCGTAGGTCGCGGTTGTGCACCCGTCGAGCCCGCCGCCGGGGCGCTTGGCCCACGTCCACGTGGCCGAGACACTCGCACCTGGTGCGAGTGTCAAGGCGCCGGCCGGGGTCGGGCCTCCGACCAGGTCCACCTCGGTCGCGACGTTGCTCGGCATGATCGCGGGGGTGATGTCGAACGTGTACCCGGAGGTGTTCCGGTACGTGAACCTGGTCTCGAGCGTCTCGGCACCCATGTAATAGAAGGGGCCTGCCTCGCTCGACCCCGGCGCGATAACGCCCAGAGGCGACGCGCCGTAGACGATCCCGGCCCCGTCCGGGTCCACCCACACGGTCGCCGTGATCTCGATCGGCCCGCGCTGGACCGTGAGGGCGGCCGTCGTCGCGGTCGAGGCGACGACGGCGGTCCAGGAGGCCGCGCCCGAGCCCGCGCCGCCGGCCGTGCAGCCGCCGAACGCGCCGCAGACGTTCGCTCCCATGATCGTCTCCGTCCACGTGAACCGGTGGGTGGCCCCCACGGGGATCGTGTCCGGGAGGACGGGCGAGCCGGCCTCGGTGCGGCCCGGGAGGCATCCGCCCTTCGCGTCCATGGAGACGGGGCAGACGGAGGGGGCGGTCAGGGGCGCCGCGTCGAGTCCGAGGCAGGCCTGCCCCGGGTTGACCACGACCGGCGAGGCGATGCCGTTGGTTGCGTCCACCCGGATCTCGACCGAGTCGCCGACGAAGGCGACGCCGGCCGGCCGCGTGCCCGTGCTCGTGACGACGACGGCCGCGGTCACGCTGACCGGAGGCAGCAGGCAGAGCGTGCCGCCCCAGGCGGCCGCCAGTACGTTGTGCGCCGAGCCGTCAGTCGTCAGGGCGCATCCGGCGTCCCGCCAGCTCCCCTCCGTGGGGGCGTGGCTCCAGCCGCCCGTGAAGTCGTCCTGATCCATGGCGTAGATGTCGAGGTCGACGCCGCAGGCCGCGAGGTCGGCCCGGAAGACCCACGAGACCGTCTCCGTGTCGTTCGCCGCGTTCGGGGCGTACGTGTAGCCGTTGTAGGCGAAGGTCATGATAGGGTCGGCGCTCACGAGGCTCAGCGGAGCCGACGGGCTTCCCGGGAAGTAGCCGCACGACTCGCTCGGCGGGGGAGCGTACGGCCAGACCCAGTACTGGCCCGGCCACTGCCCCGAGGCGCCGTCGTTGTTGGCCACCCAGTCGAACGGATCGAAGGCGGTCAGGGTGTTCGTGGGCGGCCCCGGTGGACACGTGTAGGGAACGGGCGGACAGGAGCTCCCCATGTCCACGACGGAGTTGCCGATCAGGCCCGTGTCGTTCTCAAGCGTGAGGTTGACCCGGATCCAGTCGCCGGTGTGGATCGGGGTGGCCGGCGTGATGCCGATCGTCCATGGCCCGCTGCCCCCGGGCTCGAGATCCACCGTGACCGCCGTGACCTTGATCGCCCGGACGGGGGAGGCCGCGAGCATCGCAACGCCCAGCAGCGCCAGCCACGCTCCCCTGCCCTGTCCCGCTCCGGAATCCGTCCTGGCTGTCATTCCCTGTCCCCGCCTCCATTATGCTCCAATGACCTGCCGTGGGTGGCCCGGGGGCAGCGCACGGCCGCGAGGGGTGTGCGATGATGCTGGTGACATGACCTGGGGTCCATGTCGCCTCTCCGTGGCCGTGGCGGTGCTGGGGTTGGGAGCGTCCGGGGCTGCGTCTCCAATCGCCGGCTCTTCTGCGACCGTTTGGGCCGCAGGCCGGCCTCCCGGCTCCGAGGAGATGACCTGGCAGGGCGCGCGGACGCCCGTGGTGCCGGGCCAGATCATCCTCAAGTTCGGAGACCGGGTCACACCGGCCGGCCGGGAGGCTGCTTTTGCCCGGCACGGACTCACCCCCGGGGGGCGGATCGACCGAATCGGCGCCCACCTGGTGACGGTGGGGAACGGCCAGGCGCTGGCGCGCGCGCTCGACCGGCTCGCCGTGGATCCGGACATCGAATGGGCCGAGCCCAACGTCTACGTCCGGCAGTTCGTCTACCCCGTGCCGAACGATCCCTACTACCAGCAGGCTGCCGCGCCCGGGTACGGGCAATTCTCGCTCGTCAATATGGAAGCGGACCGCGCCTGGAACGACCCTGACCTCGTGGGGTCGAAGGGGACGGCCGACCAGATCATGGCCGACGTGGATACCGGGGTCAGGTACGACCACGAGGACTTCCAGCTCGGCGGCGGGGCCACGCGGATCCTTGTGACGCCGACGGGGCCGGGGCCGGCATTCGCCGGGGGCCGGATCGTGGGCTGGGACTTCGCCAACAACGACAACGATCCGATGGACGACAACGGGCACGGGACGCACGTGGGCGGGATCATGGGGGCGGCCGCCAACAACGGCCTCGGCGTGGCGGGGATGACGTGGGAGCCCAAGATCATGCCGGTCAAGGTGCTGACCGGCTCCGGTTGGGGCACGACGTGGGCGGTCGTGCAGGGACTCGACTTCGCCCGGCAGAACGGGGCGAACGTCGTTAACATGAGCCTCGGGAGTGCGAGCGGGTCCAGCGCCGAGCAGGCCATGCTCCGCGCGCTGGCGGCCGAGGGGATCGTGCTCGTGGCGGCGAGCGGGAACAACGGCCAGATGGCCGTCAGCTATCCCGCGTGGTACCCCGAGTGCATCGCGGTCGGATCCGTGGAGCGGACCGACACCCTCGCGTATTACTCGAACTACGGTCCCCAGCTCGACGTCGTGGCGACCGGCGAGGGGATGTGGCCCCTGCGCGTGATCAGCACCTGGTTCAACGGCGGCTATCTCGACGAGGGCGGGACCTCGATGGCGTCGCCGAACGCGGCCGGCGTCGCGACGCTCGTCCTCGGGCAGAACCCGGACTGGGCGCCCGAGACCGTCTACCGCCGGCTAACGCGGACCGCCGACAAGGTGCCGGCGCCCGGCGCCGCGCCGTACAACGCCGACGGCTGGGAGATGCACATGGGGTACGGGCGCGTGAACGCGTACCAGGCGCTGGGCGGGATCGCGACGAAGCCCTGGTACGCCGCGAGCGTGTGCCTGCGCGACTCGAAGACGATCCTCTCGGACGCGTCGGGGACGAACCCGGTGGCCCGGCACGTCTTCACCCCGGCCACGCCCGGGACCGTGACGTTTACGGTCCTCGCGGACGACCGGGATGCCGTCACGATCACGGGCGCCGTGGTCGAGATCATGGGGCCGGGGACCACGAAGGACACGGTGCCGATGGCGGCGAATCCGATCACGAGCCGGCTGGCCCTGTACTCGGTCGACTACTGCGCCCAGCTCGAGTTCTCGGCGACGCTGTTCGTGCCGACGGCGAAGTTCATGGACAACGGCGGGACGGTCACCCAGATCCCCCTCCCCGCCTACCGGCCCGCGGTCGGAATCCCGGCGACCATCGAGGCGACGGCGTCGCCCAACCCGCAGGAGGCGGGCTCGAAGTCGGCCGTCACCGTCGTGGTTCGTGACGCCTCGGGGAACCCGATCCGGAACGTGCCCGTGTCGGGCAGGCTGGTCGCGTGGCCCGGCCCGGGGGCCAGTCTCGCGCCGGCGTGGGGAAAGACCACGGGCTGTCCCGCGGCCTTCTCGTGCACGGCGATGCTCTCGTCCGTCGAGGGAAACCATCTCGTCGTCTTCTCCGTGAGCGCGACCGGGCTGACCGGGATGCAGTTCAGCCTCACGATTACGGGATCGCAGGGGCTGGCTCTGCACAAGCGTGTGGATCCCTCGCCCGTCTGCGCCGGCGGCGTGCTGACCTACACGGTGTCGTGGAGCAAAATCGGGCTGTCGACCGCGCTGAACCTCGTTCTCCTGGACACCCTGCCGAACGGCACCCGGTACCGCGCTCCGGGGACGCGGTTCTGGGCGCAGACCGACGGGCTGGGCACGCCTCAACTCGTCTCGTCCATGTGGGCCACCGCCGCCGCGGGGCCATGGACCCCGGGGGAGCCGGCCGACGGCACCGCCGGGCCGCTCGTCCTCAAGTGGGTCGTGGACCGGATCGCGCCGGGCAAGTCGGCCTGGCTCGAGTTCCGCGTAAAGGTCTCCTCGACGCTGACCGGGGGCGCCACTGTGGCCAACCGGGCGGCGGCTTGGTATGGCACGGGGACCCCCCCGCGACTGTCGGAAGCGGCCGTGGTCACGGTCAACGGCGCGGACTCACTTCGGCTCGCAGGATCGGCGCCGCGGGGCGCGCCGCCGGGATCCGTGATCACGGTCACGCTGACCGCGACCAACAACGGCGCGGCGCCGGTTTCCGTCGCGCCCGGATGCACTCCGGGTCCCGACCCCTCTGTCGTCGTCCTCGTGTCCGGCCCGAGTCCGCCCGGCCCCGCGCTCCTCCCGCCCGGCGGCGTCCAGACATTCGCCTGGACCTGGTCGTGCACGGCCAAGGGGTGGGTCGAGTTCACGCTCACGGCCACCGGCACCGCGTGTCCGGTCGCGGTCGTAACCGCGATCCAGTGGCCGGCCGTTCTCGCCGCATCGCTGACGGCTTGGCCCTCCCCGCGGAACGTGACGCAGAAGTTCCTGGTCGCGCTGACCGTGACGAACACGGGTGATGTCGTCGCGACGGGAGTGACCGCGGCGGCGATCCGGATGACGGGCCCGGGCGTCGCCGCACTCACGGCGGGGCCGACGCCGGCGATGCCGGTCAGCCTGCTGGGGGGCACCTCCGTGACGTTCACCTGGACGTACACGGCCGTCGCCGCGGGTCCCGTCGTCTTCTCGACGACGGTGACGGCGACCGACCCCGCGTTCGGCTCCTCCCTCCGGGCCGGCCCCGTGGTCTCGAACGTGGAGCTTATCCAGACGCCGGCGGCGCTCGCCGGGAGCCCGGCGACCGCCTCGCCCGATCCGGTCTGCGTCGGCGGGGTGGTCTCCGTCGTGCTCACCGTTACGAACACCGGGGGCGCGACCCTGGGCGCGGTCACGGGGTCGCCGAACCTCCGCGTCGAGGGGACGGGGGCGGCGGTACGGCTGACGAATCCCGCCTCGATCCCGGCGCTGGCGGGCGGCGCCTCGGCGAACCTGACCTGGACGTACTCGCCGACCGCCCCGGGCACGCTCAAGTTCACGGCGACGATCACGGCCCTGGATGCCAACTCGTCCGCGACGGTGTCGACGGGTCCCCGGTCCTCGAACCCGATCACGGTCCCGGCCTCCGGGGCCTTCGCGGTCGCGCTCGCGGTCCCCCCGGCCTGCACCGCCGGCCAGTGGATCACGATCGCGCTCACGGTCACGAACTCGGGGGGCGCCGCGGCCGGCAACGTCGTGCCCGCGCTCCAGTTCAACGCCGGCGAAGGGCTCCTGACGTGGGAGAGCGGGCCGGTCCCGGCGCCGCCGGTCGCCCTCGGCGCCGGGGCGGCCCAGACCTTCGTCTGGACATACTCGGTCGCCGGTACGGGGAGCGTAAACGTGACCGGGACCGCGACCGGCCAGCATGCGGTCTCGGGCTGTTCGTTCGCGGCGTCCGCCACGAGTTCGTTCGGCGCCCTGAGCGGTGCCGCGCTGACGGCGGCGTTGTCGTTCGTCCCGTCGCCGGTCGAGGTGGGGTACCAGTTCACGGCCTTGCTGCTCGTCACGAACTCCGGGGATGCCGATGCGACCGGCGTCCTGCCTTCCATCGGGTTCGATGCCGGGGCGGCGCTGGCCGGGTACGCGAGCGGCCCGGTCCCGGCGGGGCCGGTCACGATCGCGGCGGGGAAGGCGCAGACATTCGTCTGGACGTACAACGCCCTGGCGACGGGAACGGTCGCCATGGCCGGCACGGCGACGGGAACCGACCTGCTGTCCGGCGGGCCGGTGGCGGCCGGGGATTCCGGCTCCGTCACGATCGTCCCCCCGTCGGTCGCGTGCCCCTCCTCCGAGCAGTGGACGCGCACGTACGCGGGGACCCCCGCCCTGGGCTGGGCTGGTGCGCGCGATGTGGCGTACGACTCCCTTAAGAACGTGATCGTCGTCGGCGACACGGACCCGGGCGACTGGGAGATCCGCAAATTCACGAGCGCGGGGGTGCTCGTCTGGGAGCGGACTTACGACAGTCCGGCGAGCGGGGTCGACATCGCCTACGGCGTCGCCGTCGATTCCGGGGACAACATCGTCGTCTGCGGGATCGAGGACCGCCCCGACCTGGTCCAGGGGGGCGACTGGCGGATCCGGAAGTACGACAGCGGGGGCACCCTGCTATGGAGCGTGAGCTATGCCAGCCCTGGATGGCAGGATGACGTGGCCTACGACGTCGCCGTGGAGGGCGCCGACAACGTCGTCGTGGCCGGGATGGAAACGCGATACGATCTGGGCACCGAGACGAACTGGCTGACGAGGAAGTATGACAGCGCCGGAGCCCTGCTCTGGAGCGTGAGCTACACCAGCGAACCCACGGGGTTCTCCTTTGACACGGCGTATGCGGTAGCCGTGGACGGATCGGGGAACAGCGTCGTCGCGGGGGAGTACTTCGATCCGGTGGGGTTCAGCAGCAACGCGCTCGTCCTGAAATACGATTCGTCCGGCACCCTCCTCTGGAGCCGGACGTACGACGGTCCGCTGGGCCAGGGTGACGCGGGGTTCGGGGTGGCCGTGGACCCGTCGCAGAACGTCATCGTCGCCGGCTACGAGATCGGGCCCTCCTTCAACGCCGTTTGGCGCGTATGCAAGTACGACGGCGCGGGCCAGACAATATGGACAAAAGCCTATGCCGTCCCGGGGCAGGACGTCCTCGCCTATTCGGCCGCGTCCGATGCGTACGGCAACGTCATCGTGCTGGGCATCGAGGATCGTGCCGACCTCGGGCAGGACTGGAACTGGAGAGTCCGGAAGTACGATCCCGGCGGCAACCTGGTCTGGGAGGACACCTACGACTCGCCCGCGCACGATACGGACGACGCGTGGGGCGTGGCCACGGCGCCGGGCGGCGTCTTCGCCCTGGCCGGGACTTCTTGGGACATTGCGGCCACGGACCTCGTCGTGCGCCAATACGGACCGGGGCCGTCGCTCTCGGCCGCGGGGAGCGTGGCCCCGTCATCTGTCAACGTCGGCGTCCCGGCCGTCGTCACGCTGACCGTGTCCAACACCGGGTGCGACACGCTCAGCGGGGTGACGCCCGCGATCGTGGTCGCGCCCGGTGCCGGGCTCGTGAGCCTCTCGTCGGGGCCCGTCCCGGCCTCGGTGGGGTTCATGGCCCCGGGCGCGTCGGCGACGTTCACGTGGACGTACGACACGATCGCGGCTGGTACTGCGACATTTACCATGACGGCCTCGGGCATCGATGTCGTGACCGCCGCCGGCCTCCAGGCGTCCGCCACGGCGGTCCTCACGATCGGGACGCCGCCGCCTCCCGGCGCGTGCGGGCCGCCGGCCATCATATGGTCGCGCACCTACAACAACGTCGTGAACGGCGACGACGACGTGGAGGCCGTTGCCATGGACGCCGCCGGGAACGTGATTGTCGGGGGCCGCGAGCAGTACGCGGGGCCCAGCTTCGGCTGGCTCCTCCGGAAGTTCGATGCCAACGGGAACGTGCAGTGGACCCAGACCTACCGCAACGCGTACGCTGCCCACGACTTCCTCCATGCCGTCGCCGTGAACCCGTTGACGGCGGCCGTGGTGGCGGTGGGGATGGAGGAGGTCTCCGCCGGGAACTTCAACTGGATGATCCGGAAGTACGACAGCGCGGGCATCTTCGGCTGGGCGGCCACGTACACGAGCCCCGGGACGGTCGCGGACTCCCCGCAGGGCGTCGCGGTCGACGCGAGCGGCAACGTCTACGCCGTGGGCCACGAAACCCGCGCGGGGCAGTCGAACAACTGGCTGATCCGCAAGTACACGAGCGCCGGGGGACTGGTCTGGAGCGTGTCGTACAACGGCGCCGCCAACGGGGCCGACATCGCCTGGGCGGTCGCCGTCGATCCGGCCGGCAACCCTGTGGTGGCCGGGCAGGAGACGGTCGCGGGGCAGGGGATGAATTGGCTCGTCCGCAAGTACGACACGGGCGGCAACGTCCTCTGGAACGCCGGCTACAACGGGGCGGCGAACGGCGACGACGTCGCGCGGGGCGTAGCCTGCGACCCCTCGGGCAGCGTGTACGTGGCGGGCTACTTGACGGTGACGGGACAAGGCACCAACTGGATCATGCGCAAGTACGCGCCGGGCGGGGCCCTGCTCTGGACCGTGACGTACAACGGGGCCGCCAACGGCGCGGACGAAGCCTACGCCGTGTGCGTGGACGGGGCGGGTGACGCCGTGGTCGCGGGCATGGAGAACGTGACGGGCCAGCTGACGAATTGGCTCATGCGGATGTATGGCCCCGGCGGGACGCTGGCCTGGAGCGTGACGTACAACAACCCGTCCAGCGCGGACGACGCCCTCTACGGCTGCGCGGTGTCCCCGGACGGGCTCACGGTGGCCGCGGGGGGCATGGAATGGCGCAACGACATCCTGCAGGCACCCAATTGGCTGGTGCGCAAGTACGTGACCGTGGCCGCGGCCCACCTGGCGGGGTCGGCGGCTGTCACCCCGTCGACGGCGACGGCCGGGGACCCCGTCGAGGTAGTGCTCACGGTGACGAACACGGGGTGCGATACGCTCACCGGGGTGACGCCCGCGATCGTGGTCGCGCCCGGTGCCGCGCTCGTGAGCCTCTCGTCGGGGCCCGTGCCCGCCTCCATCGCCTCGCTCGCTCCCGGGTCGTCCGCGAGCTTCACCTGGACCTACAGCACCCTCGCGGCGGGCACTACCGTCTTCACGCTCACCGCCTCGGGGACGGACACCGGGGGTGGGGGACCGGTGGCGGCCTCCGGGACGGCGCAACTCCAGATCTTCCCGCCGGCTCCGCCGTCGTGCGCGCCGGTCCTGTCGTGGTCCCGGACGTTCAACGATCCGGTCAATGGCACCGAGGTCGTGTCGGGTGTGGCCATGGACGGCGCCGGCAACGCCGTCATCGCGGGGTGGGACCAGTACGCCGGCCCGAGTTTCCAGTGGCGCGTCCGCCGGTACGATCCGGATGGAAACCTGCAGTGGGACCGGACCTACAAGAACGCCGCCGCGCGGTACGACTTTCCGTACGCGGTCGCGATCGATGCGGCGAACGGCGATGCTGTGGTCGCGGGCCGCGAGGAGGTCTCTCCGGCCGACTACAACTGGATGATCAGGCGCTATGACCTCGCGGGGAATCTGGTCTGGAGCCGGACGTACTCCTCCGCTGGTGTCGCCTCCGACGAGTCGCGCGGCGTCGCGGTCGACGCGGGCGGCAATGCGTGGGTCGCGGGCTGGGAGGCGGCGGGGGGACAGGGGTTGAACGTGTTGCTCCGGAAGTACTCGAACACCGGGGCCTTGCTGTGGAGCGGGGGGTACAACGGCCCGGCCAGCGGCTCGGATGAGGCATGGGCGGTTGCCGTCGACTCGTCGGGGAATCCCGTCGTGGCCGGCATGGAGACGGTGACCGGACAAGGATTCAACTGGCTCGTTCGAAAGTACGACGCCTCGGGGGCCCTCCTTTGGAGTCGGACATACAACGGTCCGGCCAACGGTGACGACTTCGCGTGTGGGGTGGCCGTGGACGGCTCCGGGAACGCGTACGTCGCCGGGGTCGAGACACGGACCGACGTCGGCCAGGGGAGGAACTGGCTGGTTCGCAAGTACGACGCGTCCGGGAACCTGCTCTGGAGCCAGGGGTACAACGGCGCCGCCAACCTGGCGGACGAGGCCGACGCCTGCGCCGTCGACGGGAACGGCGACGTCGTGGTGGGCGGTATGGAGACCGTGACCGGGCAGGGGATGAACTGGCTCATCCGCAAGTACGCGGCGGGTGGAACCCTCGTCTGGAGTGTGACCCACAGCAGTCCCGGCAGCACGGACGACTACGTGATGGCATGCGCGGTGCCGGCGGACGGGCATGCCCTGATCGCGGCGGGGACGGCGACGCGCGCGGACCTGGGCCAGAGCCAGAACTGGCTGATCCGGCGGTACGTGACCATGGGCCTGGGGGTCGCGGCATCCGTCTCCGCATCCGTCATCTCCGTGGGCGAGTGGTCGCGGGTGGCGCTCACGGTGACGAACACGGGATGCACCGACCTCGTGAACGTGACCCCCGCGCTGGCGATGGGGCCGGGGGCCGCGCTCGCCGCGGTCCTCGACGGGCCGACCCCGCCGTTCGCGGGGAGCCTGGCCCCGGGGGCTTCCGCGACGTTCGCGTGGACCGTGAGCGGCAGCGCGGCCGGCACCGTGCACTTCACGCTGACGGCTGTGGGTGTCGACACCGGCCTGTCCGGGACCGTGACCGGGGTTGCGGCCGCCGACCTCGTGATCCAGTTGCCCCGCAAGAGAATCCTCTTTTACGGCCCCGACGCGGGCGGGCTGGCCGCGACGACGCCCGGCATCACGATCACGGTCTGGAACGAGGCCACGTGGGCCACGAAGACCACGGCGGACTTCGCCGCGTTCGACGCGATCGTGTTTGGCGACCAGCCGGCCTGCCACGCGAGCGCGACGATCTGGGACGCGGCGATCGCGACGCGGGACGTCTGGAGTCTGGCCGTGACCGGCAACGTCATCCTCATGGGCGCGTCGCCGGACGCGGCCGGGAAGTCCGAGCTCGTTCACCAGGCCGTCCTCTTCGCCGCGGAGCGCGGCGCTCCCGCGACGGGGCTCTACGCCTCGCTGAGCTGCGCGTACGAGGGCGCGGCGCCGGTGGCTGTGGACCTCCTGGCCGGGCTCGGGGACTTCACGACGGCCGCGATCGGAGCGACCGTCTGCGTGGACGCGGCGCACAAGGTGGCCGACCATCCGGCGCTGGCGGCCATCGACGACGCCTACCTCTCGAACTGGGGCTGTTCGACGCGGGAGGGGTTCCTCGACTGGCCGGCCGGCTACATGCCGCTCGCCGTGGCCCTCTGGGGCACGGTGTGGACGGCGTGCGACGGCACCGCCGGGACGCCGTACCTCCTGGCCTCGGGCGTGGCGCCGTCCTGCCCCACGCCGGTCGTCCACAAGACCGTGTCGCCCGACCGCTACGCCTGCGGGGACAGCGTCCTGACCTATCGGGTGGCGTGGAGCAACGCGGGCGCGGCGACCGTGTACGGGCTCACGCTGACGGACACCCTGCCGGCGGGGCTGACCGTGGTCGCGCCGTCGTTCGGGAGCTGGCTGGGCGCGGACTGGCTGGGGGTTCCCGCGGTAACGGCGAGCGCCTGGGCGGCGTCCGTCGCGGGCCCGTGGACGCCGGGCGAGCCGCCGGACGCCACGGCGCCGCCCGTGATCCTGCGCTGGGTCGTGAACCGGGTGGCACCCGGCCAGTCCGGCTGGCTCGAGTTCCGGGCGTCGGTCGCGTCGGCCGTCCCGGTGGCGACCGTGATTGCCAACCGCGCCTCCGCGACGCAGGCCGGGGACTGCCGCGTTTACGACACCGAGGAGGCGGCCGTGTACCGCGGAGCCGTGGAGCTGACGATGACGCCGAGCGCCTGGGCCGTGACCGCGGGCGCGCCCGTGACCTACACGATCGCGTTCGGCAATGCGTGCCTGGTGACGGCGGCGAACCTCGCGCTGTGGGATACCCTGCCCCCGGGGACGGTCTTCGTCGCGGCCTCGGACGGCGGCGTCTTCGACGGCACGAAGGTGGATTGGAGCCTGCCGTCGCTGGACCCCGGCATGGCCGGTTTCGTCACGCTGACGGTGTCGGTGACGGGGGCCTCGGCTCCGGTCGGGCCCAACGTCGCCCGCCTCGACTACACGGATCCGCCGGGGACGCCGCTGTCCGGGGTCACGAGCAACACGGTCTGGGTGGACGTGGTCTGGGGCCTGCCGGTCGTGCACAAGTCGGTGGAGCCGCCGGGCGAGGTCTGCGCGGGCTCGATCCTCGCCTACACGCTGTCGTGGAGCAACGCCGGCGTCGCGACGGTCCTTGAGTTGGTCCTCCTCGACACGCTCCCGGGCGGCGTGGCCTGGATCGCGCCCAGCGTCGTTTACACGGCCGGCGCGGACGGGTGGGGGACGCCGGCGCCTGCGGCGTCGGCCTACGCGGCCTCGGCGGCGGGCCCGTGGACCGCCGGCGAGCCGCCGGACGGCGCCGGGAGCCCGCTCGTCCTGCGTTGGATCGTGGACCGGGTCGCGCCGGGCGCCACGGGCAGCCTCCAGTTCCAGGTCCGCGTGTCCTCGACGCTTTCCACGGGCACCGTGATCGCGAACGCGGCGCTCGCGACGATGGCGAACGGGGCGACGACGTACGCGACGGAGGCGGCGTCCTCGACGGTCGTGACCGCGGGCGTGCTGGAGGTGGCGGCGGCGTCGACGCCCCGAGTGTCCGTCGGCCAGTGGGTGACCGTGTGCCTGACCGTGACCAACACGGGCGGGTCGGCGGTGGATGGCATCATGCCCGATGTGGCGGCTGGGCCCGGCGCGGAGCTCGTTGTGCCGGAAAGCGGGCCGTCGCCGCCGGGCCCCGTGACGCTGGCGCCCGGGAGCGCGACGACCTTCACGTGGACGTTCTCCGCCTCCGGGGCGGGACTCGCGGGGTTCACGGCGACTGCATCCGGCTCGACCTGCGCGGGGACGGCCGTGCTTGCCGCCACGGCGGCCTCGACGACGATCCAGGTGCCAGCGCGGCTCGACGCCACGCTCATCGCGTGGCCGGCGTCCGTCTGCGCGGGGGGGAGCTTCCTCGTGACGTTGACCGTGACCAATACGGGCGAAGCGGACGCTACCGGGGTAGCGTCAGAACCCCTGCTCGAGACCGGCGGAGCGGCGGCGCCCGGGTCGGGACCGTCCCCGGCGTTCCCCGTGATCCTGCCCGGCGGGGGCGCGATGACCTTCACCTGGACCTATGCCGGGACCGCACCGGGCGTCTCGGCTCTGACGGCGACGGTGACGGGGGCGGACGCGAACAGCGGGGCGCCGCTGACGACGGGCCCGGTCCAGTCCGGTACGGTCGCCGTCCTCGCGCCCGGGACGCTGGAGGCCGCGGCTTCGGCCCCGGTCGCTGTCTCGACGGGCGAGTGGTTCCAGGTGACGGTGACGGCGACGAACACGGGGGCCGCCGGCGTCACGGGGGTCGTGGCCGCGCTAGCGGCGGGGCCGGGCGCCGCCCTGCTCAGCGCGGCGCTGGGGCCCGAGCCGCCGGGGCCGGTGACGCTGGCCGGGCTGGCCGCGCAGACGTTCGTGTGGTCCTTCACTGCGACCGGGACCGGTCCCGTCGTCTTTTCGGCCACGGTGGCCGGCGTCACGTGCGGGTCGACGGCGCTGACAGCGACGGCCCTGGTCGCCTCCACGGTCCAGGCGCCGGCCGCGCTCGGCGCCACGCTCACCGTGCTGGCGGACGGGGTCTGCATCGGCGACACGTTTCTGGTGACCCTGACGGTCACCAATGCGGGTGAAGCGGCGGCCGCCGGCGTTACCCCCGCAATCGGCGGCGAGCCCGGCGTGGTGTTCGTCGCGGGGCCGTGGCCGGCGCCGCCGGCGGGCGTGCCGGGCGGCGGGTCGGTGGTCTTCACCTGGACGCTCTCTGGCGCGTCGCCGGGCGCGGCCGGGTTCACGGCCACGGTCACCGGCACGGACGCCGATTCGGGCGCGGCGATCGCGACCGGGCCGCTGACGGCGGGGCCCGTAACCGTCCGGGCCCCCGGGGTTCTGGTGTCGGCGGCGTCGGCCGGGCTGGTCGTGTCCGCGGGGCAGTGGCTAACCGTCGCGCTGACCGTCACGAACGAGGGCGGGTCGGACGTCCGGAACGTCACTCCATCGATCGCGGTGGGGCCCGGCGCCGGTCTGGTCGCGCCGGAGTCTGCACCGTCCGGTCCGCTCACGCTGACGGCCGGGGGTGCCACGACCTTCGCGTGGACGTGGTCGGCGGCGGGGGCCGGACTCATCCGGTTCACGATGACGGCCTCGGGAGACACGTGCGAGGCGACCGTCCTCCTCGCGACCGGGAGCGTCTCGGCGACGGTCCAGGTGCCCGCCTCGCTCGAGGCCGCGCTCCGCGCCTTCCCGTCGCCGCGGGACACGGGTCAGGGCTTCCTCGTCACGCTGACCGTGACGAACACGGGGCAGGCCGGGGCGACCTCCGTCGCCCCGGCCATGCCTTTCGCGAGCGGAACGGGGGCAGCCGTGCTGGCGGATGGTCCGTTCCCCTCAATCCCCGTTCCGCTCGCGGGGGGGGCGGCGGTGACCTTCACGTGGACGTACGTGGGCACGGCCCCGGGGTGGGTGGACTTCACCACGACGGTTACGGCGGCGGACGCCAACGCCGGGTGGCCGCTGGCGGCGGGGCCGGCGGCCTCGGGGAGCGTCCTCATCCAGGCTCCGGCGGCCCTCCAGGCGTCGCTCGCGTGTCTCTCCGCGACCGTGTGCGCGGGCGGGACCGTACTGGTGACGCTGACGGTGACGAATACGGGCGGGGCGGCCGCCTCGCTCGTGACCACGGCCGCGTTCCGCGCCTCGGGCGGCGGGACCGCGTCCCCGGTCGCGGGGCCGTTCCCGGCCATGCCCGCATCCCTCTCCGGCGGCGCCTCCGCCGTCTTCACGTGGACGTTCTCGGGCGCCTCGCCCGGAGCGCTCACGCTCTCGACGACCGTCTCGGGCGCCGATGCGAACACCGGCGGCGGCCTCTCGACGGGCCCGGTCCCGGCCGCCGCGATCGCGGTCGTCCTGCCGCCCACGCTGGCTGTCTCCGCATCCGTGCCAGCGGCGGTCGTGACCGGCCAGTGGCTGACCGTGGGCGTCACCGTGACCAACACCGGAGGGTCGGCGCTGTTCGGCGCGACCCCGGCGATCGCGGCGGGGCCCGGCGCCGGTCTGGTCGTGCCGGTGTCGGCGCCGTCCGGTCCGCTCACGCTAGCGCCCGGGGGCGCCACCACCTTCGCCTGGACGTGGTCGGCCTCCGGCACCGGGTCCGTGACGTTCACGATGACCGTGGCGGGCGCCGGAGCCTGCGGCCCGGCGCAGGTTTCCGCGACCACGACCACGACGGTCGAGACGCCGGCGGGCCTCCAGGCGTCGCTGGTGGCGGCCCCAACCCGGGTGAGTGTCGGCCAGGCCGTGCGGGTCACGCTGACGGTTACGAACACGGGGGGGGGCTCGGCAAACCTGGCCGCGGCGCCGGTCCAGCCGGACGGCCCGTTCGTCACCTGGTCGTCGGGTCCCACGCCCGCGTTCCCCGCCGTGCTGGCCGGGGGGGCGAGCCGGACCTTCACGTGGGTTTTCCAGGCGGCGGCGCCCGGCGGCCTGGACTTCACGGCGACGCTCGCGGGCACCGACGCCGTGTCCGGCCTGCCGCTGTCGCCGGGTATGCTTGTCTCGGGCACCGTCCTGATCCAGACGCCCGCCTTGCTCCGTGCGGCGCTCGCGGTCTACTCGACCACGGTGTGCACGGGGACGGGCATTCTCGTGACGCTCACCTTGACCAATACGGGGCAGGCGGACGCGGCGGGGGTTGCCACGCCCGCCCCCGCCGCGATCGGCGCGGGAGCGGCTGCTGTCGCCGGGCCCCTGCCGCCCTTCCCGGCCGTCGTCCCAGGCGGGACGGCGATGACCTTCACGTGGACGTTTACGGGGAGCACAAGCGGCCGCGCCATCTGGACGGTTACGCCGGCCGGCACCGATGCCAACTCGGGGGCGGCGGTCGCGGCGCCGGCGGCGGCGGGCCCCTCGTGGTTCCTGACGTCCGCGGCCTTCGGCCTGTCCATAGGCGCGCCTGCGACGGTGGCCATCGGTCAGTGCTTCACCGCGGTCCTGCCGGTCACGAATACGGGCGGCAGCGCGGCCACCGGGGTGTCACCCGTCCTTGCGGTCTCCCCGGCCTTGGGGGCGGTCGCCGGCCCTACGGGGCCCGCGCCACCGGGGCCGGTGACGCTCGCGCCGGGGGACACCGTCGGATTCGTCTGGACGTTCACGGCCACGGGACCCGGCGTCGTGACGCTGACGTTTACAGTGACGGGCGTTTCGGCCTGCGGGCCGGCGACCGCATCCCTGGTCCGGAGCATCACCGTCCAGGCGGGGCCGGTCCTGTCGGCGTCGCTGGTGGCGACACCGTCCGTCGCCGGGGTGGACGCCGTCATCTCGGTCGTGATGACCGTGTCGAACACGGGGGGGATGACGGTCAACGGCGTGTCCCCGACGGCGATCGCCGTGACCGGCGACGGTGGGGTGGCCTGGATGAGCGGTCCCCAGCCGGTTGGAGCCACGATCCTTCCCGGCACCTGCCGCGCGTTCACGTGGACCTACCGGACGATGCGCGGCGGAACCGTCACCTTCCGGGCCGGCGCGACCGGCGCCAACGCTCCGCTCGTGGCGCCCGTGGCCTCCAATCCGGTTGTCATCGTGGAGGCCGGGGGCTCCCTCGTGGACGGCCGCATCTTCCCCAACCCGTTCCACTGGCGGGACGCCCTGGGCGGCACGCTCAAGTTCCGGCACCTGCCGCCGTTCACCGAGATCCGCCTCTACTCGACAGCCGCGGAACTGATCCGCCGGCTGACGGCGGACGTCAATGGCAGTGCGGCGTGGGACGGCAAGAACACGCGCGGGGCCCACGTCGCCGCGGGTGTCTACTTCTACGTCTTCGAGGCCCCATCCGGCTCCCGCGAAATCGGCAAGATCCAGGTCAAGCCGTAGCGAGTCCGGGCACCGGGCGGCCTGACGGGTGTATCGTGAAGGACCTGACAGGAGGAACACCATGAGCAAGAGGACCGTTCGCTGGGGCGTCATCGGGCTGGGGGGCATCGCGCACCGCGTGCTGAAGGGGTTCAAGGCCACGCCGCCGGCGTCGACCGAGGTCGTGGCCGTGGGGTCGCGGAATGCGGCGAAGGCGCGCGAGTTCGCGGCCAGCTACGGCATCCCGACCGCGTGCGGGAGCTACGAGGAGGTCGTCGCGGACCCGTCCGTGGACCTCGTCTACATCGCCCTGCCCAACCACCTGCACTGCCCCTGGACGCTCAAGGCCATCGCGGCCGGCAAGCACGTGCTCTGCGAGAAGCCGTTCGCCATGAACGCCGCGGAGGCGAAAGCCATGATCGCGGCGGCGAAGCGGCGGGGCGTCTTCCTCATGGAGGCGTTCATGTACCGGTGCCACCCGCAGATGGAGACGCTACGCTCCCTCCTGAAGTCGCGGGCGCTCGGCGACATCCGGCTCATCCGGGCCGGGTTCGCGTTCGGCGGGATCAACGAGAGCAACGTCCGGATGCGCAACCCCGAGGGCGGGGGCGGGCTCATGGACGTCGGCTGCTACCCGGTGTCGTTCATGCGGTTCGTGGCGGGCCAGGAGCCCGTCGACGTCAAGGCGACGGCCGTGATCGGGAAGAAGAGCCGCGTGGACCACTGGGCCGCGGGCGTGTTGAAGTTCCCCTCGGGCGCGATCGGGTACTTCGACTGCGGGATGATGGTGAACTCGGACTGGTCGGCGACCGTCTTCGGGACCAAGGGCCGCGTCCGGCTGAACTCGCCGTGGATCCCCGAGGACGGGCAGGCCGAGCTCGAGATCACGATGTACGACGACTGGAAGACGGAATCGAAGCTCGTCAAGGGCAAGCACTACTTCGCCCACGAGGCCGAGACCGTGGCGCGGTGCATCCTGGCGGGGAAGCGCGAGGCGCGCGAGATGAGCTGGCGCGACACGCTGGGCAACATGCAGGCCCTGGACGGCCTCCGGGAGTCGATGGGACTGAAGTGGGACCTGGAACGCCGGACGCGGCGAAAGTAGAAGGGAGCATACACAATGGCGAAGCTGAAGGTCGGCATCATCGGGGCGGGCATGATTTCGGAGGAGCACCTGACGAACTACTCCAGGGACCCCCGGGTCGAGATCGCCTGGGTCGCGGACGTCATCGAGGAGAAGGCGAAGTCGCGCGCGAAGCAGTTCAAGGTGCGCAAGGCGGTCGCCGACTACCGGAAGGTGCTCGGCGAAGTCGACGCGGTCAGCATCTGCACGCCCCCGGCCATGCACCTCCAGCCCGCCAAGGACGCGGCGGCGGCGGGGAAGCACGTCCTGTGCGAGAAACCGCTGACGATGAACGCGGCGCAGGCGAAGGAGATGGCCTCGGCGTGCGCGAAGGCGAAGGTCCAGCTCGGCGTCTGCTCCGCCCGGTCGAACCTCGTCCCCGAGATCGCGATCTCGCGCGAGTACGTGGCGGCGGGGAAGCTGGGCCGGGTCTACTACGCCCGCGTGACGTCCATGCGGCGCCGCGGCCGGCCGGGCCTCGATTTCTGGCCGAACGTGACGTGGTTCCTGGATTCGAGCAAGTCCGGGGGCGGGGCGATCATGGACATCGGCTGCTACGACATCGACCTCCTGCTCAAGGTGCTCGGCGCGCCCCAGCCGGTGGCGGTGTCGGCGGCGTGCACGACCGGAATCGGGAGCCAGCGGGTGCCCAAGGGCGTGGTCCACGACGTCGAGGAGCACGTGACCGCGTTCGTCCGGTTCGCGGACGGGTGCACGGCCACGTTCGAGACGGCGTGGGCGACGAACATGGACGGGAACGACTTCATCGTCTTCGGCACCGAGGGCGGCATCAGGCTGCGCCCGCTCACGTATTTCGGCGAGGACAAGGGCAAGACGTTCGACCGCAAGCTGGAAACGAAAGGGCGCAAGCTCGAGTCCCTGCAGTCGGACTTCGCGAGCGCGTGCCTGGGGAAGAAGCCCGAGCCGTCCACGCCCGGCCACGTCGGGGTCAAGATCATGCAGATCATCGAATCGGCGCTGAAGTCCGCGAAGACCGGCAAGGAAGTCCGGATCGCCTGACGAGGCCGTGATCACGGGGCAGGGGATGCGGTGAAGAAGCTGTTGACGATCCTGGCCGTCGTCGTGGCGGTGCCCCTGGTGGCGATCGTCGTGCTCTTCTTCTCCGTCCTTCACGCGTTCACGGCGACGACGCCGATCGAGAACGAGTTCGAGCCGGCGCCCGGGGTCCACACCGTCCAGCTGCGGCGGTTCAGCGCCTGCTTCGTGGTGCAGTCGCGTCCCGGCAAGGTGGTCCTGGTGGATGCCGGCATGGATCCGGACGCCAAGGCGATCCTCCGGGCGCTGTACTTCCTGGGGATGGGGTCCGATGCCGTGGAGGCCGTTCTGCTGACGCACGGCCACGCCGCCAACCTGGGCGGACTGCAGGTCTTCTCCTGGGCGCCGGTGTCCTCGCTGGAGGCCGATGTCCCGCTCGTCGAGGGCATGGTGGGCACCCCCAGCCCGTTCGGGCGCCTGATGGAGGTCCGGCCGACCGGGGTGAAGGTGGCGCGGGTCCTTCGCGATGGCGAGACCGTCAGGTTCGGCAGCCTGGCGGTCAGGGTCTTCGCGGTCCCCGGCCACACCCGGGGGAGCGCGGCCTACCTGGCCCGGGGCGTCCTCTTCATGGGGGACAGCGCCGACTCGCTGAAGAAGGGGGGCATGCGGGGCGCCAAGTGGTGGTTCTCCGAGAGCTTGGACGCCAACCGCCGGTCGCTGAAGGCGCTGGCGGCCCGGCTCAACCCGGCCGACGTGAAGGCGATCGTGTTCGCGCACAGCGGCGCCTTGGCGGGCCTGAAGGCGCTGGAGGATTTCGCGGCTGCGCATTGAGCCGCCCCGGCCGGGGCTACAATCCCCTGTCCAGCAGGGCGGGGAAGTCGGCCCAGGACCTGATCTCGCCGTCCGGGTTCACGCTCGGGGGCAGGACCTTGCCCTCGGGGTTGTACCAGACCGTTCGCAGGCCCGCCGCCTTCGCGCCGACCATGTCGATCTCGGACGAGTTGCCCACGTGCCAGACCTTCGTGGGGTCAACGCCCAGCCGGCCCACGGCCGTGTGGAATATCAGGGGATCGGGTTTGCGCACGCCGTAGTCGGCCGACGAGATCACGAACCGCAGCGTCTCGTCGAGGCCGTGGATCTTGAGCTCGCGGATCACGGTCTCGCCCGTGAATGGGTTGTTGGTGACGACGCCCGCCGGGAGCTCGCGGTGCATGACATCGATCATGGCGTCGACGGCGCCGGGCTCGGGGATGAGCCACAGGGATTCCCGCCACATCTCCCACTCGAGATCGGCCGCCGGGGTTTCGAACACGATCCCCAGCCGCTCGAACAGGATCTTGAGCCGCGCGCGCATGGGCAGCTCGATCCCGGCCTCGACGCGGCGGACGCGCAGAGCCGCGTGGAGCTCGGCCATCCGCTGACGCACGATCTCGGGGGTGGTGTCCAGCGCGTTGCGGGCGAGCATGAGCAGGCGCACGGCGCCCTCCGCGGGGTCCCAGCGCTTCTGGGTGAGAAGCGTGCCTTCCAGGTCGAAGAGGAGGCCCCGCGGTCGTGCGGGCGGGGGCATGGACTAGAGTTGCCGCTCTCGCGGCAACTCGAAGCCTGTTCTCGGGAACATCAGGGTTGGAGGATCGTCTTCTTCCAGCCGCGGCGCGTGCGCTGGAAGAGGGCGCGGTCGTGCAGGCGCCACGACCGGCGGGACCAGAACTCGATGCGATCCGGGACGATCCGGAACCCGGACCAGTTCGCGGGGCGCGGAATGTGCCGGCCCGCGTACCGGAGCGTGACGCGGGCGAGCCGCGCGAGCAGCGCGGCCCGGCTCGGCATCGGCCGGCTCTGTTGTGAGGCGATGCCACCCAGCCGCGAGATGCGCGGCCGGGTGTCCCAGTAGGCGTCGGCCTCGGCAGCGCTCACGGGCACGACCCGGCCGCCGACCCGGACCTGCCGGCCAGGCTTGTCCCAGTAGAACGCCATCTCGGCCCGCGGGTTGGCGCGCAGGTGCTTCGCCTTCGGGCTCCCGAGGTTCGTGTAGAAGACGAAGCCCCGGTCGTCGGCGCCCTTGAGGAGCACGTACCGGACGGAGGGACGACCGCGGTCCGAGGTGGCCAGCGCCACGGCGTCGGGCAGGTGCTCGCCGCCACGCTCGGCGTGGGCGTACCAGCGGTTGAAGATTGCGACGGGATTCTCCGAAGCCATGGAAGTATTGTAGTAGAATAATCCACCATGGCGCGCGCAAAGATCGCTATCATCGGGGCCGGCAGCCGGTCGTTCGGTCCCGCCACCATTCGCGACATCTTCCTCAGCAAGCCGCTCAAGGACCTCGGCGTGACCCTGACGCTCATGGACACGATCGGAAGCCACGTCCGCGAGACGGCGGCGTACGCCCGCGCCGTCAACCGCCGGGTGAAGGGGAACGTGGTGGTCGAGGCCACGACGAGCCTCAGACAAGCGGTCGAGGGCGCGGGCGCCGTCGTGAGCGCGATCGAGGTGGACCGGTACCTGTACTGGGCCATGGATTTCCACGTGCCCCGCAAGTACGGCTTCCGGCAGGTCTACGGCGAGAACGGCGGGCCCGGCGGCGACTTCCACGCGCTCCGGAACATGGGGCCCACGCTCGAGATCGCCAGGACCATGGAGAAGCTCGCCCCCGGCGCGCCGCTCCTGAACTACACGAACCCCGAGCCCAAGCTGGTCGAGGCTGTGTCCCGGCTCACGAGCGTCAAGGCCATCGGACTGTGCCACGGGATCGGGATGGGCATCGGGTGGGTCTCGACGGTCCTGGGCCGGCCCGTCAAGAGCATGGAGTACGCGGCGTGCGGGCTCAACCACTTCACGTGGTTCCAGACGCTCCGCGACAAGAAGACCGGCCGGGACCTGTACCCCGACCTCGTCAAGGCCGACCGCGGGGGGGACTGGCTCTCGCACTGGCAGGAGATCGCGATGGCCCGGATCCTGTTCCGCCGGTTCGGGCTCTGGCCCTCGCCGGGGACCAACCATTTCGGCGAGTACATCCGGTGGGCCGACGAGTTCCTGTCGGACGAGCCCCAGTACTACTACGACGCCGCCGACGGTCACCCGTGGCAGGGCAAGGTGCCGGTTCCGGAGTTCATCTACTCGCTCGAGTACACGAACTGCGACCGGCCGATGAAGCCCAAGAAGGCCCGGACGGCCGAGGATTGGAATCCCGACGACCGGGGCATGAAGGACAAGCTCGAGAAGTCCGGGGAGCTCGGGGCCACGATCATCGAGTCCCTGCTCTGTGGCGTGCCGCACGATCTCGACTCCATGAACGTGCCCAACCGGGGCGCGATCCCGAACCTGCCCGACGACATGGTCGTCGAGGTGCCCGGGACCTCCGACCGGGGCGGGTGCCGGACGAGGCGGATGGCGCCCCTGCCCGAGGGCATCGCGGCGCTGCTGCGCACCCAGGCGAGCATCAACAAGCTGCTGGTCGAGGCGTACGCGGAGGAGTCGAAGGCCAAACTCGTGCAGGCGATCCTGCTGGAGCCCGTGGTGCACACCTACCGCGGCGCGGTCGAGATGGTGGACGAGATGCTGACCCTGCAGAAGCGCATCCTCCCGCCCCTCAAGTAAGGACCGGCGAAATCCACCGTGCCTGCGGCTGAGTCGGCGATCCCGGTGGTCCCGCCTTCGGCGCCGGCCGCAACGGCCGCGGAGTCCTCCTTCGGGCTCCGGGTCCTGCTGTCGTTCTGGCCGTTCTTCCGCCCGTACCGCCGGCGGATCGTCACCTGGTTCTTCATCTACGGCGCGTACTTCGCCTGCGGGATCCTGACCCCGATCGCGGTCAAGATCTACTTCGACACCGTCCTGCCCTCGAAGTCGTTCCCCACGATCTGGCTCTTCGTCGCATGCTACGGGATATACGCCCTGGTCTATCACGCCCTCTACCTCGTCGGAATCCAGGGGACGGTCCGGATCATCGAGACCGTCGTCGCGGACCTGCGGCTCGCCGTGTACGCCAAGCTCCACCGGCTTACGATCAGCTACTTCGACCGGACCCTGTCGGGCGAGATCGTGAACCGGGTCACGAACGACACCCGCCAGCTCCTGACCCTGGTCGGCAGCGAGCTCGTGAACGTTTCCCTCCAGTTCATGATGGGGATCGTCGCGCTCGTCATCCTCCTGACCTGGAACACGAGCCTCGGCGTCGTCGTCCTCTGCTTCGTCCCCATCTACGCCGGGATCATCAAGCGGTTCCTGCCGCTCGTGCATAAGGCCGCGCGCGCCTGGCGCCGCGCCGAGGACCACCTGTGGGGCAACTGGGGCGAGAAGCTCAAGGGCATGACCGTGATCCAGGCCTTCACCCGCGAGCGCCGGGAGGCGCTCACGCACCACCAGTTCGGGCACGTCGCGTCCGACACCTGGTACCGGATGACGATGGAGGGCACCCGGATGAACGTCCTCGGCGGGCTCACCTCGGGGGTCTCGCGCCACGCGGCCTTCGCCATGGGCTGCTTGCTGGTCATCAACGGGGACATGAAGCTCGGGGAGCTGCTCTCGCTGTCCGGCCTGATCGGGTACATCCTGGCGCCCGTCGAGACCTCGTTCAACCTGCTGAACACCTGGCAGCAGTCCGCGGTCTCGGCCGAGCGCATCACCACGATCCTGGAGGAGGTCGAGGAGGCCCGCCTATCCGAGGGGCGGCGGCACATCAGCGGGGTGAAGGGGGAGGTCCGGTTCGAGCACGTGTACTTCGAGTACGAGACGGGCAAGCCGGTCCTCCAGGACATCCACTACGGCGTCGCGCCGGGGACCTCCGTCGCGCTCGTCGGGCATACGGGGTGCGGCAAGACGACGACCGTGAACCTGCTCCAGGACTTCTACCGGCCCACGAAAGGCTCGATCCTGATCGACGGCACGCCGACGGTGGACATCCACCCCCAGGACCTGCGGCGGCACATCGGCATCGTCCCGCAGGACGTGGTCCTGTTCAGCGACACGCTGCGGGCCAACGTCGCGTACGGGAAGCCGGCCGCGACCGAGGACGATATCTGGCGCGTGCTCGAGGTCTCCCAGATCGCGGGCTACGTCCGGAGCCTGCCCAAGGGCCTCGACACCCGCGTGGGCGGCGAGGAGGGCGTGACGCCGTCCGAGGGCGAGGCCCAGCGGCTTTCGATCGCGCGTGCGCTCCTGATCGATCCCGCGATCGTGATCCTGGACGAGGCCACGTCCTCGCTCGACTCCAAGGAAGAGGCGCTCCTGCAGGTGGCCATCGTCGAGCTGCTCCGGAAGCGGACGTCATTCATCATCGCGCACCGGCTCTCGACGATCCGGAACTGCGATCTCGTGGTGGTCATGGAGCGGGGGCGGATCCTCGAGATGGGCAAGCCCGCGGACCTGCTCGCGAACCCGGAGAGCGTTTACGCCAAGCTCCACGCGGCCCACTTCACGGCGGGGGTGATCCGTGGCTAAAGCGCAGATCGAACCATCGTACTTCTGGCGGTTCTTCCGCGAGTTCATCCTGCCGCACCGGACGGTCGTGTCCATCCTGATCGCGAACATCCTCGTGCGCGTGACGCTGGGGCTGTGGTGGCCGTACGCGAACAAGACCATGGTGGACCGGGTGCTCGTTTCCGACCACTGGTCCTGGAGCGTGGGCGTCGTCGTCATCGTGGTCGGCGCCTGCATTCTCTTCGCGAACTCGTTCCTGGTGTTCCTGTTCAACCGCGTCCTGTTCCGGCTCCTCGTCGTCGTGACCCAGCGCTCGCGGACCGTGCTCGCCGACCACATGCTCAAGCTGTCGCAGAAGTTCTACGACGGCTCCCACGCGGGCCGGCTGCTCATGACCGCGGTGGGCGACCCCGGGGCCATCACCCACGTCATGACCGCGGGCATGATCAACGCGCTGGCGAACGCCCTGATCGTGCTCGGCGGGTACGTGATCCTGATCCGGATGAGCCTGCCGCTCACGCTCGCGATCACGGCCGTGTTCCCGGGCATGATCGCCGCGTTCTTCTGGCTCCGCCCCAAGATGCGGGGCACGAGCGAGAAGATCCGCGAGAACTGGGGCATCCTCTGCGGGATGGTGGTCGAGAAGGTCGGGGCCGTCCGGGTCGTCCGCTCGTTCGCCGCCGAGGACTACGAGGCGGAGAAGTTCGGCAAGCGCGCGTTCCTGCACCGCGACCTGCACGTCGAGTACAACCGCTACTCGGCGACCTACGGGTTCATCAACGGACTGCTCATCCACATCGGGTTCATGATCGTGTTCGTGTACGGCGGCTATCTCTACCTCCGGGGGCAGGCCACCCTGGGGACCATCGTCGCGTTCTACGGCTACTTCGGGTCCCTGTTCCCGGCGGTGATCGCCGTGTGCAACCTGCCCCAGATGGTCGCGCAGGCCTCGGGGTCGCTCACCAAGGTCTTCCGGCTCCTGGACGAGCCGATCGAGATCGCGAGCGCCCCCGGGGCTCCGCGGCTGACGGAGCCCGTCCGCGAGATCGTCTTCGAGAAGGTCTCGTTCCGATACGGCCCGGCCCTGCCCTGGTCCCTGCGCAACGTCTCGGTCACGATGCAGGCCGGCCGGCAGGTCGGGATCATCGGCCCGTCCGGTTGCGGCAAGTCCACGCTCATGGCGCTAATGCTCCGGTACTACGACCCGACGGAGGGACGTATCCTCCTCAACGGCCGGGACTTGAGGGAGTGGGAGCTGGCGAGCGTGCGCCGGGCGTTCGGCCTCGTGCCCCAGGACGTGGTCCTGTTCTCGGGCACGATCCGGGAGAACGTGCTCTACACCCAGGGCGCCCGCGACGATGCCGCGATCTGGAAGGCGCTGGACGACTCGATGGCCGCGGACTTCGTTCGCGAGCATAAGGGGGGCCTCGAGACCGTGATAGGGGAGCGCGGGGTCTCGCTCTCGGGCGGACAGAAGCAGCGGCTCTCGATCGCCAGGGCCCTCCTGACCGACCCCGAGATCCTGGTGCTCGACTCGGCCATGAGCGCCCTGGACGGCGAGACCGAGCAGCGGCTGCTCGCCACCCTCCGGTCGTTCATGAAGGGCGGCACGGCGGTCATCGTCAGCCACCGGGTGGGCTCCGTGGCCAGTTGCGACCGGATCCTGGTCATGGACGCGGGCCGCATCGTCGAGGAGGGACCGCCGGCCGAGCTCCGCGACGGCCACGGCTATTTCGCCGACATCTACCGCCAGCAGGCGGCCCTCTCGCCGTCGTCCTGAGGCCGTGCCGCTCCGGACGCACGAGGTCACGCTCCGGGACGGGGAGGTCGTTCTCCGGCCGCTGACGGAGGGCGACTGGGACGTCCTCTACCGCTGGAACAACGATCCCGAAGTCCTGTATTTCTCCGAGGGTGACGACATCCGATCCCGGACCATGGAGGAGACGAAGGGGCTCTATGCCCAGGTCTCGGAGTCCGCGTTCATGTTCATGATCGAGCACGGGGGGATTCCCGTGGGTGAGTGCTGGCTCCAGCGGATGAACCTCCAGCGCCTGCTCGACCTCTACCGGGGAAAGCTCCTGTTCCGGATCGACCTGTCGATCGGCGAGAAGGGGCTCTGGGGGCGCGGGATCGGGACCCGGGCGGTCCGGCTCCTGACCCGGTTCGGGTTCGAGGAGCGGGGGGCGGACATGATCTTCGGGCTCTCGATCGGGGACTACAACCCGAGGAGCCTCCGGACGTTCCGGCGGGCCGGGTATACCCTCCACGGGATGTATGCGCAGGCGCCGGGGGCCAAGGGCCGGTTCGAATCCGATGTGGTCATGACCCGGGAGGGCTGGGAGGCGCGGAAAGCCTGACCCGGAGCCGGGTTGCTTGATACGTGAACGCCCGTTCACTATCATGGCGATGTGGATACCCTGGGTTGGTTACTGGATGCCTATGCCGTCCCCGAGGGGATGACGGTCTGGCTGATCCTGGACGACGGCCGGCGGGTCCGGGTCGTCGAGCCGTGGCGGCCCACGTCGTATCTCAAGGCGGCGCCCGCGGAAACGGAGCGGGTCCGGGCGTGGATCGAGGCGCAGGGGGTGCCTGTGGAGCTCGAACCAGCCGTGCGCCGCGACTTCATGTCCGGCCGCGAGGTCCCGGTTTTCGCTATCCGGATCGGGGACGCCGAGCGGGCCATGCGGCTCATGGCCGGGGCGATGCGGACCTTCCCGGATTTCGCGTTCTATAACGCCGACATAGCGGCCGACCGGCTCTGGTTCTACGAGACCGTCCGGCACCCGCTGGCCCGGGTCCGGGTGGAGATCGACGGGGAGATCCTGCGCGGGCTCGAGTGCCTGGACTCGATCTGGGACCTCGACTACGAGATCCCGCCGTTCGCGACGCTGGGGCTGCGGGCCGAGGGGACCGGGGGCCATCCCGCGCACGGCCGGTATGCTGGCTCGATCGAGGTCCACCTGGCCGGGGGCGAGGTCCGGGTCCTCGACGGCGACGACCCGGCCGCCATGCTCGACCGGATCAACGGGCTGCTCCGTGAGTACGACCCCGACCTCCTGCTGACCGAGTACGGCGACGGCTGGCTCCTGCCGCGGCTCCGGGAGCTCTCGGAGCGCCACGGCATCCCCCTCCACCTCAACCGCGACGACTCGCGGCCGCCGAAGGTGAGCGACTCCCGGAGCTACTTCACCTACGGCCGCATCGTGCACCGGGACCAGACCTGGATCCTGCACGGCCGGCTTCACCTCGACCAGCGAAACTCGTTCACGCTGGACGAGACCGGGTTCGACGGCCTCTTCGAGACCGCCCGGCTCTCGCGGCTCCCGGTGCAGGTGAGCGCGCGGACGAGCACGGGGACCGGGATCTCGTCGATGCAGTTGGCGCAGGCGGTCGCCGACGGCATCCTCATCCCCGTGGACAAGGCGCAGACGGAGTCGTTCAAGACGGGCGAGGAACTCCTGACCGTGGACAAGGGCGGGCTGGTCTTCCAGCCGGAACCGGGCGTGCACGAGGGGGCGGGGGAGCTCGACTTCGCCTCGATGTATCCCGCGATCATGGTGGGGCACAACCTCTCGCCCGAGACCGTCGGATGCCCGTGCTGTCGCGAGGACGGGGACCTCATCCCCGAGACCGGCCTGCGGTCGTGCCGGAAACGCCAGGGGCTCATCCCGCGCGTGCTCGCGCCGCTCCTCGTGAAGCGGGCCAAGTACAAGGAGCTGAAGAAGTCCGCGCCGACGGAGGCCGGGCGGGCCCGGGCGAAGGCGCGCGTCTCCGCGCACAAGTGGCTCCTCGTCTGTTCCTTCGGGTACCTGGGCTACCGCAACGCCCGGTTCGGCCGGATCGAGGCGCACGAGGCGACGACGGCGTGGGGGCGGGAGGCCCTCCTGCGCGCGAAGGAGGCGGCCGAGGACCTGGGCTACCGGATGATCCACGGGATCGTGGACAGCCTCTGGGTCGAGAAGCCCACGGGACGCGTGACGGTGTCGGAGTGCGAGGCGCTGGCGGCCGAGATCGAGCGGCGCTCGGGGCTCCCGATCGCGGTCGAGGGCGTCTACCGCTGGATCGCGTTCCTGCCGAGCACGGCGGACGAGCGGCGCGGGGTGGCCCAGCGGTATCTGGGCGTCTTCGAGAGCGGCGAGGTCAAGGCGCGCGGGATCGAAGCGCGGCGCGTGGACGCGGCCCCGTTCGTGCGCGCGCTGCAGGTGGGGCTGGTCGAGGAGCTGGCGAAGTCGGCGTCCGTGGCGGAAGCCCGCGTGATCGCGGCAGGCCTCGTGGACCGGGTCCGGGAGGCGGCGGAGACGATCCGGTCTGGCCGGCTCCGGGGGCCGGACCTCGCCATCCACCGGCACCTGTCCAAGGGCCCGCTCGAGTACGCGCGGCCGACCCCGGTGGCGGTGGCGGCCCAGCAGTTGGTGAGCCGCGGGGCGGTGCTGGAGGCGGGGGAGAAGGTCGCGTACGTCCTGGGCACGGACCGGCCGCTCGCGCTCCAGGTCCGCGAAGGCGGGGAGCCCTATGACACCGAGGCCTACGTCGCGCTCGCCCTCCGCGCCGCCGCCACGGTCCTCGCCCCCTTCGGCTGGCCGCTGGCCTCCCTGCAGGCGCTGCTTCAGCCGGCCCGGCTTCCGCCCGAGCCGTCTGCCCGGCGCGCCGGGGGTCCCAGATGCCATGATGTACCGGGGCAGATGAAGCTATGGGGTTGAAATGGGAGTGGTGTAAGACATAGCCAGAGGGGTATAGAGTAGGGGACAGGAGGTGCTTGGCGCATGAACGGACGGGCGAAGCGGTACGAATCCTCGGGTCCGTTCTTCAGGAAGCTCCTGAAGGATCCCGAGGTCAGGTTCCACTACGAGCAGGAGCGGGCGAGGACCAAGATCGCCCTCGCGGTGCGGGAGGCGCGGCGGCGGGCGCACCTCACGCAGGCCGCGCTGGCGAGGAAGATCGGGAGCACGCAGAGCGTGATCGCCAGGCTCGAGAGTGGCAGCGACACGCGCACGCCCACCCTGCCGCTCTTGGCCCACATTGCGGCCGCGTGCAAGGGCAGGCTCGAGCTTGGCTTCAGGTTCAAGCCGGCCGCGAAGGCGGCATGACATTCGACAGGATCACCTTTGACCCGCGGATCATGGGGGGGCGCGCATGCATCAGGGGGATGCGGATCCCCGTGTCCGGGATCGTCGGACAGGTGGCCCACGGCATTCCGTTCGAGGAGATCCTCAAGGGCTATCCCGACCTGGAGCGTGCGGATATCTCGCAGGCGGTCGAGTACGGGGCATGGTTGACGCGGGAATGGTAGCGGCGTGACGGTTGACGGTCGTGGAAGACGCCCGGAAGGATCGGGGGGACGAGATGATGCGCGCCGCGGCTGTCTCGGGACCCGGCGCACGAGTCGGAGGAATCCGGTGATCCGAAGGATGTCCCCGAGCCCTGCTGATCTCGCCCGGGGCGTTGAAGGCCCCGCCCGTTCCCGCGCCCCCCGCGCAATTGGAGCTGTGGGACACTGCCCCCGGTGGGCTGGCTACTCGGGTCGGCTGCGCCGCCGTCGGCGGGAACCGCGCCGTGGCGCGCCGTAGAGGTAATGGTCGTGGTTGCGGGCCAAGTCCGTGGGAGCGCCAGTAGCGGCCGAGCGGGTCAAGGCGAGCAGCCTCTTCCGCCCCGCTCCCGCCACGGATCGCTTCTCCACCGCCGCATCTCGGGCTCGGACGCCCCGCCGACTCATACCAACAGGATACCGCATTCGTGCGATGGAGCTTGGCCTTGAGGTCCCCTGTGGCATAATGAAATCGCTGTGGGAATACAGGAGCTGATCGGGCCTTGCCGCGAGGAAATCATGCGTCTGGCCGCCCGATACGGGGTGGAGCGGGTTCGCGTGTTCGGTTCCTTCGCGCGCGGGGATGCGGGAGCCGAGAGTGACCTGGACCTGCTCGTGGCTTTTCGAGATGGCCGCTCGCTATTCGATCTCATCGGCTTTGGGCAGGATGTCGGTGACCTGCTCGGACGCGAAGTCGATGTGGTGAGCGAGCGTGGTGTCAGCCCCTACCTGAAGGACCGCATCTTTGCGGAGGCCGTCCCTTTGTGAAGGACGACGCGGTCTTCCTGGCCCACATGCGGGATGCGATCGCGATGATCAAGAATTACACGAAGGATGGCAGGGAACGGTTCTCTTCCGATCGTATGATGCAGGATGCTGTGTACCGGAACCTCGAGATCATCGGGGAGGCGGCCAAGCGGGTCTCGGATCGGCTGAAAGCACTCCACCCCGAGGTCGAATGGCGCAAGGCAGCAGGCATGCGAGACAAGCTCATCCATGATTACGCCGTCGTCGATGCGCCGCTCGTATGGGAGACGGTCGTGACCGACATCCCCCGGCTCGAATCCGATATCGCAAGGCTTCTCCGTGAGCTCGGTCCCAAGGCCTGACGCTCTGGTGAGGCATGACGCGGCGCGCGACCGTTCTGGGGCCCGGCGCACGAGCCGGAGGAATCCGGTGATCCGAAGGATGTCCCTCGAGCTATGGCATTCTAGGGGACGTAGTTGCATAGTTGCATTTCCATGACCGCGCTGAGACATCCCGCACGCTTGACCGAGTTATGCAACTATGCAACTACGTCCCGTCCCCTCCGTCCGTCCCCTCCGTCCCGTCCCCTCTATGTGTAGGGGGCATGGAAGTCCTTCCGCTTCATGAGTAGTCGGGTGTCGCGATAGGGTGGTAGGGACTTCGGCAATCCGGATCGGGACGTGCGGGTACTCGTACGAGGAGTGGCGGGGCGTGTTCTACCCCGACAAGCTCCCCAAGGGGAAGTTCCTCGAGCACTACGCGGCCGAGTTCGACACGGTCGAGCTGAACGCCACGTTCTACCAACTGCCCGCGCTGAAGTCCCTCGAGGGCATGGTCCGGCGGACGCCGCCGGGGTTCTCGTTCGTGGTGAAGGCCCACCAGGCGCTCACGCACCAGCGGGGGAAGGCGGCCGAGGAGATGCTCCCTTCGTTCAAGATGGCGCTCAAGCCGTTCGTCGATGGGGGCAAGCTCGGCGGTGTCCTGCTCCAATTCCCGTACTCGTTCAAGGCCAACCCGCCGAACGCCACTTATGTGCGCGAGTTGGTGGGCCGGATCACGGGAGCTCCCGTAATTGCCGAGTTCCGGCACAAGGACTGGTTCGTGCCCGATGGCATCGCGTGGCTCAAGAAGCACGCGATCTCCCTGTGCTGTGTCGACGAGCCCGAACTGCCGAACCTGCCGCCGCCGGTGGCCGAGGTCACGGGGCCGGTCGGGTACGTCCGGTTCCACGGCCGGAACAGAGCCGCATGGTGGAGTCCGACCGCGCCGGATCCCTCGCAACCGATCGGACACGACGAGACGGGAGGTCGGTCTCCCGGGGAGCGCTACCGCTACCACTACCGCCCGGACGAACTCGAGGCGTGGGTGCCCAAGGTCCGCGCCATGGCGCACGAGGCGTCGGGCCAGTTCGCCTTCTTCAATAACCATCCCGAGGGCCATGCGGTGCGCAACGCCCGGGACCTCAAGGTCCTGCTGGGGGAATCCCACCCGCGCTGAGGCTGGCGCTGTATATATGATGCAACTCAGCCACCAGGCTGACGGTTGTCATGAGTGGGACGATCTGGTTCAATAGCCCCCGAACCACCGAGCAGCAAGGAGGAAGTGCTGACATGCCAACCGAGGATCCCCAGAGCGCGATCAGGGCCCTGCTGGAGGAGAAGCGGGTGTTCCCGCCCCCCAAGGCCTTCACGGACCAGGCGAACGCGCGCGACGGCGCGATCTACGCGGAGGCGGCGAAAGATCCCGAGGCGTTCTGGGCGCGGATGGCCGGCGAGCTCAAGTGGACGAAGCCGTGGACGAAGGTGCTCGACTGGAACCCGCCCCACGCCCAGTGGTTCGTCGGCGGGCAGTTGAACGTCTCCGAGAACTGCCTCGACCGGCACCTCGCCGGCTGGCGCCGGAACAAGGCGGCGATCATCTGGGAAGGCGAGCCCGGTGACGAGCGGGTGCTCACGTACGCGGACCTTCACCGCGAGGTCTCGAAGTTCTCCAACGTGCTCAAGGGGCTCGGCATCGGCAAGGGCGACCGGGTCAACATCTACCTGCCCATGATCCCCGAGGCCGCCGTCGCCATGCTCGCGTGCACGCGCATCGGGGCGGTCCACAGCGTCGTGTTCGGAGGGTTCTCGGCGGAGTCCCTGCGCGAGCGGATCAACGACGCGGGTGCGAAACTCCTCATCACGGCCGACGGCGGCTGGCGCCGGGGCAAGATCCTGCCGCTCAAGGCCGTGGCCGACGAGGCGGTCAAGGACTGCCCGACGATCACGAAGACGGTCGTGGTCCGGCGCGTGGGCGAGGCGGCGGGGGCGTCGTTCGACCCCGCTCGCGACGTCTGGTACCACGAGGAGATGGCGAAGGCGGCGCTCACGTGCCCGCCGGAGCCGATGGATGCCGAGGACATGCTCTACGTCCTGTACACGTCCGGCAGCACGGGCAAGCCCAAGGGGATCGTGCACACGACGGGCGGCTACCTGACCCACGTGTACGCGACGACGAAGCTCATCTTCGACCTCAAGGAAGAGGACGTCTTCTGGTGCACGGCGGACGTGGGGTGGGTGACGGGGCATTCCTACATCGTCTACGGCCCGTTGGCCAACGGCGCCACCGTCCTCATGTACGAGGGGTCGCCGGACTTCCCCGACAAGGACCGGTTCTGGCGCATCGTCGAGAAGTACCGGGTCACGATCTTCTACACGGCCCCGACCGCGATCCGGACGTTCATGCGCTGGGGGGAATCGTACCCGGCCGGACGCGACCTCTCCTCGCTGCGGCTGCTGGGAACCGTGGGGGAGCCGATCAACCCGGAGGCGTGGATGTGGTACCAGGAGCACATCGGGCGCAAGAAGTGCCCGATCGTGGACACGTGGTGGCAGACGGAGACCGGCGGCATCCTGATCGCCCCGCTGCCCGGGCTCACGGCGACGAAGCCCGGGTCCGCGACCCTGGCCTTCCCCGGCATCTCGGCCGAGGTCGTAAACGACGCGGGCGATCCGGCCGCGGCCGGGTACCTGGTGCTGACCAAGCCCTGGCCCGGGATGCTCCGCACGATCCTGAACGACGACAAGCGGTACCAGCAGACGTACTGGGACCGATATCGGGGCGTGTTCTATTTCACCGGCGACGGGGCCAAGCGCGACGAGGACGGGTTCTTCTGGCTCCTTGGGCGCGTGGACGACGTCATGAACGTGTCGGGCCACCGCATCTCGACGATGGAGGTCGAGTCCGCGCTCGTGGACCATCCCGCCGTGGCGGAAGCCGCCGTGATCGGCCGCGCGGACGAGATGAAAGGCCAGGCGGTTTCAGCGTTTGTGACGCTCAAGGCGCACATCCAGCCGAGCGACGAGCTCCTCAAGGAGATCAAGGCGCACGTGGTCAAGAAGATCGGCGCGCTCGCCCGGCCGGAGGATATCTTCTTCACCTCGGAGCTTCCCAAGACGCGGTCGGGCAAGATCATGCGCCGCCTGCTGCGGGACGTGGCCGAAGGCCGCGTGCTCGGGGACACGACGACGCTGGCCGATCCGGGCGTGGTCGCCCAGCTCAAGCGGCAGTACGAGGAAAAGTAGGCTCGAGGACGAGCTTCCGTCGAAGCTGGGGGGGCGGCAGGAGGACTTCGACGCGCCTGACCGACCGGCTGCGGCCGGTCAGGCGGTCCTGGGCGGCGGCGGCGGCGGCAGGGTCCCCCGGGAGATCTTGAGCTCGAGCTTGGGGCTCGGCTGCGTGGGGTCCTCCGCGACCGCCCCCGGCTTCGGCGCCGGGGTTGCGGCGGCCCGGCGGAGCTTGAGCGTGACCATCGTGCCGCGGCCGGCTTCATGGAAGACGTCGAACCGTCCCTCCATGTGCTCGGCCGCCATCCGGGCGAACGTGTGCTCGAACGTGATCCCGCGGCCGTCGGGGGGCTCCTCCCCCGCGCCTTCGTCGCGGATCACGATGCGCACGGCCTCGGGATCGTCGAGCACCTCGGCCTTCACCGTGTTACCCTCGGGCGTGTCGTCGATCGCGCGCAGGAGGAGCAGGGCGAACGTGCGACGCAGGATGTCGGCATGGCCGGTAGCTGACACGGCCGGAGCGGGGGCTTTCCACACGAACGTCCGGTTGCCGAACGAGGCCCGGCGCCGCGCATCCTCGGCGGAGGGGGAGAGGGTCTCCGCGAGCGGCACCGGTCCGTTCGCGATATCGAGGCGTCCTTCCCCGAGCCGGTGCAGGATGAACAGCCCCTCGGCCGCGCGCTGAAGGTCCCGGCCGAACGTTACGGTGTTTCGCAGGCTCTCCTGAAGCGGGATGGAGAGGTGCTCGGCCGCGGCCGCCTGGAACGTCTGAAGGTCCGAGACCAGTTTGCCGAAGGGCCCGTTGAGCCGCTGGCGCGCGAACCGGTCCGACTCGTCCTGCCACGCCAAGCCCTGCCGGAGATGAGCCGTCGCGAGGATGCCGGTCAGCGTCGCCACGGCGTCCCGGAGCCTCACGATGTCCCCTGGGAGCTCGTGGGGACGTTCCACGTACGCGCGCTCGAGGATCGGGCGAAGGGGCTCGAAGAGGGCGTAGCAGCCGCGGATGGTGGCCATGACCCCGGCGCCGCGCTGGGAGGGCAGACGAGCGAGTCGCGCGGCCTGCTCTTCGGCGGGCTTCGTGTCGGCCGATTCCAGTATGGCGATGAGGGCGTTGAGCGCGATGCGCACTTCCCTGGCGGGATCGGTCCACCGGGTTCCCCCAAAGGGGTCACCCCCAATCGCTGCCAGGCGGGTCAGCCAACCGGCCGCGAGTTCTTCCTCGTGCCGGGCCAGGGTGGCCGCCAGGGCGTCCATGAATTCATCTTCCCACAGGACGCCAAGTCACGGCCAGTGGAGGCCGGTCCAGCCCTGCCGGGGCGCTATTTCACCCCGAGGAGCTCGACGTCGAAGACCAGGACGGCATTGGGCGGTATCAGTCCGCCCGCTCCCCGGGCTCCGTAGCCGAGCTCGGGCGGGATCGTGAGCTTCCGGCGGCCTCCGATCTTCATGGTCGCCACGCCCTCGTCCCAACCCTTGATGACGCGGCCCTGGCCGATCGGGAACTCGAACGGCGCGCCCCGGTCGCGGGAGCTGTCGAACTTGGTTCCGTTGGTCAGCCAGCCGGTGTAGTGGACGACCGCGATCTGGCCGGGCTGGGGCGACGCCCCGTCGCCGACCTTGAGGTCGACGTACTTGAGCCCCGACGGGGTCGTCATTTCGGACGCCTCGGGCTTCGCGCCGCCGGAGTCGCTGGAGCGGCATGCGGCGAGCAGGATCGCGGTCATCAGGGCCATGGGTAATCCGAATCGTGTCATCATGCCGCCAGTCTAGCCGGGGCCCGGGCGTCCCGTCAAACGGGGTAATGCTATAACAAGGAATCCATGAACGCCGGATGGCGGATGGCGATGGCGGCAGCTTGGGCGGCCCTGGGGATGGCGTCCGGAGCCCTGGCGTCCGACCCCCGGGCCGACGCCCTCTACGCGTCGGGCACGGCCAAGTACGGCGCCGCCGACTACGCGGGCGCGATCAAGGACGCCGAGGCCGCGGTCCAGCTCGACCTCCAGAACTGGCAGGCGTGGCAGCTCGACGGAAACGCCCGATATGCGATGGGGGACCAAGCCGGAGCGTTGACGGTCTACAAGTACTCGCTCCAGGTGAATCCGAACAATCCCCAGCTCAAGGCGTTCGTGGACTCGATGGCTGGGGCGGCAGCCGCTCCTGCCGCGGCGGCCACGCCGCAGGCGTCGCCCGCCGAGGTCGCCTACGAGGCCGCGTTGGCGCAATACAACGCCGCCAGCTACGACACCGCGATGCAGGGCGCGGCGGCGGCGGTCCGCGCGGATCCGAACCATTGGCAGGCGTGGCAGCTGCTCGGGAACTGCCGGTACGCGCGGGCCGACAAGCGCGGCGCGCTCGAGGCGTACGACAAGTCGCTGGCGCTCCACCCCGACAACCCGGGGATCCGGACCTTCGCGGACTCCATGCGCGCGGAGGTCGCGGCGTCGCCGCCTCCGGCGGCCGCGCCGGCGGTGGCGGCCCCCGCGGCGACGCTGGGCGCCGGACGCCGGTCCTCCCGCGCGCTGCCTCCGATAAGCGTCGGCGTCTGGGGCGGTTACGGGACCGTCTCGCTGAAGGCGTGGAATACGCAGTGGAAGCGGGACTTCGATGACAGCGTGGCATCGGTCGAGGACGCGGGCCTGACGGTGTCCGACAAGAAGCTCACCACGTTCTCGGGTGGCATGATTGCGGGCGTGGAGGGCGGATACCTCATGATGCCCGGGCTTGTGACTTCCGCGCGGATCGGCTACCTGAGCGCGGGCACGAGCGAGGCGAACTTCAAGGCCGCCATGCACGAAGACCTCGGCGTGTTCGGTTCTATCGACCAGCAGTTCAGCCTGGCGGACAGGATTGCGGCTTCCCTGATTCTCCTCGAGGGCGGTGGACGGATGAAGTATCCCCTGGGATCGGAGTTGTCCGTGTCGGGAGGCCTGTTCGTGGGCCTGGGAATCGCTAACGCCACGCAGACCGTCGCGAGTTCTCAGGTCACCACGGGCACGGGGCTCATGTCCGATCTGTCCGGCAAAGTCGACCACAACTACAGCATTCCGACAACCGGGATCGGCTACGTGGTGGAACTGCTCGTGGGAGCGGCCTGCCGGGTCTCGCCCTCGATCTCGGTCGGCGCGGACCTGGGATACCGCCTGCTCAAGGTGCCGGCGATGATGGCCACCAGGAACGTCGACGTCGATGAGGACGGGGTCATCGACAACGTCAACGGGCCCGACGTCAGGAATGGAGAGGTCTACAAGGACGATCACGACAACGACCTGCCGTTCGATCTCAGCGGGCTCACGGTTGTCGTGGCGGTGACCGTCGACCTCTGAGCCGTCCCGTCGCGCCGTGGCACGGGCCTGGCCCGTTTGATAACCTAGTCCCGCGATGAAACGGAAGGACCCCCTCGAGGGCCGGCGGGCGCCGGCGTTCGGTCTCCGCGACCAGCGGGGCAGGCGCGTCACGCTGGCGACGCTACGCGGCCGGCCGGTCGTGCTCTACTTCTACCCCCGGGACTTCACCCCCGGGTGCGCGCTCGAGGCCGAGGATTTTCGGGACCACTACCGCCGGATCCGGGCGACGGGGGCGGAGGTGCTGGGGGTGAGCCCCGACACGGTGGCGTCACACCGGCGGTTCGCGCGCGCGAAGCGCGTGCCCTTCCCCCTGCTGTCCGACCCCGCGCGGCGGGTCTGCCGGCGGTACCGCGTTCTCGTCGTCCGAAAGCTGTACGGCAGGGCGTTCCCGGGCGTGGACCGGAGCACGTTCGTGATCGACGCAAAGGGCATCATCCGAAAGGTCTTCCGGTCCGTCGTCGTCAAGGGCCACGTGGACGCCGTCCGCAGGGCCCTCATTTCCCTTAAGGAGGTCTAGATGGTCTCACTCGAGTTCATCGCGAAGCTGGCGCGCCCCAACACCACCAAGATCCTGCTCGTCGTCATGGACGGGCTCGGCGGCATCCCCGGCGGGCCGAAGGGCCTGACCGGGCTCGACGAGGCGAAGACCCCGAACTTCGACGCAATCGCGCCCCGCGCCACGCTCGGCGCCATCGAACTCGTCTCCCCGGGGATCACGCCCGGGAGCGGCCCCGGCCACCTGGGGCTGTTCGGCTACGACCCGATCAAGTACATGATCGGGCGGGGTGTGCTCTCCGCCGCCGGCCTCGGGCTCGAGATGCAGGCGGGCGACATCGCGGCGCGGATCAACTTCTGCACCGTCGACCAGGGCGGAGTCGTGACGGACCGCCGGGCTGGTCGGATTCCGACCGAGGCCGCCGTCAAGCTCTGCGAGAAGCTCAACGCCGGGATCAGGATTCCCGGCGTGACCGTGACGGTGAAGGCCGAACGCGAGCACCGGGCCGCCGTCCTGTTCCGCGGGGCCGGCCTCGACCACGGGATTACGGACACCGACCCGCAGCAGGAGGGCAAGAAGCCGCTGGACCCCGAGCATGCGAACGACACGCCGGCGGGGCGCAAGACCCACGGGATCGTGTGCGACTTCATCATGCAGGCCGGGAAGATCCTGGCGAGCGAGAAGCCCGCGAACATGCTGCTCCTCCGCGGTTTCGACGCGCCGCCGACCCTGCCCGAGTTCCGCGAGGTCTTCAAGCTGAAGGCGGGCGCCATCGCCGTGTATCCCATGTACCGCGGGCTCGCGAGCCTCGTCGGCATGGACGTCATTCCCGTTACCGGCGAGCGCGTCGCGGACGAGATCACGGCCCTGGAGGGAGCCTGGAGTACCCACGACTTCGTCTATCTCCACGTGAAGAAGACCGATTCCTACGGCGAGGACGGCAACCGGGACGCCAAGATCCACGTGATCGAGGAGGTCGACGGGCTCCTGCCGAGGATCCTGGCGCTCAAGCCCGACTGCCTGCTCGTCACCGGCGACCACTCGACTCCGTCGGTCCTCAAGGGCCACTCGTGGCACCCCTCCCCCGTGCTCCTGCTGTCGCCGACGGGCCGCCCGGACGGCCGGGCGCGGTTCACGGAACTCAACTGCGATCGGGGCGGGCTCGGCCGGATCCACGCCACGGACCTGATGCCGCTGGCGATGGCCCACGCCATGCGCCTCGACAAGTTCGGGGCTTGAAGTTCCCGCGCATCCTCGTCAAGGCTCCGAACTGGATCGGGGACGCGGTCCTCGCTACGCCCCTCCTGGCTGCCCTCCGGGCGCACTGGCCGGATGCGCACCTCGGCGTCCTGGCCAGGGCGAAGATCCGGCCAGTCATCGAACGGGGCCCCGCCGTCGACGAGATTGTCGACGAGCCCGAGGGGTCGCCCTTGCGGTTCGCGCGCCTCCTGCGCGAGGGCACCTGGGATCTCGCGATCTCGTGCTCGTCGTCCCTGCGCGTCGCCGTGGCCTTCGGCGCCGCCCGGATCCCGGTCCGGATCGGGTTCGCGGGCGGCGGGCGGCACCTCTTCCTGACCGAGCCGGTGCCGCCGCCCCCGCGGTCGACGCACCAGATCGAGCACTACCTCCTGCTGGGCATGGCCGCGGGACTTGATGCGCCGGGCGTCCGAGATCTTGTCTGGCAGACGCGCCCCGAGGACGACGCCGAGGTGGACCGGTTCCTCCGGATCTCCGCCGAGGGAGGCGACCGCTTCGTGGCATTCGCCCCCGGCGCCTCGTACGGCCCGGCCAAGCGGTGGTTTCCGCGGCGGTGGGCCGCCCTCGGGGACCGGCTGGCGCTCGAGAACGGCGTTCGGGCCGTCCTCGTGGGTGGGCCGGAAGAACAGGCGGCTTCGCTCGGGATTGCGGCGATCATGGCGCGGCCGCCCGTGAACGCCTCCGGCCTCCTCTCGCTCGGCGGCACCGCCGCGCTCCTGAAGCGGTGCCGGGCGTTCGTCAGCAACGACTCCGGACTCATGCATGTCGGGGTGGCGGTCGGCGTGCCGACGATCGGGCTGTTCGGGTCGTCGAACCCGCACTGGACCGGGCCGCGGGGGGGGCGCCACGAGGCCCTGTGGGGTAATGTCTCGTGCTCGCCGTGTTACCGTAGGGCCTGCGTGCGGGGTCGCGATTACGGATGTCTCGACGCGCTCACAGTCGACCGGGTGACGGCGGCTGTCGGAACAGCCGTCGTCGAAGGTAAGGGCTGGAATGTGTGACCTTCGACGTGCCCGGCCGGGCTGACGGCCGGATGAGGCACGCGGGTCCGTTCCCGCTCGTGCTCTGGGCCGTGGCCCTCGCCTGCTGGGCGTGGCTGTGGCACGGGGCGCGGAGCCGCACGAAACTCCTGAACAACCTCAGCGCCCGGTACGGGGGATTCGTCCGGACGGCCTTCTCGTGGGCGACCCTGGTCGCCGAGGCGGTCGAGCTGAGATTCGTGCGCATGTGCGGCAGCCAGCCCGTGCGGTACCGGCTGCGGTTCGAGTTCCCCCTGCCCGGCATGGGACGCCCCGGCACCGTCATGGAGTTCGAGCTGCCCGAGGCCGTCTTCGGCGACGCCCCCGGTCTCTACCTGCCGGGCGACCGGAACGCGGGCCGGGGGTTCTTTCTTTCGGGGGTAAACCTGACCCAGGCCTACGTCCGGTTCGCGGGTGAACTGCCGGGCGTGGCCCGGCCGCGGATCGGATGGCGCGGAGCCACGGTCTGGCTGTTTCTCCCCGGCCTGCTGGGCGCGAGCGAGGAGATCTGGGTCAACCGCTGCTTCGAGTTCCTCGAGGAGCTTGCGTCGAGGACCTGCCCGCCTCCGCGGCCCTGAGCCAGTCCCGGATCCGGGGGTCGTGGGGTCTCGCCTCGAGCGCCTGACGCAGGCGCATCACCGCCTCTCCGAACCGGCCCTGGTCGAGCAGGTCCCGGCCCGACAGCGCCAGGAGGCACGCCGTGACCTGCGCTTCGACGGCCAGCCGGGGCAGCGGCGCCCAGTCGGGCTCGGGCGCCACGGCGAACAGCGTCACGCGCCCCTCCGCGTCCAGTACGTTGAGCCAGGGGGCGCCGTCCGGCCGCCACTCGCCGAGCGCGAGTAGCCGGTCGTCCACGAGGAGCGCGGTCGCACCGAGCCGGCCCAGGAGGAACCGCCGGCCCTCCTCGGGGAGGTGCCGATCCATGACGGCGCGAATGCCGAGGACCTTGTCGGTCATCCGGAGGGTCTCGAATAGGTGGCCGGCCACGACATGGTGGGGCGTGTACATGGGGACGAGGAGACCGGTCGAGGGAGCGGCGAGGATCACGGCCGACCGGTCGAGATGCGCGGCGGACCACGCGAGGACCCGGGCGAGGTCGTCGGGCACATCGTACCGGTCCACGTCCCGGGACAGGATGCCGCCCATCCACGGGTCCGGCGCGAAGACGCGGTCCACGGCCCGCCGGAGCGGAAAGAGCATGGCGCCGGATTCGAGCCGGACGGCGGCGCGTTCGGCTCTACGCGCGAGGTCGATCGCGTAGACGTCGCGGGCCAGCACGTAGACCTGGGAGAGGCTCATCACGATGATGCCCGTCGCCCCGACGGCGCCCCGCCACCGGCCGAGCCGCGGCGCGACCAGGGACCAGCCGTGGGCGGCGAAAAGGCAGAGCATGAGATGGTAACCCTCCATGAACTTGCGCCGGGCGGGCAGTGGCAGGCACATGAGCGCGGGCGCCGCGAGGAGCCACGCTCCCGGCAGGAGCCAGCGGGAGTCGCGGGCGCGAAGCGCGCGCGCGATTCCGGCGAGGGCGAGCGGCAGGAGGAGGGCGAACCCCAGCAGATAGTCGCGGACCGGCCAGGGCGCGGCGAGCAGGCCCTCGGCGGCGAAGTCGCGGTAGACGGGGACGAAGCTCGTGAGCCACGCGTCCCAGGCGAGGAGGGGGACGGGGGCCGCGACGAAGGCGAGCAGGGGCGCCCACGGGAACGGGCGCCGGCGCGCGAGCGCGGCGGTAGCGACGGCGGCCAGCGTCGTGACCGGGATGTCGTAGGGGTGGACCGCGGCGAGGAGAAAGTGGAATAGCGATGCAAGCCGGGTGGCGCGCGCGCTTCCGGTCTCTATCGCGTCGAGGAAGTGGAGAACGGCCCACAGCGCCAGGGCGAGAGCGAGGATGAAGTGCGGCTGCTCGTAGAGGCTGAAGAACGTGGTCATCTCCGCCCCCATGACGTCGGAGGATCCGGTCAGGGCGGGGAGGACGGGGGCAAGGAACCCCAGTCCTCCGCCCGTGAGCACGAGCCAGGCGAGGGCGCGGCGGCCGGCCGCGTCGCCGCAGAACCGCCGTGCAGCCGCGCGGAGTCCGAACAGGAAGAGCGCCGCGCCGCCGAGCCGGACGAACTGGAGCAGGAGACCGGGAGGGAGGCGGGTGATCGCCTGGGCCCAGCCGACGAGGAGAAAGAGCGGGTGCAGGAACCGGGCCGGGTGCGGCTCGGCCGTGTATGTGTTGGCGAAGAGGATCGACCCCGAGGCGGCCTGGCGGACGAAGATGAGGTTGCCCAGCGTATCGGGCAGGAACCCGACGCCCCAGCCGAAGCGCGTGCCCGCGGGGGCCGTCACGGCCGCCCAGAGGTGGGGGAGGCAGGAGACGGCCAGGGCCGTCACGGCGGCGATCGCGAGGAACCGGCGCTCTGTGGCGTCCACTGGTGTATCCACTCTCCCGCAATGCGGGACAGGGCCGCAAGCGTGAGGGCCCGTCCGCAAGCCTCCGCTTGCTAACATATGAACGTGAAGCGGATCGCGGCGGTCTGCCTGCTGGTTCTGGGCGCCGGCACGTCCCTGGCCGACTCCTGGTCGCCGGTGGCGTCGAGCCCCACACCCCGGAAGTACGCGGCGGGCACGTCGCCATGGGGGGCCACGCTCTACGTCGTGGGCGGCCTCACGGGTACGACCTACCTCATCACGAACGAGGTCTACGACGCGGTGGCGGATGTGTGGACCTCCATGGCGTCCATGAGCGTGACCCGGTCGGGACTCGTCGTCGCGGCGATCGGGGGAACGATCTACGCCGTCTCCGGAACCAGGGGCGAGGCGGGGCTGGCGGACAACGAAGCCTACGATCCCGGCTGCAACTGCTGGGTGGCCCGCAGGGCGATGCTGGGTCCCCGCCGGTTCGCGGCCGGAGCGGTCGTGGGCGGCAAGCTCTACGTCACCGGCGGGGTCGTCTCCGGCACGATCCTGAACACGGTCGAGGCGTACGATCCCCTGACCAATCAGTGGACGTCGAAGGCGCTGATGCCGACACCGCGCTTCCTGCACTCCGCGGTGGCGGTCGGGGGGAGGATCTACTGCATCGGCGGCATCACGGCGCTGATCGGCGGGGTCAGCAATACGAACGTCAAGATCGAGTACGTGGGCGCGGTCGAGGTCTACGATCCCGCGACCAACACCTGGACGGCGATGGCGCCGATGCCGACCCCGCGCGGGGGCGCCGGGGCAGCCTCGCCGGGCAACGGCATGATCTACGTGGCGGGCGGGATCGCGAAGGGAACATCGACGCCCGCCTGCGAGCGGTTCAACCCGCAGGCGAACCGGTGGGACGCCCGGGCCCCGTTCAATCTTCCCGGTCTGCCGGCGGGGCCGGGCCGGGTCGGGCTCGTCGTGGCCGCGCCGCCCTCGGGGACCGTGCTCTACGCGGTCGGAGGCGAGTCCGCGACGCTGGCCAGCTACGACTGGGGGGGGAACTGGGCGACTTCGGGCACGGTCTACGGCGTCACGGAGCGCTACGACCGGGACCCGGGATCGATGGTCGCGAGTCTTTCCGTCTCGCCGGCGCATCTCGCGGTCGGGCTGACGGGGTCGCTCTACCTGGATGTCACGAACTCTGGCGACGCGACGGTCAGCGGCATCACGGGCGAAGCCGAGGTGGTGGCGGGTGCCGGCGCCGCCTCGATCTCGGCCGGACCGTTCGCGGCCACCTGGTTCACGGGTAGTCTCACGCCGGGGGCCACCGGGCGCTTCATCTGGTCGATCGCGACGTCGTCGGCGGGCCAGGTCTGGTTCAGCGCGACCGCCTCCGGGCTTGACGCCGAGTGGGGCCTTCCGGTCACGGACTCGGCGTGGAACGACCGGCCGCTGACCTGCGCCTACCCGGCGCGGCTCGTCTCTTCCGTGACGCTTTCCCCGCTCCCGCTCGTGCCCGGCGGCCAGCTCACGGTGTCCCTGACGGTGACCAACGAGGGCGGCGGGACCGTGTTCAGCGCGAGTGCCCGGGTGGTCGTCTCTCCGGCGGGGTCGCCGGTCTCCGTGTTTGCCTGCGTGCCGAGTTCCCAGCTGGGCACCATGGCCATGCTCTCCGGCACCGTCATCATCAACCCCATGTCGTCGACGACCTTCACCTGGACGGTCTCGGTCACGGGGACGGGCTACGCCCTGTTCACGTGCAACACGAAGGGGACCGACCCCCTCTTCGGGACGGTCACGACCACCGGGTACCGGTCGACGATGCCCTCCGCCCCCGCGGGGCCGGGAACCCGGCAGGGGGACACCGCGGCCCTCGTGACCTGGCTGCCCAACCCGTCCTACGAGAACGTGTCGGCGTACCAGGTGTACCGGAGCGCGTCTCCGGGGGTGACCTCCTCGCCCGCCCTGCTCGTCGGCACCACGTCGAACACGTGGTTCGACGACACCGGGCTCGTGAACGGCACGCGCTACTACTACGTGGTGACCGCGATGAACGGCGACGGGACCGGGCCCATGTCCGCGGAGGTCTCGGTCATGCCGGCCAAGATTCCCGACGCGCCGGGTGAGGTCCGGGTCGCCTGCATGGGAACCAATCCGCTGGCCATCAATCCCGACCGGGGCGAGATCATCCAGTTCCTCGTCAACGTGCCGGCCGGGACGGGCACCGTGCGGATCACGGTCTACACGCTCGCGGGCGAACTGGTGCGGGAGGTAGTCCACGCGGCTCTCCCGCCGGGCAAGTGGATCCTGGACTGGGACGGGCGCAACTCGAAGGGCCGGCCGGTGGCGTCGGGCGGCTACCTCGGGGTGGTCGATCTGCCCGACGGGACGCGCAAGATTCGGAAACTCGCGGTGCTCAAGTGACCGCGGCAACGGCCTGCCTCGCCGTCCTGCTCGCGGCCGGGTCCGCCTTCGCGGCGGATGGCGCGGGGTCCGCGGGCGGACTGCTGGCACGCCTGCCGTTTGGCGCGCGCGTGCTCGCGCTCGGGGGCGCCCAAGGGGCGCTCCCGGACTCCCCGGGCTCCCTGCTCGTGAACCCCGCGGCGGCGGGGGCTGTCGGCCCCGGTGCCGTCGAGGCCGGGCTGGACCAGGGCGTCGAGGATGTCCGGTACGAGGGGCTAGCGGCGGCGGGCGACATCCTGCCATGGTTCTCGGGCGGAATCGCGCTCCAGACGCTCGGCGCGGGGACCATCGAGACTTACGACTACGTGGGGACGCGGTACACGGCCGACCTGGAGTCCGACCGGCTCGTGGCCCTGGCCGCCGCGGCGAGGACGGGACCGCTCTGCGCCGGCGCGTCGCTCAAGTACGTGAGCTCGACGCTCCTGGGGACCTACAAGTCCTCGGCGATGCTCGGCGACCTCGGGGCTCGCCTGCGCCTCCGCCTATCGCCGCCCGACTGGTACGACGAGGACACGGCGCAGGTGGAAAACCCGAACTGGCTCGTGCTCTCGTTCGCGGCGGCCAACGTCGGTCAACGGTTCGACTACGGCGGCGCCTCGGATGCGTCGCCGCTCGTCTGGCGATCCGGCGCTTTGGTGGAGCAGGCCCTTTCGCGCCGCGCCCGGCTGTTGCTGTCCTTTGCGGCCGATGTTCCCCGCGCCACGGCCCAACCCGAGGGGCGGACGGGGGTCGAGGTGGTCTGGCCCGTCTCCACGGTCGCGGTCGCGGTGCGGGTGGGGGTTCGGATGGCGCGCGACGGCGGGGTGTTCTCGGGCGGACTTGGGCTCGCGATCCGCGGCATCTCAGTGGACTATGCCTACCTCGGGAAGCTGGGGCCGTTCGACGCGACCCACCATATGTCGCTCGGGTTCAATCTCGGGGCTTTCCGGGGCTCCGCGGCCAAGACGGAGGCGGGGCTGGCGGCGGTTCCTGTGCAGTCGACAATCGACGGCCGGAAGGAACCCGCCGTCGCGACCCCCCGGTCGGAACCTGCCGTCTCGACCCCAACAGAACCCGCCGTCGCAACCCCCCGGTCGGAACCTGCCGTCGCCACTCCCCGGAAGGAACCCGCCGTTTCGACTGCGACAGAGCCTGCCGTCTCGACCCCACCACCGGCGGCGGTCAAGGAACCCGCGGCGGATAAGCCCCTGGAGGAAGCTCCGAACTTCTAGGTGTCGGCTCGCCCGGCTACCGGGCCGGGCCGGCCACTATTCCGGTTTGCCCTTGTTCTCCGGGAAGACGGGCGGAGCCATGCCGCCCCTGACGATCTTGAGTTCCCCCCGCGCGGAGTCGTCGGGCTTCCCTTCGCCGAGCGCCGGCGCCTCCCGCGGGGGCGGCGGGGCCGGCTTCGGGGAATCGCCGGATGCCTGTGTGGCCGGGCCCGTGCGGATGATCCTGATCCCGGACGGGGGGGCGGGTTCGGCGGCCGGGGTGCCCGCAACGGCGGCCGGGCCCGTCGCGGCGGTGGCCGGCACCCCGGCGCAGGCCGTGCCCGCCGCGGGGGGGAACCGGAATACGACGGACACCACGTTCCCGGGATCGCGCGTGACATCCACGCGGCCTCCCACATGGTCGAACGCCAGCCGGGCGAAGGCGTATTCAACCGGTTCGGGCGCGTCGGCCGGCGGGGGAGGATCCTGGCTCTGGTACCGGACCATGACCTTGACCGTCCCCGAATCCGCGGCGGGATCCACCCGGATCGTGCCGCCCGGTTCGGTCTCGTCGAGCGCCCGCTGCAGGACCAGAACGAGCGCGCGGCGCATGAATTCGCGGTCGGCGCACACGGCCACCCCGGGGGGCAGGTCTCCCCACGTCAGGGTCTTGCGGTCGGCGGACGCCCGCTTGTTGAGGTCCCCGGTCACGGGCTCGAACAGGGCGGAGATCGGCATCGGCTCGGCTTTCGTGTCGAGCAGGCCCTCGCCCAGCCGGTGCATGGCGAAGAGCGATTCGACGATGCTCATGAGCTGGCGGCTGGACCGCAGGGCGTCGCGGAGCACCTCGCGAAACGCGTGGGGCATCGCCTCGCCGGCTCCGGCGGACAGCGCCTGGAGTTCCGAGGTCATGCGCGCGACGGGTCCCTTGAGCCCGTGGAACGCCATCTTGTCCCACGTGTTCTGCCACTCCGCGCTGTGCGCGAAGTGGGCGGCGGTCAGGAGGCCCGTCATCAGTCCGACCGCCGAGCGCAGCCGTTCGACATCGTGGGGGAGCGAATCGCGCCGGCCCTCGGGGTACGCCTCATCCAGCGCCGGCCGCACGGCCTCGAAGAGGGCGTAGTAGCCGCGGATCGTGGCGGTCACCCCGGCGCCGCGCAGGGGCGGGAGGCCGACGAGCCGGGCGGCCTGTTCCTCCGCCGGCTTCTTGTCGTTGCGCTCGAGGATCGCGAGGAGCGCCTGAAAGGCGATCCGGGTCTCCTTGTAGGGATCGGCGAAGCCGCCGCCGAACGGGTCGCCATGGATCTTGTCGAGGGCCTGCACCCACCCGGCGATGATCTCGGCCTCGTTCTCCTTCAGGGCCCCGGACAGGATATCCATGATCCTATGATCGCACGGGGCCCCGGGTTATTGCCCTCCGCCCTCCCGCTGGGGCGGCCGGTGCCTTACCAGGATGATTTGCAGGATGCCGCCGGCGACCTGGAGCCCGCCGCCGAACCAGAGGACCGGCTGCATGCCGAGGACGTCGGACATCCTGCCGGCCACGGCCGCGCCGAGGGCGCTGCCCAGCCCCGCCGCGACCGAGAAGAACAGGACCTGGGCGGTGCCGCGGAGACGCGCGGGCGCCTCGGCCTGGACGAAGGCGACGGCGGCGGGGTAGTAGACCGCGAATCCGATGCCGTGCAGGATCTCGACCGCGTAGAGCCACGGCGGCCGGGCGAATGAGAGCAGTATCCAGCGCAGTCCCGCGACCACCAGGCCGAACATGACCAGGGGCCCGGTGCCCCAGCGGTTCATCCACCGCGCCGCCCAGGTGAAGCAGACGAACTCGCCGGGAATGATCAGCAGCCAGAGCATCCCGATGGTGCCGTTGGAGAGTCCGATGGACGAGAGGTAGATCGAGCGGAAGGTGTAGCACATGGCGGAGCCGATCGAGGCGAACAGGATCACGGCCAGGAACCGCCGGAAGTTCGGGAGCCGGAGGAGTTCCAGAACCGCGGATGGGTTGGGGACCCGCACCTTCGTCGATCCGGCCTCGGATGGGTGCGCGGCCTGGTGCGCGGGGATCGACCACGCGAACCACGCGACCGCGAGCGCGCACGCGAGATACGCGGGGAAGACCGACCAGAGCCCGGCCGCCCCGGTGAGCCGGCCCGAGAGCACGCCGGCGAGCGCGAATCCGACCGTGCCCCAGCGGCGATAGCCGCCGTACCCGTGCTTCGAGGCGCCGGTCACGTGCTCCATGGAGGCGACGGTGTCCATGAGCGGGACCAGGGGCATCCAGCCGCAGGCGAAGGCCACGGCCACGGGGATCAGGACCGGCCAGGGCACGGGGAGGGTGTAGAGGCAGAAGGTGAAGCCGGCGAGCAGGGCGAGGGCGGCCAGGAAGGCCGGCCGCTTCCGCGAGACGTCGAACCGGATCGCGATCAGGGGCGTGAGGACGACGCCGGACATCATGAAGATGGACGAGAGGTACCCGATCTGGGACTTCGAGTAGCCCGTGACCTGGTTCAGGTAGAGGTTGAGCCACGTGCCGTTCAGGCACTGGAGCCAGTAGACCCAGAAGTAGAGCTGGATGAACTTCATCTCCAGGCCCTGGGCGCCGTCTCGGCGGTTCGTCATGGAAGGCTCCATGATACAGTGTTGGAACACCAATGGAGTCCCTGAACGACCTCATCCATCTCTTCTCGAAGGTCTACGACGTCGAAGGCGTGATCCGCTGGGGCGGCCTCGCGGGCATCCTGCTCATCGTCTTCAGCGAAACCGGACTCCTGATCGGATTCTTCCTGCCGGGGGACTCCCTGCTCGTCGCCGCCGGGTTGTTCGCCGCGCGCGGCGACCTCCCGCTCGGGTGGCTCCTGCTCGGCGGTTCGATCGCGGCGATCCTCGGCGACGCGACCGGCTACTGGATCGGGCTCAAGGCGGGGGAGCCGCTCTACCGCCGCAAGCAGACGTGGTTCTTCCGGCGCGACCACCTTCTCAAGACGAAGGAGTTCTACGACCGCCATGGGGGCAAGACGATCGTGATTGCCCGGTTCGTTCCCATCATTCGCACGTTCGCTCCGGTCGTGGCGGGGATCGCGCAGATGTCCTACCGCCGGTTCGCGACCTTCAACGTGTGGGGCGGGATCGGCTGGATCTGTTCCGTGACGCTCCTGGGCTACACGCTGGGGAAGACGTTCCCCGCCGTGATCAAGCGCATCGACCTGCTCATCATCGTCATCATCGCGGTGTCCCTGCTTCCGATCGTGTTCGAATACCTCCGCCACCGCCGCAGGAACAAGGCTTAGGGCGCGAGGACCTCGTAGTACAGCGTGGCGTCGGGTCCCGTCGAGACTTCGAAGGCGACCCCGGTTCCGTTGGCCTTCACCGGCACCTTCGATATCCGCTTGCCCGACAGGTCGAGCCGCCAAACCTCCAGGGCGCCCGGGGACTTCCGGGTCAGCCGGACCGAGGCGGACCCGGCGGCGACGAGCCAGGGCATTTTCCCCCAGGCTTCGAGGACCTTGCGATCCTGGCCGCGGAACGTCTCGCCCGTGTTCTGGAGGTCGGTCAGGTGGACGAGGAGGATGCGTCCGCTTTCGTCGAGCGGCTTGCCGTCGAGGCTCGTGGCCCAGATCGCCGCCCGTGATTTCGTCAGCTTTACGGTGAGCGCGCCCAGCGCCCGGTCGGTGCCCTCGGGGCCGGCCAGCCCGGCGGTGCGCGGGGCGGCCACCGAGAAGACCCCGGCGCCCCGCTCCAGCCGGATCTCGCCACCTTCACTCTCGAGCACGGCGCCGTCCGGCCGGGTGGCGTTGGCCGCGGGCAGGAATCCGCGTCCGCGGAGCTTTTCGATTACCGGGCCCAGGTTGCCTTTCGCGAAGCCTTCGGCCAGCGGGAGCGCCAGGGCGTCCGCGCCCGGCGTGCCGCCGGCGAGGGTGCCCACCCGGACCACGAAACCGAGGGCGTTCAGGTCGCCGCCGCACCACGTCCCCGGCGCCGCCATCCACTCGGCTGCCGTACCGGCGACCGCGACCGCGTGCTTCGCCGGCGGGATGTCGCCGCGCAGGAAGAGCGCCGTGACCGCATATTCGGAGGCCAGCCGCAGGGGGTCCGTGGCGGAGTCGAAGTAGCCGGCGGGGACGGGTTCCAGCATCCCCCCGAGCCCGTGCGAGTACGCGAAACGCCAGAGGCCGCCCCAGTCCTGGACGGCCGCGAGCGCGCCCGCGACCAGGCCGCCCTCGGCCCGGTTCGGATTCGGCCCCGCGTAGTTCCACTCCGTGACCGTGAACGGCCGGTCGAGGAGGCGGTTAAGGCAGCGGTCGTTGAGCCCTCCTCCGGACTCGATCGCGCTTCCGCTCCCGGAACCGCCCCGCGAGGGCAGCGACCAGTCCTTCTCAATGAAGTTCGGGTGGTCCCAGTAGAAGTGGTTGTCGACGTATCCGAAATCCGCCCTTACCACCTGGGCGCCCCACTGGTCGGCCCAGGCATTGATGTCGGTCAGCAACGCGTTGACCCCGAGTTCATCGCGGAGAAACGCGATCATCTTCCGGTCGGTCGCGCGCTGGAGCTCCCACATGAACCTCTTCCACGGCTCGGAGCCCCACTCCCCGGTGCTCCCCGTTTCCCTCTTCCATTTCGCGAACGCGGCGTCCCACAGCGCCTTCTCGCGCGGATCCCGGACGAGCTCGTCCGGCGAGTTCATGAGGTCGCCCTCGTTGATGAGCGAGATCCAGGCGAGCGCGGGGTCGTCGCGGTACGCGAGGTTCGTGTAGGGGTTGACGTGGGTCAGGAGCCGCCGCGCGAACTCCCGCCAATTGGCCATCGCCCGGTCCGAGACGGCGACGAGCTGCTTGAACCGGTAGGCGACATCGCCCTCGCCGCCGTCGAAGATCTCGCTCGCGAGCACCCGCCGGTTCACGTAGAGGTCGGTGGTGAGGTAGATGCCACGCTTCTTCATGGCGGCGAAGAAGTAGTCGAACCGGTCCAGGGCTTCGGGGTTGAACGTCAGCGAGTCCCCGGCGTTGCGGTCCACCAGGCCTCCGATGTCGCCCCACGACGTTTCGTAGTGGTGGATCCGCATCGTGTTCCAGCCGAGCCGGGCGAATCGTTCGGCCAGCCGGTCCGCGGCCGCGTGATCCGGGAAGTTGGCCTCGAAGCACAGGTTAGCTCCGTTGAACCGGGCCGGGATGCCTGGCGCCTTCTCGAATTCAAAGGCCCCGGGATTCGTCGCGCCCGCCCGGACCCAGCCGCGCGATCCCGCGGGTTCGTGCCGCCACGGCATGCCGGACCAGTCGAGGGCCGAGCCGGGGGCGATATCGAGGGAGCCGTCGAGGGGGATCCAGTCGGCGGACGCTTCGAGTTTCACGGGCCTATCGTAGACCAGTTTCACCGGGCGGTCGAACGCGAGCGTGAACCGGATGCGGACGCGTTCGCGGGCCTTCCAGACGCGGGAGCGAAGGCCCCCGATCCGGAGATCCAGCCGGCCGCCCCATTGCCGGCTGTCCTGAAGTCCGAGCGCCGTGCGGGAGGCCGTCGTGACCGTGAGGGTCCGCCCTCCGGGGGCCCGGGGACCCAGCGTCATCCGGGTGCCGGTGCCGTCGCCGAGGTGGATCGAAGCTGGGTGCGCGGTCGAGATGCGCCCCCGCGTGCCGGCGACCGTGAAAGGCGCCTCGAACCAGTCCTCGACCGGGACCGTGAGGGAGGCGTGCAGGCTCTCGACGGCGACGCTGGCCGACGGGGCGAAGTCCCAGGCCAGCGTCAGCGTGCGGCCGGCGGCGGTCACGGTCACGGTGGCGGAGGCGGACCGATCGTCGCCAAGTCCGATCGTGCCCGCGCACGAGCCGCGGCCGTCGCACCGGCCCGTCGCGGGCTCGCGCCACCGCCAGCCGGGCAGGAAGCAGCCCGCGCCGATCCACGCCACCTCGCGCGCGCCGTCGCGGATCGTGATGACGCCCGGCGCCGACAGCGTGGCGATGAGCGGGGGAGGCGGTGCGGCGGCCGCGCCGGTCGCCGCGGACACGAAGAGGATCAAGGCTGACAGCACGCAAGCATTCTATCTTATGTATAATCCGGCGGTGATTCCCCGGCGGCTCCTGCTCTGGATCCTGGTCGCGGTCTGCGTGCCCATGTGGGCCCGCATCGCGGGCGTGGAGATGGTCTACCTCTCCGACTCCCTGCGCCAGCATTATCCGTTCCAGGCCGTGACCAGTCGGCTGCTGGCCGAGGCGCCTTCCCGGCTGCCGCGCTGGGACCCGTACCTGTTCTGCGGCCACCCACTGCTCGCGGACCCGACGTTCCAGGCGTGGTACCCGCCCGCGATGCTGTACCGTTTCCTGCCATTCCCGGTGGCGTTCGGATGCTTCCTGGCCCTGCACCTCGTCCTGGCGGCGGTGGGGATGGCGGTCTTCGTCACGCGGCTGGGGGTGGGCGGCCCGGCTGCGGGCCTGGCCGCCGTCGCCTATGCGCTGGGCGCCCATCCGGCCGAGCTCCTGAGCGTCCCGCCGGTGCTGTGCGCGTATGCGTGGCTTCCGTGGGTGGCGTGGACCGCCGATCGTCTGGCCGCGGGCGGAGGCGCGCGCGCGGCGGCGGGCCTCGCGGTCGTCTTCGGGTGGCTGGCCCTCGCGGGATACCCGCCCGCCCTCCTCTACGCGGCCGTTCTCGCGGTCGTCGTGATGGCCTGCCGGGACGGAGAGCGGCGATGGGTGGTTCCCTCGCTCGCGGCGGCCGTCGTCGCCGCCGCGGTCGCCGCCGCGCTCCTGCTCCCGTTCGCGGGGTACCTCGGCGACACGGCGCGGGCGCACGGGTTCACGCCGGCCGAAGCCGACGCCGGATCGATGCCGCTCTGGGGCGTGCTCGGGTTCCTCGTGCCGCACGCGTTCCTGCCCGTGACCGAGGTGCCGGTCCTCGGCACACCGGGCCTCTGGACCTCCCTGCACTACGCCGGCGCCATCCCGCTCGCGCTGGCCGTGGGCGTCCTCGTCCTTCGCCGCCGGGACCCCGGGCTGCGGGCGCCCGTTTGGCTCATCGTGGCGGGGCTCGCACTGGCGCTGGGGCACCACCTGCCCGTGGTAGGCCCGTTCCTGCTCCGGGTGCCGCCGTTCTCGTTCATCCGCCATCCCGGGCTGTGGGCCGCGCTGGCGGGATTCGGGGTCGCGTGGCTCGCTGCCGTCGGCGCGGACGAGATCGAGCGCAAGCTGCACGGCGCCGAAGGCCGGCGCGTCATGGCGGGCTGGGCGCTCGCCGTCGTCTTCCTCGGTGCGATGTGGGCGGGGTCGAAGGTGTGGGAGTTCGGCCAACCCCGGCAGATGCTGGCCGAGTCCCGCTGGGGGCCCGAGGCGATCGTGTTCGCGGGACGGATGGGGAACGTATGGTATCCCGCCGCCATGATCGGATGCGGACTCGTGTTTCTCGGGCTGGCCGTGCGACGCGAGATCGGGATCCGGACCGCCGTGATCGCGCTGGGAGTGCTGACCTGTGCCGACGTGTGGGTGCTGCAGACGCAGCTCCAACCCGGCGGGAAGTCCGAATGGATCATGGCGGCCTCGCCGACGGAGCGATGGTTCACGGGGGCCGTCCGCCCGGGGACCTGGGGCCGGGTACTGGTCACTCCCCGCCTCGACTTCCGGGAGTTCGACGAGGGCAAAGGCCGCCGGGGCGTTCTCGAGAACATGCGGGCCGCTTTCCGGACCAACCTGCCCGCGGCGGGCGGGCTGCGGCAGGCGGGCGGCAACGATCCCCTGCGGCCGGCCGCGACCGAGGCGTACCTCGACGGCGCGCTGCGTCTGCCCGTGCAGCCGTGGGAGCCGAAGGCCGTCGAGATCTTCGACCGGCTGGGGGTGAGGTGGCTCGTGACCGACAGCCGGCTCAATCGCGAGGGGTTGCGGCTGGTGCACAAGGGTTACGTCGGTATCTATGAGCGGACGGGGCGCGCGCCGCGTCCGGCCTGGGTCGAGCCCGGCGAGTCGGGCATGGTGCGCACCGTCGTGAGCCGCCACCCGGGCGAGTGGGACCTCGCGGTCGACCTCCGGGCGCCCGGGCTCGTGATCGTGAGCGAGTCGTATGTCCGCGGCTGGCGCCTCGAGGGCGCGCCGCCGGGTTCCCGGGTCATCGCCGCCCCCGGAGGGCTGATCGGCGTCGTCCTGCCGCTGGGCCGGCACGGGGCGGTGCGGTTGCGTTACGCCCCCTGGACGATCCCGGCGGGGCTGGGGCTCAGCTTCCTCGCGTTCGCGGGGCTGGTCGGCTTCGCCCTGCGGAGAGCTTCTTCTAGGGCCTGACGGCTCCGTCCAGGATTTCCCGCAGCTTCCAGAGGTTCTCGACGTCCTCGCGGTTGTAGAGCAGGAGCGTCTGCAGGGCTTCGAGGTTGTCCTCGTCCATGTACTTTTCCCACAACTGCATCGCCGCCCACCCGTCGATCCCCTTCGACTGGCGCGCGATGCCGACCCGCTCCTCGACCTTCTTGAACCCGCCCATCCACTTGCGTTTCCAGCAGTCGTGCATGAGGTCCCGGCTTCGGAACCGGCGGCGCAGGTCCAGCCCGAGCTCGCCCCTGATGCGGGGGAGGTCGAAGCTGTGGCCGTTGTACGTGTGGATCACGCCGGACCCGTCGAGGTACTCGAGGATGGCCTCGGCCGTGATCCTCGTCCCGACGAGCTGTACGATCTCGCGGTCCTCGCGCAGCATCCCGACGATCGTGAGCGACTGGTCGAACGCGGTTTCAATATCCAGGTACGAGCGGGGTTTCTCCGGCGCCAACACCGGACCATCGTAGCACTCGTGCGTGCTAAGATTGGAACACACCATGAAACGCGAAACGCCTTCCCGTATTCTCAAGCTCGGGCTGCCGGCCGGGAGCCTCAAGGAGATGACCCTCGCCCTCATGAAGAAGGCCGGGTATCCGTTCAGTGTGAGTTCCCGCTCCTACGTGCCGGTCTCGTCCGACCCCGAGATCGTCGCCCGCATGTTCCGCTCCCAGGAGATCCCCCGGTACGTGGCCACCGGGCACTTCGACGCCGGGATCGCTGGTCAGGACATGGTCGTCGAATCCGGCGCGGACGTGCGCGAAGTGGAGGCGTTTGCCTACGCGCGCTCGGGGTTCGGGTCGGTCCGGTGGGTGCTTGCGGTCGCGAACGATTCGCCGATCCGGTCGGTCAAGGACCTGCAGGGCAAGCGGATCGCGACCGAGGCCGTGAACCTGACCAGGAAATTCCTGGCCGCGAAGGGCGTGCGGGCCGAGATCGAGTTCTCGTGGGGCGCCACCGAGGCCAAGGTCCCGGAGCTCGTGGACGCGGTCGTCGAGTTGACCGAAACGGGGTCGTCCCTGCGCGCGCACGGCCTCCGGATCGTGGCCGAGGTCATGGAGTCCGTGACCGTGCTCATGGCCAACCGCAAGGCCTGGGCTGATCCGTGGAAGCGGGGCAAGATCGAGGAGATCGGCATGCTCCTGCGCGGGGCGCTCGTCGCGGAGTCCATGGTCGGGCTCAAGATGAACGTGCCCAAGGCGAAGCTCAAGAAGGTCCTCGGGATCCTGCCCGCGATGAAGCGGCCGACGGTGTCCCCGCTGAGCGACGCCGCGTGGGTGAGCCTCGAGACCGTGATCGAGGAGCGCGAGGTGCGCCGGCTCATCCTCAAGCTCAAGGGCGCCGGGGCACAGGGCCTCGTCGAATACCCGCTCAACAAGGTCATCCCCTGAGACCCGTCACCCCCCAACTGACCGTCGACATCCTGATCCGCGCCCGCGGGCGGAACGGCAAGTCCGGAATCGTCCTCGTCCGCCGCAAGCACCGGCCGCTCGGCTGGGCCATCCCCGGCGGGTTCGTGGACGTGGGGGAGACCGTCGAGCACGCGGCGGCGCGCGAGGCCTTCGAGGAGACCGGGCTCCACGTGCGCAATCTCACCCAGTTCGCGGCCTACTCGGATCCCAGGCGCGACCCCCGCGGCCACACGGTCGCGGTCGCGTTCACGTGCTCGGCGCCGGGGACCCCGAAGGGCGGCGACGACGCGGCGCTGGCCGAGGTCTTTGATCCCGCCCGTCCGCCCCGACCGCTCGTGTTCGACCACAAGAAGATCCTCAAGGACTACCGCCGGTGGCTTCGGACCGGCCAGAGGCCCGCCCGCACGAGCTAGAGTCGCGGCGTATGGGCCTGTGCGGCCGCCAATCCGGAATCCCTGTTCTCTGAGCGATGCGGACCCCGCCAATGTACGATAGGGGTATGGACGGGGTCGCCATGAAGAACGGGGCGGTTGATGGAGAGCTGATCCCGGCGCTGGTCCGCGGGGCGCGGGAAGCGCTGGGTGACCGGCTCGTGAGCCTGGTGTTGTACGGATCGCGGGCGCGCGGGGATGCGCGGCCCGACTCGGACGTGGACCTGCTGGTCGTGTGCCAGGGACTGCCGGCGGGCCAGTTGCATCGCGGAGCGGAACTGCGCCCCACCTGGCGGACGATCGAACGCGAGGCCGGCGTCCGCACCGGTGGAACCGGCCATCTCCTGATCTCGCCCATCTACAAGACTCCCGAGGAGGCGGCCCGCCTCGTTCCGCTCTACCTGGACATGGTGGATGACGCCCGCCTGCTCTATGACCGGGATGGTTTCTTCGCGGGCGTGCTCGAGGGCCTGCGGCGCCGCCTGACACAACTGGGATCCCGGCGCGTCCCCTTCAAGGGCGGCTGGTACTGGGAGCTCAAGCCCGACGCCCGTCCGGGTGAGGTGTTCGAGATTTGACGAACGAGGGGATGGCCCGGTCCTACTGCCACCAGGCCGAGCAGTCGGTCGATCAGGCGGTCGCCGCGCTGGAAAAGGGGGCCACCGGCCTCACGGTGCGGCGAGCGCAGGAGGCTGTCGAGCTGGCGCTGAAGGCGGCCCTGCGATCCATCGGCGTGGAGCCGCCCAAGTGGCACGATGTCGGCGAGATCCTCCGCGAGCACCGCGGCAAGTTTGCCGCCCCGTTCGCCGCCCGGATTGACGAGTTCGCCGAACACTCGTCGGTCCTCCGTGAACGGCGCGAGTTGAGCCTGTACGGAAACGAATCCACGGGCCAGAATGCGGATGATCTCTTCGGGAAGCCTGAAGCCGAAGAGGCGCTGGGATGGGCGCGCGAGATCGTTGCGGCCGTGAAGGCCATCCAGCCCGGTTGATTTGCCCTAGGACAGGGATTCCCCGGCCGAGGTAGCGGGGGGAGGGCGGTCAGTGCTTGGGGGCGGGCTCGGGCTGACCGGCGTGGAGGCGCAGGAGCCGGTCGTTCGTCCGGCGCGCGGCTTCGGTGAGCAGGATCTCGGGGACGTCGTCCCACCCCACGAACGCGCTCCCGTCCGCGTTGGGCAGGTAGTCCGAGACCTCCGCCCCCACGACGTCCGACATGGCGGCAAGCCGCTCCATCACCCGGCTCCAGGCCGCCGGCAGTTCGGCGGGTCCGACGGCGGCGGGACGCGCCGCGATCACGTACAGCGGTCGGTGGAGTTGGGCGGCGAGCGCCTCGATGGCTGGGAGCGCGGGCTCGGCGTCCCCGACCTCGACGACGATCACGTCCGCGTGCTTGGCGAGCGCGGCCGTCACCTCGGGAGGCGTAACGCCGGGCACCACCGCCATGCCGAACATGAGGTGGGTCTTGTCCGCGAACCGGATCGCGTGCAGGACCGCCGCGTAGAGCCAGTCCGCGAACCGGGCGCGAAACGACATGAGGTCGGCCTTGGCGATGTCCGTGGCCTTCCCGTCGCCGGGCCAGCGCAGGGCTTCGAAACTCGTGGCGGAGACGCCCCATGCCCGGTTCAGGACCGCGATCTTGCCGTACGCTTCCCGGAGCGTCCGGATCCATTCCACCTTCGCCGGGGCCTTCGCGGGGAGGGCGAGGACGGAGGCGGCCAGCCCCGACCAGTCGGCGCGCACGCCGCCAGGGTGTCCGAGGCAGAACGGCGCATCCTGCCAGTTGGCGAGCGGTGAAAGCGCGGGCGAGAGCTTGACGACGAGGTCGCCGAGGAACGCGTCGGGGAGGCCGGGGGCCGCGAGCGGGATCGAAAGCTTGTCGGCCATCAACCCCGGGGTCAGGAACGGCAGCACACGGGGCCGGAACAGCGAATCGCTCGAGGCGGTGCCGATGGCCGTGAATCCCCAGCCGGCCATTCGGTCCAGGACCCGGGCCGGGCACTTGACGCCGAAGAGCCCGGCGCCCCACTTGTGGAGCAGGGCGTCGCGGTACGGCGTCACGGGTCCGTCCGTCTCCAGGCCGCAGCCGGCGTGGCGGAGGGCGGAGGCCCAGTAGAGGCGGCCGCTCGGGGCCACGAGCCACCACCGGCCGTCGATCTGCCGGACCGCGAATCCCGCGGGCGGCGGCTCCGCCGGCGCGGGGCCGATCCAGGCGCGGTACGAGTCGATATCCGTGCGCGCCGGGATGGCCGCGAGCGCCTGTCCCTCGGCGTCCAGGGGCTCGGCGGCGGGGCGGGGGCGGGGTCGGGCGCACCCGGTCAGGAGACTGGTGACGAGCAGGGCGGCCGCCACGCGCGCGGCCGCGGGCCCAATCAGGCCGGCTTGCGGGCGGGCCATGGGGGGAAGAGGCGGATCGCGAGGAAGAGCGCGGCGGCGGTCGCCAGGCTCGCCTGCACGAGCAGGACGCCGGGACCCGCGTTCGCCAGTCCCCGCAGGACGAGGAGGCCGCCGAAGGGCGCGAGCAGGTTGTCCATGCCGTGCCAGGCGATGGCCTCGATCAGGGCCATGTAGATGCCCGCGGTGAGCGCCAGGAGGCCCGCCTCGCCGGCGGACAGCCCGGAGCCGCCGGCGAGGATGGCCCAGCCTCCCGCGAACGCGACCAGGAGGAACGCGACGGTCCCTTCGACGCTCTTGGTCTCCCGGCCCGCCGTCCGGTACCGCAGCCGGCCGACCGCCTTGCCGACGATTGCCGCGGCCGCGTCGCCGAATCCGATCGCGAAGAGGGGCACGGCGTAGGCCAGCGGCTCCCCGCGGGTGGCGATGAAGAGGAGGGCGATCGCGATCGGGTAGTAGAACTCCCCCCAGGCGTCGCGCCGCAGGGAGTCTCCGACGCCGAACTCCTCGACGAGCCCCTGGAGGGCGGGGAGGCGCGCGATCGCCATGAGGCCGATCGCGAAGCCGGCCAGGAAGCAGGGCGGCCATCCCGCGTGGAACAGCCACGGGAAGGCGAGCGCGCAGGTCGTGGTCGACAGGTGGATGAGCTTGCGCATGACCTCGCCGGGCAACACGACGAACCGCCGCACGGTGTGGATCGACCCGATCAGGCAGGCGTCGACCACGAGGACGGCGGCTATGCCCAGCCACGGATTGATCACGGCGGCCTCAGGCGAGATGGAACTTCCGGACGGCGTCGCGCAGCTCGGTCAGCGCCGGGATGCCGGGGGCCGCGGGGGCGCCGGAGCGGTCCGAGAGCGAGCCGTAGAGGAGGCAGGACCGGAAGAAGTAGGCCATGAGCCGCGAGAGCAGGGCGTGCCGGCCCATCGCGAACGCCGCCAGGGGCTCGCTCGGCCGCTCGTGCAGGAGCGAGAGGAGCCGGATCATCTCGATCGGGGACCGGGTCACGGTCACGATCTTGACCACGTCCCCGCCCTTGGCCTTGCAGAGCTGGGCCAGCGCCCGCAGCCGCGCCAGGGACGGCGTGGAGAGGAAGTGGTGGTAGGAGACGATCACGGTGACCCCGGCCTTGCGCGCGGCCGACGAGACGGCGGGGAGGATGGGGCTCGAAAGCTCGAGGTCGACGGCGTGCACGTGGGGGAGCAGGGAGAGGAACAGGGCTTCACGCCTCTTCTCGTCGCCCGCGAACCCCTCCCGGCTCGCCCCGCCCTCGCGGGGGGAGCGGATCGTGGCGATGAGGGGCAGCGAGGTCGCGCGGGCGGCGCCGCGCACGCAGGCGACGACCCGCTCCTCGGGCAGCCGGGCGAGGTAGTCGAGGCGGAGCTCCGCGAGGTCCGCACCGGCCGCCTTCGCTTCCGCGAGATGGGCGAGGCGCTGCGGGGCGATGACGGCCGCCACGAGTCTGGGGCTGTCGCCGATCCTGACCCGGCCGATGCGAACTAGCGGCATGTCGTATTCTCCTGGAATATCTTGAGGGCGCAACCATCATGCTATAGCATGGGAACAATGGTCAAGGGCGGCGCCTTCCTCTCACGTCTCCGGATTCCGCGCGGCGTCGAGCTCGCGGTCTTTGCATGGTGGGCGTTCGCGGTCCTCCAGGCGTACTACGCCGCGGTGCCCGTCGACTGGAAGAACTTCGGCGGCGCGATCACGCCGCACCTGCCGGCGACTTCGTTCGCGTGGCCGCACGTGGCCGAGCGACTCGCTCGCCTGGGCGCGGGGCACGGGGCCGTGCTCGCCTGGGTGCTGGGGCTGGCCGGGCCGGGACTCGTCTTCGCGCGATGGCTGAGACTGGCCACCGCCCCGGGCGGCGAGCGCGTGGTGCTGGGTTTCGCCCTCGGGGCCGCGGCCGCCATGCTCCTCTGGCTCGGACTCGGTCTGGCGGGGCTGATGCATCCGGGGCTCGGCTGGGGGCTGGCCGCGGCCGGCGCCGCGGTGGCATGGAACCGGCGGCGCGACGCGGCGGGCTGGCGGGGGGCCGGCGGGCCCGGGCGCTGGCTCGGAATCGCGCTGTCGGCGGTCGTGGCCCTGAACGCGGCGGCCATCCCGGCGGCGTGGGCGCTGGCGAAGTACGCCGAGCGTCCCGCGTTCGGCGCCGCGCTGGCGGGCGGCTGGATCGCGCTCTGCGGCCTGGGTTGGATCGCCTGGGCGGTGCGCGTCCTCGCGTTCGGCGCTCCCGGTGTGCCGGCGGGCCTGGGACTCTGGGAGCGCGCGCTGCTCGCCGTCTTCGCCGCGGAGGCGGCGGTCACCTTCCTCGTCGTCGCGGCCGTCGTGGAGGCGCCCGACCGGTTCTACGACGCGCAGGTCTACCATCTCGCCACGCCGGCGCTTTTCGCGATGTACCACAAGGTGGTCGGCCTTCCGAACCTCCTGCACACTTCGTTCCCGCTCGGCGTCCAGATGCTGTACGGCTGGCTCGGCCTCCTGGGCGGGGAGCCCGCGGCGCGGGCGTGGCGCGTCTGGCTGGTGGCCGGCATCGCCTGGACGGTCTTCCGGCTTGGCAGCCGCGCGGGCCGGTCGTTCGCCGGCCTGGCGGGAGCGGCCGTTTTTGTCGCGTGCCCCGTGCTGGTCCTCAACGCCGTCCAGACAAGCGTGGACGTCGAGCTCACGCTGCTCCTGCTCCTCGCGGCGCTGGCGGCGCGCGAGGCGGGTGGCCGCTTGCCCGGGATCGCGGTGGCCGCGGTCCTGGGCGGAGCGGCCTTCGCGGCGAAGTACACGGCCGTGTTCTTCCTGCCCTGGCTGGCCCTGCTGGCGGCCGCGCCTCCCGGCCGGTGGTTCCCCCGGCCCGCGCGCGCCCTGCCCGCCGTCGCGGTCTTCGCGGCGGTCTCCCTGTGCTGGGCCGTGCCCTGGTTCCTCCGCAACGAGGCCGTGGTCGGGAACCCCGTCTACCCTTACGCCACGCGGCTCTTCCCCGGGGGCCGGCAGTGGGATCCGGCGCGGCTCGCGCGGTTCCGCGAGCAGGCGGCGGCGTACGCCATCACGAAGCCCTCCGAGCTGCCGCGGCTGCCCTGGCGGCTCACGAAGGGCGACACGAGCGAGAACTACATCGGCGCGGCGTTCCTGCTCCTGCTCCCGGTGGCGATCGCGCATCCGCCGGCGGCGGGGGTCCGGGTATTCGCGGGACTTGCCGGCCTGGCCGTCGCCTCCTGGCTCGGCGTGACCCACATTCACCGGTTCGTCCTCCCGGCCTGGGGCCTCCTGGCCCTCTTCATCGCCGTGGCGCTCTGGGAACTCCTGGGCGTCCAGCGATGGTACGCCCGCGTGTGCCTCGTCCTGCTCGCGGTCACGGGAGCCACGAACCTCGTGGCCGACGTCGTGCTCTGCCGGATGGTGTTCGACCCCGTCGAGATCCTCGCCGGGCGCGAGTCGCCGGCGGACTACCTCGACCGGAAGATGATCAATTCCTACGCGGCCGCCGCCTTCGGGGCACGTCCCCTTCTGGAGCGGGGGAGCCGGGTCATGATGGTCGGCGAGAGCCGGGGGCTCTACTGGGGCGTTCCGTTCTACAATCACAGTGCGTATGACGTGCAGGTGTTCGAGGAGGCGCTCCGGGATGCCCGTGACGCGGACCGCATGGCGGTGCGGCTCCGCGAGCTCGGGGTCGCGTATCTCTTCGTGAACGACCGGGAGGTCGCCCGCCTCAAGTTCAGGTTCCGGTACCCGATGCTCGAGTTCACCGCGCGCCAGCGCGCCCTGCTCGGGGAGCTGTGGAGCCGCCGGATCGTGACCGTGCTCGACGGGGGCGTGCTGTGGCAGTTGTTCCGCGTCCTGCCGGCGGCGCGCGCGGCCACGGGGACGATCCCGCCGTTGGTCTTCGACGAGACCGCATTGCGGAACGAGTTCGAGGGCTTCTCGACCATCAGTTGGCAGGGCGACGCCGTGATCAAGATGACGAAGAAGATGATCGGACCTTGAAGTCGGGCCCGTCCGCTCCCGTTCCGCGTCCCGGACCGAAGCCGGTCGACACGCCCGACACCGGTCCCCGCCCGCTCGGCGGCTGGGGGATGCTCGCCGGGGGACTCGTCATTTGGGGCTGGGTCGTCCTCCTGTGGCACCTCTCCCAGCTCGGGGTCAAGGACATCAAGCCGCTGAGCCAGCTCGCGCAGGCTTACTCGCTCGGCCGCGTTCCCGCGGCGGGCGAGTTCCTCGGCGCGATGGCGGGCCACTTGTGGCATCTCGCCCTGACCGCGCTGGTCGCCGTCGGCGCGCTCGGCTGGGGACTGGCGGCCCTGCGGCTCCTGCGCCTGACCTTCCCCGTCCGCGGGATGCGCGAGGTGCTGGCGGGAGGCGCCGGGTTCGCGCTCGTGGGGCTCGCGATGCTCGGCGGCGGACTGGCGGGGCTCTGGTGGCCCGAATGGCCCGTCGTCCTCGCCGCGTCGGGGATCACGATGTGGTGGCCGCGGCGCGGCGGCTGGCGGGCCCTGGTGCCGGCGGCGGGCGGCTCGCTCGGTGGCCGCTCGATGCAGGCGCTCGCGATGGCGGGCGGCCTGCTGGTCGTCGTGATCGCCCTCGTCCCGGAGGTCTTCTACGACTCGCTCGTCTACCACCTCGCGGACCCGTTCAACTGGGCCAAGATCCACAAGGTCACGGCCCTTCCGTACAACTTCTTCTCGAACTTCCCCTTCACCTTCGAGATGCTCTTCGGCATCGGCGTGCTCTGGGGCTCCGACGCGGTGGCACGGCTGTGCCACGCGGCGATCAGCCTGCTGGCAGCCGGGCTGCTCGGGGTGATGGCCGTGTGGCTCGCGCAACCGGCGCCCGTCGCTCCGGCGACGGGAGCGCTCGCGGTGCCGGGCACCGCGAGCGCCACGCTTGCTGGATGGATCGCGGCCGCGATCTACCTCACGACGCCTCTCATCGCGAACAGTGCGTGGATGACCGGGATCGACGCCGGGCTCGTGCTCTACGAGGCCGCCGCGGTCCTCGGCTTCCTGCTCTGGTGGGACGGCCGGAAGGACTCTCCCCGGTCCGTGGCGGGGGAGCCGCACTGGCTCGTGCTGGCCGCCGTCTTCGGCGGGCTGGGGATGGGAGCCAAGTACACGGTCGGGTTCGCCATCGGGCTCCTCGGGCTGGGGGTGGCCTTCCGCGTCGCCGCGCCCTCCGGCCGGGAGGCGCTGCGCGGCTGGCTGGCGGCCGTCGTGGCCGGGCTCCTGCCCGTCACGCTCTCGAACGTGGACGAGATCCGGCAGGCGGCGTGGGCGCCCCTGGTGGCGCGGCCCCTGCTCGCGCTGTACGCCATGGCCGCCGTGGCCGCGCTTGGCTGGCTCGCCCGCCGCTGGGGCTGGCGCCGCACGGGGACGGGCGTCTGGCGGGCCGCCGTCTTCGGGGCCGTGGCCTTCTGTTTCGTCTCGCCATGGAACGCCAAGGCCTGGCTCTTTACCCGGTGTCCGACGTACCCGTTCGCCTACAAGGCCTTCGACAGCTTCCACGTGTCGCCGCCCCGCATGGATTACCAGATGGGCGAGTTCCGCGAGTTCCGGTGGCGTCCGGCGAAGGAATGGCTCCTGCACCCGTGGTTCATCACCAGGATCGCGGGGCTGTCGAACAACTCCGCGTGCGGTGGGCTCTTCCTTGCCCTCCTGCCCATGCTCCTGCTCTTCCGCGGCGTGGACCCGCGGATCCGGCTGGTCGGGGTCTTCATCCTCGGGCGTTACCTCCTGTGGAGCAACGTCTCGAACATCGTCCGGTACTTCGCCCCGGGGCTCGCGCTGCTCGGCGTGCTCGCGGGCGTGTACCTCGGGGGGCTTTGCGCCCGCCGGACGCTCGCGCGCGGCGCCGGGCTCGTCCTCGTCTCCCTCTTCTCGGTGGTCAATATCGTCGCGCTCCTGCTCGTGTCCCAGTGGAGCGTGAGCTGGTTCGCGATGGCCCTCGGGGCGGAACGCGAACGCGACTTCCTCCTGCGCGAGCGGCCCTCGTACCCGGCCGCGTTCTATGCCGCGGGCGAGGCGATGAACGCCATGCTGCCGCCGCGGTCGGGCGTCCTCTACGTGGGCGAGGCTAGGGGCACGTTCTGGCGCGGCCGGCTGGTGGCCGCGACCGTGTTCGACCTCCCGCCGCTCATCGACGTCTGCACGGCGTCGCGCGACGAGACGGAGATGGCAAAGAAGTTCCGGCAGATGGGGATCACGCACGTGTTCTTCAGCGACGGGGAGGCCCAGCGGACGGCGGGCTACCGGCTCTTCGACTGGCCGACGCCCCGGGCGCGGTCCCTGTTCGAGCGGTGGTGGGCTACCCGGCTCAGGCTGATGTGGAAGGCCGGCTGGCTCCGCGTCTACGAAATCCGGCCCGCCCCCGTGGCGGAGCGCACGGCCGAGCTCGGCTACGTTTTCGCGCCGTTCGACGAGTTCGACGCGCTTCAGCGGCTCGACCGGTCGGCGGCGGTGGCGATGACGCAGGGGCGGATCCCGGAGGCGAACGCGACCGCCCTCGAGGTCGTGCGGCGCGCGCCCGGCGTGGCCCGGGCCCACGAGCTGCTCGGGCAGTCGTACGCGTACATGAGGCGCGACCGCCTCGCGCTCGACGAGTTCCGGCGCGCGGTGGCGCTGGGCCTGATCTCGTCGCAGGTGCACTACAACCTGGCCGTCGTCCTGCGCTCCATGGGTAGGGCGGCCGAGGCGGCCAGGGAATACGGCGTCGCGAACGGGATCGATCTCGATTGGGCCCGGGTCACCCCCTGGTCCCCGGCGGCAACTCCCCGTCAGTGACCGGTGGTTCCGGTTGAAGTGGCCGCCCGCGGGGGCGGGGGAAGGACGTAGAGGGCCATCGCGTCCGCGACGAGATCGGGCGGCTCGATCATGGCGGCGAACGTCGCCAGCTGGCCCTCGGATCGCATCGAGAGCCCCCCGTACTGGCCCCATTCCCGCGCTTTCCCCGCGCCTTTCCGGTTGATGAGGACGTGGGTGATTCCCTGCTGGTGGAGCCGCTTCCGCATCTCCCCGAGGGTCGAGGATTCGGAGGCCACTCGCGCGAGCAGGGCCCGGGACTGGACGCTCTCCCAGACGTGCCGGGCGGCGACCCCGTATCCGAGCTGCTCGTACACGAGAAGCACCTTCGCCCCGGGCGGCAGCAGTTTGCGCAGGGGCGCCAGGATCGGACCGGTGGGCAGGTACCGCGCCTGCCAGCCGGCGTGGTCCAGCCGGCCCGTCACGGCCTCATCCAGTTCGTAGAAGCGTTCGACGGCCGCGTGGTGGTCCATGCGGAGGATGTTGCACCATCCCGCCCACGCGACAACGGCCGCGAGCAGGACGCGGCGGAAGGGCGTGGAGGCCACGCCGACGACGGCCCACGCGAGCACGGCGGTTGCGGGCGCGAGCGCGGGCAGCAGCAGACGGTTCCACTGGTTCGTGCCGGCCCAGATCAGCGCCCAGACCGCGGACAGGAAGGCGAGACGCCGCGCCGCCCCGAGGCCCGGCGCGGCGGGGTCGCGGCGCGCGAGGAGGGCCAGGGCCGCGACCGGCGCCAGCGCGAGCAGGAGCGGTCCCGAGGTCTCCTGCCAATAGCGGCCGCCGAGGTCGTGCTGGACGAAGTCCCAGGGAAGCGCCAGCAGGAGCCAAGGCCGTGCGACCACGGGCAGGCCGTACTCGGCGACCTCGAGTTTCTTGAGCGCGAGCTTGTCGTCCGTGAACCCGAAGGCGAGACCGTACGGCGCGAGGGTGGGGAAGAAGGGGTCGAGCTGGAAGATCCAGTTCTTGACGTACCAGGGGGCGGCGATCGCCCCGAACAGGAACGCGGCCGCGGCGGCGCCCCGCCGCCGAGGGCCGGTCACGAGAAGCAGGCCGACCGGAACGGCTTCGATCAGCCCGATATACTTCGCCCCGGCGGCGAATCCGGCGTACGCGGCCGCGAGTCCGCCCCGCTGGCGGGCGCCGACCGCGTGCGCGGCCGCCAGCGCGATCCAGAGTGTCCAGCCGCTCTCGGCGAACGCGGATTCGGTTTCGGCGGCGAGCATGGGTTGGGCGTAGAAGAGGACCGCGGCCAGGAGGCCCGCCAGGGGGGCCGGGAGCAGAACGCGCGCGAGCCGGGCGACGGCACAGAACGCGAGGACCCAGAGGCCGAGGTTCACGAGTTTGGCCGCGGTCTCCCCGCCGAGCGCCATCGCGGCGGTGTAGAGCATCTCCGGATTGAGCGGGAACGAGAACTGCATGTGCCCCTCGAGGAGCACGAAGCGGTGGTCGAGGAGGATCCGCGCGGGCACGGCGAGGTGATAGAGGAGCGCGTCGTAGTACCACTCGGGGGCGAGCGCGGCGAGCAGGTCCTGGGCCAGGAGGCAGGCGGCCAGCCCCGCGAGCGCGATCGTCCAGGGATCGCGGGAGCGCCACGCGACGGCCGCCCGCAGGCCGCGTACGAGCGGGGGCGCGGACCAGGCGAGGCCGGCGAGGACGAGACCGCCGAAGACGGGGGCGGCGGCGAGTCCGGCGAGCCCGAGACCGAGGACGGCGAGGGCGGTGAGCCCCGCCCCGAGCGCGAGGCGGTCGAGCGCGGACGTCCCTCCGCGGCCCGCCACCCATCCCGCGAGCGCGCCGCCCGCACCCGCGCCGGCGAGTAGGACGGCGAGGGCCGCGGCGGCCGCGCTGGCATGCCGCAGGCCCGCCGCGGTGGCCGCCGGTTGGCCCGGCCACGCGGCGTGCCACTGGCGGAGATAGATGAGCGGCACATTCAGCTCGGCGCCGAATCCGTGAACCGCGAGATAATTGGCGAAGGCGAGGACGCCCCAGAGGCCGACGAGGGCTACCGGCACGATACCCATCACATTCAATCCTACCGGGCGGCGACCTCTACCTTCCCAGGATCATGCCGGCCGCCATGAGCGCGGGCGTCGCCAGGTTGACGATCACGTTGATCCCCTGATGACGCAGGAGCGCGTCGTCGGAAGGGCCCTGCCGGAGCACGGCCATAGCGGAGGGGAGGCCCACGGCGGCGGTCAGCAGACCTGCCGCGGCCGCGAGGGGGAACAGGCGGATAGCTACGGCCACGGCGATGACGGCGTAGGAGGACACGAGGAAAGCGGCGTAGACGCCCGCCGCCGCCCGGCGGCCGAACACAAGCGGCACGTTACGGCGGCCCACCCTGCGGTCCGCGACCATGTCCGGCAACTGGTTCAGCAGGAGGAGATTGCTCACGAGGAAGAAGGGGATCAGCGAGGCGGCGAAAGCCGCCGGCGTGTAGGTTCCGGTCAGGGCGAAGCAGGTCGCATTGACCATGCAGGTGCCGAACCCGATCCCCGGGGCGACCAGGCACGGGAGCCAGTGCCGTCCGATCCACGGCGTGTAGAGCGCGATCACGGCCACCCCCGGAAGGCCCGCGAGCAGGATCGGCCAGCCCCGAGCCGCGATGAAATGGATGCCGATGGCCGCCGTGATGGCGAGCGCGACGAGTCCGGTCGTCAGGGCCACCCAGGCCAGCTCGCCCCGGGCCGGCAGGACGCCGCTGCCTCCGTTGAACGGGGTCTTCCGGGTCCCGAAGTCCAGCCCGGTCCGGAAGTCCGAGTACTCGTTCAGCGAGTTCACGCTGATGTGGGCGGCGAGGGCCCCGGCGAACACGAGTACGATGTCGAGGGAAGCCGGCCGGCCGGAGGCCAGCCAGGCCGCCGCGATTCCGAGCGCCGCGCAGGAGAGCGCCAGGAGGAGAAACGGGGCCCGGATGATGCCAAGCCACGCCGGTCCCGCCACGTGCGGACCGGCGGTGCGTCTGGCGGGAGCGGTGCGTGCTGCGGTCATGTCGGGGGTTGATTCTCCCGCATGACGTGGGACATTGCAACCGGGACCGGTGCGCCTGCCTCCCCGGGAGGTGTACCCTAGAGAACAGGGATGGCGAAGGCACGGGGAGCGCGCTGGACCTGGGGGGAGGTCTGTCGGCATGGCGCAGGGCTGAGTCTGTTCACGGCCCTCGCGGTGGCATCTTCGTGTTCGCTGGCGGACGGAATCTACGATGTCGGATCCGACTCGGTGCCCCCCTTCGACAGCAACACGTATCCCGTCCTCTTCCCGAACTGGCGGGTCGCGCCGATTTCCACCTACTGGATCTACGAATGCGACGACATCACGTGCGCCGGATGCACGACGAGCAACATAACCGGGTTGACGGTCTTCAACTACGGGACCGCTGCCGCCCCCGGAGACCTCGCGGGGGCCTACTTCAACTACGTGTGCGGAGGCCAGGTCAGCGCGGTCTACGCCATGACCTACGCCGGGTTCTGGGCGGTCGCCGGAGGCCACCCCGCGTGGACCTGGGCCGGATCGCTCCCGCTCTCGACCGATCCGTGCGATACGTCGAAGGGGTGCTGGTGCTTCCCGAGCATCAACCTGTACGCCGATATCGGCGCGTGTCCCGTAGACGGGTCCACGATCGAGCTGGCGCCCGCCTACAACCCCGTGGGGCTTCGCGGAGGGCTTACCGACTCGTGCGGGACCGACGCGCCGGGCGCGCCGCTGGGCGTCGAGACGAGGTACATCGGATACGTCTACAAGGCCACGGACTCCAGCGTCGCCGCGCCGGGCGACACCGTGACCTACACCGTCTACTACGGGAAGCCCGGGGCGGTCGCGCTCAACACGATCTGGGTCACGGATTCCGTGCCACAGTACATGCATTACATAGAAGGCAGCGCCGTGCCCCCCGCGGACCCCGGGTACGACCCCGATCCCGGGCCGCCGTCGCGCCTGCGGTGGACATTCACGGGCCCGATCACGCCAACCGGCGGCGCGACCGGGGCGATCACGTTCCAGGCCGCCGTGGACTGGGGAAACGGCGAGTCGTTCGAGCCCGGGTCGGGGGACGTGGCGGCGCCGGAGGGGATTCCTCTCGCCAACCAGGCGCACATCGCCTGGGATCCCGGCACCTGCGCGCCCGGGAAGACCTCGAACCAGGTCGGGACCACGGTCCGCCGGTTCCTGTTCTGGGTGATCGGGGACAACGACCTCCTCTTCGCGCCCCAGCTCGGCAATCCCGACGACGAGATGACGTACTCGGTCTTCGTCAAGAACGTGTCGACGACGAAGACCTGGTGGAAGGTGTCGCTCTGGGACACGGTGCCGAACGAGATCGACGTCTGGACGCCCGGGTACGGATTCGACGACCCCTGCGCCGGCTGGACGATGACGCCCAGCGGGTGTGCGGCGGCCTCCCCGGGCCGGACCGTGGCCGTGGGCAAGACCATCCTCACCTGGACGCTCGACATGCCGCCCCAGATGACGCTCGAGATGCGCTGGAAGGCCCGGGTGCGGCCCACGTCGACCGCGGGGGGCACCGCGATCACGATCACGAGCCTGATGGAGCTCGGCCGAACGGGCGTCGTGAACGGGACCGGCCACCAGGGCCGCCCCAAGAACTTCGTGCAGCTCGCGAACATCATGCTTCGCACCACCTACCTGAGCTACGTGAGCGTGAGCACGATCAACAGCCTCGGGAACGACGGGCTGTACGTGAACTTCTACCCCCTCAACAAAGCCTCGAACTTCGAACTGCGCGCGATCGAGTACGCGGGGGTGCCGTATGCCACCTCGGGGGGCGTCAGCCAGTCCATCGGATGCCTGATCGGCGACTGCTTCGGCGGATTCGCTGGCAGCGCGGGATGCACGCTGGGGTCGGGCATCATCCCGGGCGGCGGCGTCGCCGGCTGCAAGGCGGAGCGGATTCCCGCCATGTACACGGCCTACTCGATCGGGCTGACCACGGGCACCTACGGGAACTGTGCCGCCAGCACGTGCGGATCGAACCCCACGATCCCGTATCACGTCATGTACAAGGTCGTCTCCAACTCGCCCTTCCTGTGGCAGGTGCTCTCCGGGGCGTGCAACTCGGACCAGGACCAGTTCACGTACGACCCGACCACGTCCCTGTCGTATTCCGGGTTCATCGTCTACGGATTTCTCCGGCACGGGGCGCAGGCCACCCAGTTCGACATGCTGAACCTCGTCAACACTTCCGTGGGCCCCTCGGACGTGGTCGATCCCACGCTCGCGACCACGATCCACATCTTCACCTGGGAGTATGCGACCAACACCTGGGATTGGCTGACGAGCTACGAGGTCGGGGAGGAGGCCCAGGTGGAGCCGTACATCATGAGGAATACGGCCTGCAATCGCCACTACCGGATCATTTCCTCGCAGACCAAGCTCGTCTCGCACCACGGGTGGTGCGCGCTCTTCGGGCCGGACGCGAACAACCTCTGTCACCTGTCGCCGACACGGACCACGGGGCTTCTCATGTCGGGCACGGTGGGGGAGGCGTTCTACCTGTTTCCCGGCCCATGGGATGGGGCGTTCGGCGGAGCCCGGGGGCTGGTGTCGACGGCGGGGGCCTCCGCCACCTACCGTCTCGAGGTGTACAAGCCCCGGAACCAGGTCCTGACCCCCTCCGGAGGCAACTGCGGGGGCATTCCGCTGTGGCTGTCCGACACCTACGGAAGCTGGTTCTTCGTCCTGCGGGACACGGTCCCGGGCGGGTTCTTCCCCGGGAACAACAACCCGCCGAATCCGAGGCTCTACGGGGCGGGGTACGATGTCGCGACGCTCGACGCGCCGGGTAACTCGGCCGGGATGTGGCGGATCGTCCTCGAGTCCGGCGGGCCGATCTCGGTGGCATCCGGCGGATCCCTCTACGCGGTCTGGGGCGGCGGGTCGGTCATCCATCCGTACGTGCCGGTCGGGGCGAAGGTCGGAACGGCGTTCTGGCTCGGCGAGCCCTACGAGCCCAACGGCACGGGGTGCACGTCCGGCCCCACGATCAACACGATCGCCGTGTTCTGCCCGAAGAACGGGATGAGCGCCAAGTGCGAGACCAGCATGGGCGCCCTGTCGCAGTACACGACGAACGGGCCCGACCAGTGCATCACGTTCATGGGGTTCACGTCCGTGCCGTCCGGGCAACGCCGCAACATCCGGATCACGGTGACCGGCGGCAACGCGATGGTGAACTACAACCACTGCATCAAGAACCACAAGATCTTCACGGCCCCGTTCATGGAGAGCGGCGTGCACTACACGATCATCCCGCCCCCGGTCGTATACATCGGCCAGCAGTTCTGGATCACGGTCATCGCCGTCGAGGCGGCGGGCGGCACCAAGGACGACTACTGCGGGACGACGAGCTTCACTTCGACGGACCCCGGCGCCAAGGTCGAGGGCACGAACATGGACGCCTACAATTACACGTGGAAGAGCACTATCACTCCGTGCAACGCGGGCAGCGACAACGGGGTCAAGATGTTCTTCAGCGTGTCGATGACCCGCCTCGGCATGCAGACCATCGTCGCCACCGACAGCATGGACGGGTCGATCACCGGGCTGACGGCGGTCATGGTGGTCGGGGTGGACGTCAAGCTCACGAAGGAGCCGCCCCTCCAGGTCGTGGCGTCGAGCGACACGGTCCAGTTCAAGATCTGCTGGAGCAACTACTCGTCCGCCTCGGCGTTCACGTTCGTGATCACGGACGCGGTGCCGATGGGGACGAACTTCCTGCCCGAGGCGTCGATGGCGGGACTGAGCTGCGGGAACACGGACGGGACCGCGCTCGCAGTGGGCTACTCGCTCCTGGCGAGCCCCACGATGCCGGGGGCCGCGTCGTTCACGGGCGCCAACCCCGTGGCCGGGACGCGGTGGCTGAGGTGGACGGTGCCGATCGTCGGGGTCCAGACGTCCGGATGCGCGTGCTTCCGCGCCGTCGTGCAATAATCACCAATCTTGTGCTCGCGGGGCTACTCATGATCACCGGCGGAGCTGGTGCGGCGCCCAGCACGGAGCATCCGCGCCTGTTCGTGGGCACCGCCGGGCTGCCCGCCCTCTGGGAGAAGGTCAAGGACCCCGCCATCGCGCCATGGCTGGCTGCTCTGCTCAAGGGGTGCGACAAGATGCTCAAGGAGCCGCCGGTCGCGCCCCCCGACACGCCGTCGACGCCGCAGAACCGGGTGGGAGGCGAGCTGGGGCGCGCCCGCCGGGCGCAGCATCGGATCGTCTCCCTCGCCCTCGGCCACCTCCTGACGGGATCCACGGCGTACCTCGACCGCGCCTGGGCCGAGATCGAGTGCTGGAACGACCGTTGGGCGTCGTGGACCGACCCCGCGCACGGGGACGGGAAGTTCTTCGACCTCATGCAGGGCGAGATGGCGGCGACGATGGGGATCGCCTACGACTGGCTGGCCGCCTCACTGGACCCCGCGCGCCGGGCGAAGCTGAAGGAAATCGTCGCGCGCCGGTGCCTCGAACCGTATCTCGCGAACACGGACGGCCCGAAGCCCGCCTGGTGGTTCAAGGTCTATCACAACTGGAACGCGGTGTGTAACGGAGGCGCCCTGATCGCGGCGCTCGCACTCGAGAACGAGCATTCACGTGCTCGTGAAGCCATAGGACGAGCACGTGCGGCGATGCGCCCGTTCTTCGAGGCGTTCGGGACCGAGGGCGGCTGGGACGAGGGCACCGGGTACTGGCAGTACGGCACCCGGTACGGGATCATGGCGCTGGCCGCGCTGGAGTCCTGCGGCGAGGACACCGCCGGGCTCTTCGACCTGCCCGGGGTCCGGCTGACCGGGCTATTCCCGGTCACCTTCTGCCCGGGTGGCGTCCCCGTGAGCTGGGGTGACTCGGGGTCCGAGGTCCACGACCCGTGCCTGTACCTTCTGGGGGCGAGGACGCGGAATCCGGACCTCATCCGGTACATGGACCGCATCCGCGACCGGTGGAAGACCCACGGCGGCGGCTGGCCGGTCGAGGCGTTCGCGATCCTGTGGCGCCCCGTGGGGGAGCCCTGGCTCCCGGCCGCGGGCTCATCGATGGGGCTGGCCCCGGTCCGCGTATACGGCGGGATCGGCTGGTCCGTCTTCGTGGACTCGTGGGAGAATCCTTCGTTCATCGCAGGGTTCAAGTGCGGTGACCTCGGCGCGAACCACACCCAGCTCGACAACAACAGCCTCCAGCTCTGGGCGAAGGGCGAGTGGCTGGCCGCGGACCTCGGGGCCGGCGTCTACAATGCGGACTATTTCTCGAAGAAGCGCTGGGCCATGTACGTCGTGACCACGGCCGGGCATAACGCGCTCCTCATCGGCGGCCGGGGCCAGTTACCGAAGACCAGGGGGGCGCTCACGTCGCTCGCCGGGGGGCCGACGTGGTCGGGCGTCGTGGGCGACGCGACCGCGAACTACGGAGGCGGTGTCCGCCGGGCGCGGCGGCACTTCGTCGTCGTGCGGAAGTCCTACGTCGTCATGCTGGACGAGGTCGAGACCGGTGCGGCGGAGAAGCTCGAGTGGCGCCTCCATACGCCGGGGCCGGCCGAGGTGACGCCGGACGGGGCCGTCTACAAGGGCAAGGCCGCGGCCCTCCACATCTGCCTGCCGCCGGCCCTGCTCGAGGTCCGGAGCGAGAGAGACCCGGGGGAGATGCCTTCGGGCAAGCACGACTTCGTGATCGCGGCGAGTTCGGCGCAGTCAGCCTCGTCGCACTTGATTCCGTCCGTCCTCGTCCCCGCCGCGCCCGATGCCCCCGCGCCGAAGGTGTCCTGGACCTTCCGCTCCGACCGCCTCGTGGTCCGGATTGTCCGTCCCGAGGGAGCCGATCTCCTCGTCTGGACGAAATCCGCTTCGGGGTGGTCTCTCTCTGAAGTTCAATAGGCTCCGGGACAAGCCGGGGCAATGCTTGACGGCGTGGGTGGAACGAGGGATGCTATACACATGAAACGCACGAATCTTGTGCTTGATAGGGAGCTCCTCGAGGAGGCCACGCGCGTGACCGGGGCGAAGACGTACTCCGGCGCCGTCGATGCGGCGCTTCGGGAGATCGTCCGCGTCGCGAAGGCCGGGAGGATCTTCGAGTTCGCGGGCACCGGGGTCTGGAACGGTGATCTCGCGGCGATGCGCGAAGACCGGCCAAGGCGGCGCTCCCGTCGCTAACGGCCTCGGGTTGGCCTATGCCGGACGTTGCCGCCGCAGCGGCGGTAAGCGCCCGCCCGGGAAGGGCCCCTACCTCCTCGACAGCTCGGCATGGGTGGAGATGCTCCGGCCTGGGCAGGCGCTCAGGCTCGAGTCGTGGCTGAAGCCCGGCGAGATCGCGACGTGTCTGCCCGTAATTCAGGAGGTCCTCCAGGGCATCCGCGAGGAGGCCGACTTCCGGAAGATGCGCGAGGCTCTCTTTGCGATGATTGTCGTCGACTCCCCGCTTCCGGCGGCCGCCTCCGAGGAGGCCGCCGGTCTCTACCGGACGGCGCGCCGGGCGGGCGTGACCGTCCGCTCGTCCGTGGACTGTCTCATCGCTTCGATCGCGATCCGGCACGACTTCCTCGTCCTGCACCGCGACCGCGACTTCCATGGACTGGCCAGGGTCTCGCCTCTCAGGGAGCGATCGATCTAGCCCAAGTTCCGCAGTTGGCGCCCATCTGAGGGGAGTTTCGATCCAGAACG